>Ga0123335_1001033_pt1 | contig 46480 bp, 41 predicted proteins | sample BiotimSIPDNA_2_FD_89707 | JGI IMG/M metagenome (GOLD analysis project Ga0123335, IMG submission 89707) | Anaerobic biogas reactor microbial communites from Washington, USA - Biogas_R2 time_0 SIP DNA | ecosystem: Engineered > Bioreactor > Anaerobic > Unclassified | place: Washington, USA...
ACCTCGATGTCTTGATATCTTATCCCCCATAACTCCAAACATCGATCACGGTACAACTCGTATGACTTATCTAAAAAGTGTATACCATGTGCTGACCTACTCACAAAATATGTATGGTTATTCTTGACATTTATTTGCTTAACTTATACAATCATTCGCGAGTAGTAAGTGGGAAGAGTCCGCGTGTGGCACCGAAGGGGCAAATTCCTTTTGGAATGAATCTCTCAGGTAAATAGACCCGCTTATCTTGTTCGCTCTGAAATGGAAGATATATGCAAGGATCAACATAACAGGGACATAGTGATATGACTCTGTTATATTTTTATTACATAAAAGGAGTAACAAAATGGAGTTTCCAGCAGAATTAAAATATCAGAAAACCGATGAATGGGTCAAGGTTGTTGATGATGTTGCCATTATTGGCATCAGTGACTTTGCCCAGAACCAGCTTTCAGATCTCGTCTTTGTTGAATTTAATAATGAGTCCGGTGATAAAGTCGTTAAAGGAGATGCTTTTGGTGTTGTCGAATCAGTTAAAGCAGCATCGGACGTTTTTTATCCAGTGAGCGGAGAACTGATCGAGGTCAATAATTCCCTGGCAGATAATCCTGAGATTTTAAATAAGGATCCTTACGGTGAAGGATGGATGCTCAAGATCCGCATGTCAGATCCCACGGAACTTGATTCTCTTTTGGATTGGGAATCTTACCAGCAGGATACCAGGGATCGGTAGTCAAAGATGATGTATACGCCTCATACAAAGAATGATGTTGAGGCAATGCTGGCCGCAATTGGCAGGGAAAATATTGATCATCTTTTTCAAGAAATTCCCGAAAAATATCGCTTCCCGAAATTGGATCTCCCAAAGGCTTTGACCGAACTCGAAGCCCAGGCTGAACTCCAGGAAATTGCCTCAGCAAACGCCACAACAAAAGACATGATCAGCTTTTTGGGGGCTGGTGTATATGACCATTACATTCCAGTCGCCATCGATTCACTACTCCGCAGATCAGAATTTTATACTTCGTATACCCCCTACCAGCCTGAGATATCTCAGGGAACCCTTCAGGCCATCTTTGAATACCAAAGCCTGATCTGCGCATTAACTGGCATGGATGTCAGCAATGCATCACATTATGACGGGGCTACAGCGGCTGCCGAGGCAGTTATCATGGCCTACCACAACTTCAAGGGCAAACGAAATAAAATCGTTGTTTCAAGAATCGTTAATCCCCAATATCGCAAAGTCATCCATACCTATACGCAAGGTTACGAAAATATTTCAATAGTAGGAGACGACGCATTTACTGATAGCACATTAAATCATCAAGAGCTTGCTGCACTGCTGGATATTGACACTGCCCTTCTATTGATCCAATATCCCGACTTTTTCGGCAATATTTATGATTATCGCCAGCTAATTGAGCAAGCTCATGCCTATGGTGCTTTGGTTGCCGTCTCGGTAAATCCCATGTCATTGGGGCTGTTAACTCCCCCGGGAGAATTTGGAGCAGACATTGTCATCGGTGAGGGGCAGCCTCTGGGGATTCCGTTATCATATGGCGGTCCCTATTTGGGAATATTTGCAACTAAAAAAGAACTCGTCAGGAAGATCGCTGGTCGTATTGTTGGACAAACGACGGATGTTAATGGCCAGTTAGCTTACGTACTTACCCTGACCGCCAGGGAACAGCACATACGGCGGGAAAAATCGACATCCAACATTTGTTCAAATCAGGGTTTGATGGCTTTGGCATCCACAATTTACCTCAGCCTCCTTGGAAAAAATGGTTTAAAGCAGGTAGCTGAATTGTGTTATCAAAAAGCACATTATGCGGCTGATAGGATTTCAAGAATTAAGGGATTTTCTATCAAATATTCTTCTACGCCATTCTTCAATGAGTTTGTGGTGCATTGCCCTAAACCTGTCTCGCTGATCAATTTGGCATTACAGGATCACTTGATCTTGGGCGGATATGATCTATCTCAGGAGTATCCTGAACTGCCAAATCACATGCTCGTGGCAGTCACCGAAAAATTGAGCAAGGAAGACATAGACGCTTTTTGTGAAGCTCTGGAAGAGGTGACCCAATGATCGAGAAAACTGTTTTCGAGTTGTCAGCAGAAGGTCGAACAGGCTTTCAATTTCCGGACCTTGATGTTCCTTCTTACGAATTGCCGCAAGACTTCTTAAGGCAGCAGTTGCCTTTGCCCGAAATGTCGGAAATTGATGTTGTACGCCATTTCACCAGGATATCCCAGAAGAACTATGCAGTTGATATTGGGTTGTACCCTCTCGGTTCATGTACCATGAAATACAATCCCAAAATTAATGAAGAAATGGCTCGTCTGCCTGGTTTTGCCCTTACCCATCCCCATCAGCCGATCGTTACCACACAAGGCAACCTGTTCCTTATGTACACCCTCCAGGAGTGGCTAAAAGAGATCAGTGGTTTCGCTGCAGTCACCCTGGAACCAGCCGCTGGTGCTCAAGGAGAGTTGGTTGGCGCCTTGATCATCCGCAAATATCATCACCAGAACAGGCAAGTGGGTCGCAAGAACATTCTGATTCCTGACTCAGCCCATGGAACCAATCCCGCAACTTCATCAATGGTCGGCTTTGACGTCATATCCATCCCATCAGATAGCCGTGGAAACGTTAGTATTGAAGCGATAGCCCCATATTGTGATGATCAGCTGGCCGGTTTAATGCTGACCAATCCCAATACCCTTGGGTTGTTCGATGAAAATGTAACCAAAGTGATCGATATGATCCACCAGGCAGGTGGATTGGTCTATGGTGATGGCGCGAACATGAACGCATTACTGGGCATTGTAAAACCTGCCGAACTTGGTATTGATATTATGCACTTTAACCTCCACAAGACTTTTTCAACCCCGCATGGTGGCGGTGGTCCTGGTTCAGGCCCGGTAGGTGTGACCACAACTTTGAAAGACTTCCTGCCTGACCCGATTGTTACGGTTATTGAGGAAGGTGATGAAGAAACCCCGCCCCTCTTCGGTTTTTCACATCCTGCCCAAACTATTGGCCAGATAAAATCATTTTACGGTCATTTTGGCGTCTTGATCCGCGCCTATACCTACATCGCCATGCATTCAGCGGACGGGTTGAGGAACATTTCTGAAATGGCGGTACTGAACGCCAACTATCTTCTTTCAAAAGTCAGGCAAAAGTATACGCTTCCATACGAACGTCAATGCATGCATGAATTTGTTGTAGAAGGTGTTTGGGATGACGTTCCGGGGATTCACGCCCTTGATATTGCCAAACGCTTGATGGATTTTGGTTATCATCCGCCAACAAATTACTTTCCATTAATTGTTCATGAGGCATTGATGATTGAGCCGACAGAAACTGAATCAAAAGAGAACTTGGATGCGTTTGCTGAAACACTTAATCGAATTGCCGATGAGGCCAGGCTCAACCCTGAATTATTACACTCAGCCCCACATTCTACGCCGGTCGGACGCTGTGATGAACTTAAAGCAGCCAGGGATCTGGTTCTTTGTTGCTGGAGTGATAATTTAAGCGAGTAGGATCCAGGACCAAATGATATGCCGGGAGTCTTATCCCGGCATATTTTTTAATTTCTCAGGATCAGGCTCACAGGGCAGTGGTCTGACCCCATCAGTTCATCATGGATCTCGACATCCACAACCTGGTCTGCCATCCCCTTACTTATCAGGAAGTAATCCAAACGCCAGCCAATATTCCTTGCCCGTGCATTCATCCGGTAGGTCCACCATGTATAGGCTACTTTTTCAGGGTATAGGTGGCGATAAATATCCACCAGGTCATGCGCCAGGTATGTATCGATCCAAACCCGTTCTTCTGGAAGAAAACCAGTGTTTTTTTCATTTTCTTTTGGATTCTTCAGGTCGATCTCTTTATGAGCAGTGTTGAAGTCACCGGTGATGATGACCTGTTCTCCATTTTTGTGGTGTTCATCAATGATATTCAGCAAATGTTCATAAAAGCGCAGCTTAAAAGGAACCCTTAGGTTTTCCTGGCCACCATTCGGAAAGTAAATGTTGTACAGGTAATAATTGGATGCTTTTACCCGGATCACCCTTCCTTCACTATCAAATTCATCCTGTCCCAATCCAAGAGTGACATCGCTTAAATTGCCACGATGAAAGATAGCTGTTCCGCTATACCCGGGGCGTTCAGCAGGGTTCCAGATGACTGAATACTCAGCGATATTTTGTTCCTCCGGACTAAGTTGCTCGGGTTTCACTTTTATCTCTTGCAGGCACAAAATATCTGGTGAGAGTTGCTTGACCCACTCAAAACCGTTTTTCCTTGTCACAGCGCGGTATCCATTGACATTCCATGTCGTTATTCTCATCTTGTAGTTAAGCCTCATAATTCATTTTGATATGGTAAACTTCTTTTCCAGTGTAACACATGAAAAATTTTATCGTTTTATCCATGATAAGTAAAGAGAAGTCACCCGTTTTGTTTTCACCAAGGCGCTTTCTCATACTTCTGACATCATTAATGGTCATGCTGTCGATCTGCATGCCACCTTTATCAATTTCACACGCTCAGAACGAAGAACTTCCTGTCTACATTGTCCAGGCTGGTGATACTTTGTCAACCATTGCATTGCGATTTAATGTGTCTGCTGAAGATCTCATTGCCGTCAATGGCATAACCGATGCAAATTTTGTCAATGTCGGTGATCGCCTTAAAGTGCCCGGTTTGGAAGGAATTTCAGGTGAATTGGTCAGCCAGGTCATTCCGCTTGGGGTGACTTTATCGAGTTTAAGCAAGATGTCTGGTGCCAGTGCCTCAGACCTGGTGACTCTGAACAAGCTTACCAGCCCGAATGAGATCATTGCTGGAGCAAAGATCATTGTTCCTGTGACTGAGTCTTCAGAAAGTATCGTTTATCTTAACAACTACGAGGTCGACAACTCATCTCTTGCTTACGCAATCAAGAACCGCACTTCACCCTGGATAATCAAAGAGGCGAACGACTTGCCAAATACGATCGATTTGTATGCTAACGAAGTCTATATCAAAAAGAGTGATGGTGAGGATGTTGTTTCACTAGCCCCCATTTTCTGGGATTTGGCTCTCTCTCCCTTACCTTTGGTCCAGGGAAAGACCACTAAAATAGAAGTTAGTACAGGGATAGCAGTTGATGTCAACGCTTCTTTTGACGGTCAACCTATCCCGATTTTCAGGATGGATGACGATAATACTTATATAGCGTTGTTTGGTGTGCATGCCATGCAATCTCCCGGTGCGTATCCCATGAATTTCAGACTATCTCTTCCAACAGGATCAGTGTTTGAGATGGACCAGCTTGTTTTGGTAACTGAGGGAGGTTATCTTAACGATCCGGAAATTTATGTAAATGATGTCTATGTCGATCCGGCAACAATTCTCGAAGAAGATACGATCATATCGCAGATTGTTTCAGGGATAACACCAACGATCTATTGGGATGGCCGATTTCAATCTCCGATCGCCGATCCATCCTGCATTGTAGGTTACTATGGCAATCGACGTTCATACAATGATGGAGCTTTGCTCTACTACCACACGGGTATAGATTTTAACGTTTGTGTAGCTGAGAACCTCTATGCATATGCCCCGGCTAACGGTCAGGTTGTTTTTGCTCAGTCAACCATAATCCGGGGTAATGCAGTCATTATTGACCATGGACAGGGTGTTTACACGGGTTATTGGCATTTATCTGAAATAAATGTTTCTCCTGGTGACATGCTCACTACGGGAGATTTAATTGGAACAATAGGCAATACAGGTCGATCAGCTGGACCGCACCTTCACTTTGAGTTGATCGTTAATTCTGTCCCTGTCGATCCTACGGATTGGTTGTCAAGAACCTATCCTTAAAATAAAAATCAAGCTAATAAGCTTGATTTATTGCGCTGGGGGGGACTTGAACCCCCACGCCTTGCGGCACATGGCCCTCAACCATGCCTGTCTGCCAGTTCCAGCACCAGCGCGTAGGTAAGTATTATATCTATGTCTCTTGACTTGTCAAGCAGAATTGAAATTTGAAGTTGAAAGGTATGAATTATGAAATTGATCCTTGATGCCATGGGAAGTGACGACCGGCCTGATCCTGAAGTCCAGGCTTCGATTATTGCTTCCAATGAAATGGGGGTAGATATCGACCTCGTTGGACCGGAAGCTGTCTTAAAAGACAAATTATCCAGGTTGCCGGGCAACAAGAGTCGGGTTAATGTTGTTAATGCACCCGAAGCATTGGATATGACAGACCACATCCAGCAAGCCAGGAGTAAAAAGGATAATTCCATGAGAATTGGCATGGAATTGGTAAATTCCAATGACGGAAGTGCTTTCATCACTGCAGGTAATACCGGGATGGCCATGTATTATGCAACCAAAACGCTTGGCTTGATCGAAGGTCTTATCAGGCCATGCCTTTGTGCTATCTTCCCAGTCAGAAACGGTCACTGTGTTGTACTTGATATAGGCGCAAATGCGGAATGCCGGCCTGAATTTCTACTACAGTTTGCTCAACTGGGTTCGGTTTATGCTGCCATGATGCTGAACAAGCTTAACCCCACCGTAGGGCTGTTAGCCAATGGTGAAGAAGAGGGCAAAGGTAACGACCTCGTCAGGGAAACTTATCCATTATTTAAGCAGACAATTCCAAACTTCATTGGCAATGTTGAAGGCAAGGAACTGTTTTCAGGTAAAGTGGATGTAGTGGTTACAGATGGCTTTACTGGAAATGTTTTGCTAAAGTCTTCAGAGGCTGTATCCAAATTGCTCATTCAGGTTCTTAAAGAGAATATCATGTCTTCTTTCAGAACCAAGCTGGGCGGTCTTTTGGCAAAGCCTGCCTTTGACAAGGTAAAAAAGATGATGGATCCCTCTGAAGTTGGTGCAGCCCCACTTCTGGGGATTAACGGGTTGGTATTTGTCGGTCATGGCCGCTCGGACGCAAAAGCAATTGTAAGTTCACTTAAAGTAGCCAGACACGCAGTTGAACATGATCTCTTGGGAAATCTGCGGCGTGCGATACAGTAATAGCAAATTAATTCGTAAAGGATATTACACACAATGAAATTAGTAATAAATGAAAAACTCATCAAACGCAATAAGCTTATCGGCCAGATAACCACCTTCGCCAGCCTGGCGATATTAGCTTTGGGATTGGTCCTGGCCTTCAAAAAAGATACAACAAGGATCCTCCTCTCTTATGTGGCGTTGGTTGTTGGGTTTATTGTTTCCCAGGTTGGTATAACCTATACCAACCGCTTTGGAAGAAGTCCCCGCTTTGATGAATTGCTGGCAAAATCATTTGAAAAACTTGGTAGTGAATATACCCTGTATGTCTACAGTTCACCGGTTCCCATTTTACTGCTTGGTCCTTGTGGCATCTGGATTCCAATTCCCATTTTATCTGCCGGTAAAGTAACTTATGAAAAAGGCAAATGGAAGCAGCAGGGCGGTAGCTTCCTGATGAAAGCTTTTGCTCAGGAAGGTATTGGTAAACCTGAGGTTGAAGAGTTGAATGCCATAAAGGAAATCCACAAACTCTTAAGCTCAAAGAATGTTCCTGAAAGCCAGTTTCCTGGTATTCAGACAATTTTAGTCCTTCTTAATGAAAAGACAGAAATAGGCGATGTGTCGAATGCGCCATCTGAGATTGTTCATCTCCGTAAGTTGAAACTCCACATCAGGCAATATGACAGGAATTGCACATCACCTTTAAGTGAAGAACAATTAAATCAACTTAATCAGTTCTTACTGAAAGAATAAGATTGCGTCAGGGCTTTTACTTTAGATCTACGTAATTTCTGAGGGTTCTGATTTCTTTTTCTGTCAGGTAGCGCCATTCACCTGGTTTCAGGCTGCCTAATCGCAGGGTACCGATCCGTACCCTGCTTATTTTTGATACAGGCAATCCTATCCTCGATCCGGTCCTGCGTATCTGACGTTTCTTTCCCTCATTCAGGACTATTCTCAACCAGGTACCCTTGTTGACCTTGGATATCACTTCAATTTTGGCAGGCATGGTTCGATAACCATCTTCCAAAACGACACCCCTCCTCCAGATCTCAAGTTGTTCCTGGTCAGGTTCAGTTATCACAAAGACTTCATATTCCTTATCATGCATGTACCGTGGATGCGTTAATCTGTTCGCCAGTTCACCATCATTGGTCATCAGTATCAAACCCTCACTATCCAGGTCCAACCGCCCTACAGCAAATAAATGCTCATCTACATCAACTAGGTCATGCACACTGGGCTTCGGGTGGTTCAGATCAAGGTCGGATAAATAACCTGTTGGTTTGTTGAGTGCAATGTATATCATTTTTTGTTCTCTGGTGATCTTTTTGTTATCTACGCGTATATCATCTGAATAGATATCTGCTTTATCGCCGAGGTGAATTATTCTGCCATTTACCTGTACTCTTCCATCTGCTATGATCTGTTCGCATGCTCTTCTAGATCCATAACCTGCCGCGGCCAATATTTTTTGTACCCGTTCCGCTGCCATTAGCCTTTTAATATCCTTCTCTCGGTTCCATTTTCTTTTAATTGTTCAGTAATTGCCTCCAGGTCGACTGGAGGTAACTGATCGATCGTATCCAAGCCAAAATTTTGCAGGAATTCGGATGTTACGCCATACAGGATCGGTCTGCCCGGTGCCTCTGACCTTCCGAGCTCCTCGATCAGCCCTTTTGATAATAAACTGCGAATAACGCCATCGCTGTTTACGCCTCGGATACGATCCACTTCAGGCCTGGTGGTTGGCTGATGGTAGGCAATGATCGCCAGGGCTTCAAGTGCAGGTTGAGTTACCCGCGCTGAAACCTCCAGGCCAATGAATTTTTCCACCAGTTCGGCATTTTCGGATGCTGTGGTCAGCTGGTACCGGTCATCTATTCTTTGCAACCGGATCCCATGGTGCGATTCATAATGATCTTTTAGCATCTCAAGCAATTCTGAGATTTCTTCCTCTGATTTTTTTAAAGACGAAGACAATTGATACACACTGCTTGGCCCGGATGCCGCAAAGAGAAGGCTTTCGAGTTGCATTATGGATGTCCAATTGCCATCAATATTTTCGTCAATAAATTCACTCATGCTATAATTTCCTCTGCATTTAGTTAACCAGGCGATTATACACTAATAATATTTGATACTATTTTACTTTTATTATGTTATTCTCACAAAAAACTGAAAGAACTCGTTTTGCAAAGTTTCTTGTCGTCGGCGCGATCAGTTCAGTGATCGATTTTGGCTTCATGAACTTGTTCTTAAGCGTTTTCAAACTACCTTTGATTATTTCTCAGGCCTTTTCCTTCATAATTGCCGTATTGGGCAGCTTCATGATGAACCGGTTCTGGATATATCGGGATTCGCGATCAAGGAACCCATTCATCCAACTTACTCAATTTGTACTTATCAACCTGGTGGGGATTGGCATTCGTTCGATTCTTATCCCGCTCTTTCATAAGTTGTTCCTCCCGGTGCTTATAAATATATTTAATTGGGATGACAAAATCATAACCCTTTTCAGTCAGAATTTATCTCTAGCCATTGTCATTGGTATTGTTTTGTTATGGAACTTTTTTGCCAATAGGTATTGGACTTATTCTGATGTTAAAATCGGGACTGGTTAATTCTATGAAGAATTTTTTTATTCGGTGTAATAACTTCTTTCGGAAATATTTCCTAAGAGATTATTACTGTTTTTTGATTAAAGTACACCTGCAGATCCCGCTTCAAAGAATAACTTCTCACCCGATGATTATGTCATATTCAAAACTACTTCTATTTCCTAATGCTTTAGATTTACGCTTCGGGAGTTCCGTTCAATGGGCACTTTAAGGGTAGTTTCCGGGTCAGCAAGGGGTTTGCGCTTGAAGACAGTTCCTGGCGACTCAACCCGTCCTATTACTGACCAGGTGAAGGAAGCTTTGTTTAATATCCTTGGGAATTGGATCGAAGGCACGATAATACTTGATCTGTTTGGTGGCACCGGTGCAGTTGGCATCGAAGCGTTAAGTCGTGGCGCAGATTTTGTGACCTTTATTGATATTAACAACCAGGCGGTCAGGACGATCAAGGAAAACCTGTCGACAACTAAATTTACTGAGTTCTCTGATGTGATTAAGCAGGATGCCTTTGCATATTTAAGAAATACCGGCAGAGAAGCATTTGACTTGGTCTATATCGCACCTCCCCAATACAAGAAATTGTGGATTAGCGCTTTGAAATTGATTGATGATTACCCGGGCTGGTTGACCGAGAATGGGCTTGTGATCCTCCAGATCAATCCTTTGGAATGGGAAGATATAGAGTTATTAAATTTTTATATTGTTAGACGAAAGAAATATGGTGATACAGAATTGATCTTTTTTGAAAAAAGATCAAGCGAAGTGGATCTTTAATTCCCCATCTTCATCAAATGTGTATAAAGCAAAAAAAGGTTCGTCTCCAACTTTGTATGTTAATACCTTTTGTAGCAATAACTGTAGATCAGCCACGGCAGGAATGCTTTCAATCGTATCGCACGAATACCAAGCGATCGCTCCCTCCTCTGATGGTGTCACGCTCTCACAATTGCATTTCCCTTTAAAGACGAACAGCTGAATTCCAGGTGTTTTACCAGTGTCGATTGTAACCATACCGCAAAGGTTTAAATGAATATCATAAATGCCAGTTTCTTCGAATAGTTCTCGTTTCGCGGCTGTTAATATGTCCTCTGCCCTTTCTGCATGCCCGCCTATGGCATTCCACAATCCTTTCCAGGTGGAACGTTCTTTCTCACCCTTGATCAACAATACTTTGTTTTTAGGGTTAAATATAAAGATCAATGTCCTTGGAACAACAAAATAACTGCCTTGCTTTATTTTCTGGTCTTCAGAATGCATGATTGTTACTTAACCACCTCATGCAAAGTATAAATTATTGCATGAGGTGGTTTTCAATAAATTAGGCCAATAAAATGGGCAAGCCCAGGAAGTTCTTAACCTTCGGCTTGTAATTCTCCTTATCATAGAACGCATCGACATTAACAAATTTTTTGGCAGATAAAATACTGTCCAATGGGACTGTGGCATACTTACCATCCTGTAAAGCAACCATCTTTCCGAAGTCCTTGGAAATAGTTAATTGCATTGCCAGGTTTCCAAAACCCGTAGCTACCATCCGATCCAGTGAATCAGGGACACCACAACGCATTAAATATGCCAGTTTGATGAACATTGTGTTTTGGCCGGTGTAGTACTTGATCTTTTCCGATACCAGTTCTCCGATCCCACCTAACTTTCGATGTCCATATGCATCCTCTGGTCCGGTCTCAATGATCTGTCCACCTTCTGCATATGCGCCTTCAGAAATGGTCATGATGGCATATCCTGCAGGGTTTTTCCTTTTATCCTCGTATAAGAATCTGGCCAACTTTTCCATGTTAAACGGCACTTCTGAAATAATAGTTCGATCCACATAGGATAAATACGATGCTAATAAACTGGTTTCTCCCGAATTCCTTCCGAAAAGTTCAATGACACCAATCCGTTCATGCGAACCGATTGAGGTCCTTAGATCAGTGATCATCGAAACCGTCCTGGTAATGGCAGTCGAAAAACCGATGCAGTAATCAGTCCCAAAGACATCATTGTCCATGGTTTTGGGAATGGCAACCACTGGCATCCCTTCTTTCATCAGCCTGACGCTGTAAGACAGGGTATCATCTCCACCGATGGTGATTAATGAATCTACGCCCAACCTTGCTAGCACTATTAAGACATGTTTCGTGAAATCCATGGTGCCATCAGAGGAAACCTGGACACCTAAAGATGAACCCTTTAAGAATTCAGGGACATCATCAGCTTTCACTTTCTGGGGATTGGTTCGGGATGTGTGTAAAAATGTACCTCCAGTTCGATCCACTCTTCTGACACTTTGCGCATCTAGATCCCTGATGTATTTTCTATGCGTCTCCGGTTCATCGAAGTCATACCAAAGTAATCCACCCCATCCTCGCCGGATACCCACAACTTCATAATCATTCTCCAACGCGTTTAAAACAACAGCCTTGATGGCTGGGTTTAATCCAGGGACATCTCCGCCACCAGTTAGAATTCCAATTCTTTTCTTCGCCATTTTTATTTACCTCTAATATGTATAAGATTACTCAAAAATTCAGATTGGGTGGTGATGGTAGTTTTAATGCCCACCACCTGGTCCATTGCAAGCCCAAAAAGGTTATTAAGGGCAACAGCAGCAGGTTGGCTGAAGGTTCAACAATGAACCAGTTTCCTTTTGACTGAAATATCAGCCAATTAGCAGCTACAAGCCCTAGAATCAAGAGCCAACTCAATATTTTACCAATAATTTTCCATCTTTCAACAAGAAAGCGCAAAAAAAAGAAAAATCCGGGTATTAATATGAACACAATTGAAGGTTTTGAAAACACATTTAGCAGGTAAACGATAACCAACGTCAGGCTTATTTTCCACACAAAAACTCTGCCTGCTTTGCCGAAAGCGCCGAACCACTCCAGGAGCAAGTAAATGATCAGTCCCAGGTGAAGGATGAGGTCGATAACTAGGTTTGCGCCTTTGAATGCGGTAGAAATACGCATCAGGGGTGTCGCAACCCAATCAAATCCCGGGTAATGTCTGATGATTACCGCCAGCCAATCAGGAAACCAATTCCCAAATAGTAACAAAGAAGTCACGAAGAGGAAAAGAATACCTGCTAAATAGCTCCAGATAAGTGCATAATTCTGATGTGAGATGCTCCAGGCAATTAACAGGATAACAATGATTAATCCAATCTCAAGTGAAAAACTTGCCAATGCCAGGATCAAGCCGGCGGTCGTCTCTTGCTTTATTTGCACCAGGTAAATTGACAAAAGAAAAAGCAGGATGGATACAATGATCGGATCACCGTAAAGCATTGCCCGTAGCCCAAAAGTTGAACCCAATGCCAGTAAAATTAATAAGGTCTTTTCAATCTTCGAGATCTTCCACCCGGTTAACTTAAGGCTGATCAGTACGATAAATATGATCGAGATCTCGATTATGCATTGCCATACCGCCCTGGCCAGGTCAAATTGGAGAAGCGAGATCGGTAGAAAAAGAAGTGTGAAGTACACAGGTTCGATTAGGTAAATATCTTCGGGGTTGGAGTTTGGGTATACCCTGTCATCCAGTATCATTTTTGCAGTAGTAGAAACCTCGTCAGAATAAGGAGAAATCCCCTGTCCCATCCATAGTTTCGCGGCTGAATAACGCACGGCAAATTTATCACGAATTTGGATCCTTTCAGCCAAATAATAGTTGCCATATGCCAGAGCAGCTATACTCAGGATGATTAATATTGATAGTAAGTATGGTTTAATGTTATTTCTTTTCAAAATAAAACCTCAAGATTGATTGGTCATTTTACCTTTATTGCACTGACTGGTCAAATTGGAAACAACAGTCACTATTCGCCACCGACTTTGGAATGTATCTGATTCATTAACAAATTGTTATCATCTCTGAAACCACTTGACTTTTACTGTCAGAATGCTGTATACATATAAAGTTATTAATTTTTAATTATTTATATCGCGGAGCAGGCATGATCAATGTCACAGGGTTAACCAAAGTTTATGGCACGAACAAAGCCATTGAAAACTTAACTTTCAATGCGGAAAAGGGAGAAATCTTGGGTTTTCTCGGGCCAAACGGGGCGGGTAAAACCACAACCATGAGGGTTCTTACTGGATTTCTGCCCCCTACATCAGGCAAGGTCACTATCGGCGGATTTGACATCATTGAAGAATCAATAAAGGCCCGCAGGTTGATCGGGTACCTTCCAGAAACTGTGCCTTTATATCCTGACGTTCGTGTTGCTGAATACCTTAAATTTATGGCAGATCTGCACCATGTATCGGATGTCGACAAAAAAGTAGACCTTATCCTGGCAAAAGTTGGAATGCAGGAGAGATCTAACAGTTTCATTCATAAATTATCCAAAGGTATGCGCCAAAGGGTGGGTTTAGCCCAGGCTTTGATCCACGATCCACAGGTATTGATCCTGGATGAGCCTACCATCGGCTTGGATCCAGCTCAGATTAAAGAAGTTAGGGACATCATCAAAGAAATTGGCCAAAACCACACTGTCTTGCTTTCTACCCATATCCTTTCTGAAGCCCAACAGATTTGTGATCGGGTCTTGATTATCAACAAGGGGCATATAGTCGCTGAAGATAGCCCTGAGCATCTGCAAAACCGTCTGTCAGGCGCGAGAAGGGTCACTATTTCATCTCCAGGCAATGCCCAGGAGGCAGTGGAATTACTAAGACTAAAATTAGACTATTCTCATCCAGTAATTATTGATGAAAATACCTTGCAGTTTGAAAACCATCCTGACCAGGATCTGCGCTCAGACGTGATCAGACTGCTCGTAAAAAACAATATCGAATTTTCCGAAATTTTCTCTGAGTCAATTAACCTGGAGGAGATCTTCCTGCAGTTGACCAGGGAGGAAAGTTCTACACTGCCACAGGTTTCAAATGTAACGACTTTACCTGTTGAAAAGGAATAATCACAATGCACAACGTGTGGACTATTGCAAAAAAAGAGTATAAGTCATTTTTTCACACCCCTATTGCGTATGTTATTGGTGTGGTGGTATTTCTGGTTCTGGGGATCTATTTCTGGCTTCAGCTGAATTACGCCATCCAGTATCAGTCATTTATTCCGGAAATTTCTAGCCTCCTGGATCTCCTGCTCTTCCCGATGTTCTTCATCTCGGTGCCCGTGTTAACTATGCGCACTCTGGCTGATGAAAATCGAGCAGGCACCCTGGAGTTAATCATGACCGCTCCGGTACGCGATTGGGAGTTGATCATTGGTAAATGGGCTGGCACTTACCTGTTCTTTTTGACGATCATCGCTTCAACTTGGATCTATCCGCTTATTCTCAACCTCCTGGTCGACCCCGGTATTGACCAGACTCTCTTGATCGCCAACTATCTTGGTTTGTGCCTTTTTTCATCAGCCCTCACCGCTATTGGTGTCTTTGTTTCCTCACTGTATAAGAACCAAATTGCAGCTTTGCTTACATCTTTAGGCGTGATCATCCTGTTATGGATAATATCCTCACCTGCCCAATTTATGACTGGTTTTGGAGCTGACCTTCTGAATTACCTGAGTATTACCAATCATTATTATGAGACCTTCCGCTCCGGGATAATCGATGTCAAGGATATCATTTACTATTTAAGCTTGACCTTTCTTGCACTTTTTCTGGCCACAAGAGCCGTTGAAGCAAGGAGATGGAAATAATGGAAGACAAAAAAAAGAAATTGTCAAAGATTGCATTAATTGTGGCAGGAATTGGGGCTTTTGCTAGCCTGGCATTAGCTCTGATCATCAAAGATTTTTCCCTACCCATCCAGATCGCTCTTGGTGTGACTCTAGTTAGTTTGGTCATGTCTATTGTAATGGACCCCTTGAGCATCAAGAAATGGCTTCAAGGTAGACAAGCCAGGCATAGTTCAAACGCATTATTACTGACTATTGCTTTTCTGGTGATCTTGGTAATTGTCAATTTACTGAGTTACAAGAATACGATCCGTTGGGACTTAACTGAGGATAAACAAAATACCCTTTCCGAAGAAACTTTGAATACACTTGAATCCCTTGATAAACCAGTACAAGCCAAGGCATTCTTCTCTAACCGAATGTCAACTGTCAACTCTGAATCGGTTCTCAAAAATTATGAGGCGAACTCCAATAACAAATTTTCTTATGAATTCATCGATCCAGACAGGGACCCGGTTGCTGCCACAGAAGCTGGAATAACCAGGGACGGTTCAGTTGTTCTAACGCTGGATAATCAAAAGCAGATCATTACCAGCGTGAACGAAGAACAAATAACCTCTGCTTTGATCCGGTTAAGTCAACCCGGTGAACGAGCAATTTACTTTTTAACCGGCCACGGTGAGAGAAGTATCATCGACGGTTCCGAAGACTCTTACTTAAACGCAGTATCAGAACTGGAATCCAAAAATTATATTGTTTCAGAACTGAATTTATTAGCTGCCAAAACAATACCCGACAATGCCCTGGCGATTATCATCGCTGGACCCCAAAAACCGCTATCTTCGCAAGAGGTAGCCCTGATCAGTGAGTACCAGTCTATTGGCGGCTCTATTCTCGTAATGTACGAACCGAGTCTTCTTAACCAGTTTGGTAACCTGGATGACCCCTTGAGCGCATACCTTGGTGAATTCTGGGGAATTACGATCAACGATGATTTCGTGATTGACCCCACTGCCAATCCAGTAACTGTTTCTGTCTCTGCATCTTATGCGGAGCACCCGATTACTGGTTCGCTGGAAAATATGGTTGCAGTCCTTCCATCATCTCGAAGCTTGACTATCGATCCAAATATTGGTCAAGCTGCTATGGGAATTTCCTTTACCACAGACCAAGCCTGGGCAGAAATTGATCTTGAATCCTTGAAAGCTAATGTGGTTGAATTTTCCGCAGGTTTGGACACACCAGGTCCAATTACTCTGGTTGTCGCAGCCGAGAATTCTGCAGCCCAAAGTCGCATGGTTGTTTTCGGAGATACTGATTTTGCAGATGACAGTTTTTATACTTACTATGGTAATGCAGATTTATTTCTTAATGCAGTTGATTGGGCATCAAACCAGGACGAGTTGATCAGTCTAACTCCCAGATCACAAACAACACGTGTAATTGTGACACCCCAGGTATATACACAAAGATTGATCATGTTTGGCTCGATCATATTATTCCCCCTCCTCATTATTGTGGCAGCAATCGTCGTATTCATTCGTAGAAAACGAGAGATCTAGGACGAATATGATTAAGAAGAATACGCTAATCCTCTTAGCTATTATGGTTGTCTTTGTTGTCGGTTTTGTTGTCTTGGACAAGCAGGGGTTGACGGGTTTTTTAACTAAAAAAGAATCAACATCCACGCCCGAGTCTCCCCTTCTCAATCTAAAATCTTCTGAGGTTGAAAGCATTAGTTACCAATCAGCAAGTCTTGAGGATGTTCTGATACGAAAGGATTTAAATGGAGGTTGGGAAATCAGTACTGAAGGCGGGCTGATTACGCCTGGCGCTATGGAAGAGTTGCTCAGTGCGATCAACGGACTAAAGCCATCACTTGTCTTGGATCTTGCCCCAGAAGGTACTGCAACAGGCTTGAATGATCCCTCCAAGTTGTTGATTATCAATGTGTCAAATGCTCAAGAAATCATAATCAAAATTGGCAACCTTAACCCTACTAATACTGGCTACTATGTGCAAATCGATTTTCAAAAAGTGGTGTTAATAAACAAGGCAAGTATAGAGAACGTAATCAAATTAATTAACACCGCAATGTATCCTCCCACACCAACACCAGGCCTGGAAGGTTAATATTTTGGGGAATAGCAAAGATAATATATCAATTGATGAAACCAGTGCTTGATTTTTGTCTCAGAATACTGTATTCTCTTACTATGTTTTTACATAATTAAAGGTAAAGGTCAAAAGAAAACACATATATGGCACGTATTAACTCAAAAGCAGACAATGTCACCGAAGACGAAAAAGAATTCTCAGCCACAGCCAGGCTACTTGAGCTTGGTCGAAAGAAATCGTTCGTCACAATTGATGATATTCTTCAGTTCTTTCCTGAAGCAGAGCAGGATCTTGATCAACTAGAGCAAGCATTTGATGCATTAAACAATGCTGGAATTCCTTATGTAGAGGATACTCAGACCCAGGAAGAACCGGCAGAAGAAGAAATTCCTGAAGAGCCTGAAGAAGAAAAGATAGGTTCAATTGATGACCTTGCGAACATTGATACAGATGATACGATTGGACTTTACTTAAAGGAAGTCAGCCGGGTTCCACTTTTGATAGCCCGCGAAGAAGTTGAGCTTGCCCAGAGGATAGAAATTGGACGTAAAGCACGGGAAGAACTCGCCAAAGGCAGTATCTCACCCAAACGGAGGCTCGAACTGAGAAATCAAATTGAGGATGGTTGGGAAGCCAGGGAACACTTGATTACAGCCAACTCAAGACTTGTTATCAGTGTTGCCAAAAAATACATGGGGCGAGGTGTACCCTTTCTGGACTTGATTCAGGAAGGGAATATTGGCTTGATTAGAGCTACAAAAAAGTTTGAGTACCAGAGGGGTCATAAGTTCAGCACATATGCAACCTGGTGGATCCGCCAGGCAGTTACCAGGGCGATTGCTGACCAAGGCAGGACGATCCGCGTCCCTGTTCACATGGGTGACCAGATAAACAAACTGTTAAGGGTTCAGCACCAGTTAACTCAAAAGCTTGGACGAGATCCCAGTGTTGAAGAGCTTGCTGACCATCTTGAGGTTCCACCCAAAAAAGTGGAAAATATGATCCAGGTAGCACGTCGCCCACTTTCACTTGAAACACCAACTGATGATGAAGAAGACTCGGTATTAGGTGACTTTATCGAGGATGATGAAGCCCCACCACCAGATGACACTGCAACATACAATCTCTTAAAGGAACATTTGGAAGAGGTTCTCGAGCAACTTCCACCGCGAGAAGTACGAATCCTCCAATTAAGATATGGTTTGCTTGATGGACAAGCCTACACACTTGAAGAAGTTGGCAGAAAAATGGGTGTCACACGTGAGAGAGTCCGTCAGATAGAAGCACAAGCATTAAGCCGCCTGAGACATCCTTCTATCAGACGCAAATTGCGCGATTATTTAGGAGAATAGTGTTTTCCAGGTAAATATATATCGGTGCTGTCTTTGCATGGTTTCCATGTGACCAGAATTACTTGACTAGGGTTTTTATGCAAAACGATTCGAATGATCATTCTCTACCGGCAATACTAAGAGACTTGCCTCCTGATAATGATTCGTTGCCCGGATGGTTGGGCAATGAAGAGGAATCAATGTCGCTTATCGAACGATCAGCCTCTTCAGAAATGGAAGACAACACCTTCCAGAACATTGATGTTTTTACGCCTGGTTGGGAAAAAGAAAAATTAAACGACATCGACGAGCAAACTCATCCAGTCCTGATTATTGTGAATACAGTCAAAGATCCGAAATTACTGAAAATCAAACCAGATGAAGAATTAGCTACCGATCTGCCTTCCTGGTTACAGACTGTTTTCCTGGAAAGCGAGCAGGAAAATCAAGTCAAGACTGTTCTTTCCACTTCAGACAGAATGGATGAACAATTGGAGTTACTTGACACAAAACCAGTGTTTATTAGTTTTTTAGATTCACCCGAAGCAGGTCAAGAACTTTCTGGACTGGAGTCAAGCACTCAAAAGTTCTTGGATCTGCTAAAAGAGGAGCAGATAGCTGAAGCAGTTTCATTCTTCAAAGAAATCTCTCAGCCAATAAGACAAATCGATCTTTTAATAACTGCAGTGAATGACTGGTTAAGGACTAACCCCGACATTTCAGATGTTTGGCAATTATTAGGTGATCTTCAAATATTGGATGGTCAACCTGATGAAGCGGTTGTTTCTTATACCAGAGCTCTAAAAATACTTTACAGAGGTTAATTTATCTCATGGAAAGATCTTTAGTTCTTATCAAGCCAGATGGTGTTCAAAGGGGACTTATAGGAGAGGTCATTTCTCGCCTTGAAAGAAGAGGGCTTAGATTGGTCGGTGCAAAATTTTTATCGGTGCCATTGGAGTTAGCCGAAAAGCATTATTCCATTCACAATGAGAAACCGTTCTACGAAGGTCTGATAAAATTTATCACTGCAAGTCCAGTTATGGCAATGGTTTGGGAAGGTCCGTCCGCCATTGCGGCTATCAGACAGACAATGGGTAAAACAAATGCCCTCGAAGCTGCACCAGGAACGATTCGCCACGATTTTGCATTGCAGACACGCTTCAACATAACCCATGCATCAGATTCAGTAGAATCAGCAGAATTCGAAATTTCTTTATGGTTCAGGCCTGATGAAATATTTTCATGGACCAGGGATTTTGAAAGATGGATTTTTGAATCATGACCACTAACTTGCATGATATGGTAAAAGTGTACAATGCAAATGGACGCCTTGATGGTGAAATCCTTAAGGCTTTTCTGGAAGCAAACGATATAAGGGTAATCTTGACCCAAGAAGGTGCAGCTGCTGCATATGGGTTAAACATTGGAGCACTTGGCATTGTGGAAGTGCTGGTGGACTTTGATAATGCCGACAAGGCTCGGGAATTGATTAAATTGATGGATGAAGGTAAACTGGAATTCAATGGTGATCTTCAAGGTGACGAAGAAGAGAGTGAAGACCAGGATTTGCTATGAAAAAGATGATTTTCCCCCTACACAAAATTCTATTGTTGTAGTAAACTTAAAAGGTTATAGAAATAATCTTACTAATTTGGAGTGCTGTATGACCCCTTTACCAAAACGTAAAACCTCTTCTGGACGACGTGATCGCCGACGTTCTCATGACGCTTTATTGGCTCGCAACAGTGTAAATTGCCCGAACTGTGGTGAAGCATTGCTTCCCCATCGGGTCTGTACCAATTGTGGCCATTATCAAGGACGAGAAGTTTTATCTGTTGAAAAAGATAAAACAAAGAAATAATCACTTCCTCCAAAACAAAAAAGAACCTGCACTATTTCTGCAGGTTCTTTTTTGTTACTTTCTGGTTCTTCCTAAGAGAAAGGGTAAATATTTATCTTTGTATTCTGCAGGGATTCTGCCTTCTATCAAAGTACCATTTTCTGTATGTTCTACTGCTTCGACGTGTCCAAATTCATGAAATATGGATATCAGGTTTCCTTCCTTGTAAGGTAACAGTACTCTAATTTTATTAAAGGTGCTGATCAATGTGGTCTCAATTGCTTTCAATAACTCTCCAAGTCCTATGTTGTCGATGGCAGATATTGGTAGAGCATTAGGAATATTCTTCAGTGAGATTTCAATTGCTTTTGGATCTATTAATAGGTCGATCTTATTCAAAGCTGTGATAACTGGGATATTTCCTGCATTGATCTCTTCCAAAGTCTGCAATACAGATTTTGCTTGAACAATTGCATTTGGATGAGTAACATCCACGACGTGGAGTAAAAGATCAGCTTCACTTATTTCTTCTAACGTTGCCCTAAATGCTGCTACCAGTTGTGTGGGTAATTTTTGGATAAAACCTACAGTGTCGGTCAACAGTATTGCTTGGCCATTACTTAAGCTTACCTTACGGGTGGTGGGATCAAGTGTGGCGAATAATTGATCAGCCACATAGACATCTGAACCTGCCAATTGGTTTAATAAGGTTGACTTTCCAGCATTTGTGTACCCAACCAGAGCAACTATAGGTATATGAGATTTTCTCCTCTGTTCCCGATACCTTGACCGGTGTTCGCTAACCTTTTCAAGTTCTTTCTTGAGATTTGAAATATTCTTCCTGATCTCCCGACGATCTACCTCAAGTTGTGTTTCACCAGGTCCTCTCAGACCAACACCACCAACACCTCCAGTCCTGCCTGAACTTCCGCCCGCCTGCCGGGCTAGATGAGTCCAGGCTCTGGTCAATCTCGGTAGTCTATACTCATACTGAGCCAACTTGACCTGTAAATAACCTTCACTTGTCCTGGCATGCAAAGCAAAAATATCAAGTATCAGTCCGGTTCGATCCAAAACGAGGGTATTGTTTCCCAGGATTTCTTCTAGTTCCCTTTGGTGTCGAGGCAGTAACTCATCATCAAATATTACCAAATTCGCTGTTGTCTCTTCAACCAGTGATTTGAGTTCCTCCACCTTACCCGAACCAATAAAAGTATTCGGATTTGGTGAGTCCATTTTTTGGGTTAACGTTCCTGCTATTTGGATATGGGCTGTATTTGCCAACAACGCTAATTCCGAAAGCGAATCTTGTAAGGTTAATAATTGTTCGTGCTTATAGTAATCAACCCCTACTAATATCGCGAGATCCTTTTGATTGTTCAATTTAACCTTTGGTTTACTTTCTAAAATTGGCAGTTATCCATTCAAGCATTCGATCGGTTGCTTCCTTTATCCTGCCTGTCGGGATTACATTGGAAATCCTTACATAGTCTTCACATGAATGACCAAAGAATCCCCCAGGAGTAATGCTGACACCTGTCTCTTCCAATAATTTTGCACAGAAATCCCATGTATCTCCACATCCAGGTGGTAGTTTTGCCCAAACATACAGTCCAGCTTTTGGTTGTTCAAGATCAAAACCTGCAAGGCTTAGAGTTTCCACAACAATATCTCTTCGTTCCTGGTAAATCAGATTTCGCTCTTTGATCCAGCCTTGGTCTCCAGTTAGTGCAGCTTCGCCTGCATCCATGATCGGTGCAAATAATGAAGAATCAATTTGGCTCTTGTAAGTTTTAAGTAATCGGATGACTTCCGAATTCCCAACGACCATTCCGATACGCCAGCCTGCCATGTTGTAAGTTTTAGACAAAGAGTTAAATTCTACGACGCAATCCTTCGCCCCTTCTACTTGTAAAATGCTGGGAGCAACATAACCATCAAACGTTACATCTACATAAGGAGCATCATGTGCGATTATCACGTTATGTTTTTTGGCAAATTTGACACATCGTTCAAAAAACTCGAGATCAGCAACCGCACCAGTCGGATTGTTTGGGTAATTAAGCCACATCATCTTAGCAGAATGGGCGATGTCATCAGGTATCTTCTCAAGATCAGGTAAGAATTTGTTTTCTTTCAATAGAGGCATTGTGAAGAATCTACAATTGCTGATTTCGATACCTGACCGATATACTGCATAGCACGGATCAGGTAGAAGTACCAGGTCACCCGGGTTTAATAAGGTGTGGTGAATATTAAATATCCCTTCCTTGGAACCGATCAATGCCAGGATTTCGGATTTGGGATTCAATTCAGTGTTAAAACGGTTCTGATAGTATTCAGCAATTGATTTTAAAAATGAGGGACTTCCACCACTGGGAGTATAACGGTGTTTATCTGGCCGATGTACTGACTCTATAAGGGCATCAACTATGAAGGAGGCTGGTGCAAGATCTGGCGAACCCATATCCAGCCGTATGACATCCACTCCCCTTTCCATCAATTTGGTGATTTTTTGATCCAAAATCGAAAAGAAGTAAGGTTTAATGTGACTTATTCTTTGAGCAGGATTTATTTCCATTTTCTCATTTCCATTTTGTTTTCTTGTTATTATAAACCTTGTTATGTTTTTCAATTAAATTAAGGCGGTTCAATTTGGCATACATCTTGCATCCGCAAGACTTATCAGATATACTTGCACTATTGTGAGATAAAATCATGCTTCAAGGCCATTACCAGACAACCAGTACAACCACCTCTGCTCATCTAGCTCAGACAATGACATTACTTGGTCTTACGTCAAGTGAGTTGGAACAACGCATAGATTCTGAGTTATCAAACAATCCCGCTCTTGAACTGGTGGATGAGCGGCGTTGTCCTATGTGTAAACGCATCCTTCCACAATCTGGACCATGCCCGGTGTGCAGCCAGATCAAGGTTCCAGGTTCTGATGAACCGATCGTCTTCATCTCACCACGAGAAGATTTCTATACAACTGCTGCCTCCAGTGCAGGTGAACCTCCAGAGGATCCATTTTCATTTGAACCGGTTGATCTCCCCACATTTGTTTTAAGACAGGTTGCCCCTGAATTATCTGGTGAGGATGTGGTTATTGCAGCCTATATATTGACCAATCTGGATGATGACGGGTTCCTGGAAATCAAACCTGTTGAAATTGCCAAGTACTATCATCGGCCTATGGGAGATATTCATGAAATTATACGCAAAATTCAACACTGTGATCCAGTGGGTGTATGTTCCTCTGGCCCAAAAGAAGCTATGCTTATCCAACTTGATATTCTTGCTGAATCAAGGAAAGTGCCCGAACTAGCAAAACAGATGATTGAACTTGGCATGGCAGAATTAAGCCACCATCAGTACTCTGAATTAGCCCATCGATTGGGTGTCAAACTCAACCAGGTCCAGGAAAGTGAAAGATTCATTTCCGAAAATTTAAACCCCTTTCCCGCCCGTGCTCATTGGGGTGATCTTCGTAATCCCAATGAAGTACAATCAGAACTTTACCACCAGCCCGATGTCTTAATCTATCATTTGAATGAAAATCCTCAAAATCCTCTTGTTGTTGAGATAATTATGCCAATCAGGGGAACGCTTCGCATCAACCCATTATTTAAGAGCGCGCTTGTAAATGCGGATCAGGAGAGGTTAGGCGAGTGGAAACAGGATATTGAGAAAGCATCATTATTGATAAAGTGTATTCAGCAGCGCAACAATGCCATGAGATTATTGCTTGAAAAGGTAGTCGTCAGGCAAAGAGACTTTATACTGAACGATGAGACATACATGGTACCTACCACCAGAGCATCCATAGCCCAGGAATTACAAGTTCATGAATCAACAATATCGCGAGCAGTCTCAGGAAAAACTGTGCAACTACCTAATAAGAAAATTGTACCCCTCTCAATGTTCTTTGATCGAAGCCTTTCGCACCGCTATATACTCAAGGAGATCATAGAGCAGGAAACTGCACCCCTTAGCGACACAGAACTTCAGGCACGCCTTGAATCAAAGGGGATTTTTATTGCCCGTCGGACAGTCGCAAAATACCGAACGATGGAAGGGATCCTTCCCGCCCATCTTCGTCAATCCCACCAGGGAAGTAAATCAAAATCAAAATCAAGCAATAATTCATGAACTCAAGCAATGGACAAACCTTGGAAGAAGACCTGAAGAATTTACTTCAACTGCTGCCTTTTCCCATCATACTGTATGATCGGGTAATGGATAAAGTCATCTATGCAAATGGTGCATTTGAGAAATTAACTGATAAAGACAACAGTCAGGTTATCGGCATATCTTTAAGCCAACTTTTTCCCGAAGATATAGATACAAATCCAAATATTGATTTATGGCACCCCGTTTCCTTGTTCTCTTGCAAAGGGGATCCTATAAAACAATACCTAAAAGTTCATCCTTTTTCCAGTACAAACCAAAAAGTTGTCCTATCCTTCGAAGAATTTGCTCAAAATGGACTCAGGGATGACCTAATTAACCAGGAGAGATCTTTTGCTTTTGTGAATGGGATTGTTCCCATGATCAATCCGATGGATGAAGTTCATTTATTTAAGGGAGCTTCAACCCTAATTGAAGACCTTACAGGATCTAGGAATATCGCTATCTACCAGGCAGTTAATGGCTCAAGTTACCTTGAGAGAAAATCCTATGATTTCATATCCCCACCTCCATTCTTACCAGTCAAACTGCCGTTTGATGAAGTAAAGAAACTGGGACAACCAGTATTTTGGAAAAACAACCGTAAAACGATTTCATCCCTGCACGTGTTGGCTGACCTAGCTGGATATGGCTGGTTAATTACGATTCCTGTGCGGAAATCAGATACCTGGATGGGTTTGTTGGTTGTTTGCGGTATTGATGATCCTCCTGAAGATGTTAATTTGCAGTATTTATCTTTAATAGGGAATGTAGTCGTTGAGTCCCTTAACCTCTTACATGAGAAATCGATTCAAAAAACCAGCCTCCAGCGGCTTAAACAGGTAATACAAATCGAGCATTCGATCATTGATAATGTAGAAGAAGGGATTATTGTTCTTACTCCAGATCTTAAGATAGCTGAGATGAACCCTGCTGCTGAAATAATCCTGGGTTATACCAATAAAGAAGTGTTCAAATTGCCAATCGAAGAGATCTTAATTGGTTCTGATTCACTAAAGTCGGCATTTAATTCTTCCAAACAAGGAATAACTACCCTGGTCTCAAATGATTTGCGCCTGCATAACAGGAATGGCAAATCTTTTCCTGCCCAGGTAATCTCAATTCCTGTGCTAACTGATAAATCTGTTATAGGCATCATAATTCTTTTAAAGGATACCAGTCAATCCGAAATTGTTCGGGTCAAGACTCAACAATTGGAACAACGAGCTTTCTTGGGTGAAGTCTCGGCTGTTTTTGCACATGAAGTAAAGAATCCGATCAACAGCATTATGACAGGTCTGCAGTTTCTTGGCATGAGCCAGGATCCGAATTCTCCCCATATCGACTTAATTAATCGCTTACAGAATGATTGCGTAAGACTGACTCATTTGATGGATTCGGTCCTGTCCTTCTCAAAACCTGTCGAGTTTCACATGGCAGCTGTCGACCTTGGTCAAGTTTTGCCAAATTTACTGGATCGCTGGGAACCCAGGATGCGTCGGGTAAGTATCTCATCGAGTTATTATTCATCTCTGGAAGAATCGCTAGTTCTTGGTGACATTAGGGCGCTTGAGCAAGTATTCGTAAACCTGGTTAATAATGCTGTTCAGGCTATGGAAAAAACCGGTGGGAGTCTGAGTATAAAGGTGCACAATCCCTCCGATCCTGATGTTTCTGATATGATAGAAATCACAGTCTCTGACTCTGGACCGGGAATTCCTGATGACATCCGCGATCACATCTTTGAACCATTTATGACCACCAATCAGAATGGCACAGGTCTAGGCTTGGCAATATCCAAAAGGATTATTACTGCCCATCGTGGGAATATATTTGTTGAAAGTTTTGCAGGTGGTACCATATTCCATGTACTTATTCCAAGATATAACGGAGAGCCAAAATGAGCGCCACAGTAATGGTTGTCGATGATGAAGAAACAGCTCGAATAGTAATATCAAGTTTTCTACAATCAAAAGGATATGAAGTTGTCAATGTTGGCACCTTGAATGAAGCCAGGCAGAACTTGCTTAAAGGAATTGCTGATATTGTAATTTTAGATGTCAGGTTGCCTGATGGCTATGGACCAAATCTTTTATTTGATGCTGCAAAAATGGCCATTAAACCTCAAATTATCCTCATCACAGCACAAGGACAGATCGAAGAAGCGGTCGATGCAATGAAAAATGGTGCACAGGACTTTATCCTGAAGCCCCTGGATCTTTTAGTTCTCGAAAAATCTGTTCGCAAAGCCGAAGAAATTATTGCCATGCGCAGAGAACTAAACCATTTACGTGAAAATCAGTCCCAGGTCGGAGAATTTATCATTGGTTCATCACCGCAAATGCAATCAGTGATAAACCTGGCACGGCGAGCGTCCGACTCATCAGTATCTGTTCTCATAACAGGTCCTACTGGTACAGGAAAAGAGGTTTTGGCTAACTTCATTCATTGCTCAGGACCCCGGGCAGATAAACCTTTTATAGATATCAATTGTCCGGCAATCCAACCGACCATGTTCGAATCAGAACTATTTGGTCATGAAGCTGGCGCATTTACCGGTGCAACTCATCGAAAGAACGGGTTGATGGAGGTTGCCGATGGCGGTATTCTTTTCCTGGATGAGATTTCATCTATGCCCTATGATATGCAAGCGAAATTATTAAGAGCTATAGAAGAAAGATCTTTTAGAAGGGTCGGTGGAACCTCATTAATCAAAGTTGATGTACAGATCATCGCAGCATCCAATCGGAACCTCAAAGATATGATGATTGACCATCAATTCAGAGAAGACTTATATTACCGGTTGAAAGTAGTTGACCTTGACCTTCCTCCCCTTTCTGAGCGAAAATTTGATATTCCGGAACTGGTGGGCTACTTTTTGAAGAAATTTAACAGGAGTATGGGCGCTAACGTTCAAGGTACCACGTCAAATGCATTATCCCTATTAATGGACTATCACTGGCCTGGAAACATTCGGGAACTAAGCAATACAATTGAACGGGCAGTCCTTTTTTGCGACGAAGAGTTAATAGATGTTCAACATCTTCCCAAGGATATTGTCGAGAATAGACCCCTTTGATACAAAGGATTTCATGAACCCTTTTTATTTGTTTTGGCACACTAATTGCAACAATGCTTCTTAGTGATAATTATTTCTAGGAGGCATAAATGTTTGAGATACCTTATCAAGTGTTTGTAATTGCAACAGCAGTGATCGGTGGACTTGGAATTCTGTGTTTGTTACTGAGCATTATCATCATGGTAAAAGCAACGATGAGCAAAAGTATTCATGCGATCGCTGAACAAACAACAAAATTGGCAGAAAAAGGAATTACTGACAATGTTTCTGGGCTGGTTGGAAATGCGTCTGCATTGATCAGTTCCTTGAATGACTTAGCCCGTTCCAATACAGGGATTGGTATTTTTATGGTCTTTTTAGCTATGACACTTCTTGCAGCTGCATATTTTCTAGCAAAACAATTAGGAATAGGTCTGCCAATCTAACCCTGCAAATCTTCATAAGAGGATGATCACCATGAGCGAAACTGGTATCCTGGATCGTTTATTACACGCATATGATCAAGAATCTGTAAGGAACATAATAAAAGCCTTACGGTGGGACCCTTTAGTTTGGGATACCATCAATTCTACGGTCAATTTGGATGAATATTTGCCATTTGCCGGAAATGAGGTGCGAAAGTGGAAACCAGGGCTCATAGCTGCATTTTTTCTGGATCCTAACCACCAATTGCCAGATGATTTGCTGAATGCTAAAAATGATTTTCCAAGTGAAATTCTTTTGCAGGCAAATCAATGCTTTGACACGTTTTCTAACACAGGAATTATCCTCGAGGACTTGAAGCAGGTTGGATTGATCACACTTGCCCTAATTATTGATGAGCATGGTGAAAACAATTGGCAGAGTATTGTAGACAAAATATTTCTTAAGGCATCTACCCTCTCGTCGCAAACTTTTTTCACGCTTTGGCGGTCAGTTTTCGCTTGTTTGCCTTCTTTCACCTCAGAATATCGTGATCTTTTTACTTCCTTAATAACAAATACCCCTATAAAACTTGTAGAACAGGTTATCGGTCTGACCATTCATGGCCTTCTAACCCAACCCAACGACAGCACAGGTCAATTGAACGAAATGCAGATGACTTTTGGTCACCTTGAGCTTGAGCATCAATTATCAGCTCTCAGATTTCTCAAGCAAAAAAACCTGGAATCACTTTACCAGCCTTTGGCAGTCAGTTTTTTGAACGCTAAAAGTAACCTTGACCAAACATCCAACTCAATGGTTGATGTGGAGCGAAGCGATAAAGGAAAATCCGGCATCAATTTTTATCGTGCGATTGACCATTTAGAAAAAGCAGCAGAACTATACCATTTTGCCGGAATGACCATCAAATCTTGTGAAATCAGAGATCTGGTCATTAATAAGCAGAAAGAACAAATCTCGAACCTCTACCTTACCCAAATATCTGATTATTTGTCATTTGATACTGGCCAGGCTCAAAAAGCATTTGAGCAAGCTCAAATAATTAATTCAGGTCTGGAGCGATTATCAGAAAGGATTGATCAGGTTATCCGGGTTAAGAATTCCGGTGAATCTCAGGAGAAAATTGATTACGATTGGATAATTGAGGGACCTGAGATCCTAGAAGTAAATCAAAATAACCAAGTAAAGGGGACTTACGAAGGATTTGTAAAAAAGAAGCTATTTCAACTTGAAAATGACAATATCACACTGGCAAAGAAGTTGGTAATTCTTTCGGATATTTCCTCATACCTTCAGCGCCAAGATCGCAAAGATGAGCTTTTAGAGATAGTCGAAAAACTTCTTAATCAATATCCAAATGATCCAACTCTTCAAACAGAGTCTATTAAATTCTTGACTGAATTGGGACAATGGGAAAAAGCAACCCGTCTGGCAGAATTTAGAAAGTTGTTGGAACCAACGAATAAGGAGAACACGGTTGAGCTGGTTGATCTTTACGAGAAAACGGGCAATTGGGTTAAAGCTTTTGATCTGCAAAGGAATATTGTATCCTCTACAGATCCTCCCTCCCATACCCAACTGATCAAGTATGCCAGAATATCCATTGAAATTGGCAAACCAGACATTGCGATTTCAATTTGTAAGAACCTGCTGGAAGGGAACCAATTGGATGGAGAAGCGTTGATAGTGTTGGGAAATGCGTACATAGCATCAAAACAAGTCAATTCGGCTATTGAACACATGGAGAGAGCAACCTCTCTCGCCCCTCAATCTCCTGAAGGTTGGATCGCCCTTGCCAATATTTGGGAAAAGCTGGATGACTACCCCCATGAATTGGATACCTTACTGAAGGCTAAATCAGCTATACCTGATAATTTCTCAATTCTTAAAGCGTTGGGCACTGCTTATTTTCACAACGATCTTTACACAAATGCAATACCACATCTCAAAGAAGCACTATTCATCAAACCCGAGGACATTGACTGCCTGAAAAATCTTGCCAACTCTTACTTCGAAGCTGGATATATTGAAGAGGCCTGGAATACTATTTCATCTGTATTAGCTGCTGAGAAGATGGATATTGAGACCTCCTTGATTGCTGGGAAAATAGCATACGCCAAAGGTGATATCCCCACTGCATTTAAGCATCTCAACTTAGCATACATGATAAATCAGACAGAAAAGTTTCTCCTTCCGTACGGACAACTATTGATCTTTATCAGTGATGCCAACTTGGACTTTGAAAATGCCAAGATAAGAAACGAAATATCTGAACTTGAGCAAAAAACAAACCTACTACTGGAATCCAACGAGTCCTTTTCAATAAAACTGCTAAATGCAGACCTGAAACTCGCGAATGGCGATCACCAAGCTGCATACGATCTTTTCTTATCTTTGGCTGGGTTACCCTCATCCAAATCACCAGCCAACTATCAACATCTGCAGTTTGGTATTGGAAAAGCTGCTCTTGCTTTACAGAATTATGAAGTCAGCCTGGCTGCGCTTCATGAAGCGCTTCTGAACAATCCGAAAAATTACATGATCCATCAAACCTTGGCAAAGGCTTTTCTCAAAACAGGATCACTTGATGAAAGCCTGGAGTGTGCAAATTCAGCGCTGCAAGTCGCCCCAGAAAATATCAGCAACATTCTTTGGTTTGCAGACTTCATGAAGGAAGTTGAGGCACCCAGGCATTCTGTAATGACCCTCAAGAATGCAATCATCCGCTTCCCTTCTGAAAAAGCATTATATCTTTCATTGGCTAAGAACCTGGTTGTTTTAGGTGAAGAGGATGAAGCCAGGAAGGTCATTGACCAATTGATGTCTAAGAGTGCACCGTCTCCAAGTGACATGCAAAAAGCAGCAAGTATATTGCTGGAAATGCAAGATAATAAAGCTGCGGTCTCCATACTAAGAGATGCGGCATACACTGCCAATCCCCTTTCTTTTCAGATAACATATGATTTATGCTTTTCTCTTCTAAGGCTTGGCGATGCTGAAGGCGCGTTAAGCTCTGCTGATGCCTTCACTCAGAAAAATGGCCTTGATGATCGAATTGACATCTTGAAAACAGATATTTATATCTTCTCCATGCAGTTTGAGAAAGCATTACAACAACTCTCACCCCTGCTAGAAAAAGCAAGATCAAATCTGGCTTTAATTTTTACCGGCGATGAATTAACTGAAAAAGGGAGATTTGACCTCCCCTACTCACTGGAGGGCATTTTACTTCGCCAGATAGAACTATTGATTATGACTGGTGATTTGAACCAGGCGCTTAAACTTTGCGAAGAATCCGTGCTCTCAGGGTTTGACTCTGTTTCTTTTCGTTATCACCACTTATTGCTCCTTTTCTGTATGATGAAGCATGATGAGTTTATCAAAGTCTATACGAAACACCTCAATTCCTTCTCTGATATTTCCAGGGAATATTATTCACAACTTCAGTGGATGCGTATGGAAATTGCTCTAAGTAATTTTGACATCTCCACAATCGCAGGTTATCTTCCCCATATCGAAGAGAATCACTTAGGCTCAATTGCAATTCAAAGCCTAAATACCCGGCTGAATTGCCTGGATGTGGACAGCGAGTTGGCAGCATCAACTTTTTCAGAAGTCAAGAAAAAAGTAAATCACCAAAAACAGTCAATCGATCAAAATCCGTTCTCATTTATGGATCACATGGTTGACCTTTGGGATCATTATTCATTTGCAAAAACTGCCTGGCATTTTAGGAAATTTGATTTGGCAAATGAATCTTTTAACCTGGCAGAATCTTTGATCAATACTAACCCGATTGTCAACTATGACCACGCGGAATTTCTTCTCTCACTGGTCCAACACAAGCGAATGAATGAGAGTTTAAAGGTTATTACTCATTCAACTGCATTGGATGTGAATTCTGCAGATTTCTCAAGTTACCTCGATGGTCTGGTTGCCAATGTCTCAAAAATCATTGATCACCAGAAAGCTTTTGATCTGGTGGTAAAGCAAAAAGCTGTTAAAGAAAATGCTTGGCCACAAGATTTGAATATCACAGATCATATAAAGAACGCCAAAGATGTTCAAATCCTTCTGCCTTTATTGAAAGATCCGAACCATATTGAAAATATCATTGATAACTACTCAGATAATTTCGACATTCGATTAATTGGTGCAGTTTGTTTGTATCGTATGGATCCTCAATTATGCACCAACCAGTTACCTGAGCTTTTCAATTTGGACCCCACTTTTCCTCCTCTACATTTTCTCCAGGCAATGTGTAATGAAAAAGATGATTTTCTATCAACTCACTCATTGGAAACTGCAGTCCAGTGTTGGCCTGATGAGCCCGAGTGGCATGTCAGCCTTGCCGACAAGTATCTCCAAAACAAACAATTTCAACAGGCATCAGACCATTTGGAAAAAGCAATAGCGTTGATCCCTGACAATGCGGAATTTTGGCAAAAGTTGGGTAACTTAAAGACTTCTGAGAGGGATTTTCAGGCAGCCAAATCGTACTTCTCACGTGCAATTGACTTGTTCCCGGATAATCCTGTAGCTTTGTGCTCTCTTGCCAAGATCAATAGAAATTTGGGCATGTTTGACTGTGCAATTGAATGCATGGAAAAAGCCATTCAATTCGCTCCTGGAAGAATTGAATACCAAAATTACCTTGCGGATCTTTATTTTGAAAAAGGGGATTATCAAAAGTCCGAATTATTGAGCAAAAGTTTGATTTCAGGGAGCCAATCCGACACACGCAGCAAAATAAGTTACTTGAAATCCCTCTTAGCACAAGGCAAGCTAGACCAGTCCAATACACTAATCCAACAATTCAAACGACAAGATCCTGAATCCATAGAACTCAGGATTGTTGAATCTCAGTTGGTAAAACAAACATCTGGTTGTACTGAAGCGATCAAACAGATTTCAGAATTGGCAAATGAAAACCCTGAGAATACCGAAGTTTTATCGAGTTATGCAGGATTGTTACTTGATTGTGAGTATCTTGAAGAATCTGAAAAGGTCATGCAACAGTGTTTGGCGGTTGATCCTGAATTGCCTGGGATTTACCTGTCTCTTGGCCGTTTGTATCGAAAACAAGGTAATTTAGACCTTGCTTTGTCAACCTTTTCGAAAGCTATTGCCAAAGATCCGGGTTTGATCGATGCGCATATTGAGTTGGGAAAAACCTACCAGGATAGGAAAGAACATCAACAGGCCTCGAAAGTTTACGCGCAAGGTTTATTGATCTTTCCGGAGTCAGCAAAATTACATTACTTATCTGGCATGGCATTTAAAGAATGCAAAGACTACAAGAATGCAGAAATAATGTTGCGAAAAGCCGCCCAGATAGAACCTGGTGACGCACTGATCCGCCGCCAATTAGCAGGTGTAGTGGCACTTAACTTAGTCCACAACTTACAGGAGCCAAGAAAATAATGAACACAGTCAATAAATCCTACCTTGATACGAATCAGATCATAAAACGGTCCGCGTTTATTCCTATGCTGAAGACCGCACTGGATGCCAGACAGGATCAATTTGCCCGGCAGGCATGTCTGAGTTGGTTGGCGAATTTTCCTGGCGACCTCTATGTAAGTTTTCTATATGCCAGCTCACTTGTTAACCTAGGAGATTTGGAACTGGCGATAACCATATTGGATAAAATATCAAAGGTTGATCCTGAGTTTTATGAAGCAATTTCACTGCTTGATAGTTTGACTTCTGTTGACAGTCCAGTCAAAACCGCTATAGTATCCATCCTTCAATACCTGTCAAGAAAGACCAGTACTCCACTTTACCCTGCTCCCTGGTTATCCGACCTGGAAAAAGCCAGGCAAGCATTCGAAAATAACATTCTTGAAGACGCAGAAAAATTTACTTTGGACGCCCTGACTTACGACCCCCCCACACCACTGCCAAACATTTTACATCTCAAGATTGAAAAACAAAAATCAAACACCTCCCTCATAGATACTTTGGGAAACATATATTCCTTGAAGTGGCCAAATACAGTACAGATCAGACTTTTAACTGCTCTGAATCAATTGGATTTAGGTCAGGAAACAAACGCTGTTGATAACCTACATTGGTGTGCAGTTCACGATACAACAGGTCAGGTGGTGACTCGTATTTTGGGTGGCAACCATCGTTTCACGCCCCTATGGCCAAGTGATCTCGAAATATATCTTGATGTCCCGGTTCCTTCTCAGGTCGCCGCTTCATTGGGGTGGAACAGGTTATCAAGTGGTTTTTCCACACCTGATGAATCTTTATTTGCAGCTGAACAACTTAATAATGATCCTGTCGAAGCAATTGACCCAATTACAGCAGAAACCGGCAAAGGAACACCATTTAAAGGGATAGGTCAGCCAAATGATCATGAATTTGCCCTAGATTCCACAGTACCACTAACTCCAGAAAATCGCAAGAACGAGATCCAGGAGGAATTTGACGGGCTGGCTAAGAAAGTAAAGAAGAGCACTATTAGCAATACCGATACTAGATATCCAACCTATGTGATCCTATCATCAAAAACTGCATTGGTCAGCAAATATGGAGAAAATACAACCAAGGTTTTAGGTCAGTTGTTTAATGAGTTATCTACCAAGATAATAAACAGCGGTGGTTGGGATAGTATAGTTTTTTATCCTGATGATTCTGCAAGTTCAATAGCATTGGGAACTAATCCGATAACGAATAACGATCCCTGGAAGATTAAGCTTGCACTCAGACAGCTTGATGAAAGTTTATCGAAAAAAGGTGAAATGATCGGTGCTGTATTAATTGTGGGTGGGGATGAAATTGTTCCTTTTCACAAATTACCCAATCCAACCGATGATTTTGATACTGCAGTGCCATCCGACAATCCATACGCAACCCTTGATGAGAATTATTATGTTCCACAATGGCCTGTCGGAAGGATTCCTGATGAGAAGGGACCTGATGCTGGTTTTCTGATCGAGCAATTTCGAAGGTTGATCTCTGAGTACAGTGCAAAATCCAAGTCAAATGCCAGCTCGAAGGGTGGCATGATTTCCTGGTTCGCATCTTTTCTGGCAAGCATATTTGGGTCTGACCAGGTAAGAATTTCAACCAATGAAAGTATAGGATACTCTGCAGAAGTCTGGCAAATGACCTCCGAAGCAGTATTTGACACAATAAGCGCAGCGAAAAAATTGATCACCTGTCCACCAGTTACTTCCAAATATTTGGATCTACATAGACGACCAGCACGAAAATTTGGATATTACAATCTCCATGGACTTCAGGATGGACCTGACTGGTATGGACAAAAGAATCCCCTACGCACCAATGATGAATTGGATTATCCGGTCGCAATTAGTCCTAATCAACTTGGTAGAGAAATTACATCCTCCGAGATTGTCTTTAGCGAAGCCTGTTATGGTGCTCATATCATCGATAAACAAGCCGATGACAGTATGGCGCTAAAGTTCCTATCCACTGGCACCAGGTGTATGCTTGGCTCTACATGCATTGCTTATGGCTCTGTGGTGAGGCCACTTATCGCTGCCGATCTCCTTGCAAATGAATTTTGGCGACAAATACTGGGCGGTATTTCCACAGGTTATGCCTTGATGAGGGCCAAGATCAACTTAACCCAGATGATGATTAAGAAGCAAGGTTATCTGGACGGAGAAGACCAAAAAACCATCTTGTCTTTTGTTCTTTTTGGAGACCCACTGGCAAGTCTACACGGCATCAAGGGCATTGCCAAACCCCTGGTCAGGGCAAAGACCGTTCCTGATTTAAGATTGATAAATGATTCAAACGAAGAGGTTTCCTTTGAAGAAACCGGTTTACCGGATGAAATTCTCACCGAAGTGAAGGCAGTTGTTTCTAAGTACCTTCCTGGACTTCAAAATGGTGAGTTCTCATTCAATACCCAGAACTCGATCGGCAAATTCATCATGAGTACTAATGACAAGAATAAAGGCCAACCTAAACAAGGTGATCGACAGAATTACGTTGTTACACTAAAGAAATCTATTTCCCAGGACAAGATCAATCACCAATCCTTTGCTAGAATGACATTAAATCGCAGGGGGAAAATAATTAAACTTGCAATGTCCCGATAATTTAAAAAAAAATTCCATGTTTTGAGGGTTAGTCAGTCAACTGACTAACCCTCTTTTTAGATATTAATTGGCTGTGGTAAAATACTTTTGGTTAAAAGGAATGGTCAAAGTATTATCAGGCTTTGATTGCCCTTGGAATTATGTGAATAGCATCGAATAATGGCACCAAATTTCCTTAACATCAAAGGAGAGTGACAATGTATGGATATAGTGGCAGGATCCTGCATATAGACTTGACCCAAAAGAAACATTGGATTGAAGAAAAGCCGGATGAATGGTTCAAACTTTGGATCGGTGGAGTCTCAATGGCAACCAGGCTTTGCTGGGAAAATATTAAACCTGGTTGTGACCCTTATTCACCCGATAATCCGATTTGTTTCGCCAATGGCATATTTACAGGCACGCCAGTACCTGTAGGTGGTAAGTATGGTTTGGCATCCAAGTCCCCACTGACTGGTTGGATTGGGGATAGTCTGTCTGGTAGTTGGTTATCCATTGCTATGAAAAGAGCTCGTTGGGATGGCATCGTAATCCATGGCAGTTCAGCAAAATGGATAGACCTCTTTATTGATGATGACCGCGTGGAGTTTCTAGATGCTACATATTTGCTGGGTAAAGGCACGTATGAAACAGAAGAAGCCATCCGCGAGAAATTTGGCGATGATCAGGTACGCTCCGCGACAATTGGACCATCTGGCGAGAATTTGGTTCGTTTTGCCAATGTGACCAACGATGGCCGGCAGGCTGGTCGAACAGGGCATGGCGCTGTTTGGGGTTCAAAGAAGCTTAAAGCTGTTTCCATCCGCGGTACATCCGGTATTAAAGTTGCTGACCCAGACACCCTGATGCAAATGTCATTTGACATAACAGCTGCAGCCCAGGGGGATTCCACAAAAAAATACCGTGTCTATGGCACCTCAACGAATATGTTAAACATGAACAAACTTGGCTTATTACCCACCCGTAATTACCAGGAAGGCACTTTCGAATTTGCCGAACTGGTAAGTGGTGAATACCTGGACGAACACTATAAAGTAAAAGTAATTGCCTGTACCCAGTGTCCTATTGCATGCGAGCAGATGTCAATGGTTAAGAAAGGACCTTTTGCAGGCTCAATGACAGGAATTGAGTATGAAAGTCTTCAGGCTGTCAGTTCCAATCTCGGTATCGGTGACATGACTGCTTGTATCAAGCTAGTAGACTTGGCAGATGCTTCAGGCATGGACTCCATGAGTATGGGAGTCACAATTTCTTATGCCATGGAATCCTTTGAAAAAGGTGTATTGAAAAAGGAAGACTTTGCTTGCAAAAAGCACCCGGAAGGGATCGAATTGAACTTTGGTAATGGTGAAGGTGCGGTAACTGTTGCTGAGATGATCAGGGACCGGGAAGGTATCGGTGCTTTGTTGTCCGAGGGAACCAGAATAGCCAGTAAAACGATCGATGCAGAGCGTGGTACTGAATCGTGGAAATGGGCGATGAACATTAAGGGTTTGGAATGCCCTGGCTATGATGTAAGAGGATTGAAAACATTCTCAGTTGGCATGGCAGTTGGTACACGAGGCGGGTGTCATAACAGGTCAGCAGCTTATGATCCTGATATCACTGGCGAAGTCAACCGGTTTACAGTCGATGAGACACGTGGCAGGGTTGCGGCAGCATCTGAAGAGTATGCTGCAGTATATGACACTTTACCAATGTGCAAATTCATTCGCCGTTGTTTCACTGGAAAAGCCGACCGATCTGGAGCTTGGCCTTCAATCGCAAAATTGATCAATGCAACCACCGGGTGGAATTTTGATTATGACGATGTTGATCTTATCGGTGTTCGCGCTCACACCATCAAGAAAGCCTTCAATATCCGAGAAGGTTGGAAAGAATCTGATGATGACCTGCCCTGGCGTTGGAAGAACGAGCCCATGACCAAGGGAGCATCTGCTGGTGTGGTCGTTTCCGACCAAGAACTTGAGTACCTGAAGCGACTTTACTACGAGGCAAAAGGTTGGACGTGTGATGGAATGATCCCCAAACAACATCTTATTGACCTTGGCATGCCTGATGTTGCAGAGCAAATTGGAGTCTGAGGAGAATTAAATGGTAGCATCCACATCAAAATTCAAGTATGTTGTTTGTGACCCTGCATTATGTATAGGTTGTCAGATTTGTGAATATGTTTGCTCATTTAACAAAACAAATGAATACAATTCCTATCGGAGCAGGATTCGTACCGTCAGGGTGGATGAGGTTCTGATAACAGCGATTGCCTGTCGAACCTGTGAGAATGCCCCCTGTGTAATCGCTTGTCCGAGAGATGCACTGACACAGGATCCGGAAACAGGCACCATCCGCATAGACGGTGTAAAATGTGATGGCTGCGCCTGGTGTCTTGAAGCCTGTGACTTTGGTGCAATTTCGATAAATCCAATGACCAAACTGGCTGAAATTTGCGACCAATGTGAGACGATCGAGGAAGGCCCTCAATGTGTTAAATGGTGCCCGAAAAATGCCCTTGAATACACCACACCCGATCAAAGGGCTCAACAGACCCGCCATCAGATTGTAAAAGATAGCATCCAATTCCCTGAAAAAGCCAAGGATCCCAGATGAGCGAAGAACCAAAAGAAAAAGAAGATCTTCGAATAGGTGTTTATATATGTCATTGTGGCACCAATATTGCTGGGGTAATTCCTCCCAAGGATGTTGTGGAATTTTCCAGCGATTTGCCAGGGGTTGTTCGGGCTACAGATACGATGTACGCCTGTGCAGATAGTGGCCAACGTTTGATCAAAGATGACATCAAAAAATTTAACCTGAACCGGGTTGTTGTTTCTGCTTGTTCAGTTCGCATGCATGAACCAACCTTCCGCGCTGCTGTTTCCGAGGCTGGGATGAACCCATTCCTGATGGAAATGGCAAATATCCGAGAACAGTGTACATGGGCGCACGGTCACGATCGCGAAGGTGCCTTAAAAAAGGCCAAGGACCTGACTGCAGCTGCAATTGCCAAAGCTTCCTTTTTAACCCCACTGGATATGATCTCTGTACCAGTCTCAAAGAAAGCACTGGTCATTGGCGGTGGGGTTGCCGGCATTAGCAGTGCGCTGGACCTTGCAGAACAAAATATTGAAACAATACTGGTAGAAAAAGAAGCCACAATTGGGGGGGTTATGGCACAACTGAACAAGACCTTCCCCACCATGGACTGTAGCATATGAATTCTTGCACCAAAAATGGTTGACGCGGCGCGCCAACCGAAAATTGATGTCAGAGCATTTACTGAAGTTGAACGTGTTGAAGGTTTTGTTGGTAACTTTAAAGTTACCTTTCGCGAAAAAGCCAAGTATGTAAGGGCGGATAGGTGCAATGGTTGTGGCGATTGTGCCAAAGTCTGCCCGATTGAAGTGCCAAATTACTTTGAAATGAATTTGGCACCACGTAAAGCGGCCTATGTCCCGATGAGTCAATCGGTCCCATTGATTTATTCGATCGACATGGATGCCTGCATCCACTGCTATAAATGTGTCGAAGCTTGTGGGCCTTTGGAAGCCATCGATTTTAGCCAGCAAGACAAGTTGGCCACTGAAGATATTGGTGCGATCATTGTGGCGACTGGTTTCTCGCATTTTGACCCCTCTGTGATGGAAGAGTATGGCTATGGAAAATTTCCAAACGTTATCACGTCCATGGAAATGGAGAGATTGAACAACTCGGCTGGTCCGACAAACGGGAATTTGGTTCGCCCAACTGATCATAAGAATCCCGCAAAATTGGCTTTCATTAATTGTGTGGGATCCAGGGACAAACGGTACAACGAAAGTTGTTCAAATTTTTGCTGCATGTATTCAATCAAGAATGCAGTTCTTCTAAAACAGGTCAATCCTTCTCTGGATATCACCATTTATTACATGGATATCCGCACACCGTCCAAAGGTTACGAAGAATTCTACGATCGGGCTCGTAAAATGGGGATCAAGTTCATTCAAGGCCGTCCCAGCTTGATAACCGAAGACCAGGCAACCCACAACCTGACCGTTCATTCTGAAGATGTCTCCTTGGGCAAAGTAATCGATCACGAATACGATATGGTGATGTTAAACCAGGCAGCTATTCCTCAACCAGATCAAGGTCATGTCAGTTCAGTATTGAATGTTGTTCAAAGCCCTGGGGGATGGTTTATGGAATATCATCCAAAACTTCGTCCCATGGATAGCCCTACAGATGGTATTTTCTTTGCTGGTGCGTGCCAGGGGCCAAAAGACATACCTGCAAGCGTTGCTCAAGGTTCCGCAGCTGCATCCAGGGCTGGCAGGATATTGCATTCAGACAAATGGCAAATCGAACCAACTGTTGCGGTTGTGTGGCCAGATCGTTGTGTCAGCGCGCAGGGCCGTCCCTGCGGTATTTGTGCAAAGGCTTGTCCTTATGGTGCAATAGATTATGAGCAGGGTCGTGCAGCTTTGGTCATTTCAGCCAAATGTCATGGTTGTGGTGCTTGTGTGGGCGAGTGCCCGCATGACTCCATCACTCAACTGCATTACACAGATGCTCAATTACTTGCCCAGGTAAGAGCATTGTTGGCAACTGAACCGGAAAAGAAGATCCTTGCTTTCCGGTGCCATTGGTGTTCTTATGGTGGTGCAGATCTTGCTGGAACTAGTCATTTCGAATACAGCGCAAACGAAAGAGGCATCAAGGTCATGTGCTCAGCACGCATGGACAGCGATTTTATTTATGAAGCTTACAGGTTAGGCGCAGGTGGTGTATTGTATTCTGGTTGTCATCCACAGGATTGCCATTACATTACAGGCCAGGTGATCGGTGCAAAAAGAGCACAACGATTATCTGCTATGTTTGAACGTATGCAAATGACACCTGGCAGGTTCAGGGTGGAATGGATCAGTGCTGCTGAAGGCGATAAGTATGCCAGGGTGGTCAATGAAATGCAGGCTGTTCTGGATTCGATGTCACCCGAACAGCTTCACAACGAAATTGAGAGATTGAGACCCGAAATGACAAAACGCCTCAATCGCTTCCCGAATGTTCCAGGTGTTCAAGTTGCCATGGATTTTTCTGATGGTCTATCCACCAGGATGATATCCAAGGAGCAGTTAGTATGATCCACGAAACTGAATTGAATCGTTTCTCAAATCAGGTGCGGGCGATTCCGGACGGTGAGCCATTGGATATGTGTTATTCCTGTGGAACTTGCACCAGTAAGTGTATGATTCAGCAGAAATTGGATCCTGAGTATAATCCTCGTAGGTTGCTGCACATGGTTATGCTGGACATGCGTGAAGAAGCTTACAACCACCCCACAATATGGCTGTGTTCAGAGTGTGATATTTGCTACCCGGCATGCCCCCAAAAGATCCATATTTCAGGTGTTTTAATGGCAGTCCGCTCCCTTGCAGTCCAGGATGGGAAGAGATCACTCATCGAACCAGCTCAAGTAGATGAACAAACCTGTGTAGCATGCGGTTTATGCGTGGCTGTGTGCCCATATGATGCCATAGAACTTGTCAATAAAAAGATCCCTTACAGAGGATTAATCAATGTAGCCCAAGTCAATTCTGCTAAATGTATGGCTTGTGGATTATGTGGTGCGGTTTGCCGCTCAACTTCCATTGGAATACATGCTGAATTCTCCAATGACAAGGTCGTTGGAGATCTTTGGAAATGGCTCAACCCTCTGCCAGAGGTGACAATATGACAGACCGAAAACCCCGCATTGTTTTATTCCAGTGCCAGTGGTGCCTTTACACTGAAATTGATCAGCACTGGGTTGACCATGATTTGCCATCAAACATCCAATTGATTAAAGTTCCTTGCACAGGCCGCATTAATCCTTTATTTATCTTGAACGCAGTTCAAGGTGGAGCTGATGGCATCATGATTTGTGGTTGTGTACCCGAAAAATGCCATTTCAAAGAAGGAAACTTTTCAGCACGCCGTCAATTGGATGAATTTGCAAATTTCCTGGTCTTTACCGGTTTTGATATCAAAAGAATTCGTTTTACTTGGATCGACCTTCAGGAACAGGGACGAATTCAAAGAGAGCTTTCCTCAATGGAAAATGATCTTTTTGTTTTAGGTCCATCAGTTGCCCTTGCTACCCGCCATCCATTAGAAGGAGAACAATCATGAGTGATCTTGAATTACATCTCCGCAGTGAAGTTGCCAGAATTTTACAGGATGGATCGGTCGACCTTGTTGTCGGTTTTGAGGCAGAATCAATACCACTCAAACCGCAACCAACATTTATTGAAGACTCTAAAGATGCAGACAGACTCATTATAAATGGTTTTTGCCAAAATAATCTGGCAACATTCTTGACACGTCTGCCAAAAGAAAAGCGCATTGGCATTGTAGTACGTGGATGTGAGTCAAGATCAATAAATGCCCTCATCGTAGAAAACCAGCATGCACGCGATAAGCTTTACCTTATTGGTGTACCATGCCATGGAATTATTGATTGGAGGAAGGTTGAAGCCCTTGCGGGTGAGAATATTATCTCGGCAGAGGAGAATGAGAATATTGTCAATGTTCACACTATCCGGTCTCAATTTTCAATAGACCGGGGTGACCTATTACATGATTCTTGTGCCCGATGCCTTCATCCCAATCCGGTATCTCCTGATATCATGCTAGGTGAACTACTGCCGGAGGGCGATCCTGTACTGGCACGAAGTGTCGTAGATGAGTTCCAATTACTGAGCAGTGAGAAAAGATATGCATTTTTTACTCAGGAGGCAGAAAGGTGTATCAGGTGCTACGCATGTCGTGAAGCATGTCCAATGTGTTACTGTACAGAGTGTTTTGTGGATCATGCCAATCCCCGCTGGACAGAAAGTACGATCTCGCCAGCTGGAACACAAGCATGGCACATTGTTCGAGCCTTTCATCAAGCTGGCAGGTGTGTCAGTTGTGGAGCATGTGAAAGAGCCTGCCCGATGGATATCAAGATGACCTACCTGACAGATAAATTGAATGATGATCTGCGTCGTCTTTATGGTTTCCAGGTTGGTATGGATACCTCTACCCAACCTCCATTTGCAGCATTCAGCCTGGATGACAAAAAACGCTTTATCAGTTAGAAAGGTGACTTGATGTACTATCAAATAGAAAAAAATGAAATCACCAATCTCCTGGATCATTGGATGAAGCTAGCCGGTGTCTTTGCACCGACCGAAAAAGGTCAGTTTACGGTTTTTGAGAATTTAATGCATGGGGATGAATTAAGAATCAATGGTCCCCATAACACACGTTATCCGCCCAAATCATTATTCTTACCGCAGTCCGAGAGACTTTTTACACTGAAAAACGGCAATTTGGTTGAACCAAAGATCAATAACGAGCCTCGTATCGTTTTTGGCATCCGACCCTGCGACGCACATGCCCTTACCCTTCTTGATACGGTATTTCTGACTGACCAGTATAAAGATCCATATTGGCAAGCTGAACGCGAACGTACGATTCTTGTTGGGTTGGGTTGCGATGAACCATGTGCTTCATGCTTCTGCACGACAGTTGGATCTGGACCATTTGAAACTCGTGGTTTGGATATTCTTTTTATTCCATTGAATGAAAAGTACATCATAAAACAGGTGACTGAAAAAGGCGGCTCATTGCTAACAGACCTTCGCAAAGTACCTGATACCATTGAAACTGAAATCCAGAAATTAGAACAAAAAGCAATTAACAGTCTGCCTATCGCTTTCGAGACAATAGACATACGCGAAAAACTTTACAAATTGTTTTCTGACGCCTACTGGCTAAAGGTTTCACAATCCTGCCTTGGCTGCGGAGTATGCACATTTCTCTGCCCCACCTGTTACTGTTTTGATATAGTGGATGAAGCACAACGCGGTGAGAGGGTTAGGAATTGGGACACATGTATGTTCCGAATTTACTCACAGGAAGCTTCCGGTCATAACCCGCGCCCCTCACGCTTCGAACGTACCCGCCAACGCCTGATGCATAAATATGCCTATTGGTTGGATAGCATTAATGAGATTGGATGTACTGGTTGTGGCAGATGTGTTCGCTATTGTCCGGTCGGCCTGGATATCCGCGACATGATCCGCAAAGCCCAAAACTGGGAGGTGGTCGAATGACTGATAACAACACGAACCCCTACAAACCGATGCCAATGCGCATCTCCCGGGCTTACTATGAATCCAATGATCATTCCTTAAAAACGTTCGAGTTGGATTTTTTAGGTGCTTCAGACTGCGATTACTTTTTTGCACACTATAATCCTGGCCAATTTTGCCAGTTATCCATTTTCAATAAAGGTGAGGCACCATTTGGTGTAGCTTCAGCAGCCTGGGAAGGCAAATTTGTGCGTTTCACGGTTCAAAAGATGGGTACTTTCACTCAAGCGATCCACCGTTTGAAGGTGGACGATCAAATTGGCATGCGTGGACCTCTTGGCAATGGTTTTCCTCTGGATATGTGGCGCGGGAAAAACCTGGTCATTGTGGGTGGTGGTTGTGCTTTTTCTACGTTATACGCATTGACAAAGCATATTCAGCATCCGGATTTTCGTAATGATTATAATGAACTCATAGTCATTTATGGGGCGAGAAATTCCGGACTTTGCATGTATAAGCAGGATATCCAAAGTTGGTATGACCGTGATGACATGCAACTCCATCAAGCCATTGATGTTCCCGAAAATGAGTGGCTCCATCACGTGGGTTATGTGCCAGATGTGGTTAGGGAAGTTGCACCTTCACCTGATAACGCTGTGGCGATTGTGTGCGGGCCACCAATCATGACAAAATTTACCCTACCTGCACTGACCGATCTAGGTTTCGCTCCCGAGGCGATTTTTACTTCACTCGAAAAAAGGATGAAATGTGGGATCGGGAAATGTGGTCGATGTAACATAGGGCCTGCTTATATATGCAAGGATGGTCCTGTCTTTTCTTTGGCAGAACTGCAATCTTTGCCAGCAGATATCTAATTGGAGTAACTGATGAGTCAACGTGGAATAGCTCAAAAATCTTTCGATGAGCACAAAATGACAATAGAACGCCCTATGGTTACACGTCATTACTTGATGACGTGGAACCTGGACAAATGTGTTGGTTGCCAAATGGGTCCAACCGTATGCCCAAAACAAGCGCTGACCCATGTGAATGGTGAAATTGTTGACGGCCACCTCGCCAAAAAACCTTCCGTTGATGTGGATGAAAAATTATGCGTAAACTGTGGCATGTGTGTTGTGGTTTGCCCTGTGCATGCCATATCGATCGAGGTCAATGGTGAGCCTGAAATTCCAGTACAAAAGTATGAAGCATTCCCGGAACTTATAGCCAAGACGATATTTAAGAAAGAAGACTTCGATTTTAGTCTGAAGGATTTCGTTATTGAAAATTGTTCTGCAAATGTTATTTCGTATGATCCTGCAAGAGATACTATGCGTGTGGACTTCCAGAACTGCATTCACTGTCGCCAGTGTGAAGTTGCCAGCAAAGGCGCGTTTGCTGTTCAACAGCCCTGGCAAGGCTCAGTCATCCTTGATACCGAAAAATGCGTACCTGGCTGTGTGGCTTGCTCGGATATTTGTCCAACGAGAGCCTTACACCTTGATGAAAATGGCAAATTGGTCCTGGCTGATTATTATTGCATCAAATGTGGCTCGTGCATGCATGTCTGCCCGATTAAACCCAAATTCGATGAGATCCATTACTCATTTGAATCTCAGGGTATGACCTTGGAACGCACATTTGAACAATTATCCAATGCAAATGAATTACCCATAATCGTTGAACGATGGCGGGTCAACCATAAACCGGTGACCAGCGCTTCCTGGGTTGAAGCTCTAAGAAAGCTCTCTGATGATAAGGCGAAGTCTGTTGAAATCGATCGCAAACGTGCTTTAAAACGGGCTGACCTGATAAAGGCATTGAAGGGGTACACCCTGCCGCCTGAATTGAAATCCCATAAAGGCTAGTTTGTGTTGTTAAAGTAAAAAGGTCTTCTTGTGAAGAGATAAGGTAAGATAAGTTTCGCACATTTAAAAAGGACATGATCCTGAACACTTGGTAAGATGAAGTTGACAAACCAAACCAACCAAGGAGAACAGAACCATGTCAAAAGAGATTGTACAACT
>Ga0123335_1001034_pt1 | contig 46472 bp, 54 predicted proteins | sample BiotimSIPDNA_2_FD_89707 | JGI IMG/M metagenome (GOLD analysis project Ga0123335, IMG submission 89707) | Anaerobic biogas reactor microbial communites from Washington, USA - Biogas_R2 time_0 SIP DNA | ecosystem: Engineered > Bioreactor > Anaerobic > Unclassified | place: Washington, USA...
GCCGAGCGGCAGCTTCAGGAGATCAACGCCAAGATCGACGAGACAGATTATCGGCTATCGGAGCTGATGGCCGAATCCGAAACGCAGAATTTCACGCGCGGCGGTGTGATGTTCTATCTGGTTACGAAAACGAGGGCGTCCGCTGTTGCGGGCTGCAAGGAGGAGCTGTTCGCGGCGCTTCGCCGCGAGGGCTACGGCGAGCTGGTGACGGAAACCGTCAACGCCAACTCCCTGTCATCCTTCGTGAAAGAACAGATCGAAGAGAACGAAGATATTTTGCCCGACTGGCTTTCAGGGCTTGTAAACGTCTTTGAAAAGACATCGGTTGGGGTTCGTAAGGCTTCAAAAAAACAACTTTAAGGGAGGATTTCAAAATGGCAAACAAAAAAGAAACGGCGCTCACAGAGCGGCAAAGCGGCGGCTTTCTTCAATTGGCGGACGTAAACATGGCCGCGATGATGGCCGAGGAGCTGGACGGGTTGGACACCAGCTTTGAGAGGATCAAGATTCCCTCCGCTGGCAGCACGGTGTTCGAGATTCCCGGCGAAAACCCCGGCGAGCCGGATACCGTCAAAGAGTTTTCCGGCGTCATCCTGTACCATCACACCCTGCACGCTTACTACAAAACGAAATACAGCGGCGGCAACAACCCGCCCGACTGCGGCAGCTTCGACGGGATCACCGGCGAGGGCGACCCGGGCGGCAACTGCAAAACCTGCCCGTACAACAAATTCGGTTCCGGGGAGAACAACTCCAAGGCGTGTAAAAACCGCCGCCGTATCTTTGTGCTGCGGGAAGGCGAGATTTTTCCGTTGCTGCTTTCCCTCCCCACCGGCAGCCTGAAGGAGTTCACAAAGTACATCAAACGTCTACTGGGCAAGGGTAGAAAATCCAACAGTGTGGTTACGCGCTTTTCGCTGCGCAAGGCCACGAACAGCGGTGGTATCGCCTACTCGCAGGCGCAGTTTGCCATCGACCGCATCCTTACGCCGCAGGAGCACGCACTGCTCGACAAGCTGTCCGAGCAGGTCAAAGCCTACAGCAGACAATTGGCGTTCGACTTCGACAACACGATGGATTCGGAAGATGGAACGGACTTCTCCGAAATTGATCCGGCCACCGGCGAGATTATCGAACCGCTGAAGTAATGCTCGGCCTGTGCGGGAGCGCGGCGCAGGCCGCCTCCCCGTCACGGGCGGCAAGGAGGAAATTATGGACTATGTATACATAAAAACGCTTGCCGAAATCAAGGCATATCTCAGCGGCGCAGCCCTCGTGGCCTTTGACTTTGAAACCTCGCCCGACGATGCCTTTCGCGGCGAGGAAAAGGCGGCGCTGGATGCGCACAAGGCGCACATCGTCGGCGTCAGCTTCTCCGTGGCCGAAGGCTCGGCGGTATATTTGCCGCTGGCACACCGCGCCGGGGAAAACGCCGCCGATCAGGATGCGCTGTGGCAATGGCTGACCGGATCGTTTTTTCAAAACACCGGAATCATCAAGATCGCGCACAATCTGAGCTTCGAGGCGATGTTCCTTTATGCCCGGGGCACTGTCCTGCAGCTGCCATGCTACGACACAATCGCTGCCGCGCAATTGACGCTTAAAAGCCACACACAGTTTCGGTCGCTTTCTGACAGCGGCTTGAAAACGCTGGTGCCGGAGCTACTCGGCGCGGAGCTGCCTGGCTTCGAGGAGGTCACCGCAGGCCGGTATTTTGATGAATTGGATCCACAGGATGCGGAAACCGTCCGGTACGCCTGCGCGGACTCGGACTATACACTGCGGCTGTATCAACTTTTCAACGGCTGGTTTGACCGGTATCTACCCAAGCATCGCTTCGTTGTGGAGCAGATCGAATCGCCCACGGCGGTTTATTGCGGGTTGATGAAATACAACGGCCTGCCGGTGGATCGAGAGCTGATGACCGCAAAGCAGGAAGAGGCCGAGACGAAGCTCCGGCAGCTCCGGGAGGAAATCGCATTCATGACCGGTGACGTAAGCATCGGTGCGAATGCCGCGACTTCGGCTTTCAAGAAGTATCTGTATGAAGATTTGAGGCTGCCGGTGTTCAAAACCACGGCCAAGTTTCAAGAGGCTATGGATGATGAGGCGCTGGTGCTGCTGGCGGAGTGGTGCGGGGAGAAGCGCCCGGATTTGGTGCCGCTGTTCAAGCTGGTTCAAGAATATCGTAAATGGGGCAAGCTCAAGTCCACCTACATCGACGGCTATATGGCGCATATCAACAACTCCACCGGCAGAATCCATCCTGATTTATTTCCGCTGGCTACCGAGACGGGGCGCTTCGCGGCGCGTAAACCCAATCTTCAGAACATGCCAAGAGCTGACAGCGACGAAATCGGCGTGCGTAATTTCATCATCGCTCCCGAGGACAAGACGCTGCTTTCGCTGGATTTTTCGCAGATTGAATTGAGGATCGGCGCATTTTACTGTCGTGATGAACGGATGCTGGAAGCCTACCGCACAGGTGGCGACATCCATGCCCAGACCACCTCGGTTATTTACCACATTCCCTTTGAGGAGGCGGCGGACAAAACCGCCGCACATTACAAGGAGCACCGCGCCATTGCCAAGGCGTGCAATTTCGGTGTGTTCTTCGGGCTGTTCCCGAAAGGGCTGCACCGCAACCTGAAATTCAAGGCTGGGCTTCATACGTCCCTGTCGGAATGCGAGCGGATCATCGACAACCTGAAAGCCGGGTACCCCCGCCTCACGCAATGGCAGGAGGAAGTTAAAAAGCGGGCGGCATTTCGCAAATATACGGAAACGTGGCTGGGCAGGCGGCGTTACCTGCCGGGCATCACTTCGCAGGATTGGGGCAAAAAGTCCTTCGCTGAGCGGTGCGCGCTGAACACACCTATTCAGGGTACGGCGGCGGACATCCTCAAGCTGGCAATTGGCCGCATCGTCGCCGGATTGCCGGAACGCATGTGGCTGCGGCCCCTGCTGCAAATCCACGACGAGCTGGTATTCGAGCTGCCCCACGACAAGGTGCCGGAGGCGGCGATCTTTATCAAGGCTTGCATGGAAAAGCAGCCTTTCAAGGAATGCGACGTTCCGATTGTGGCTGAAGCTGCGGTCGGCGTGCGCTTCGGCGAACTAAAAGAATTGGAGGTATAAGAATATGAAAACAGGCAGAAATTTGCAGGATTTGGCTCGGGAGCTTGACCGACAGCGCGAGGCCAAGCGCGATTTTATCGTAACCTCGGATGCCATGATGCTGGAGGACAGCGCGGAGCTGTTCAGCCTCCACCGCCCGCTTCCAAGCGGAATGCGCGAGGTTACACCGTACAGCATGACGGAGCTGTTTCACAGGCAGCTCGGCGCTTCGCTGGGCATCCCCGCCAAGTATTACGACAAGATGCGTGGCGAGTATCCGGAGCTTCTTGCACAGAATGTCAACGGCTGGTTCAGGCAAGCGCCGTCGAAACATACGATTCGGACTCTGGACGGGACGGCCAGAGCGTTTTTGAGCGATCGGTACCGTAGGATCGACAATTACGCAATCGCCAAGGCGACACTGCCGGTCATCGGCGAGATGCCCGACGCGCAGGTCATCAGTTGCGAGATCACGGAAACGAGGATGTACATCAAGGTAGTCAATCCCCGGCTTGAGGCCGAGGTGCAAACGGGCGATATCGTACAGGCCGGGATCATCATATCCAACTCGGAGGTCGGGCTTGGCAGCGTATCCGTCATGCCACTGGCTTACCGACTGGTGTGCCTGAATGGCATGATCGTAAATGATCTCGGGCAGCGGAAATATCACGCTGGCCGTGAGCTGGAAGAATCATGGGAGCTGTACAGCGATGAAACGCTGCAGGCCGAAGATAACGCCTTCATGTTGAAATTGGCCGATATCGTGCGAGCCGCCGTCGATGAGGCGCGGTTTACGTCGGTGGTCGATAAGCTGCGGGAGGCCGTCGATATCAGGATCACCGCGTCGGTACCGCAGGTGGTGGAGCTGACCGCCAAACAGTACGGCCTGACTCAGTCCGAGGGAAACGACGTGCTGCAGCATCTGATCAGCGGCGGCGACCTGTCGCGCTACGGCTTATCCAACGCTGTTACCCGCGCGTCGCAGGACGTGCAGGATTATGACCGCGCCACGGCTCTCGAAGGCGTAGGCTGGCAGATCGCCGTCATGCCCCGGGAGGTCTGGGCGGTCATCAACGAGGCGTGAGGCTATGAGCGTAAGCAAATACAATCACGAGCGATATTATGATCCCACGCCTTATGCGGCGCTGATGGCCATTGAACGGGAAGAAAAAGAAAACAGGCGCAGACCGCTGGTGTTCATCTGCTCCCCATTTGCGGGGGACGTGGAACGGAACCTGCAAAACGCCCGGTTGTATTGCAAGTATGCGGTGGAGCAAGGCGCGATCCCCCTCGCGCCCCACTTGCTCTATCCTCAGTTTTTAGACGACCGGGACAAGGCGCAGCGCAGCCTCGGGATTTCCTTCGGACTGGTGCTTTTGGGGAAATGCGATGAACTTTGGGTGTTCGGTAGCACGATCACCAAAGGTATGAGGGTGGAAATTGAACGGGCGCAGGCGCGAGGGATCAAAATTCGATTCTTTATCAATCAAGGCAAGGAGGCGGTGACGTGAAAGCATTGGATATACCGCTTGAAGAGTTTCTGCGCCCCTTTTTCGACGCAGGCGAAACGGTATGCCTACGCATTTTTGATGACCGAAAGACCAGCTCGTTTCGTGGCTCGAAGCTGGAATGCGAGGCCGGAAAGATCGCCGCGATGGCAGATATTCTCCAAAAGCACAACCAACAGAATCGCGGCATTTATTTCGTGGTCAACTATGGCGGCCATGAAGATGCCGATATCACCCGCATCAATGCACAATTTGTGGAGTGCGACGAGCTGTCCATCGAGGAGCAGGTGGCGCAGGTTGAGGCGTTTTCCATCGAACCATCGCTGATTGTAAAAACAAAAAAATCCCTTCACGTTTACTGGTTGATGAAGGATGCGAAGGTCGCGGATTTTCGCAGAGTACAAAAACGGTTGATCGCCCGATTCCAAGGCGACCCGGCCTGCATCAACGAAAGTCGCGTGTTCCGGCTACCCGGGTTTTATCACTGCAAGGGCGATCCGGTTATGGTGGAGTGCATCAAATTCAATCCTGAGTTGCGCTACACACAGGCCGAATTGGAAGCAGTGTTGCCCGAGGTGCCGGACGATCCGGTGATCAAAACACCCGCACCTAAGGGCACTCGCAAGGGACTGGCTCTGGTGATCAAGCGGTGTCTTTTTGCGCAGCACTGTAAGGACAATGCCAAGTCCCTCTCCGAGCACGACTGGTATGCGATGATCACGAATCTTGCGGTGTTCGAAGGAGGCAATCGCGTCATTCATGCACTATCCAAGGCGTATCCGGGTTATGACCGCAAAGAAACGCAGGATAAAATCCAGCACTTTCTGGAGAGTGGGACGAAGCCCATCACCTGCCGGACGATTGCCGAGAAGGGCTTCGTCTGCCCGAAGATGGAGGACGGAAGTTGCGGTTGTAAGGCTCCCGCCGCCCTCTGCTATAAACCCCTTGCCGTTGAGGATCTGCGTGTGTTTCTTTCGGAGCTTGAGGTCAGGAAGTCTGCAGTGGACGATATGCAGACCGCGCAGGAATTTGTCCGTGATTTCCTATACAACGTGGATTCGGTTGTTGCGGGGACATTCATCGAATACGAGTTGAAGGAGCATTTCGGCCTGAAAACCAGCGCGGTCAAGCCACTGGTGGCGCAGCAGAAGGAGCTATACAAGGCATACCGCGACAGCAAGGATACGAAGCGCGAAACCTCCGGCGAGGAACTGCCTGACTGGTATGAGGTGACGGACCGGGGTCTGCGGTTCGTTTCTGGCCTACTGGCCAATCACATGGCCAAAAACGTGGACGCCTTTTACGGTGCGGAGAGCTATTACCTCTATGAGGGCGGAGTGTATAAAGCCGCGTCGGATTTGCAGGCTGCAGCCAAAGTGCGCGAGCATCTGATCGACCGATACGCGACCATGTCGGGCATCAACGACACCGAGGGTCAGTGGCGCATGCTCATCTATAAGCCGATCCGAGAGATTAACTGCAATCCGTTTATCATCAATACGGCAAACGGCCTGTACAACGTCCTTGACGGCAGCTTCAAACCGCACACATCGGAGTATTACTCAACGGTGCAGCTCAAAGCGGCGTACAGGGAGAACGCTGGATGCCCGCGGTTCATGAAATTTATAAGAAGTGTACTGGAGGAACCGGAAATTTACCTGCTGCAGGAGATATTCGGGTATTTTCTGATTCCAATCAACAAGGCGCAGAAGAGCTTCATGCTGGTGGGAGCGCCCAACGCGGGCAAATCGACGCTGCTGTCCATCGTTCAGGAGATCCTCCTGGGCAGCGAAAACGTGAGTAATGTCCCGTGGCAATCGCTCTCCGACCGGTTCAAAACCGCAGAGCTATTCGGTCGGTTGGCAAACATTTTTGCCGACCTGCCTTCAAAGAGTGTGGATGACAACGGAATCTTTAAGGCGCTCACCGGCGAGGACTACATCACCGCCGAACGTAAAAACAAGAATCCTTTCAGCTTCAAGCCTTATGCCCGGTTGCTGTTTTCCTGTAACGAGATACCCCGCAATTATGGCGACCGCAGCGAGGGATTTTACCGCAGACTTATCATCATCCGCTTTGCGAATGCGGTGCCGCCTGAGAAGCGCGATCCCAACCTGCTGGATAAGCTGACCGTGGAGCGAGACGGGATTTTCATGTGGGCACTGACGGGGTTAAAAAGGCTCATGGCCAACAGCTACCTGTTTTCCGAAACCGACGCGACCCGCGCCGAACTGCAGCGATACAAGGTGGAAAGCAACAGTGCACTTTCCTTCATTGAGGAATGCTGCGTGCTCGACGCAAAAGCGGAATGCGTCCGCGAGGAGCTGTTCCAGCAATATCGGGAATATTGCCACAAAAACGGCCTGAAGCCCCTGTCGCAGGCCAACTTCAACAAGGACGTGGAAGCCATCGGCAACACCATCGAAAAAGCGGTCGACAAGCTGGGCAAACGCCGCATATGGCGGGGATTGCGATTCCATGAGTAGTTTTTTGACGGTTTTGACAGGCATTTGACAGGTTCGGCGAGGCGAAAACCCCTACTACATAAGGCATTTGACAGGTTTGACGGGTTTTTTATATTTCTTACGTTAAAGACCAGAATGCTATATGTAGTAAGAATTTTATAATACATTATAAAAGCTGAGGATTTCCTGTCAAACCTGTCAAAAACGCGAGGTGCGTTATGGCAGAAAAGGACATCACAAACGCGATTCTGCGTTATCTAAAGACTGTGCCTTGCTGTTTTGCTTGGAAAGAGCACGGCGGCATGTATGGCACAGCCGGTTTGCCGGACATCATCTGCTGCATCAAAGGTCGGTTCGTCGCCTTTGAGGTAAAAACACCGTCCGGCAAGCTGACAAAGCTGCAAGAAGCCACGATTCGGAAAATCAGAGCTGCCAAGGGCGAAGCCTTCAAAGTGACAAGTGTCGAGGATGCCAAATCCATTCTTGATACCTTGGAGGTGCCAGCTCATGACGATAGCTTGGATATATTTAGATAAAAAGGCGGCAGCCATCGACGCCTTGAAGGATTACTCTACCATGGAGTACATTCTTCAGAACCACTCCGATATTTTGGAGGAGATGACGGAAAAACTGACGGCAGTGCGATCTTCCGCTCCCACAGGTATGCCGAGGATAAAAAATCCAAAGGCAGGTGAAGCGCGTTTGGCAGCTACGCTGGATGAGATCGACGTCCTTAAGGAGCGATATCGTAGGGCACTGGAGTACATGGAGTGGTTCCAGCCCGCATGGGAGGCTTTGAGCGAGGACGAGCGGTTCGTCTTATCGGAGTTTTATCACAACGATGATTCTCGGCAGACCGATGCGATTGGAAGTGTATGCGAGCGGTTCAGCATTGAGCGCTCATCTGCTTATAACAAAAAGAACCGGGCGCTGGCCCGATTGGCCCTTCTGCTGTACGGAAAGTGAGTAATTTCGTGGACGACTTTTGCGTTTTGATGTGCTATACTGATACCATCAAAATTTGCAAACAAAAGCCTTCGGAGCACAAGCGCTCTGAGGGCTTTTTTGTTGGCACACTTTGCACCAAACGCTCGCCTACACTTTGGGGGAATTGCCTCCGCAGAAATGTCTTGCCTTTAAGCGGTTATCGAGCGATCATGTGTCTGCAAGGAAGGAGGCGTTTTTATGGGGGGAAAATTCTACTGCCCCACGCAGATATGCCTGTTTGAAACACCTGTGGACATAAAGGATTGTTTTCAAAATGGCGAGGATTTGGAAGATTTATTTTGCGAGCATCAACTGAGCGGTGCTGAAGAGACGGGATATTTTCAAGCAATTATCCGCGAATGGAACCGCAGGCACGATTCGGCTGCATATCGGCTGGACATTTCCGAAGATACCCAACTGGATGGGATTCGGGAAGGTGTGTGCTCCATGGTGCTGCGTGACAATGGTCTGATCGAGTATGAGCTGGATTGCGAGGCATCCTGCTCGAACGAAGAAGCCTGTGAACAATTGGCGGCTGTTATAGGCGAAAACGCGGACCCGTTCATTCTGGATTTCATTTTGGATGACGGCAGGCAGTTATATATTGCCCCCACCACCCATCATTGGTGCGGCGGGTTTACCTTAGTCCGGGATTACTGACCTTCTCGAAAGTGAGTAAAATCGTGGACGACTTTTGCGTTTCGGCGTGCTATACTGATATCATCAAAATTGCATAACAACAAAGAAGCCTTCGGAACAACCGTTCTGAGGGCTTTTGTTTTGCCCGGGAGGTGGCCGTGTGCCAAGGAAACCCAAACGGCCATGCAGCTATCCGGGCTGCCCGGAGCTGACGGATGGCCGGTATTGTGAAAAGCATCAGAAGAAAATCGACGCGCGATATAACCGGTATGAACGCGACACGGCCACTCGCAAGCGGTATGGCCGGACGTGGCGGCGAATCCGTGACCGATATATTGCGGCGCACCCGTTATGTGAGCGGTGCCGCAAGGCCGGTAAGTTGACGCCCGCCGAAGAGGTTCACCATATCATCCCTTTATCCAAGGGCGGCACCCATGACGAAAGCAACCTCATGAGTTTGTGTACGTCGTGCCACTCCGAAATCACCGCGCGCGAAGGTGGCCGCTGGGGTTAAGGAAAAGGCGAACCCGAAGGTTATCTACCTTCGGGTTGCAGCAGTTCGTATGTGCCATCCGGCAGTTCGCCCGCATATAAGCAATCCGGCCAGCGGAACAGCCATTCTTTGGGTGTGGGCTGTTCGTACCACAAAGACCCACCGTCGCACATGCTTTGGATAATGCTTTCCTTTGCATCTTCATCGTCATCGTCAATGGCGACCGACTGGAAGAAGCGGACATAACGGGATAGATCATTCGACATAACGTTTGCCTCCTTTCGCTTGATGCTAATGGCCTGTAGTATATATCTGGTTTCACCACATAGCAAGGGTGTAAATACCACAATCACCCGGGCTTTTCTTCTGCGTTTGTGTGTTGGCCGCCGGGGTTGACGATTGCTGTAAATAACTCAAATTGGCCGGTCCTTCTTTGGTGGGTAATCGTATTGCTAATTGCGGCGACCAGAGGTATCATGTCCCCCACAATAATGAAAGGGGTTATTGACACATGAAAACAAAACAAATATGGGAGCGCGCAAATGAGCATCGGGAGTTGATCCGCTCGCTTTATCGTGCGCTCTGTGAGGGTGAGGACATCAACGGGATGATGAATCAACTGAAACAATTGATTCCCTGCCTGTTCGGTGTCGATGCTGACCGGCGCGCTTTGGTGTTTCGTTCGATTGACGATGGCTTGGTTGCCTTGCTTGTGAAGGAAGAAGGCGACACGCTGGTGCTGGCACTGGCGACGACAGATATTGAGTTGAACTAAGTCTATCGGCGAACACAAGAAAAAGGACGCGAGAGATTGTCTCGTGTCTTTTTTTTTATCTCGGGGAGGGGCGGTCTGAATCTCCACAACCTTTTCACGGTGCAACGGGCGTGGGGTCACGCGCGAAAAATCGCGGGTTCAAACAGGGTATATACCCCTAAAAAATTACAGAAGTGAGGTAAATCCATGAATTTAACAAGGAATCTCAAATATCCCAAACCAAAAGAAGATAAGACAAAGGGAAGCTACATGTCGGGAGCCGATGTGATTGAAGTTCAGAAACTTCTTGTAAGTGCTGGATTTAACGTCGGGAAATCTGGCATTGATGGCTATTACGGCCCGGATACAAAAGCCGCCGTTATCGCGTTTCAGCAAAGGCATAAGGACGAGAATGGAAAACCATTAGAAGTGGATGGTGTTGTTGGCTCTCACACTTGGTGGTCTTTACATAATTTTGTACCCGCGCAGCCTGTAAGCCAAAAGAAAGCTGATTTTTGCGCCCATGCTGCTTCGAAGGTCGGATGCCTTTATGTTTCGGGAGGTCAGGGGCAGCAAGGAACGCCCGAGCTTATCAGAAAACTCGAAAAAGACGATGGAAATTATAAACGGGCGATGGCTCAATATAATCTCCATGTTCAAAAGGGTTTGCCTCTTACAATTTATGATTGCAGTGGTCTGGTAATGGAATATCTCCAAAACGAGCAGCATCTTGTCGCTACCGATAAAACCGCGAACGGGATATACTTCGACCTCTGTGCCCTCATTGATCGTCAAAGCCTGCGGGCAGGCGATCTGGTCTTTATCAAAGATAAAAAGGGGCCTCTGCATCTTCATCATGTCGGGATTTATATGGGTGACGGGACGGTGGTGCAGGCAAAAGGCCGCGATTATGGAGTTGTCCGCACGCCAATTGGCGCGGATGGGTGGACTAATTTTGGCCGACTGAAGTGCTTGGAATAAACCCTGCTTTCGGGAAAGTGAGGTGATGTGCATGGCCAAGGACGGTACCAACCGGGGCGGGGCGCGCATCGGTTCTGGGCAAAAGAAAAAGCCGCTGGCGGATAAAATTCTGGAGGGCAATCCGGGCAGACGTCCGTTGACGGTCATTGAGTTCAAGGACACGGCGGATTTGGAAGGCCAGACTATGCCGCCGCCCCGCGAATATCTTGGCGCGAAACAGAAAAGCGGAAAAACCACGCTGGCGGTGGAGATATATGAAAAGACATGGCAATGGCTGTATGAACGCCGGTGTGCCCATTTAATCCCCGCGCAGCTTCTGGAGCAATACGCCATGAGCGTATCGCGGTGGATCCAGTGTGAGGAATGCGTCACCGAGTTCGGGTTCCTCGCCAAGCATCCGACCACCGGCAACGCGATTCCGTCGCCCTATGTGGCCATGTCGCAGTCGTTTATGAAGCAAGCCAACGGCTTATGGTTTCAGATTTATCAGGTCGTGAAGGAAAACAACGCGGCGGATTATAAAGGCGCGACGCCCCACGACGATGCGATGGAACGCCTGCTCACGGCGCGGAGGGGTGGCTGATGGAACTTTGGCAATTGCATCAGTTTCAAAGCCTGCCGCTAGAAGCCAAGATTGCAAAGAGCAAGCTGCGCATCCGTGAGTGGATGGATCATTTTGGTGGCGATGTGTACGTCAGCTTTTCAGGCGGCAAGGACTCGACGGTACTGCTCGACTTGGTGCGTTCGGAGTATCCGGGCGTGCCCGCTGTCTTTTCAGATACCGGCTTGGAGTTTCCCGAGATCAGAGAATTTGTTAAAACCGTTCCCGATATGACGTGGGTCAAACCGGACATGACGTTTCGGCAGGTTATTGAAAAGCACGGGTATCCGGTGATCAGCAAAGAACAGAGCGATTGGATATATCGTGTTCGCTGCGGTAATCCGCAGGTGTACCAGAAGAACGTCCTCGGGATCAGGCCGGACGGCAGAGAGACGCGCTTTCACATTTCGGAAAAGTGGCGGTATCTGCTGGATGCGCCCTTTCAGATCGGCGCAGGCTGCTGTGCGGAAATGAAAAAGAAGCCGTTAGACCGCTATGCCAAAGAAACCGAGCGTGTTCCCATCCTCGGCACGATGGCCTGCGAAAGCGCCCTCCGGCTTCAAAAGTGGCTGCTCCACGGCTGCAACGCCTTTGACAATAAAAAGCCTGTTTCCATGCCGCTCTCGTTCTGGCTGGAGGAGAACATCTGGGAATACATCCACCGGTTCAACGTCCCATATTGCAAGATTTACGATATGGGGTACATCCGGACGGGATGTATTTTTTGTATGTATGGCGTCCATTTGGAGCCGGAGCCGAATCGGTTCCAGCGCCTTCAAAAGACGCATCCGAAGCTGTGGCGGTATTGCATGAAAGAATGGGACGCCGGGGGCTTGGGGTTGCGGTCGGTGCTGGAGTACATCGGCGTGCCCTACGAAAACTTTTTGCTATGAGGTAATGGACATGAACATACAAAAAATCAAAGCCGAGCTGTTAAGCCCTTCAGCATACAACCCCCGTAAGGACTTAAAGCCCGAGGATAAAGAATATCAGAAGCTCAAGCGTTCCATTGAGGAGTTTGGGTATGTCGAGCCTGTCATTTGGAATAAGACCACAGGCAATGTGGTCGGCGGTCATCAGCGGCTCAAGGTCCTTTTAGACTTGGGACATGCAGAAATCGACTGCGTGGTGGTTGAGCTTGACCTGCAGCGGGAAAAGGCGCTCAATATTGCCCTCAACAAAATTCAGGGCGAATGGGATGAAACCAAGTTGGCCGAATTGATGGCCGACCTCGACGCAGGCGCATTCGACGTATCCCTCACCGGCTTCGACGCTTCGGAGATCGACGAACTGCTCAACCGCTTTTATTCCAAGGAAGCGGTGCAGGACGATTTCGATGTGGACAAGGAAAAGGAGCGCATCGAGAGCGAAGGCGCAGTTACCCAGCCAGGGGATATCTGGCTGTTGGGGCAGCACCGCCTTATGTGCGGGGATTCTACCAACGAGGTTGATTTTGAAAAGCTGATGGACGGCGGCCATGCGCAATGCGCCGTTACTTCGCCACCCTATGGCGTGGGCAAGGAATATGAAAAGGCAGGCATCGAGCCGTGGTTTGAAACCATCAAACCAGTGATAAAAAATCTGTGCAGGCACGCGGATATCGTCTGCTGGAACCTGGGCGACCTTTACGCCACCGGTTCTCAGTTCATCGAGCCGACCAGCGTGTACAGCGTGAATATGTTTGCCGACAACGGGTACCGCCCCATCTGGATTCGGATATGGAAAAAGCAAGGGATGAATTTCGGCGTCGGCCCCTATCATCTTGTTTCTAATAAGCCAGTGCAGCAATACGAGTATATTTCGGCCTTCAGCAAGAACGGCGAGGCTGAGGAATACAACGATCAGGAGTATGTGTGGCTCTCGGCGTTCGCCGGACACGGCTATAAATTCGTGAAACGGTTGACCAAGGAAGAACGGAAAAAGTGGGGTTATGCGGGCATCTGGGAAATGACGACGGTGCGTGCCAACAAGGAACACCCCGCCATGTTTCCCGTTGAGCTGCCGTGGCGCTGCCTGAAAATGCACAGCGACCGGGGCGGCATCGCTTTGGAGCCGTTTTCGGGAAGCGGCACCACCATCATCGCGGCGGAACAGACCGAGCGCCGTTGCTATGCAATGGAGATTTCCCCCGTCTACTGCGATTTAGCGGTCAAGCGCTGGGAAGATTTCACGGGCGAAAAAGCGGTCAGGCTGGAGGGATAAGACTTGGATATACAGAAAATCTCCGTTTCAAAAATCAAGGCGGCAAAATATAACCCGCGCAAGGACTTAAAGCCTGGGGACGCGGAATATGAAAAACTGCGCCGTTCCATTGAGGAATTCGGCTATGTAGAACCTCTTGTCTGGAACAAGCGCACGGGTAACATCGTGGGCGGCCACCAGCGGTTCAAGGTGCTGAAAGCGATGGGCTATCAGGAAATCGACTGTGTGGTGCTGGATATTGACGAGCAGCGGGAAAAGGTGCTGAATGTAGCGCTCAACAAAATCAGCGGCGAGTTCGATATCCCCCTCTTAACCGACCTGCTGCGTGATTTGGGTGATGACGGGTTCGACGTGTCCCTCACTGGTTTTGATGCCGCTGAGATAGATGAGCTTTTTAAGGACAAAACGGCGGGCAAGGTCAAGGAAGATAATTTTGATGCCAATAAGGCGCTTGATGAAATCGAAACGCCGATCACGCGGCGCGGCGATATTTGGCTGCTTGGCAAGCACCGGCTGATGTGCGGCGACAGCACCTCTCTTTCGGAGGTGCGACAGCTAATGGATGGAAAAAAGGCGCGGTTTATCTTTACGGACCCGCCGTGGAATGTGGACTACGGCTCCGATACCAAACATCCAAGCTGGAAGCCGAGGCAAATCCTCAATGACAAAATGAGCACCGAGCAGTTCGGTGCTTTTTTGTTGGCCGCGTTTCAGTGCATGGCTTCCGTTTCCGAGCCGGGCTGTATGACCTATGTGGTGATGAGCGCGCAGGAATGGGGCAACATCATGCCCGCCATGCGGCAGGCTGGTTACCATTGGTCGAGCACCATCATCTGGGCAAAGGACAGTCTCGTTTTATCCCGCAAGGATTATCATACGCAATACGAGCCGATTTGGTACGGCTGGCTGGAGGGCACGCGCCTTTGTCCCCTGAAAGACCGTAAACAATCGGATTTGTGGGATATCCCCCGCCCGAAGGTGTCAATCGAACACCCTACCATGAAGCCGGTGGCGCTGGTTGCCAAGGCAATACTCAACAGCTCTCGCTCCGGCGATGTGGCGCTGGACTTATTCGGCGGATCTGGTACGACGCTCATCGCCGCTGAACAGACAGAGCGCGTGTGTTTCATGATGGAGTTGGACGCGAAATACTGCGACGTGATCGTGAAACGGTATACCGAACAGGCTGGCGGTGTGGATCGGGTGTTTCTTCTGCGCGACGGTGCGGAAACGGCGTATGCGGATGTATCCGATATTGTGGGTTTACCACAGTCTGAAGGATGACATTTTTCCGCTTTTCTTTGAAGAAACAGCTTGCAATCCCACAGGTTTAGAGTGATGAATGTAAGCACCAGATAAGCAAAGGAGGCTTACAAAAATGAGGATCAATTACAATGTGACCGGCGATAAACGAAAAGCGCTGGTAGGAGCAATCAGCCAAGAACTGAACGCGCAAACCAAATATCTCGGCGCGCCGACATTCGCCTACGAGGTAGGCGGATACCGCATCGATAAGACGGGTGTGGTTGAAGGCGAGGATAACTACGAATTGGTCGCCGACCTTTGCGGTCTGCACGATTTCAAGGCTGAAACAGAGGAATATGATACGCCGCTCCCGGCAGCGGGGCCTGTCCCTGAAAATGCGCAGATTCCCTATGAAGCTGCCCTCGGCGGTAGAGTCAGCCCCTACCGCGATGAGGAAGAACCGCCCGCATACGGACAGCCCGAAAGCGACGGCCCCGACCGCTTGATCATCGAAATACCGCTGGAGGGCTTTACCGACACGGCGCTTGAAAACCTTGACCGGCTCGTTTCCAGCAAGGCGGCGCTCATCAAAAAGGCTGTCGGCGCGGATACACTCCCCATCGAGCGGACGGAAACGCTGCTGAAATTCCCGTGGTTCCGCTTTGATGCGACCAGCGACGAGATCGACGCCTATTCCCGGCTCGTCTGCGCCCTTTGCTCGGCGGCCAAGGAGCAGAAACGTGTCAACGCAAAAGAAAAACCCGTGGAGAACGAAAAGTTCTCCTTCCGGGTCTTCCTCATGCGGCTGGGTTTCATGGGCGACGAATATAAAAGCGCCCGAAAAATCCTATTAAAAAACCTTTCGGGCAACAGCGCCTTCAAGAACGGCACGCCGCCAAAAGCAGAGAGCGGCCAGCGCACAGAAAACGAAACGGATGCGGAATAAGCGATATTCCGGATAGACGAACGGCTGCGATACAATAACCTTGCTGCGACGTGGCAAGGTTATTTATTTTCTGGCGGCATTTTGATTTCGCCGTTCTTTGCCTCATACTCCGCAATGTTTTTGCGGATTAGGTACAGGATATGGCCATTTGCGGTGCGGCCTTCATACTTGGCAATAAAATGGAGCTTGTAGTGTAGCTCCTCATCGTCATGGCGTATTCCGATATGGTGTTTCTTGTTTTTCATCATTAATCGCCCTCTCTCTACTCCCTTTGTACTTAAAATGTCAAACTATGTATTCATTTTAAGTACAAATCGTGGTATGATGTTGTAGATGTACTCTTGGAGAGTACACTATATTCTGCGAGAAGGTGTTAATATGAGAGTAGCCATTGTGGGATCAAGGAATCTGATGGTGGATATTGCAAAGTACATACCCGCAAATACAACCGAAATTGTATCGGGCGGTGCAAGGGGAGTCGACACACTCGCGGAGCGCTGGGCGGATCAGAACAATATTCCGAAGGTGATTTTTAAGCCGGATTACAAAAGGCATGGCCGGGCGGCTCCGATTAAGCGGAACGTGCTCATTGTGGAAGCGGCGGATCTGGTGGTGGCTATATGGGACGGCGAATCGAGGGGTACAAAATTCACCATCGACTATGCCAAGCAGGTCGGAAAGCCGGTACAAATTGTTTTGATAGAAAGACACAAACGCCGAGAAAAGCCTTGCAATCCCTCAAAAACAGAGCGTTAATGTACCCCACCAAAAAGAAAGGTGGGGTATTTTTATGGTTGGCGCGCTATTTGATGAGGCGTTCGAGGATTTCGTCACCCAGCGCATGGATGATTTGGGATCAAACGCACCGGACGCGGTATCCGAGGTGATTGGACAGCTTGAATCCTGTTTGGAGTTGCTTGTTCCAACGCTTACGGAAGAACAGAAGCCGCTGTGGATGGATATGGACAACGCCCTATCCGCACAGATCGGCGAAGAAACCCGGTATTATTACCGTGCCGGTTTTGCGGACGCCCTTCAGTTCATTTTCAAGGGCATGAACATCGAAGTTCCGGAAATATTCTGGAGCGGGTCTGTAAAGCGGCAAGACGGCGAGGCGGCGGACGGGTATGCAGAATGATTTACAGAACACCGCCTTTTTCGTGAGGCAACCCTTCCGGATGGAGGATTTGATCCGCCCTCATCGGCTGGATCAACGGCAACCGTTTGTAATTGAAAAAATCATTGACCTCGCACGAATCGACTTTGAGAACCTTGTTACCGATCTATGCGTCGACCGCTGGTTCATTGAGGAAAACAAATGGATCTGCCGTGTCGATAAGGATGGCGTGTGGCATTGCCTTTTGGTTCGGCAGCGAGGCAAAACGGATGGTGTGTTGATCATGCCGGACGGCACGGATTATCCAAAATTCGCCGCCTACTATCCGGGAAAGGAGCTTAGGAATGAATAACAGCTTTCCTCATAAAGAGATCGTCCTCCGGCTGCGGGAGCAATACCCGGCAGGGACACGCGTCGAGCTTGTCCGCATGAACGATCCCTACAGTAAACTAAAGCCCGGCGATCAAGGAACCGTCGCGTCTGTGGATGATATTGGCACCGTCTTTGTGAATTGGGATTGCGGTTCGTCGCTCGGCGCGGCCTATGGAGAGGACGTGATCAGGCGGCTGTAAACCGCCCAAATGTACACAAATCCCTCCGCAAAAGCTTGTTGAAAAATCAGCGGTAATCCCCACACAATTGCCTTGCTATCCTGTGCATTCAGAGTGATTAATGTACCTGCGAAAAGCAAAACACACTTTGAAAGGCAGGTAGCAAGCATGTTTACAGAGAGATTCGGGATCGAGGTTGAGTTCACCGGCATCACCAAAACTCAGGCGGCAAAGGTTGCTGCGGAGTTTCTAGGTGGCAGGATTGGCACAGGGCAGGATGTCATCGGGCCGGACGGGCGCACATGGAAGTTCGTTAACGACGGCAGCATCACGACGCAAAAAAAGGAACGCGGGCGGATCGTCAACGCAGGCAGCGAGTACAGCGTCGAGCTGGTAAGCCCCATCCTCACCTACCGCGAGGATATCGACACCTTGCAGGAGTTGATTCGCAGGCTTCGCAAGGCGGGCGGTTTCGCCAACACCTCCTGCGGCATCCACATCCACTTGGACGGCGCGCACCACACGCCGCGCAGCATCCGCAACTTCATGAACATCATCGCCAGCAAAAATGACCTTTTCTACAAAGCGTTGCAGATTGCGCCGGACAGGATGCGGTATTGTAAAAAGATGGACGCGGCGCTGGTTGAGCGGATGAACCGCAGGAAACCCAAGACCATGGCGGCCATCGAGAGCGTTTGGTACGAAGGATACAACGGCGGCAGGAGCACCCACTACCACAGCAGCCGGTATCATTTTTTGAACCTGCACAGCTTTTTTAACGGGAATCATACGGTGGAACTTCGGGGTTTCAACAGTGAGCTTCACGCGGGTAAAATACGCAGTTACATTGTCCTTGCCTTGGCGCTTAACCATCAGGCGCTGACGCAAAAATGCGCCAGCAGCAAGAAACCGCAGGTTGAAAACGAGAAATTCGCGCTGCGCACCTACCTCAACCGCATCGGGCTGATCGGAGAGGAATTTGCAAACTGCCGTGAGCACCTTTGCAAGCACCTCGACGGAAATGCAGCGTGGCGATTTCGGATGGCGGCATAGATAAAGCGGGCTAACGGGGGCGGGCAACCGCCCCCTGCGGCGGCATGCCGGTCGGTCGGATGGTTTATTGGCTTTTATGAATAAGGCGCGCCCCGGGGCACCCTGCGGGCGGTCAGCGCAAGGAAGGAAGGTTTCTATGAATAAGGAAAATGGCACGATTTATTTGGCATATGGAAGCAATCTCAATATGAAACAAATGGCGCAGCGTTGCCCCACCGCAAAGGTGCTGGGCGGCGCGAAACTCACCGGCTATCAGCTTTTGTTCCGGGGCGGGGGCGGCGGCGCGGTAGCAACCGTCGAGAAAGAAAAGAACGGCAGCGTTCCGGTGCTGCTTTGGGAAATCACGCCCCGGGATGAGGCGGCGCTCGACCGGTACGAGGGATACCCGCGGCTCTACCGCAAGGAAACGGTCAAGGTGCGGCTCAAGGGTAAATGGATTGAAGCGATGGTGTATATCATGAACGAAGGCTGGCCCCTCGGCGTACCGAGCCGGTATTACTACGATGTGATAAGGGAAGGATATATGGATGCAGGTTTCGACCTTTCCATCCTTGCCAAGGCAGTACGCGATTCCAAGCGTTCTATATTTATTATAAGGAAGGAAGAGGTGTAACGATGGGCAAGATACCGCTCATTACCGATAGGATTGTGGAGCAGATCACAACAATCCGGGAATCCGGCGTGATCAATATGTTTGACGCCAAAGGCGTGCAGCACGAGGCGCATCGCAGGCAGTTCTATGAGCTGGTGGTACTGATTGAGGAATATCCCGAGAGGTATTCAGAGTTCATCCTGACAGGCAAGCGCTAAAGCTTTCGCCGCAGGCAAATCGGCGAATAGGAATCCATTTGAGAGAGAGCTTCCTCGGAGGCTCTTTTCTTATGCCGAAAAAGTACATAATCCATACTTACAATCTTCTGCACATTTGCGGTGAGAATTGCCTTGCTATCCCCACGCCTCAGAGGTATCATGTGTCCCACTAAAGGCAACCATTGGAGGGGTTTTCATGAAAGAGATTGATTGTAGGACGGTTTACGCCCACACATTTATTGAAATCGAAAATGAAATGACCTATGCGCCCCGGGGCGCACGCATGACTGTCCATATTACCGAGCAGGGCAACGGTTATGCTTTGAAGGCAGGCGACGAGGTTTGCTACAAGAAGAAAAACATGCGGCTCAGTCCCTTCCACAAGGACGCGGGCACATGGGTGGACGGACGGGGCTACGATCAGGATGGCCTGCGTGTCGTGCGGGATTTTCTGATCGGCCTTCACCGGTGCGATTTCAAGTTCATCGTGCGCATCGTGTAAGGAGGGACGGAAATTGAAAACCATTAAAATAGAATGTCCGAAATGCGGCGGCACGGGGCTTTATCAGGGAATTTGCGAAAGGGACGGCGCTGCCGTTGTCTGTTATGCCTGCAAGGGTTCCGGTGCAGTCACCTTTTCATACGACGAATTTACCGGTCGGAAGCGAAGGAATAACGTGCGCCGGGTTTATGAGTCGGGCGGTGGTTATGTGATATCCGCTGAGGATAAAACGCTGGACAACGGCGAAACCATCCGGTTTTCGCAGTTTGGATGTGGATACGAGGAGTGGTTGGCCGGGTGCCCGCCTCTTCCCATCAAGGACTTGTACTGTCCTAATTTACTGTACCATGATAATCTCGTTGAGGGATGTGAAGATTGCAGGGTGGGCAGTTACATTTACGAATGTCCTCATTATGCAAACAGAGCGTCCTGCTGGGAGCAGTACGAAAAAGCCAAGACGGTTTAAATCAAAAGGGTTTCTGCGGAGGCTCTTTTTTCATGCCGGAAGCGCCGGAAACGTACACAATTTTCCTCCATTATCTTTTGTACATTTGCGGCGCGAATTGCCTTGCTATCCCCACACCCCAGAGGTATCATGTGACCTGCCAAAGGGGCAGACACCAAAAACAGGAGGGCACGAGGATGAAAAAGCACACGATAAAAGCGAAATATACGCGCGATGGATGGGTCGACGGCATGATAGACGGGTTCCGGTTTCAGGCGAAAGTTTTCGATGAGAGTTCCCGCTTCGGCATCAACGAAGGTCGCGTGAGCAAGCTGATGATTTGGGATGAAAGCAAGCGGCAGGCCGACGCGAATATTTTTAAGGCCAGCATTCTTAATTACGACAGAGGTTGGGACATCAAACCGACGAAAGCCGCCGATAAGGAAATACTGGCCGCCGTACTGGAATACCTGGGCGACTTACCCACCGCTGAATTTTGGGAGACGATTGCCGCACAAGAGCCGTTTCGCGCTGCGGTGCGTTTGAAAGACGGTCATGTAATCAACGCGCGGATTCGCGTCGACGTCGATGGATGGGGTACGATACAGGATTATTTGACCGGCAACTGGCACGGCAAACTTGACCCGATAGCGATTCGGGATTTACTGGAGCGGGCGAAATAGAGTTAGGCGGAAACCGCTAAGGAGCTTCTGAGGAGGCTCTTTTTTCATGTTGAAGGCGCTGGAAATGTACACAATTCCCCTCCATTATCTTCTGTATATTTGCGGGGCGAATTGCCTTGCTATCCCCATACCCCAGAGGTATCATGTGACCTGCCAAAGGCAAACAGCCATTTATACGGAGGAAACGAAAATGAGAAACGACTTGACGATGAAAGAGCTAAAGCTGCACACGCTGATCGGTGACGTTCAGGAATGCGCGATGTCCGGTATGAATAAACGGCAGATCCGCCGGTTGCTGGAAACGAGATACGTCAATCTTGATACCGACATCACCGAGGACGAATTCACCGAGGTTCTTGACCGCGAATACAAAAAGGTCATGGAACGGTGCAATTCAAAATAACCCCAAGTAACGGCAAAAACAATATGAGGAGCCTCGAAAGAGGTTCCTTTTTTCTTTGCCCATTTTTAGAAAGGAGGCGGCGGCGCTGCGGAAGCTCAAGCGATACAAGCCCACGGGGTTCATGGCGAATGGTTCAGTATACAACAAAGAGGCGGCGGATGTCGCCGTTTCTTTTATCAATTGCTTGAAGCATACGAAGGGCGAATGGTATGGTCTGCCTTTTGAGCTGATCGACTGGCAGGAGCAGATCATACGCGATATTTTTGGCATCTTGAAGCCGAATGGGTATCGCCAGTTTAACTCGGCCTACATTGAAATCCCCAAAAAACAGGGAAAATCAGAACTTGCGGCAGCTGTCGCCCTGCTTTTGACCTGCGGGGATTTTGAGCATGGCGGTGAGGTATACGGCTGCGCATCTGATCGGCAGCAAGCGTCCATCGTGTTTGACGTGGCGGTCGACATGGTGGAACAGTGCCCCGCGCTCAAAAGCCGGATTAAGCCCATGCTGTCGCAGAAGCGGCTGGTATATAAGCCGCTTGGCAGCTTTTATCAGGTTCTGAGTGCTGAGGCCTATACGAAGCATGGACTGAACGTCCATGGCGTGGTTTTTGATGAATTGCACGCCCAGCCGAACAGGAATTTATACGACGTGATGCTGCACGGGTCCGGCGACGCGCGAAAGCAGCCGCTTTTCTTTCTAATTACAACGGCGGGCACCGACCGCCATTCCATCTGCTGGGAGGTACATCAGAAGGCCGAGGATGTTTTGCAGGGCCGCAAGGTGGACCCGACCTTTTATCCGGTCATTTACAGCGCGCCGGACAACGCGGACTGGACAAAAGAAATCTTATGGAAAAAGGTCAACCCATCCCTCGGGATCACCGTGGATATTGAAAAACTGCGGGTGGCCTTTGAAAACGCTCGCCAGAATCCTGCCGAGGAAAACCTATTCCGGCAGCTCCGCTTGAACCAATGGGTCAAGCAATCGGTACGCTGGATGCCAATGGAAAAGTGGGATAAATGCGCGTTCCCCATCGATGCGGACAGCCTACGCGGACGCATCTGCTATGGAGGCCTCGACCTGTCCAGCACCACCGATATCACGGCCTTTGTTCTGGTTTTCCCTCCGCTGGATGAAAACGACAAATATCAAATACTGCCTTTCTTCTGGATTCCGGAGGATAACCTCGACCTGCGGGTGCGGCGCGATCATGTGCCATATGACATTTGGGAACGGCAGGGCTATTTAAAGACCACGGAGGGCAACGTGGTGCATTATGGCTTCATCGAGAGCTTTATTGAGGAGCTTGGGGTGAAGTACAACATTAAGGAAATCGCTTTCGACCGCTGGGGTGCCGTGCAGATGGTGCAGAACCTTGAAGGTTTAGGCTTCACCGTCGTGCCGTTCGGTCAGGGCTTTAAAGATATGTCGCCCCCGACGAAGGAACTCATGAAACTTACGCTGGAAGAAAAAATTGCTCACGGCGGGCATCCCGCGCTTCGGTGGATGATGGACAACATCTTCATCAAGACGGATCCGGCAGGTAATGTGAAACCGGATAAAGAGAAATCCACGGAAAAAATCGACGGCGCGGTGGCGACTATCATGGCGCTGGACCGTGCGCTGCGGCATGGCGGCGACGGTGATGGCGCTTCAATTTACGATGAGAGGGGGTTGTTGATTTTATGAGCGTGTTTTCCCGATTGTTCCGGTCTCGGGATAAACCGAAGAACCGGCTTGGCAGTGCAGTCAGTTTTTTGTTCGGCGGCACGACCAGCGGCAAGTCCGTGAACGAACGGACGGCCATGCAGACCACGGCAGTATATGCCTGCGTCCGGATATTGGCCGAGGCAATCGCGGGGCTGCCGCTCCATATTTACCAATACAAAGCGGATGGCGGTAAGGAGAAGGTTATCAGCCATCCGCTTTACTATTTGCTCCACGACGAGCCGAATCCCGAGATGACTTCCTTTGCGTTTCGAGAAACGCTGATGAACCATCTCCTTATTTGGGGCAATGCCTATGCGCAGATCATCCGAGACGGGCGCGGGCGCGTGCTCGCCCTTTACCCCTTGCTGCCCAACAAGATGGATGTGGACAGGGCGCAAAACGGCGAGCTGTATTACATCTACCGGCGCGACACGGAGGAAAACCGCCTCGATCCGCGCGGCGGCATGGTAACCCTTCGCCGGGACGAGGTATTGCACATCCCCGGCCTCGGCTTCGACGGATTGATTGGCTATTCGCCTATCGCTATGGCGAAAAACGCCATCGGCATGGCGCTGGCCACGGAAGAATACGGCGCGTCCTTCTTCGCCAATGGTGCGAACCCCGGCGGAGTTTTGGAGCATCCCGGGGTGGTTAAAGACCCGCAGCGCGTGAAGGACAGCTGGAACAGTGTTTATCAGGGCAGCGCCAATGCCCATCGCATTGCCGTTTTGGAAGAAGGAATGAAGTTCCAAGCCATCGGCATCCCTCCAGAACAAGCGCAATTTTTGGAAACAAGGAAGTTTCAAATCAATGAAATCGCCCGCATTTTCCGCGTACCGCCTCATATGGTGGCCGATCTGGATAAATCCAGCTTTTCGAATATCGAGCAGCAATCACTGGAATTCGTCAAGTATACGCTTGATCCGTGGGTGACGCGTTGGGAACAGGCCTTGCAGCAATCGCTTCTCCTGCCCTCGGAAAAATCTCGTTATTTTGTGAAGTTCAATGTGGACGGATTGCTGCGTGGCGATTACGCAAGCCGAATGAGCGGTTATGCCACTGCCCGACAAAACGGGTGGATGAGCGCAAATGACATTCGAGAACTGGAGAACATGAACCGGATTCCGGAGGAACTGGGAGGTGATCTGTACCTGATCAACGGCAACATGACCAAGCTCGCGGACGCAGGCATTTTTTCTGGTCAAAGCAAAACGAAAACGGAGGAATTAAACAATGGGCAAAACAAGTAACGCAAGCCCTCCTCGCCGCTTTTGGAATTGGGTGCGGAATGAGGACGGCAGCCGTACACTCTACCTCGACGGCGCTATCGCCGAGGAGAGCTGGCTGGGCGATGAAATCACGCCTAAACAATTCAAGGATGAATTGCAAAACGGCGAAGGCGACGTCACCATCTGGCTTAACAGCCCAGGCGGTGACGTTTTTGCTGCCGCTCAAATCTACAACATGCTGATGGACTACCCCGGGAACGTGATCATAAAAATTGACGGCATTGCGGCCAGCGCCGCATCGGTCATCGCTATGGCTGGTGGCGAGGTATATATGTCGCCGGTTTCCATGATGATGATCCATAACCCGGCCACCATTGCCATCGGCGATTCCGAGGAGATGGCAAAAGCCATCGCCATGCTCAATGAGGTCAAGGAATCCATCATCAACGCGTATGAGTTGAAAACAGGTCTTTCCCGGGCGCGCATCTCCCACATGATGGACGCGGAAAGCTGGATGAACGCCAACAAGGCGATTGAACTCGGCTTTGCCGACGACCTCCTGTTCACGGAGAGTGATGCGCCGCCTGCCGAATTTGACCTATCGGCCAGTATGATCTTCAGCCGACAGGCGGTCACCAATTCCATCCTGCGAAAACTCACACGACAACAAAAACCCACAGGCACACCGGTCGAGTCGCTGCAAAAGCGGCTCGATTTGCTTAAGCCCTAAATTTTGAAGGAGGAAATGACAATGAACAAAATCTTAGAACTGCGCGAAAAGCGCGCAAAGGTATGGGAAGACGCCAAGGCCCTTTTGGATTCCAAGCGGGGCGGCGACGGGCTTCTGTCCGCAGAGGACACGGCGGCTTATGAAAAAATGGAAGCCGCCGTGGTGGCGCTGGGCAAGGAAATCGAACGGCTGGAGCGTCAGGCTGCCATCGACTTGGAGCTTTCTAAGCCGACCAACACCCCTATCACCAACAAGCCCACGACTACCGGTGAGGTTAAGACCGGCAGGGCGACGGACGAGTACAGGCAGGCCTTCTGGAAGGCTATGCGCAACAAACACAGCTTCGACGTGCAGAACGCCTTGCAGATCGGTACCGATACCGAGGGCGGCTATCTGGTGCCGGACGAATTCGAACGGACCCTGATCCAATCCTTGGAGGAGGCCAACGTTCTGCGCACCCTTTGCAATATCATCAGCACCAGCTACGGTGATCGGAAAATCCCCGTGGTTGCAACCAAAGGCACGGCTTCGTGGGTGGATGAAGAAGGCGCGATTCCCGAGAGCGACGACAGCTTCGGACAGGTGACCCTCAATGCATACAAGGTTGCGACGATGCTCAAGGTGTCGGATGAGCTGCTCAATGACGCTTTCTTCAATTTGGAAAGCTACATCGCCGCACAGTTTGCGCGTCGCGTGGGCGCTGCTGAAGAAGAGGCTTTTCTTACGGGCGACGGTGTGGGCAAACCGACCGGCATTCTCCATACGACCGGAGGCGCGCAGGTCGGCGTTACGTCGGCAAGCGCAACCGCAATCACTGCGGATGAGCTGATCGATCTGATCTACTCCTTAAGATCGCCCTACCGCAGGAACGCTGTGCTGATCATGAACGACAGCACCATCAAGACGATCCGTAAGCTCAAGGATAGCCAGGGGCAGTATCTGTGGCAGCCTTCGCTTGTGGCGGGCACGCCCGACACCATTCTCGGCAAGAGGGTCATTACCTCCGAGTTTATGCCCGAAGTGGCGGCCAGCAACAAGACCGTCATCTTCGGCGATCTCAGCTATTACTGGATCGCAGACCGTCAGGGCAGAACCTTCAAACGCCTCAACGAGCTGTTCGCGGCAACGGGACAGGTCGGATTTCTCGCTTCTCAGCGCTTGGACGGCAAGCTGACGCTGCCCGAGGCGATCAAGGTGCTGCAGCAGAAAGCATCGTAATCGGAGGTGGACGGCGTGGATGAACTGCTCGAAAAAGTCAAAGCGAATCTTATTTTGGAACACGGCGCGGATGATGACCTATTACGGGGATTTATCCGCGCCGCTGTTTACTACGCCGAAAGCTATCAGCATATTGCTGAGGGCTTTTATACCGAACACGCCATGCCGCCTACCACCGAGCAGGCCGTGATTATGCTGTCGTCCCACTTTTACGAGAGTCGGGACGGCAGCACGGGCGGCTTTTTTTCTAATAGCGTGGAGGCCGGGCAGCAGGTTTGGAATACGGTCAATATGCTCCTGCGGCTCGACCGGAATTGGAAGGTGTGAGACATGAGCTTTGGGAAAATGAACACCTTCGTGGATATCGTTTCAACCCAGCCCGTCAAAGACAGCGAGGGATTCGCCATAAAAGGCGATACCGTGCTGGCAAGCATCCGGGCGTATAAAGAGGACCGGCACGGCAGCGAAAGCTGGGCGAACAGGGCGGCGTTTTCAAAAGCGTCCGCCCTGTTTCGTTTCCGAAAAATACCCGGCCTTGAGATCACGACTTCCCTCGTGCTGGTTTGTGCGGACGGCAGGTACAACATTGTCAGCGTCGAGGATGTTAAGGGACGCGGTATGTACATCGAGGCGCTCGCCGAGAAGGAGGTGACGGCCAGTGGCAAAGGTTGATGTGAAAATGCCCGAAGAGTTTCTTCTGAAGATTTCCCGTCTAGGCGAGAAAACCGACGAGATCATCCCCCGGGTGCTGGAAACGGGCGGCGAGGTTGTGCTGGATAAAGTGAAATCCAACCTGCAATCGGTCGTAGGAAGCGGCACCAAATATGAGTCGCGCGCGACCGGCGAACTGGCTGGTGCCTTGGGGCTTTCTCCCGTTTTGCAGGACAGGGATGGCAATCACAATATTAAGATCGGCTTTTCCGAGCCTCGACGGGATGGAGAAAGCAACGCCAAGATCGCCAACATCATCGAGTACGGCAAATCCGGGCAGCCAGCTAAGCCATTTCTGAAACCGGCGAAATCAGCCACGAAAAAAACCTGCGCTGAGGCAATGAAGGCGAAGCTGGAACAGGAGCTGGGTCAGATATGAGTTTGCTTTCAGATTTGAATACTGTCTTGGAAATTCCGGGTCTTCCCATCGAAACCGGCGTGTTCAGCGGAGTGCCGCCTGACGAGTATCTCGTCATCACGCCGATGGTGGATATCTTCGAACTCTTTGCCGACAACCGCCCTCACCACGAGGTACAAGAGGCGCGGTTGTCTTTGTTTTCCAAGGGCAACTACACGGCCCGCAAAAATCAGGTGGTGGAGGCGTTGCTGGATGCGGACTTCACCATCACAGATCGCCGGTATATCGGCCACGAGGATGATACCGGTTTTCACCATTATGCCATCGACGTGGCAAAAGAGTACGAGTTAAAGGAGGAATGAGATATGGCAACGATAGGCCTTGACAGGCTGTATTATGCCAAAATTACCGAAGGCGAGAACGGCGATGAAACCTACGCGACCCCGGTTTCGCTGGCCAAGGCGATGACGGCAGAGCTTTCCGTGGAATTAGCCGAAGCGACGCTTTATGCTGACGACGGCGCAGCGGAGATCGTCAAAGAATTTCAATCAGGAACGTTGTCGCTGGGCGTTGATGACATCGGGGTCATCGCTGCTGAGGATTTAACGGGCGCGAAGATCGACGACAACAAGGTGCTGATCTCGGCCAGCGAGGATGGCGGCACGCCGGTCGCCATTGGCTTCCGTGCGAAAAAGGCGAACGGCAAATACCGCTATTTTTGGTTGTACAGGGTTAAATTCGGCGTTCCGGCGACCAACCTCGCCACCAAGGGCGAGAGCATTACCTTTTCCACCCCTACCATCGAGGGTACGGTATTACGCCGCAATAAACTCGATGGCCAAGGCAACCACCCGTGGAAAGCGGAAGTTAGCGAGGATGATACCGGCGTTGCGGCAGCCACTATAACCGGCTGGTACACGCAGGTGTATGAACCGGTCTTTGCTGTGGAAGGAGGCGGTACATGATGTCGGATACGGACCGGAGCGCCGTCATCAAGATCGGCGGCGAGGAATTTGAGATGGTGTTGACCACGCGTGCCACCAAAGAGATTGCCAAGCGATATGGTGGTCTTGAAAATCTTGGGGATAAGCTGATGAAATCCGAAAATTTCGAGATGGCACTCGATGAAATTGTGTGGCTTATCACACTACTGGCCAACCAGAGTATCTTGATCCACAATCTGAAAGAGAAGAATGCTCCTAAGGATTTGCTAACCGAGGAGGCGGTCGAGCTTCTCACCTCCCCGTTGGATCTTGCCACTTACAAAAACGCCATCACTGAGGCCATGTTCAAAGGCACCAAGCGTGATGTGGTCGGTGAGGACAACTCAAAAAACGCCGAGGTCGAGTGAGCGACGCTGAGTTGTTCACTCGATTGCTTTACTATGGGACGGTACACCTGAACCGTTCCGAAGAAGAAACGTGGCTGACGCCCCTTGGCCTGCTGCTGGATTTGTGGGAGTGCCATTGCCAGTTTCTCGGAATGTCTAAGCCCAAGCGGGAGATGTTCATAGACGACGTGATTCCGGAGGGCATATAAGGCGCAAACATGGAACAGCCAGCGGTGTGTTTTTCATCTTGGCTGTTCTTTGTTTGCCATTTTCTGATGAAGGGGGCGGTACGTTTGGCAGATGATTTTGGTCTGAAGATTGGCGTTGAGGGCGAAAAAGAGTTTAAAAATGCCCTGCGCGACATCAACCAGAGCTTCAAGGTGTTAGCTTCCGAGATGAATCTGGTGTCCTCGCAGTTTGATAAAAACGATAAGTCCATACAGTCGCTGGCGGCGCGGAATCAGGTTCTCAATAAGGAAATCGACGCGCAGAAGGACAAGATTACCACGCTTCAGGCTGCTTTGCAAAACGCCACCGACTCCTTTGGCGAAAACGACAAACGGACACAGGCGTGGGCGGTCCAGCTTAACAATGCCAAAGCCGAACTCAATGGCATGGAGCGGGAGCTCTCCGCAAATGAGAAGGCGCTCGACGATATGGGCGAGGAAGAAGCTGACGCTGCCAAGGAAACAGACAAACTCGGCGACGAACTGAAAGAGACGGGCGACGAAGCCGAGAAGTCCGGCGGCAAGTTCGAGAAGCTGGGCGGCGTCCTTAAGGGCATTGGCGCGGCGATGGGTGCAGTGGCCGTGGCTGCCGGAGCAGCCGCCGTTAAACTCGCCAAAGAGGTAATCTCTGCTTACGCGGATTACGAGCAACTTGTCGGCGGCGTCGATACGCTATTCGGCGAAGCATCACAGACTGTACAGGGTTATGCCGAAAACGCCTTCAAGACCGCCGGTATGTCCGCAAACGAATATATGGAGACCGTCACGGGGTTCTCCGCAAGCCTTATCCAGTCCCTTGGCGGCGACACCGCAAAAGCAGCGCAGGTCGCGGACATGGCCATCACAGATATGGCCGATAACGCCAACAAAATGGGTACGGACATCTCGTCGATACAAACCGCCTATCAAGGATTCGCCAAGCAGAACTACACGATGCTCGACAACCTGAAACTGGGCTACGGCGGTACAAAGTGTGAAATGGAGCGGCTACTCGTCGACGCTGAGAAGTTTTCAGGCATTAAATACGACATCTCCTCCTATGCGGACGTCGCCGAGGCAATCCACGTTATCCAGACGGAAATGGGCATCACAGGGACGACCGCCAAGGAAGCCACAGAAACGATAAGCGGCTCAGTGGCGGGTATGCAGTCGGCTATCTCTAATCTGATGGCGGGTCTGGGCAACGCTAACGCGGACGTCGGTCTCCTGATTGGCAACGTGGTGGAGGCGTTCCAAAACGTCGTAAAAAACATCGTGCCTGTCATCGAAAATATCGTCAAGGCGCTGCCGCCCGCTCTCAATGGAATATTGAAGGCGGTCGGCGATTTACTTCCGACCTTGCTCTCAACGGTTGTGGATTTGTTCACGCAGGTGCTGACTACGATTCTGACGCTATTGCCGAAATTGATACCGGCGGCGGTGGATGCTGTGATGACTATTGTCGGAGCGCTCATCGACAATCTGCCACTTCTGATAGACGCGGCGGTGCAACTGGTGGTGGCTCTGGTGAAAGGCATTGGTCAGGCGCTTCCGCAGCTTATTCCGGCAACCGTTAACGCGATCACAACCATCGTACAGGGATTGACTGATAACCTGCCGATGTTATTGGACGCGGCTTTGCAGTTGATACTCGGATTGGCGCAGGGACTTCTTGATGCCATTCCACAGCTTATCGCGGCGCTTCCGGCGATTATTACCTCATTGGTGGATTTCATCATCGGGGCGATTCCGCAGATTATCGACGCGGGCATACAACTCCTGACCTCACTGGTTACGGCGTTGCCGCAGATCATTGCCGCAATCGTGGCGGCGATCCCGAAGATTATAAGCGGTATTGTGACGGCGCTGATCGATAGCATACCGCAAATTGTACAGGCAGGTATCAACTTGCTGATTGCACTGGTCCGCGACCTTCCGAGGATCATCGTGACCATCGTGGCGGCCATCCCGCAGATCATTTCTTCTATTATAAATGCGATAACCAGCAACCTGCCCAAGATCATCCAAATGGGTGTAACCCTGATCGGACAGCTGGCGGTCGGACTGGTCAAGGCGATCCCCGAACTTATCAAAGCCATCCCGCAGATCATCGCAGCCATCTTAAACGGTTTGGGGAAAGCCGTCACATCTGTCGTGGAGATCGGGAAGAACATCGTGCAGGGACTCTGGAAAGGCATCCAATCCATGGTCAGCTGGATTACCGATAAAATCAAGGGTTTTGTGGGGGGCGTTGTCAGCGGTGTCAAAGGACTGTTGGGTATCCATTCTCCGTCCACCGTCTTTGCGGGCATTGGGGATGACATGGCTCAAGGCATCGGCTCGGGTTTCTACAGGGCGATGGCGAAGGTTGCCGAGGGTATGCAGGAGGCGGTCCCGACAAGTTTCGATGTCAATCCCAACGTAAATGTGAACGGCAGCGGCGGAATCGAAGGGATCGGCAATAACCCGCTGGTAATTGTTCAGCAGATGTTTGTGCGCAGCGAGGACGACATCCGCAGGGTTTCACAGGAGCTATACAATTTGATGCAGACTAGCGCAAGAGCCCAGGGACGTTTCAGTCCGGCTTAAGGGAGGGATCATATGGGCTTGATATTTGGCGGCATTTCGTCGCAAAGCATGAAAATCAAAGCGCGGCTGACAAGCTGGCAAGCGTCTCCCTCCCTGCGCAATTCTTTTGTCACCGTACCCGGCAAGGCAGGTGTGGCCGACTTTGGTTGTGACAGCGCCGAACGGATCGTAACAGTGAGTTGCAGCGTATATCCACAGCGCAGCTTTGCTGATCTGGTGTCGGTGCTGGATGGTATGGCCGAATGGCTCAATCCGGTGAACGGACTCAAACAGCTGGTACTGGACGATGTGCCCGACCGATATTTCATGGCACGGCTTTCTGAGGCAGTAGACTGCGAGCGGCTGTTGCGGTCGGCGGGCACATTCGACCTGCGGTTCGTCTGTCCCGATCCATATGCTTACGCGTTGGAAGATGAAGTATTTACGTTTTCCGCAGCTGGACTTCATGAAGCGGATCGGCAAGTGGGAAACGCAGACTCGGAGCCTGTATATCTTCTCAAGGGTATACTTGCGCCGTCCTCTTCGAATTATATCTCCCTCATTACCAATGGAGAGGAACTGCGCATCATCGGGCCTTTGGCAGAAAACGAGACTCTGGTGATTGATACGGGCTTGGTGACAGCTAAGGTGACGGATTCCAGCGGAAACACCCTGCGAAACGGCCTGCCGTGTTTGCAAGAGCTGAATTTCCCTGTTCTACGCAAGGGCATGAACAATATTGAAATAACTGCCGTGGGCGCAACGTTCACGGAGCTTAAAATACAGGCAAAGAGCCGCTGGAGGTGATAATAGGTGGCGGTCAGATCAATTTTAACCTCACAGGAGGACTTTACCGGTGAATATCCCGTAACAGAGCGCACCTCCGCGCTATGGCGTTTTAATGAAAGCGCTCCGGACAGCAATACGCAGCTCCGGGATTCCTCCGGTCACGGGCGGCATTTTACGATATCGGGCTGGTCGGGCACCACCGCATCCCTTCCAGTGAGCCGGTTTGGGCAATATTTCCGGCAGAACATCAGCAATCCAACCAGCGAAAAAACACATCTTATAGCTGCCAACGACGGCAGCTTTTTTAGTGCGCTGGGAGAAAAAATCGCAGTGGGCGGCTGGATCAACCCAACCACCTACTCGGTCGGACAAACGTATAGTCCAATCTTTAACACCCGGCAAGGTCCCGGCCAGCCGATTTTCTATGTGTCGCTCTTTCAGGGTAGGCCGCGCATGATGCTCTACAACTCGGCGGGAACATTGCTCCTTGATCAGAGCGAAACACCGAGTTTTTCGATGGTTAATGGCGGCTGGTATTTCATCGCGGCCGTGATTGAGGTAACGGCCAAGACTTCACAGTTTATACTCTGCGACCGGAGCAACGGCGCGGTTTGGATAGCTCCTAAACGTACCTTTACCGGTACGCTTAACCCGACCTGTACAGCGAATATCGTCATGGGCATGCACGCCGATACCTATTATTACGCTGGGGGCTTTGACGATTGGTTCATGGAAACCGATTCGCAGCTGACCATAGACGATTTACGGGATCATTTCAAAATGGCACTGTTAGCCAACGGTGCCGATAGCGCTGCTGCTGTAGATGCTCTGACGGAACCCGGCGCGGTCGTGCTCAAGGCAACAAGTGGTGTTTATCCCACAAGCGGTATGCTGTATACCAAGGCGGTGCCCTGTTCTCTATCCGGCAGCGGGCGGGTGGCATTAACCAGCGAATATATTGCGGGCGTCACTTCCATAGCAGAGGTAGAAACGGCCACCTCCGGCGATTTGGAGGAATGGTCTTCGTGGCAGACGGTGGGCAGCGGCGGCGAGCTGCAGTCGCCTAACCGACAATACATCCGGTTCCGGGTGACGCTGGCCACCACCGATACGGCGAGAACGCCGAAGTTGCTGGAAATCCAGCTTCATGATATACCCAAGCCCCCTTATGAGAAGCTGGGCTTTGCCCGGCCCGTAGTGCTGGCCGCAAACGGAGCGTGGGAAGCCGTGCTGGAGAATGCCTTTGATATTATCGTCACCGGCGAGGTCAACGGCGCGGAAGTGCTGGAATTCAAGCTGCCTTGGGGCGACGGCAAACGGGCGGCTTTGGATAACGAAAAATCGGTACAGATCGTAAATGATATCTACCGCATTCGCACTCTCTCCGATGAAAAAAGCACTGACGGATCCACCCTGACCACAGTGTACGCCGAGGCCGCTTTTTATGATCTTGCGTTCAGTGCGGAAAAGCAACCCATCGAATTCAACGCGGATACGCCGGACGTGCCGATGCGCTACGCGCTTGAGGGCACCGGCTGGTCGGTGGGCACGGTCAACGTATCCACCCTGCGGACATGGCAGAGCACGGAAAAAAACGCGCTGGCTATCCTGCGGGCAGTACAGAACATCCACGGCGGCGACCTCGTGTTCGACAGCGCCAACCGGCTGGTGCACTTGCTGACCTTCAGCGGTAAGGAAAGCGGCGCGCTGTTCGCGTACCGGAAAAACCTGAACAGCATCAAGCGCGTGGTCGATACCCGCAGCCTTATAACCCGCTTGTTTGCTTATGGCAAGGACAACATGACCTTCGCTTCCATCAACGGCGGCAAAGAATATGTGGAGGACTTCACCTATTCCGGCGAGGTTCGTGTTTCCACTCTCGATTTGTCCAATTTCAGCAACCCATATCAGATGCTGGAGTATACAAGAATGCGGCTGGCCGAGTACGCAAAGCCTCGTGTTTCCTATGTGCTTTCGGCCATGGATTTATCCACCCTTACCGGTTATGAGCACGAAGCTTGGGAGCTTGGCGATATCGTCACGGTGGACGACCGCGACCTGCATTTGACCATCCGGACGCGGATCGTCCGCAGGCAGTACAATTTGCAGGAACCGTGGCAAACCGTGCTGGAGCTATCCAGCAAGCTGCGGGAATTAGGCGATGCGCCGGAAGAAACTATTGCCGACCAATTGGCACAGTCCGATCTTGTGCAGCAAGAAATCCGGGACATGGTGCCATTTAATCATCTGCGGAATTCCCGCGCGGATGACGGTTTCGCTTACTGGCAGAACTCAGGCTTTGAAGTCGACACCGAGAGTGGTGTAACAGGTACGGCTTCCTTCAAGGCAGTCGGTGTTTCCGGCATGACGAAAAGCATGGCGCAGACGGTCAATCCGGCCTCGCGGCGCAACTATACCATATCGGCGCAGATCGGTTCGGAAAATTTGACAAAAGGTGCGAACGGCCAGGTAGGCATCGAGGTGGTGTTTGAATATGAGGACGGTTCCATCGAAACGCGCTTTATTGATTTGTTCTAAAAGGAGGTGGTGGTATGGCCTATTTGCAACAGATTGCGCGGAACGCTTCGCCAAGAGGTTCTGGCGTCCTGCGCGCCATTACCATCCGGCTCTGCATCACCGACTGTACGGGAACAGTGTACTTTACGGATATCATGCTGCAGGCCGGTTCCATCGCCACCGGCTGGGTCGGTCATGTGGGTGAGATCCAGTGGACGCAGGACGGGTAGGTGATGGCCATGGTGACAAATTTCATTCGGTTTACGGAAACGCTTAAAACCAAGGAGGATATGCGGGTGGTCAGCATCACCGTGCGCCCGCTTATCGCAGACAGCACCGGCACTATCTGGTTTACCGATCTTCAGATGCAGGAGGGTAACCAGTTGACTGGCTACACACCCCACACCACCACAATGCTTAGAAATTCACCAAACCCACCGCGATACCACAACGGCGTGGTGCGCACCGGGGATACCATCATCATCTTCAATCTGGGTGAAACCTCCGCAGGGCTGGACTGTTATATTTACCCCATTCAGGACATGACGGCAGAAAGCGTTGCCCTCTCCCAGGGCGCGGGATCGCATAAAATGCGCTTCCTCGCCTCGGCAAACGCTGGTGACGAACTGGCGCTGCGGGCTTCCACGCGGGAATGTCTGAAAAACGGAAGTGCCACGCCAAAGCACGGATTTTTTCAATATTCCGCTGCCCATGACAGCAAACATCAGGTTCAGCTTCAGGAGCGCAAATCGGCGCGGGTGTATTTTGAGTACCGGGAGATGATGAAAGGACAGGATCGGCCATGAGGGATTATTTAAAAGGAAAGAAGTGCATGGTGTGGAGCTTCATGGGCAACGCTCGTATGTATCAGGCCCTGCGAGATTATGGCGACCGGCTGGACACAGTCGGTATTTTTACATTTGAGGTCAATATATCCGGCGCGATCACCGAAACCGGAACCGATGTGGCTAGTCTCGCTACATACCGCGCAAGATGGCCCCACATCAAGTGGCTGCTCACGATCATGAACCATGGGACGGCCTCTATTTTTACGGCGTTACGCAATAACGAGGGCGGCGCAAAAACTACCTTTCTTTCGGAAATCGTGCGGATCATGCAGAAGTATCCTTGGTGCGCCGGTGTGGACATCGATTTAGAGCGTGGCGGTGGGTATGAGAACAGGAATGCGGCCAATGTGCTGTTCCACGATATTTATCAAACAGTCAAGAACTACAACCCCGCCAAACTCGTCAACCTGTGCTTACCCGGCATGACGAGTGTGCAAGGTTCGGTGGGCGGTGAGAACTGGTGCGTATACGAGGATTTGAACGCTTATTGTGATACCGCCGCCATCATGAGCTATGGCATGGCGTGGGCAGGCTCCGCCCCCGGCCCCGTCTCCCCGCGAAGCTGGCTGGAGGGTATCTACAATTACGCTGTGCAGGTCATGGATCCGGATAAAATTTTCATGGGGCTGCCTGCTTTCGGTTGGAACTGGAGGATCCACGACACGCCCGAGAATCTCGGCATCACTTATCGCGGGATTTCCAACACCTATTATGCCGTGCAGTTGTGGATGACCGGAGGTTATAACTTTACGGACGACGGCCCGCCGCAACCCATGATCCCCATCATCGCCTATTGGGACGATTACGATAAGGTGCCGTGGGCGCTGCCCCATGTGTATGATTATATGGAGGGTTGGGACGCTGTAGAGCGGCGAAGTCCGCTTTTACAGGAAACTTATAACAGGCGGCGCTATTTAACAGCCTATGGCAAAGAGCAGCGGACAGAGTTCGGGGTGATATCTATCGACCGCAACGGCGTGCCTGACAGTTATACCGGCAACGTCACCGTGACAGAGAGCATGGCTTCGCTTGGTGAGGGTGGTACGGCCACATATCATTTCCAGATCACACAAGCTGGTACTTACGATGTGGCGGTCAGACTCTGTTATCCATTTTGGGACAAGAATGCCATCGTGGCTTCGCTGGACGCAACCCCCAAAACCTTCTCGGAAAACCGCCTGTGGTGGCCGTATTGGCGGCGGCTCTGCTGGCACACTCTTGTAAAGGGTGTCTTTCTTTCGGCGGGCGCTCATACTGTCAGCATCAGTGGAGGCGTGCCCGGTACGCAATTTTATGGGTTTCGAGTTTGCAGCAGCTTCTCGGAGGCTCCGTCCGCTGGCGAGGCGATTTTCGCGCTTTCCCCCCGCAGCTTCAAGGATGTGAACGGCGTGATGGCTGTGCCCGACCGGGGCTTTAAGCTTACCTGCGAAATGCTCAGGAGAAAACCAGACTCTGCCCTTGTTTGGTACGAGGACTTTCGGGATGAGAACATACTGCCGGAGAGCTATTGGACGGCGTTAGACGGAGAATGGGACGTGTGGCAGGATCCCGACAGCACAGCCAATCGCCCCTACTCTCAGCTTGAGGGGTCAGGCCGCCTTGCGTGGAAATATGACAATTTTTCAGATGTCCATATCCGGGCACGGCTGGCATTCCCGCAAAGCGGAGGTGGTCGTGCGGGCGTATTTTGCGGCGACCTGTTCTGCTGTCTCAACTACGATACGCAGCGCATCGAGCTGTACCAAAGCTCTACGCTGCGGGGCAGCTACGCTACGAGCTTCAGCAGGACGCCGGACAGCAATCTCCGTTCCAACCCGAACATGTACACCATTGAGATGCGCAAGCGCGGCAATACGGTCAAGGTTTACTCCGGTACGAGCTACACCCTGCGCTTTACAGCAACCGTGAGTAGTACCGGAGGCTATGCGGGCTACCGCTCGGACAGCCGGACGGTATGCGAGTTGCTACGGCTTGGGGACGCGTGGGCTTACGAGCCATATGAGGCCTTCGATGTGCTTATGCCGGATGGTACCACAAAGAGCTTCGGCAGGCTTGCCCACACAGGGATCACATGGGACGAAGAGTTTCAAGTGTTTTCGGTCAACAGCGACGTGGAGGAAATAGCTACCCGCAGTGAAGATATATCGCTGGATTATGATTTTTTCCATTCCGATCTGCTCCAGATCGCCTGCGGCGGGGATTACGTTGCCAAAGTGGTGCCGAGAGACATCAACGTCTGGATCGCCCGGCTGTTCCTTGGCGACGCGGACGGCTTCTCCATCCTGTACTATCAGGATGTAGACAGCCTCGTATATTGGGCGAATGAAGCAGCGTACCGCTGGAAGCTGCGAGGCATTGCTATATGGTCGCTTGGACAGGAAGACATGAGACTGTGGAAGGCGTTGCCCAACCAGATTTGACAATTTGATATCGTCAAGGTTTCAAGGACGCTTTGCAAGCAAACGGCAGGGCGTTCTTTTTGCGCCGGTTCGAACGGCGCTATATACAAAAATCCAACTGAAACGGAGGTTTTAACAATGAAAGCAATCTGGAACTGGATACAGGTGGCCTTTGCCGCCATCGGTGGCTTCCTCGGCTGGTTCCTCGGTGGCTTGGATGGATTTCTCTATGCCCTCATCGCGTTTGTAGTCATCGATTATTTGACCGGCGTAATGTGCGCGATTGCGGACAAAAAGCTCTCCAGCGAGATTGGTGCGAAGGGCATCTTCAAGAAGGTCCTCATTTTCGTGCTGGTCGGCGTGGGCCACATCATCGACAGTCAGGTACTCGGCGACGGCGGCGCGATTCGGACGGCGGTGATTTTCTTCTATCTGAGCAACGAGGGGATTTCCATCTTGGAAAACGCCGCGCATATCGGATTGCCTATCCCCGAGAAGCTCAAATCGATTCTGGAGCAGCTGCACGACAGGGATGACAAGAAAGGCGGCGATGGGTCATGAAGATAACCATCAGAATGACGCGCTCGGAAAATGTCGCTCAATTTGGATCACAGTCTGTGTCTTTGGACTTAGAGGAATATCTCTGCGGGGTGGTTCCCGCCGAAATCTATGAGTCGGCTGATATGGAGGCGCTCAAGGCCCAGGCTGTCGCAGCGCGCACCTTTGCGGTAAAACGGACGCTGGCGGGCGTGGTCATGGACGATACATCCACTTTTCAAGCATATCGTTATGCCTTGTCGCTCTCCAGTCCGCGAAGCAGGCAGGCTGTGACCGATACAGCCGGACAGGTGCTCTGCTACGGCGGCGAGATCATCGACTGCTTCTATTCCTCGTCCAACGGCGGCCTGACCAAACGCAGCGGCGACGTGTGGAGCCGTCATTACCCGTACTACGTCACCAAAACCGATGAATGGGATATCGCTGCCCGGGAGGAAAAGCCCACCGCCGCCAGCCACGGCGTGGGTCTGTCCCAGGTTGGCGCGATGTGGGCGGCGAAAAACGGCGTTCCATATCACCGAATACTCGCGTTCTACTACCACGACACCGCCTTAGTGCATGGATACGGCACGGGCGGTGTTGTTGGTTTTGAGGACGCGACTGAACCCGAAGGAGGAATCCTTATGAATTTGACCACGAAATATATGACGCGAAACGACTGCTACACGGCAAACCGGAAGATCGTGCCGAAGGGTATCATGGTACACAGCACTGCCACGCCCGGCGTGATGGCCGCCGCGTGGTTCAGCCGCTGGAACAAGTCCTACAAAGCAGGCGAAACCGACAGGCAGGTCTGCGTCCATGCTTTTTTGGACGATAAGGAAATTTGGCAGTACCTGCCCTGGGATCATCGCGGCTGGCACGCGGGCGGTTCGGCAAACGACAGCCATATCGGATTTGAAATCTGCGAGCCCGCGGGCTTCTCTTATTCGGGCGGCGCGACGATGGTCGGGTATGACGCAGCAAAGCATGAGGCGTATTTCCGAGCCGCGTGGGCGAACGCTGTGGCGCTCTGCGTGTATCTCTGCAAGCTCTATGGTTTGTCGGAACAGAACATCATCTGCCACAGCGAGGGACATAAATTGGGCATCGCATCAAACCATGCGGATACGATGCACTGGTTTCCCAAGCATGGCGAATCGATGGGCACCTTCCGTGCGACGGTCAAAGCGGCGCTGGCAGGCGGTTCGTCCGGGGGCGGTAGCGTGGAAACGGACGGTTATTACCGCGTGCGTAAGTCCTGGAGCGATGCGGACTCGCAGCTTGGTGCGTTCAAGGTGCTGGGTAACGCCAAGACACTGACTGATAAAAATCCCGGTTATTTTGTCTTTGACGATAAGGGAAATCGGCTGTATCCAGAGATAACGGATACGCCTAGCGGTGTTTTTGCGGTCGGCGATCTGGTGGCCTTCAAAAGCGGCACGGTCGACTACTATTCGGGTAGCACGAAAGTTCCGTCGTGGGTGATTTCGGATTACTACCACAAGATAACACAGGTCACATCGAGTGGTAAGCCGGTCGTCAAAGGCGGCAAAACCTGTGTGCTGCTGGGCAAAAAGGTCAAGAAGACGAGTGGTTCCGAGGAAGCGGGCATCAACACTTGGGTGAACGAGGAGGTTTTGACCAAGATAGACGGCAATCAAGCCGGTGAAGCCTATACCACTTATACAGTGGCCAAAGGCGACTCCTTATGGGGCATTGCGCAGAAGAAGCTCGGTAGCGGCGCGCGATACCCGGAGATTATGTCCTTGAACGGCCTGTCCTCGACAACGATTTATGCGGGACAGGTTCTCAAAATTCCGAAATAACGCTGGGGCGGTTTGAAAGGAGCCGCCCTTCTTTTTTTCTCCATGGAGGTGATTGTTGTGACCGGAGAGCAAAAACGGAACATACAGGATATGCGGCGACAGGGCTTGAGCTATTCGCAGATCGCTGATTCGCTCAGTCTTTCCGTAAATACGGTCAAATCCTTCTGCCGACGTAATAACCTGTCAGTGCACAACGCTTCCAATGATACGGAGAACAAAGCTGACAAAGAACATTGTAAACAATGCGATAGGCGTCTGGAGCAAACGCCAAATAGCAAGCCAAAGGTATTCTGCAGCGATCAGTGCCGCCATGCGTGGTGGAGCGCCCACCGTGACAGGCTGAATCGAAAGGCGGTTTATCACCTGACTTGTGCGTACTGCGGCAGGGTTTTTGACAGCTACGGCAATAAGACGCGCAAATATTGTTGTCATGCCTGCTATATCAAAGACCGGTTCGGAGAGGAGGCGCGCCGTGAACAACGAGCAATTTGATCGTGAGAAAAACTACGGCGCAGCTATCTCCATCGCCAAAGCGCTACTTTCCAAGGGACTGATCACCGAGAAAGAGTACGCTAAAATTGATACAATTTTCATCCGTAAATACCGGCCGATTATCGGCGGTTTACGGGCAAAATTGCCTTGATGTCTGCGGCATACAGAGGTATCATGTCCCCCCAAGAAAGGAGGGATTTTTTATGCGAAGTATCAGGAAACTCGAACCTTCACTGCCGCAGATACCGGTTCGAAAACGAGTGGCGGCCTATGCCCGAGTTTCCAGCGGCAAAGACGCCATGCTCCACTCGCTGTCCGCGCAAATCAGTTATTACAGCGATATGATCCAAAGGCGGCGTGATTGGGAATATGTCGGCGTCTATGCCGACGAGGCGCTCACCGGCACCAAGGACGAAAGGCCGGAGTTTCAGCGGTTGATGAACGACTGTAGAAACGGGCTGATCGACATGGTCATCACCAAATCCATCGCGCGGTTTGCGAGAAATACGGTGACCATGCTGGAAGCGGTACGGGAACTGAAATTGCGCGGCATCGACGTGTATTTTGAAAAAGAGAACATTCACTCGAGCAGCGGGGATGGCGAGGTTATGCTCACCATCCTCGCTTCATACGCGCAGGAAGAAAGCCGGTCGGTTTCCGAAAACTGCAAATGGCGTATCCGAAAGCGGTTTGCAAATGGCGAGCTGGTCAGTCTGCGGTTTATGTTCGGTTATCGCATCGTGAAGGGCGATGTGGTGGTTTACGAAAAAGAGGCCGCCGTTGTCCGCATGATTTTCGACGATTATATCGGCGGCATGGGTGGCAGCAAAATCGCCCAAAAGCTCAGGGCGATGGGTATTCCCGCGCTACGCGGTGGCACATGGAACAGCGAGCGCGTTGTAGCCATCATCAAAAACGAAAAATACACCGGGAATGCGCTTCTGCAGAAAAAGTATGTGACGGACCATCTGACCAAAAAGGAAGTCTGGAACAAAGGGGTTCTTCCTAAGTATTTTGCGGAGGGCACCCACCCCGCCATCATCGATGCGGATACCTTTGAAAAGGCGCAGGCGGTTATGGAGCAGCGCAGGCAGCGCTTTCGCACAAAGCGTGATACTCCGAACCGTTATCCATTCAGCGGTAAAATCCTGTGCGCCAATTGCGGTAAGAGCTATAAGCGCAAAACCGCAAATGGCAAGTTCTATTGGAACTGCTCCACTTACCTGCAGGAAGGCAAGGCGGCCTGCCCCGCAAAACAAATTCACGAGGATACCCTGTATGCCGTTTCAGCGGAGGCGCTCGGAATTCCAGCGTTCGACGCGGACATTTTTGCCGAACGGGTCGCAGAGATTCAGGTGCCGGATAATAACCGGCTCCTTTTTATTTTCCGCGACGGAAGCAAGGTGGAAAAGGTGTGGCAGGACAGGTCCCGCAGGGATAGTTGGGATGACGCGATGCGTCAGGCGGCGCGAGAGCACCAGATTGAAATCGTGAAAAGGAGGAACCGCTAATGAGCATGGCACGGGCGGTGACGGTGATACCGCCAACCATTACCCGCCTTCAAAATAATGTATTGCGCATGCATGTCAAAAAGCGCGTGGCCGCTTATGCGCGGGTATCGACCAACGACGAAGAGCAGCAAACGAGCTATGAGGCACAGATCGATTATTATACCCAGCATATAAAGGCAAACGGTGACTGGGAGTTCGTGGAGGTTTACACGGACGAAGGCATTTCGGGCACCAACACCAAGAAGCGTGACGGTTTCAGACGCATGGTACAGGACGCCCTCGACGGCAAAATCGATCTGATCCTCACGAAATCGGTGAGCCGCTTCGCGCGCAATACCGTGGATACCCTGACCACGGTGCGCCAACTCAAGGAAAAAGGTGTGGAGGTTTACTTTGAGAAGGAAAACATCTACACGCTGGACAGCAAGGGCGAGCTGCTCATTACCATCATGAGTTCGCTGGCGCAGGAAGAAAGCCGCAGCATTTCGGAAAACGTCACATGGGGCCAGCGTAAGCGGTTTGCGGACGGCAAGGTAAACATGCCTTATAAGCGGTTTCTTGGGTACGCAAAGGGAGAAGATGGAACCCCGAAGATTGTGGAATCGGAGGCCGAGATCGTCCGGTTGATTTACAAACTGTTCCTACAAGGGAAAACGCAGAATTTTATTGCACGGTATTTGACCGCCAAGGGCATTCCTACTCCCGGAAAGAAGAAAAAGTGGAACGTTTCGACGGTTCTGAGTATTTTGCAGAACGAAAAGTACAAGGGCGATGCGGTTTTACAGAAGCGCTTCACGGTAGATTTTCTGACCAAAACGACTAAGGTCAACGAGGGTGAGGTTCCGCAATATTACGTTGAGAATTCGCACCCGGCCATCATCGAGCCGGAGGTTTTCGATATGGTACAGGCCGAAATCAAAAGGCGCAAGCCCATCGGTCGGCAGCAGAGCGGCGTAGGCTGTTTCTCGGGCAAGATCATCTGTGGCGAGTGCGGCGGCTTTTATGGCTCCAAGGTCTGGCATTCCACAAGCAAATACCGCCGCACCGTTTGGCAATGCAACAACAAGTTCAAAAACGAGACGCACTGCAAAACGCCGCATTTGTCGGAGGAAGTGTTGCAGCGGATCTTTGTCGAGGCGTTCAATCGGGTCATTGAGGACAAAGAACGGATTATCGGGGATTTCGATGCAATCATTGAGGTTCTCACGGATATATCCTCGCTGGATAAGGAAAGCACGAAACTGCGGGATGAATGCGCGGTGGTCATGGAACTTATCCGCAAATGCGTGGAAGAAAACGCCCATTCCGCGATGGATCAGAGCGAATACCAAGAACGGTATAACGAGCTGGTTGACCGATATGAGACAGCAAAAAGGCGGCTGGACGCAATTGCTGACGAAAAGCAGGCGCGGGCAGCGAAACGCGAAAGTATATCTCGGTTCCTTACAGATCTCAAGCGGCTGGACGGACTGCTGGCCGAGTTTGACGAGGAGCTTTGGTATGCGACCGTGGACACGATGACCGTGCGTTTGGAGTGCGAGGCGATCGTCACCTTTAAAAACGGCACCGAAATAAAAGTACAGGGACAGGAGGCACATTAAATGAAATACCCCATTAGAGCGGCAATCTACTGCCGCGTTGCAATACCCGACCAGCTTTCCCTTGATCGGCAGGAACAGGTTGTTTGCGATTTTGCTAAGGCAAGGGGCTATGAAATTTCCTTGATAACAAAGGAATTTTGTAAAGGAACCACGATGGCGCGCCCGGGCATTCAGCGGGTTCTGGCCGACGCAGAAAACGGCACAATGGATGTTTTGCTTGTCAGCAGTTCTTCTCGCGTTGGCAGGAATACGATTGAAACCATGCGCTTTATTCGAACGCTTGGGAAATTCGGAGTTGCGGTCGAATCCGTTAAAGAAGGCGCTTTGCTGGATGAACTGTTAGACTTTGTGGAAAACCTGTGAATAGCCTAAAATCAAAATCTTATTAATGAAAACCCCGCAGGGTGGCGCTTCAAAAGCTCATCCTGCGGGGTTCTTTTTGTTATGGTGGGAAAATGCGTTTTTATTCCTTTTCATTTTCTACTGGGAAGATATTTTCAAAAGTCTTGATTAGACACCAATTTCATATTATATACTGTCAAAGTGCATCTTAATACTGTCAATGTTGACTTTTCGGATATTCAGTAGTATAATATTTTTAAATTTAGAGGGAGGCCTAATATATGAATGATGATATTTTAAATGTTGAGCAAGCAACTGAATTTTTAGGTGTCAGCGAGAAAACGCTTATCAAGCTACTACGGGAAGAACACATTCCTGCCCGTAAAATTGGCCGCGAGTGGCGATTTAGTAAGGAAGCCCTGACTGGCTGGCTTGCGTCGGGGGATTCGATTAACTATATCAATCAAAACGAGCGATACATGGTTTCCGAAGATTTTCCGGGCGCATCTTTCGCTTTGTTTGACAAAATCGGTAAAGCCTTGTCCGAGGTAAAAGAACACGACAACAATATCAAAATCATTTTGAATGAACTCGACCGTGATATTATCATCCCGGAAAACGCTATATTACGTATCAGCTATAAGCAGCAGCGGGAGGTTGAGAAATTGGAATTTAAAATCTTTTGGGATCTTCGTGAGGATTCTAAATTGGAGGCCAACCAGAAATACGCGCTGGATGGCCGGTGAAAACGAGAAAGGTCGTGGCTAAGTTGGAGAGCAAAGTAGCGAAGAGGTTTACACCGGCGGTTAAAGTCATCATTTTATTCGGCGTAATCAGCATGTTGGGGGATATGGTTTACGAGAGCGCCCGTGGGGCCAACAGCCAGTACTTCAACCTGCTGAGTGTCAGCGCGGCGCAGGTCGGGCTGGTATTTGGCATAGGGGAGTTTCTTGGATACTTTCTGAGGCTGTTGGCCGGTGTCCTGTCGGATAAAAGCGGAAAACACTGGATTTTTATCTTTGTAGGCTATGGCATGCTGCTGGTGGTGCCGATCATGGGATTTACCATGAACTGGAATATTCTCATCGTCCTCATTCTTATGGAGCGAATCGGAAAATCCCTGCGCAATCCCGCAAAGGATACGATCCTGTCCGGGGTTGCTGAAAATCAGGTCGGAACCGGTTTTGCTTTTGGCCTTCAGGAAGCGCTGGATCAGGTCGGCGCCCTTACCGGGCCTCTGATTTTCACATTGGTTTTCTTCATTGCAGGCAAGAACGGAATCGCGGAATATCAGTTAGGTTATAAATGGCTTTTTGTCCCGTTTATTCTCCTGATGCTCTTTGTGGTTTACGCATATCGCAGGATTAAACGGAACAACTTGATTCAAGACCTTAAAACGAGGGAATTTCGTTCGGAGCGGCTCCAACCGATTTTCTGGATTTATACCGCCTTCACCTTTTTCTGCACCTTGGGATTTGTCAATTTCAGTATCATAGGCTATCACTTGAAGGCAAATAATCTGATGTCGGACGGAAATATTACGCTGCTGTATTCGGGGGCTATGGCTGTGGATGCTGTGGCGGCGCTGCTTGTCGGAAAAGCATACGATAACATGAAGAAAAAAACAGGCATTAAAACGGGGGGCCTCGCCGTTCTGATGGCGATCCCGTTTATCACGCTGCTGCTGCCATTCCTGACGATAAGTAACTCAACGCCGCTGATTGTGATCGGCATGGTGATTTTCGGCGTTGTCATGGGCACGCATGAAACCATTATGCGTTCGGCTGTCGCGGATATTACGCCCTTTTATAAACGCGGCACCAGTTTCGGCGTTTTCAACACCGGTTACGGTCTGGCCCTTCTGATCGGCTCGGCGCTGATGGGTTGGCTGTACGACATGAATCAAATAGGGATCATCATCGCTTTCACCTGCGTCGCAGAAGCAATCGCCGTTTTCCTGTATTTCAAAATGATTCGCACGGTACGGACGGGAGAGCAATAAACGCCGGATTCATAAAATTACGGCAAGCGCAGGATTGCCGCC
>Ga0123335_1001035_pt1 | contig 46455 bp, 38 predicted proteins | sample BiotimSIPDNA_2_FD_89707 | JGI IMG/M metagenome (GOLD analysis project Ga0123335, IMG submission 89707) | Anaerobic biogas reactor microbial communites from Washington, USA - Biogas_R2 time_0 SIP DNA | ecosystem: Engineered > Bioreactor > Anaerobic > Unclassified | place: Washington, USA...
GCGGATCTGGCGGTCTGTGCCGCCGTAGCCTCCAGTTTCCAAAACTTCCCCCTGTCCTCCACCCTTTGTGTGATGGGCGAGGTCGGGCTTTGCGGAGAGGTACGGCCTGTGACGCAAGCGGAACGACGGGTGCAGGAATGCGCGCGACTGGGTTTTACCGAGATTCTGTTGCCCCAGCAGAACCTGAAGCACCTCAGACCTCTTCCCGGCGTCAGGATGACCGGGGTGGATACACTGATGCAGGCCTTGGCCATAATCCAGGATTGATGATGATGTGATGATAAAGGAAGGAAGCCGTATATGTTCAAATCCAAGTCCATTCAAAAGCTGATGCGCCTGCTGATTACCTTGTTGGGAGCGGGCATTGGTATCGGACTCGCTTCCATTTTCAGCCCTGTGCTCCAGCGCTTCTATCCTGCGTTGATTCCCCTGGCATATTTGCCTTTGGTGCTCTATGGCGTGCTGGGCATCCTGGGCGGTCTTTTCTTCTTTCTCATCTCCAATTGGATCATCCAGCACACCCTGCGGCTGATCGGGGCTGTTGAACGCAGATGGGACAAGATGCCCTCCCGGCAAATCATGCTTTCCACCATCGGCCTGATTCTGGGCCTGGCAGTGGCTGCCCTGATCTCTCAGCTGATCCTTTCTGCGGGCCCTTCCCTGTTTACCATCAGTGCCAGCGCGCTGGTCTATGTGGTGATGGGCACCATCGGCGTACAGATCGGTTTTCGCCGCTACCGGGATGAACGGTTATTCTCCCGCCGGATCCGGCGCAAGATGCAAAGCGCCGTTGCTGCCGAAGAACTGATGGGCGCGGATGCCTTTTTTCTGGGGGAGGAAGAGGAGGAGAGCGAACCTTCCGTGATGGAGGCAAGCGGCCAACCGTATTCCTTAAGAAAGTTTTTGGATACCTCCGTGATCATCGACGGCCGAATACTGGACATCGTCAAGACCGGCTTTCTGGAAGGGGAGATTGTGATTCCCCAGTTCGTGCTGGTGGAACTTCGCCATATCGCCGACAGCGGGGACAGCCTGAGGCGGGCCAGAGGCCGCCGGGGGCTGGACGTGCTGTCAAAGCTCCAGAAGGAACTGAAAAACACCGTCCTGGTGGATGAGACAGACTTTGAGGACGTAGCGGAGGTGGATGTGAAGCTGCTGCGCCTATGCCGGGAAAAGGGCGGCGCGGTGGTTACCAATGACTACAACCTCAACAAGGTCGCCAGTGTTACCGGCATCAAGGTGCTGAACATCAACGACCTGGCCAATGCCGTCAAACCCATGCTGATGGCAGGCGAAGAACTCACCGTACAGATTATGAGGGAGGGCAAGGAGCCTGGCCAGGGCGTGGCCTATCTGGACGACGGCACGATGATTGTGGTGGACAACGGCCGCCGCTATGTAGGGGAGAGCGTCACCGTTGCGGTGACCACCGTTTTGCAGACCAGTGCCGGCCGCATGATCTTTACAAAGCTGAAAAACGCCGACGAAAAGGCCGGGTAATAATGGGAGAGCTATCCTTGCAACACAGCAAGATCATACCTTGATGATAGCGCGCCGAAGACGGCGCGCTATTCTATAGGGATGCATCAAGTAAATAACCGGCATTGTCCCCATATCCTTCCTCCCTTGACGATTATTCCCAAGTCTTCTATAATGAATGGGTACAACCATTATCCCGTTTGGATGCTTCCTTATGGAAGGAGATCTGCCATGACTGCTTTTCCCCTCCGCCTTCTTTCGCTCCTATTGCTGATGACCCTTCTTGGCCAGCCCCTTATTTCCACTGCGGAGGAAGCGGATTTTATGGCCGAGGATACCGCGCAGCTCGCTGAGGTTCAGGACGATTCGGACGCGCTGTCCTCCCAGGAGATGCTCCAGCCTCCCTCCGACGATGTGCGCTATGTGTCCACAGCCACCTCTGCCCTGAAGATCCGCAAAGGTCCCGGAATGAACTACAACGGCGCGGGCCAGATTCGTATGGGCGATCTGGTGTATATCCTGGAACTGGGCCCGGAGTGGAGCAAGATCCGCACATTGCGAACCACAGGCTATGTGCGCACCCAGTATCTGGGAGATATCCGGGAATACGATCCGGTCAGCGGCACCGTGGGGGGAGATGCGGGACTTCCCCAGGAGGTCTCCCAGAACATGGAAGCGGGCGGCTCGGAATTTAAACGGGGCTACAAGGCCTATGCAGTACGGGCGACCCTGCTGAAAGACAAGCCGGATGCATACAGCGCAACCCGCGCCAACATCCGTATCTACGACGAGGTCATCGTCAGCCATATTCTGGGCGACTGGTGTTATGCGGAATATAAGGGACGCACAGGTTATATCCTCAATGAGACCCTTTTTAAATGGGACCGCATTGACCCTTACGCCGGCCCCATCCCCGGCAACATTGTTTATCCCACCATGGCTTTTGTAAAACGCACCACCGATATCCTGGATTACAAGAGCAAGTCCAAAAATCCCAAGGTTCTGAAAACCATCAACCCCGGCTCAGCGATCTGTGTGGAAAAGCCGGATGAGCAAGGGCACTACAAGACCCCCTACTGGCGCACCACAGGCTATATCACCCAGGATGATATCGCCTATACCATGGATGTGGTGCCCTATGACCAGGCCCAGGCGGGAGATCTGATCAGCGTGATGACCACCTACTACGCAGTGGGCATCCACACCCTCCAATATCAGGGGCGCAACTGGAACATCTATCTGTCCACTTCCATGATCTCGGGCTCCGTGGTACAGCCTGGCGACCAGTTCAACGTAAACAAATGCATCGGCCCTTACCGGAAATCCACCGGTTACAAGCCCGCTCCCATCGCCAGCCCTACCGCCCTATGGGGTTATGGCGGCGGCACCTGCCAAGTGAATACCACCTTGTACAACACCTTGATTCAAGTTCCCATTTTGGTCAATCACCGCAAGGTCCACGCAAACTCGGGAGCAAAGTATTTTCTCAAGGGCTTTGACGCAGCCGTGGGTGGCGGAGACATCAATATGATTTTCACCAATACCCTGCCCTACCCCATCCGGTTCAATTTCTTCATCAGCGACGGAGTATTGACCTGCTGCATCTTCAGGGCGGCATGACCCGGGTTTCACCCCCGGTCCCTCCAGCAGAGCTACAGATTTTCCATGTGATCCTGGCGGCGCATTGCGCCGTCATTTTTATTGATATGGACGAAGACCGGTATCACCCTCCGAAATGCAATTCAATCAACATCGTAATTCATTTTTATTCTTTTTCATTTAGCACTTTACGCTTAAAAATAAATATGATATAATGCAATTCGGTTCGTTTCCGGACCGGGCCTGCAACTCTATAAAATGAAGTTTGCAAGTTTGAGAACAAATTCCGCCGTTTTTACGCAGCCGCTATACGGCATGAACAGGAGGAATCCCTATGCCTCTGGGTATTTCCGCAAAGTGTCGCAGCATCGCTCCTTCCGCCACGCTGACCCTGGACGCCAAGGTAAAAGCTCTGCGCGCTGCAGGGGAAAAAGTAATTGGCTTTGCAGCCGGCGAACCGGATTTTGACACCCCCCTCCCCATTCGGGACGCCATGAAGGAAGCGCTGGACAAGGGAATGACCCGCTATACACCCGTCCCCGGAACCATTGAGCTCAGGGATGCCATTATCAAAAAGATGCAAAAGGATTTTGGCCTCACCTATACCCGGGATGAAATCATCGTCTCCAATGGAGCGAAACACTCCCTGTATACCGCCCTGCAAACCCTCTGTGACCCCGGTGATGAAGTGATCATCCCCACACCCTGCTGGGTCAGCTATCCGGAGATGGTTCGCATGGCAGGAGGCGTTCCAATCTTTGTGGAAGCCGGCGAAGAGGAAGGCTTTATCCCTTCCCTGGCCAGCATTGCCTCCGCCGTGACACCTAAAACCAAGGCTTTTATCCTCACCTCCCCCAACAACCCCAACGGTACCGTCTGGGGGCAGGACATTCTGGAAGCCTTGGCTGCACTGTGTGTTGAAAAGGATTTCTATATTCTTTCCGATGAAATCTATGAAAGACTACTCTACGACGGCAAGGAGCATGTCTCGATGGCCTCCTTTGCTGCCCTCTCCCCTCAGGTAAAGGCACGTACTTTGCTGGTGAACGGTGTAAGCAAAACCTACGCCATGACGGGCTTTCGCATCGGCTACACCGCAGGTCCCAGGGACGTAATCTCCGCCATGACCAACTACCAGAGCCAGGCCACCTCAGCCCCCAACACCCCGGCCCAGTATGCGGCCACCGTCGCCCTCTCCATGCCCCAGGACTGTGTAGAGGAAATGCGCAAAGCTTTTGAAACAAGGCGGGATCTCCTGGTGGAAGGGCTGAACGCCATCCCCGGCATCCATTGCGTAAAGCCGCAGGGGGCTTTCTATGTGATGATGAACATCTCCGCTTTGCTGGGCAAGCGCTTGGATGACCAATTCATCGCCAACACCTCGGACTTCGCGGAGGCCCTTTTGGAGAAGATGCATGTGGCTGTGGTCCCAGGAAACGCCTTTATGTCCGAAACCTGCTGCCGCCTGAGCTACGCCACCGCAACGGAGGAAATCAAAGAGGGGCTGCGCCGTATCGCCGCCTTTGTCAAGGACCTGCGGTAATCCTGCCCGCCTTCATCAAAGCGGTGCGGCCTTCTGCCGCCTGAAAGGAGTGCCTTCATGATCACATTCAGCAAAAAAAACAACCTGCTCATGCAAGCCAACTACCAGTACGATCTTCAGGATGTGGCCGAGCCGAACCTGTACAGGGAAATCTTTGATTATCAATCCATCCCCAAAATTGCCTTCAACAACCGGGTGGTGCCCATGGGCATGCCCAGCGAAATATGGATGACCGATACCACTTTCCGGGACGGTCAGCAAAGCGTCAGCCCCTTTACTCCCGCCCAAATCGAGCATCTTTTCAAACTGATGTCCCGCCTGGGCGGTCCAAACGGCCTGGTGCGGCAAAGCGAGTTCTTCCTGTATACCGCCAAGGACCGGGAAGCTCTGGAGCGTTGCCAGGCCTTGGGCCTTGCATTCCCGGAGATCACCACCTGGATCCGGGCCAACCCGAAGGATTTTGAGCTGGTGAAAGCTGCCGGGGTGAAGGAGACAGGCATTCTGGTCTCCTGCAGCGATTATCACATCTTCAAGAAGATGCACATGACCCGCCGCCAGGCCATGGAGCAATACCTGAGCATCGTCAAGTCCGCGCTGGACATGGGCATTATCCCCCGCTGCCATCTGGAGGACATCACCAGGGCCGACTTCTACGGTTTTGTACTTCCCTTCGCGGAGCAGCTGATGATTCTTGCCAGAGAGAGCGGCCTTCCCATTAAGGTGCGTGCCTGTGATACAATGGGTTATGGGATCAGCTATCCCGGCGCAGCGCTGCCCCGCAGCGTTCCCGGCATCATCTACGGCCTCAACCATTACGCCCAGATCCCCAGCGAACAGCTGGAATGGCATGGCCATAACGATTTCTACAAAGTGGTGAGCAATGCAGGCACCGCCTGGCTCTACGGATGCTCCAGCGTCAACTGCTCGCTTCTGGGAATCGGGGAAAGGACAGGCAACTGTCCGCTGGAAGCCATGGCCGTGGAATACCAGGCCCTGCGCGGAGACACCGGCGGTATGGACCTGACCGCAATCACAGAAATCGCTGAATTCATGGAGACGGAGATCGGCATTGAGATCAGCCCCCGCCAGCCCTTTGTGGGCCGCCATTTTAACGTGACCCGGGCGGGTATCCACGCGGACGGCATGCTCAAGGATGAGGAGATCTACAACATCTTTGACACCACCACCATTCTCAACCGTCCTGCCTCCGTTGCCGTAGACAGCCACAGCGGCTTGGCAGGAATCGCTCACTGGATGAACAGCTATTTCCGCCTCAAGCCTCCCCACACTGTGGACAAGAAGGACGAAACCGTGATGGCCGTGAAGAAAATGGTGGATGAGCTGTACCTTCAGGGACGCAACACGGTGATGGGCGATCAGGAACTGGAGATCATGGTGAGGGATGCGGGAATGGAGCGATATGAAAAGCTCCTGTGGCACAGGAGCAGATGATAGGTTATGGTAAAGGATGGGGCAGCCCCTGCCGAAAAGCGCTGCCTGTTATAGCAATGAAGTAAGATTTCCCAGCAGGGTCATGGTGGACTGAACCACTCCATTCATGAGCGTGCCACCCACCAAAACGAGGAACAGCAAGGTTAACAGGAGGGACACACAGATACAGACAATTTTGGGAAGTACCAGGGCCTGCTCCGGCTTGCCTGTGACCCGGCCAAGGAGGCTTCCCATCACAACATAGCTGACGACCGTTCCCAAAAGGGCCACCACCACGGGCAAAGAGGGAACAGCCAGGGCAGCCAGAAGCGCCAACAGGGAAACCGCCACCGTGGGCAATGTCGTCACGGTAAAGCAGCCAAAAACAAGCTCCCAGGAGAAGCGCACCTTGCTGACTGCACACAGGTAGACCAGCATGACAATCAGGGGCAGCAGCATGGCAAAGAGCTGGCAGAGGACAGCGATACCGCCGACGGAAGTCCCAATCTTTCCAGATACATAGCTCACGCCCTGGCTGAGGCTGACAGCGTCGCCCGCCATGGCATATCCGGTTACGGCCGTAAAAAAACCAAAGAAGATCTGCACCATGCCTGTGGCAAAGAACATCCCGCACAGGAAGGTGAACAGCAGCGTCAGCCCTGCCACCACAGGGGTGGTATACCAGTCCCGCCGCTCCATGATCCCTTGCAGCACACTGCCGGGGTCCCGGAAGCAATCTCGCAGCATACCAGGCAGCCGGAACTGAGCGGTTAAAAACGTGTCGGCGTCCCGCCGGTCCGGCATGGTGCCACAATACGAGTTATAGTCTGTGGGATAGCACTGGGGATTGGTGTACTGGGCATAACTCTGCTGAAAGCCCTGTTGATAGCCGGGCTGCTGCCCCGGCTGTCCTCCGGGATAGATATTGCCCTGGGTGGGCGGATATCCCCCTGCGCCAAAGCCCGGAAGAGGCGGCTGGCCCACGGGGCCATACCCCTGGAGGGGCTGGGTTGTCTGAACAAAGGAGGGCTGCTGTCCATAGGGCTGGTAGCCGTTTGAAGAAATCGGCTCATTGCACACATTGCAAAATTGCGCGCCGGGAAGCAAAAGGCTTCCACATTTCGGACAATTCATAGGCGGCTCCTTTCAATGGCATCCGGCAAGCTGATGATATCATGGCCCTTTCGCGGCGTCAATAGAAGCCGGAATCAGGGAAGCGCCCACGCCAAGCTCGGCGGAAATGGATGCGGCCAGAGTCTCGTCCAGCACATACAGCCTCATGTACCCATCCTCAAGGATCTGCCGGGGAGGGAGTCCATTGAGGAAATCACTTAATGCTGACAGGGCATAGTACCGCTCGTCCCAGAAGTCCGGCTCCGTTGCCACCAGGGCCACGCCCATCGTCTCCAGCGTACCGGGGATTTCCTGGGCTGTCAGGTTCATCAGGGGGACGATGGGGTTGCTTGTTAAAACATAGCCCCGGGCTTTCAGAGGGTACTGGTATCCGGCCCGTGTAATGAGGATCTTCTGGTCCTGGGGCACATGGCGCGCTGCCGTCATCAGCAGCCCGTAACGCTCCAAAAATCCGTTATCCAGTAAGGTATGGGGGTCCTCCATCACATTCCGGCTGAGCCGATAGTACGTGGTGGAATAGCCGGTTTGGCTCGTTCCCTGGACAAAGGCGATCAGGCACAGGCAGGCACACAGGAGGAGCGGAAGCTTCTGCCAGGCTTCCCGAAGCCAGGACACCCGGGAGAGGCGGAAGCGGAAATTTTTCCCAAGGCCGCTGAGCCTTATCTCCAGCCAGCCGCGAAAACATGGCCAAGCGTCGGTCAAGGCTGCCAGGGCGGCGCAGGACATGGCCGCTGCCCACAGGAACCACTGAATCGTGTAGCGCTGCATGGTAAGGAAGGAACCGGAAAAGCTATACAGGGGATTGTCCAGCAATCCGGTCATGGGAGCCAGGGTAAATAGGGTCAGGAGAGAGGCGAAGGCCAGCACATTTGCGTTTTCAAGGCTGCTCTCCCGACCGGCTGCCGCAAGCCTGCCATTCCCTTGCTCCGGCTTTCTGATGGATCTCCTCCGCCACAGGAGATATATAACTGCGCCCAGGAGACCCACCATCGAAAGCCGCAGTCCCCAAAGGCCCATGGGGGTGGAGTAGGCCATAACGATATCATCCGCCGCCTTCAGAAAATTCAGATGACGGGTTGTGGCCTCCAGTTTATATTCCCCTGTCATGTACGCGCTATACCATGGGGCGGTGGTATAGGTGGTCATCAACCGCCAGGGGGACATCTGCCCCCATCTGGCATAGCACCACAAATTCCCCGCAAAACCGGCCAATGTGCCAACAGCCCCGGCCAGGGCGATGCCCACGCAGGCCGCCAGCTTCCGCAGGCTCTTCCCCTCGCCCCTGAGCAGCGCCTCATACCAGCGGGAGAGGACCCAGGCGATCACGATAAAAGGCAGCACCACAAAGCAAACAACATGGGCGCTCATCACCACAAAGCACAGGGCGGCAGTCATCAATGCCTTGCCCAGATACTTTTTCCAGTTCCCCATGGGAGTAAGCCCCGAAAAATAAAGGGCGGATATCATCAGGGCGAGGATTCGCCAGATGTCCCGGGGGGCGGTGTTGACGGAGTGAAAGAGGTTGGGAGCCAGGTTTAAAAGAAGCCCTCCCAGCAGCACCCAGCGTTTTTGACTGCGGCACAGAACGATGAGCAAAGCCAAAAAGGCGGCTGCCATGTAAAAGGCGAGCAGCCCCGTGCCAAAGATCATGGGCTTGTCATAGGGATAGCCAAAGCTTTCCCCGGGAGCATGCATGAGTCCCTGAACCATGTACAGCTCCAGCGAAGGAAAGTGGCTGTGGCCCCGAAAATGCCCCACCATTTCCTCCTTCTCCAGGAGCTTGCCCAGGTCCCGGTCCTGGGTGTAGCGAAGGGCCAGGCCCATGTACTCCCCGCTGTCTCCAGGATTGGCTATATTCATGCTGCCCACCATCCTCACAGAAGCGGGCAACAACAACAGGAACATCGCCAAGGCGAAGCACAGGGAAACCAATGAGGGCTTATCAAAGGTACACAGCCGCCGGACAAAGGCCGGAACCTTGGCCAAGGCAGGCAGGAGGGCCCTCCTGTGGTACAGAAGGGTCACCAGCAGATACGCCGCCGCCAGAACTGGCAACACACCGATGTAGATGATCTTGGGCGCACGGGGTAACAAAACCGCCAAAAGCAGGGTCCAGAGGTATTGAACCAAAGGGGTACAAGCAACCCCGCTGAGAAAGGAAGCCACGCGGCTTTTTTTGCTCCAGAGGCTGTGGAGTGCAAAAAAAGCGCCCAATGCCAGCATCTGAACCGCACAGCTAAGCAAATACAGGTTGCGCCAGGCGTTGCCCACATCCAGCCAGGTTGTGCCCAGCAGGGTCTTCCACATCGCAGCCATTTCTGTCATCATGCCTTGCCCTTCCTTCCCACCTTGGCGAGTCGGTCCGTTTCGCAGATGAAATAATCGTTGATGTCGATCTTTTCCTTCAGAAGCCTGGCCCGCTTCTCCCGTCCTTTCTGTTCCAGGGCCGGGTCGGCCAGAAGTTCCTCCGCCTTGTCAGCGGCCTTTTGATATCGGTCCTCCCCCTGTTGAAAGGGGTAGAGCAGTTCAAAGCGCCGGTGCATCTCCTGGGTTGTACCGGAAAGAAGGGTATTTACGTAGATGGCATGGGTACCCAGCACCACGCTTTCACTGGCCATGGTGGCTCCCTCGCTGTAGACCAGCCTGGCAAAGGCCAGCACATGATGAATCAGGGCGTATGGGGTGGAAAGGCGATAGGAGGCCAGACTTTCCGGCAGGGTTCCCTCGTCGCTGACATACACCCTGCCATACTTCTTAAAGCGTTTTACCAGCGCCTCCTTGCCTGCCACATCGAGTCCGCGCCTGCCGATGTCATGGCTGGCATTCCAGGCGGAAAAACGAAGAATGATATAGGGCTCGTCCGGCTCAAATCCCGCCTCCCTGAGGACCTGCTTGTCCGGGGTGAATACGCTGGGGTGGAGGTAGAACAACTCTTTGTAGGTATCCACCCGCTCCTGCTTCTCCCCCAGGTCGGTTAAAAAGGTACGGGGGGTCAAAATCTTGGTGGACAGCCTTTTGCATAGATTGAGGCTGAACTTGCTGACCTCGGTGTCCTCATAGAGCAAATGGGGTTTTCGGCAGACCCAGGCTGCAAAAGCCTGCATGGGGGAGGCCCTGCCAATGAACACATCCGGCCGGAATCGCAGCCCCTGCCAGGTATGCTCCAGGGACAGCCACACCAACAGCAGGGCTTTTTGAAGCACCCCCTTGCCCGTGGTGGTGGCGCAGCGCACATACGCAATGCCATAGGACTCCAATAGTTCTCCAACGCCGCCCCGGTCAATGGCCACAACCTTAACCTGATCGCCCCGGCTTTCCAGGGTGTGCACAATGTGGTGAAACTGATGAACCCAGGCGGGATGATCGATGGTCAGCAGGATTTTCACTGGTAGAATACCTCCGGCTTCTCATCCGGAGTGGTGGGGGCAGCTTTACGCACCTGATAGAGAATACGGTTTTCATTGCGGTTGATTCTTACCATGCTCTCCATGGCCACGCCAAAGGAGAACATCAAGATGGCGATGAGGAGGCAGAAGGCAGCAATGAGGCCAGCGAACAGATAGGGCGAAAAGTAGCCCACCCGCAGGTAATGGATCAGAAACATTCCCCCAAAGAACAGCGCAGGCACCATGAAGATGCCCCCAATCATGCCAAAAAAGCGCATGGGGTAATAGTCCCGCATGAGCCCCAGAAGAATGCCGCTGGTTTTTTTCAAGTACTGCAGAATACTGCCCGCCACCCTGCTCTTGCGCTCGGGAAAGTAGGTAACCCGGATGGGAACTTCCTTCATGGTCAGGTTATGGAAATGAAAGCAGATAAATGATTCCTGGGTGTAGGTGAAGCGGCCGTAAAAGTTGATTTTCAGAAGCGTCTCCCGGCTATAGGCCCGAAATCCGCAGCTCACATCGGAGAACTTCTGGCCGCAGAAGCGGCTGATGAGGCTGTTCATACGGGCATTTCCCCAGCGCTTCACAGGGGGCATGTGGGGTATCTTCTCCCCCCTGAGAAACCGGGAGGCGGTCACAAAGTCCGCCTCCTGGTTCACAAGGGGCGCAATCAGCCTGGCGATATCATCAGGGTCAAACTGGCCGTCCCCATCCATGTTCACCATCAGGTCATACCCATGATCGATGGCATAGTCCACCGCGCTGCGGAAGGCCTGGCCCAATCCCTTGTTCTGCTTGTGGCGGATCACCGCCGCGCCGGAGGAAAAGGCCAGATGGGCGGTATCGTCGCTGCTGCCGTCGTCCACCACCAGCACGCGCACAAAGGAAACGCCCTCATACGCAGTGGGAATCGAGCGGATCACCTGGGCGATTTTTTCTCCTTCATTAAAACAGGGCAGGGCGATCAACAGCTTCATGGCGTGTCACTCCTTTGATCCTCGGGTTGCGGCCCGGCGCAAAGAGCCAGCAGAAAAGGGGTACAGAAGTACAGGGGCATGGCATAACGGATGTACCCGTTTACTGCGGACAGCAGGCATCCCGCCAGACAGAACAAAGCGGGAGCCGCCGCCAGCAATAGCCTTTTAGGACGGGAAGAAAGCAGCGTCACCAGGACAAAGAGCACCACCCAGCCATACAGACCCGGCGAGACCAGCAGGCGACCCAGGGAGATACCTGTCGGAATGTCCATGGCCGCTTTCAGGTTCGAGCTGGCAGGGTTCACAGAGAAAGGAAAGCGGGGGTTCAGGTCCTCGATACGGCCCTGTTTGCCAATCAGCAATGTGGGCTTGATGGTGGACAGATAACCGGGGCAGAGGTAGCCGTAGGAATTATGGAAGGCAGCGCTGAAATAGGTGGCTGCATGGCGGGGTGTCAGATGGAGCCAGAGCCGAAAGAATGCCTGCTTCTCCTGCGCCGTGGCCTGCCGATTCCAAAGCAGTTTGATGGGGTCGCTGAGCTCGCCATTGTAAACGGCTTTGATCTGCTCCCAGTCCAGAACTGCCGCGATCACCTGTCTCTCGTCCTCCGTCAGGCTTTCCGGCTCGGAAGCCACCACCCGCGCCACCTGCTGGAGGGGCAGGGAATACTCCTCCGTCTCGGGCATTGGCGCAATGGGGAGCAAGGGAAGTAAAACCAGGCGCAGGCCCAGCCAAAGGGTTGCCGTGATGGCCAGAGCAAGGGCGGGACACAGCCAAAGCCGCGAAACGGCTCCCTTTCGGCCTTGAAGGAGAGCCCAGATCAGCAAGGGGACCAAAGTCAGCAAGAGCACATAGACCCCCGGATTTCGCAACAGCAGCACCAGGGCGGCGGAAAGGCTCAGACAAAGCGTGCCCGGCTTCCCTTCCTGGTTCAGTCCGCACCGGTACTGCTGAAGCAGTTTCCATACCTCCATGGAAAACCACAGCACCGCCATGGCAAAGTTCGTATCCTTGCCAACACAGAAGGCGAACAAAGGAAAAACAGGACACAGGGCCAGAAAAGCCAGGGAAGCCCATAGCAGCCATCGGGGAACGGAAGCCTCAGCCATGGATTGCAAGAGGTTCCCCAGCAGCAGGGCCATGAGCAGCGCCTGAAGGCAACAGTACAGAGCCACTCCGGTATCCGGGCTGCCCAATGCAATTCCCAGCCTGGCAAAAGCTCCCAGCAGGAAAGTCTGAAACACGGGGTTTCCCGCCTCCAGGGGCAGGATGCCAAAAATTTCCTTCAGCTGGGTGATGCTGTCATTGCTGACAACGCCGGGGAAGGTACAGAAATAGTAGGGGATCCAGGCCAGGAAAAGGATTGCGGATAGCATAAGCCAGGCCCGGCGCCCGGCACAAAGGCCGTGCACTGCCACGGCTTTTGTGGCACTCTTCTCCCCTTTTCCCAGGGCGCTTTGCAGCAGCACCATGGCTCCATAATAAAATGGAACCCTTCCGCTCCAATAGAGCGCGGTACGCAGCACCGACTCTCTGCCCGCACGCAGAAGCTCCGTGGTACCCCAGGCCGCAAAGCTCTGGCCCAAAGTGAGAACCCCGGCGAAGAAGGCCGCCAGCAGCCACAATGACACATGTCCAAAGGGCTTTTCCATCCGGGACAGACGCCAGAACACGATAGCCGCCAGGGCTGCGGCCAGGATGCTCCCCACCGTATCCAGGGGGAGCATCCGAGGCATGTCCTGAAGAAGCTCCCTCCACTGAACGGCAACGGCTCCCAAAGCCAGAGCGAAAAAGATTAAACAAAGAGGGGTGGCTATGCTCCGGCTTGGCCGTTTCACCTTCCACCGCCCCCTTTCGATGTGCAACAGCATCCTTTCTCTTTCCAGAGCCTCTATGAAACCTACACAGACAGCAGTATCTTATCGTTTTTTGGCACATCTGTCAACGCGGCCTTCCCTTGCCAAACCCGCCCTTTTGCTTTATCATGGGAAAGCCGAGGCATAGAAGGAGGCGTTTGATCTGTGAAGGAGATCACCCGATGTACCCGCTGTGTAATGGACGATGCTTCCGACCCCACCATCCGTTTTGACGAAAAGGGACAATGCAACTACTGTACCAAGGCCCTGGCCGAAAAGGATTCCGTCTATTTCCCGGACGCGGAGGGAGAGCGGAGGCTGAATGCCCTGGTGGACACCCTTAAAAAGGAGGGCCAGGGCAAGGAGTATGACTGCATCATGGGTCTGTCCGGAGGGCTGGACAGCAGCTATCTGCTCTATCTGGGGCACAAGAAGGGTCTGCGGATTCTTGGCGTGCACATCGATGATGGCTTTGACACGGACATCAGCAAGGCGAACCTGGCGCGGCTGGTGAAGGCAACAGGCATCCATTATGTGGTGGTGACCCCTGACGGCCCCCAGTTCTATAATCTGAGCAAGGCTTACATGCGGGCGGGGGTGGCCAACCTGGCCGCGCCTCAGGACAATGTTCTGTTTGCGGAAATCTATGCCCTGATGCGGGAAAAGAAAATCAGGTATTTCCTAAGCGGCGGCAACTGGGCCCTGGAATGTATCTTCCAGTGGGGAAACACCCACACATCCACCGATGTGGTCAACATGAAGGACATCAACCGCCGCTTTGGCGACACGGATCTGAGCCGCCTCAAGTTCCTCACAGCCTATCGCCGGGTATGGGATCAGTTCGTGCTGGGCATCCAAAGCCCCCGGCCCCTTAACTATATCGACTACAACCGTGACCGGGCCTTCCGGGAGCTCAAGGAGTTCTGCGGCTTTGAATACTATGGCCGCAAGCATCTGGAAAATATATTTACGGCTTTCACCCAACTGGTCTGGTTTCCCCAAAAGTTTGGGGTGGACAAGCGCACCGCCCATCTGAGCAGCATGATTGTCAGCGGGCAGATGACCCGGGAGGAGGCCATAACGGAGCTCTCCCATCCACTATACGACGAGTCCATGATGGCAGGGTATCTGACCCTGATCAAGGAAAAGCTGGAGATGTCCGATGAGGAGTATGAGGAAATCATGGCGGCTCCTGCCCACGATCATGCGGAATACCGCATTGATCCCACGCTGATTGCGGTGCGTTGGCTGCGCAGAGCGCTTAGAAGGCTATGATGGGCAACTTCCCTGATAAGAAAGGAATCCTTTTGTGAAAAAACCGGACTGGAAAAAAACAGCCTCCCTGGTACTGCTTCTCCTTTTGCTTTTCCTGCTGGCGGCCTATATATACCAAAACCGGGCGGACATGCAAAAGCTGCTGATGCTCAGTCCAAAGACAATCACCCTGCTGCTGGCCCTGGGCCTGGGAAGCGCTCTGGTAAACTGCGTATACCATCTGGTAATTTTACAAACCTACGCTTTGCCCCTGAGCCTGACGGATTGGGTGGGCGTGGTCAGTGTCAGCAATGTTCTTGCGCTGGTACTGCCTCTGAGGGCGGACCTGGTGTTCTCCGCTGCGTATTACAAGCGTGTGAAAGGCCTTGCCTATACGAAGTCCGTCAGCATGGCGGCCGGGAACATTGTCTTTGGGGTGGCCTTTTCACTGTTGCAAATCCTGGTGTCTCTGCTATGCGTGGGACTGCTCAAGAGGCAATGGCCGGTGACGCTGTGGGTTCTCCTGTGCCTGGGCACGACGGCTCTGGGAGCATTTATCGCCCTGACCCTGTGGGCGCCGGGCCGGAACACCCGACTTTTCCAAAAATTCCGCCTGTTGCAGGAAGTGGCGGAGGGCTTTACCGCCCTGCTTCGGAACCGAACCATGCTTTGGAAGGTGCTGGGCTGCCTGATATGCAACAACCTGTTTCAACTCTTTCTCTACCAGGTCTGCTTTCAGGCCATCGGGCTGCCCGTCGCCTTGTATGAAGCCCTGTTCTATAACAGCGTCAGCTGGCTCTCCAGCATCGTGGCCATCGTACCGGGGAATATCGGCATCAAGGAAGGCGTTATGGGCGTGGCTACGTTGCTGATGGGCGCGCTGATGCAAAACGGCGTAGCGGTGTCCCTGCTGCAGCGGATGACTCTGACGGTGGTGCAGCTTTGTCTGGGCACGATCTTTGCCATCCCGGTGTACCGACGCTTCCGCCAGGGGCATGAAGGGACTTGACGATGAAAACCTATCAGGAGCACTTCTTGTTACGAACCACCCACTGCGACTTCACCGGACGCTGGCGGCCCAGCGATATCCTGGCCGTCATGCAGGAGCTTGCGGGGATGCATGCCCATCTACTGGGCTGCGGCCGGGATGCCACCCTGGAGCAAAACCTGGTATGGGTGCTGTCCCGCACGGAACTGGTGATGGACCGCTACCCGGTGGTCGGAGAGACGATACGGGTGGAGACTTTTCCAGCACCCAACAAGCGCTGGTTTTTCCCCCGCTATTTCATCTTCCATGACCAGCAGGAACGGGTCATCGGCAAGGCAGGTACCCTATGGCTGCTGATGGATACCGTGCACAGGACAATGTCCATCTCCCAGGAGGTGCTCCGCTGCCTGCCGGACAATTCCGACCTGACACCGCCCCTGGACATGCCCGGAAATATCGCCCCACTATCCGCACAGCCCCTGCTTATTCCACAGATACCCCTGTATACGGACATTGATGTAAACGGTCATGTGAACAACACCCGTTATGCCGACTGGCTTTGCAACGCATTGGGCATCGATGCCATGGGAGAGTATGAAATTGCACGGCTGCTGATCCACTATACACGGGAGATTCTGCCGGGGGATCAGCTGATCATGGCCTTGCAAAGGGAAGGCGTGTCCTTTCGGCTTACCGGCCAGGCTGGGGAGGAAAAGCGCTTCATCATGGGAGGGATGCTGCGCAAGAGGGTCGAACAGGAACGCTGAGCCTTGCTCTTACACAGAAAAATACATCTGCAAAAAAGACGGCCCCTGCTTCTTCTCAGGGCCGTCTTCTTAATTATGGATCAAGACCGAATCAAAGCTTGTTGACCAGTTCATACAGCTCTTTGTCAAAATGCTTTTGCATGTTCAGCGCATCGGCGATGGGCATGCTGAATACCCGTCCATGGCGGACACCCACGGCCTGGTTGATCATGCCCCGGTTCAGGAGCCGCACGGCCATGTTGCCCGCTTCAAAGGCAAAGGCACTGTCGTAGGCGGTGGGAATGGCTCCCCGCTGGGTGTAGCCGATCACGGTGGCGCGAACCTCCACCCCTCCGCACTTGCGCTTGAGGATGCTGGCCAGACGTTCGGCAGTGATGGGTTCTCCTTCATAGACTTTCTTTCCGTTTTCGTTGAGGAACTTGCGCCAGTCGAATTCCTTCATCTTGTGCCAGCAATGCTCGCCAATGACCAATGTGGCCCGGGTATTGCCTGCCGCAATCAGGCTGTTCAGCCGATCGGCCACCTCATCCACGTCCCATTCCATCTCGGGTACCACCACCATCTCGGCGCCGGTGGCAATGGCCGTACGCATGGCGATGTCTCCGGCATTGCGGCCCATCACCTGCACCACGGCAGGCCGGTCATGACTGCGGCTGGTAGCCCGTACGGAACGTACCGCATCCACACAAACGTTCACGGCAGTGTCATAGCCCAGGGTTGACTCGGTATAGCCCAGATCGTTGTCAATGGTTCCGGGAATGCAGATGCAAGGCATCCCAAGCTCGCTGAGGCGCAGCGCGCCTTGAAAGCTGCCGTCGCCGCCAATGACCACCAGGGCATCCACGTCGATCTTGCGCAGGTTTTGGAAGGCCTCCCTCTGGACCTCCGGCTTCTTGAATTCCTCGCAGCGGGCGGTGCGCAAAAAGGTGCCCCGCTGGTCGGCAATATCCAGCACCGTTTCCAGGTCCAACAGCGTGATATCGTCCTCCGGGTCGTCGCTCAAGCCCAGCAGGCCGTTATACCCCCGCTTGATTCCCATCAGCTGGATTCCATACATGGCAGCCGTGCGCGCTACGCTCACCACAGCCGCATTCATACCGGGACTGTCGCCGCCGCTGGTTAAGATGCCAATCTTCTTCATAATCCTCTCTCCTTCATCCTCAAGGCAGGCTCGCACCGCGACACAGGTGGATGATCGCCCACATTATAGTATATCAAGGAGAGAGGGGAAAGCGCAAGTCCTCCTCCCCAGGGGAGTCCTCCCCCGCCTGCTCCGCTTTCTTCCCGTGAACCGTTTCCCCTGCTCCCATGGGAGGCAGGGCGTAGGCATAGCTCTCATCCACACCGCCCACATGTTTCAGATAGGCAGTGGGGCTTAACCCCACCACCTGCTTAAACTGCTTGCTGAAATGGTAGGGGTCCGGCATGCCCACTTCCATCCCCGTCTGTTTAACATTCATGCCGCCCCGAAGCAAAGTTTTGGCGCGCTCCATTTTCAGAAACTGCAGGTATCCCAGGGGCGGGATGTCCAGCTCCGAAGAAAAGCGTTTGCGAAAGGTCTCCACAGGCATCCGGCTGATCGCCGCCATTTCCGCCAGGGAAAAGGAATCCTTGTAATGGTTCGCCCTGAGGGTATCCACTACCCGTGCGATTTCGTGACTGAGGGTGACTGAGGTGGCGATACTCTGGCCGCAGTGGGCCGCGATGATTCCCCAAAGCAGCTGGGCCAACTGAAAGCTGGCATCCCCCGTGCCGGAATGGCGCACCAGTACCTGCACGATCTGGCGTGTCAGAAGCACCTGGGTGGGCAGCATGCCCTGCCGGGCGGGTAAAGAACTGAGGGCGTTCATCTGCCTGAGAAATCCCTGGGTTAAGGGGCCTTGCAGAGAAAACCATAAAAGCCTCGCGTCTTTGGCTTCTTCTAAAATGCAATCTCCCTTTTGGGGCGGAATCACCAGGCAATCCCCCTTTTTCATGAGGATCCGCTCTTCGCCAAAACGGAATACCAGGCTATCCTCATCTACGATGAGCCATTGGTAGTAGGGGGATACACTGAGCTGATAGCGCTCCTGCAGGAGGATCGCACTCCCTGCGCTGTGAATCCAAATACCGCTTTGCTGTACCAGGGGGTTGGGAACATGGACCCCCTCCACAAAAACACCGAGTTCTTCATCGGACGAATTGGAGGGAAGGGACATAAATATCGTGCTGGGCATGCTCCGTTCCTTTCTGTTGCCTTGCATGAAAACCACAGGATACAAGAATACAATCCTGCAGAAATCTCAAGGATTATTGTAATGCTCGGAAAAGAGCCTTGTCAAGAGATTGCTGCCGAAAATTATCCGTTTTTCTCCCAAACTATACAACTTGCTTGTTCCGTTTTCATGCACGCCTGAAAGTCACTCTTGCATACGTACCCAGGCCAGCGCCAACACTCCCTGTCCGGTATGGGTACCCACAATGGGGCCAATGCCCACCTCCCGCACATCTTCCCCCAGCAGGTTCTTTTTTTCCAATGCTTCCCGCAGGGCTGTCAGATCCATAGGCGCCATGGCAGAGGCGATATGAACCGGATAATCGGGGTCCCTTGGCTGTGAAAGAAGCTGCTTGGCAAACCACTCGTGGCTTCTGCGCCTCCCCCGGGTCAGGCCATCCTGCTCCAGCTTTCCTCTGACCAGGCGAATCATGGGCCGGAGGTTTAGCGTCGTGCCCAATCGTGCCGTGGTCACCGAAAGGCGGCCGCCCATGACCAGATGCTTCAGGTTTTGGACCTGGCCCACCAGGGAGATGCGCTCCCTAAGGGCGCTGATCCGGGACAAAATCTCTTCCACCGGCATATCGCAGTCCCGCATGCGTACGGCCTGCCAGATCAGAATCTGCTGCCCCAGGGAAGCGTTCAGGGAGTCCACCAAAAAAATACGGGAAGCGTCCTTTTGCATATCCCGTGCAATGGTCGCGCTCTGAAAGGTGCCCGAGAGTCTGCTGCTGCCCGTGATGCACAGCACATCATCGCCCTTTGCCAGCGCATCCCTGAAGGCCTGGTCAAAGGCCTCCGGCGTCACCTGGCTGGTCTTGGGCAAAACCTTTGCACTGGACAACTTGAGATAGAATTCATCGGTGGTGAGGTCCACCCCGTCCGCAAAGCTCTCCTCCCCAAAGAGCACATGCTGGGGAAGAACCACCACGCCTTCCCGGCGGGCTTCCTCCTGCCGGATATCACTCATGCTGTCGGTAACGATTTGGATCATGAATGTTCTAGCTCCTTTTGCGTAAAATAACGATCCACGCTGTCCAGCGCTTTTAACAGAATGGTCAGTTCCTGATCGCTGATCAGCCCCATGACCGCCTCCACCATCTCCTGATGAAAGGCTTTGTGTTTGTCCTGAATTTTTAGTGCCTTCTCCGTCGGACGTATATAGATCACCCGCTTGTCCTCCCGCCCCTGTTCCCGAAGCAGATACCCTTTGCGCTGGAGGGTTGTCACAGCTACGGACAGGGAACCGGGGGTTACGTGGAGCTGCCTGGCAAGCACGGTCATGCGCGGCTCACTGGCCTCGCACACCGCTTCGATGACATGAACCTCCCGGATACTCAGACCGGGGACGCTGAGGGTGCTTTCCTCAATGCGCAGGATGTCGTTGAACAGGGTCACCAGCATCTGGTTAAGTGTGGCATGAGCGGATTGCATAACGGCCTCCTTTCAATATTGTTTGAAATTCAAACAAACAGAACATGAATTTGAACATCAATACTTCGATGTTCAAACAAACGGATTATAGCATCGGTCCCCTTCCCTGTCAAGCCGGAAAACGCATCCGGCGACAGGCGGTTAATATACGGAAAATAAAGGGTTTGAAGCATTTTCCAACATACCGCAAGGCATTTTCGCAAACGCTTGCCCTAGATAATTCTGAGGAAACGAGGCAGCAGACATGCATCATAAAAGCCGGCATCCCCATAACGGACGCGTTCGGAGAACCATTGGCATCCTATTGAGCGCGTTGGTGGTGCTGGGTTATCTCTCCCCCCCCGCCATGTTTCTGCGGGAGCTTCCCCCCTCCATCACCCTGGCCCTGGGCCAGGAGGCGTTGGTAAACGGCGGCTTTCCTCTCTCCGTATCCGTCAAAGAGGGGGACGTCCAGGCCCTCAGTTCCCTGGATGAGCAGCTGGGAGGCGTGCGCCTGAAAGCCGGAAGCCAGGGCAAGAGCACAGCCACCATCAACCTTTTTGGCCTGCTGCCTCTCAAGGATTTGGAGATCGACGTCCAGGATGACCTTTGGCTCTACCCTGGCGGTCAGGCTGTGGGAGTGGCCCTGTACACCCAGGGCGTGCTGGTGGTGGGTACCAGCGACCTGTCCGGTGTGGAGGGGCAGAGCCCGGCGCGCTTGGCGGGACTCAAGGCCGGAGATCTGATCACCCAGATCAATGGGGAGACCCTACAGGGAACCGCCCAGCTTCAAAACATTGTGGCTTCCTCAGGCGAGAAAGCCCTGCCCCTCACCGTGAAACGGGGGGATTCCCTGCTTACCCTCACCCTCTCCCCCAAGCGGGACCGGCAGTCCGGCCTGTACCGCATCGGGGCCTGGGTTCGGGACAGCACTGCCGGGGTGGGCACTCTCTCTTTCTATGGGAAGGTTCAGCGCCAGGATGAGCCGGCACCTCAGGGAATCACCTACGGTGCTTTGGGCCACGCCATCACGGACAGCGACACCCAGCAAATTCTCACCGTCGGCCGGGGAGAAATTATGCTGGCGGACGTGGTAGACGTGCGCAAAGGCAAACGGGGCGTACCCGGCGAACTGAAGGGGTCCTTCCTGCGGGAGCATCGGGTGCTGGGCAACATCGCCCTGAACAACACCTTCGGCATCTATGGCCCTCTCACCGCTCCTCCACCGCATCCCCTCTATCCCGACGGCCTGCCCATCGGCCGAAAGGATGCGGTTCACACGGGGCCCGCCACCATTTTAAGCACAGTGGACGCTGAGGGCATGAAGGAATATGACGTGGAAATCGTCGAAGTGAACCGGCAGACCACCCCCACCCCCCGCAGCATGGTGTTGAAAGTCACCGACCCCGAGCTTCTGGAAAAGACAGGGGGCATTATCCAGGGCATGAGCGGCAGCCCCATCATCCAGGATGGCCGGCTCATCGGCGCAGTTACCCACGTTTATGTGAACGATCCCACCATGGGCTACGGGCTGTTTATCGAATGGATGCTGGCACAAAAGTAACGGGGAGGAAGAGGACCCCTAGTTCAGCTCCACAGTCGCGTGCATCCCAATCCAGACTCCTTTGGGTGCTTCAAAGTCAAAATAGACCGCAAAGCGGCTGATGTCCTCCTCAGAACCCAGGAGCGAGATGGATGCCACCACGGCCGGGATTGGCGGAAGGCCCAGCTCCTCAAAGCGGACGTTCACCCTGTCCCCCTGGGCCAGGCTTCCAACATCCCCTTCCTCCACACGGCCCAGAAGTTGATATTGGCCGGCCGGGTAAGCGGTTATGAGGGTTTGGTCCTTTTGTACGGAAGCGCCCTGGGACACCAGAACCTGGTGGACGATCAGGTCTGCAGGGGCTATCAGGCGGGTGGTGCCGGGAGAATAGCGGCGCTCCGCCTCCAGCGCGTCCGGTACATAGGTAAAGAGCAGGTCTCCGGGCTTCACCGGATCCCCGGGCTTTACCGCAATGGAAAGAATGGTGCCGCTGGCACTGGCCAGGGCGGGAGCCACCGCGCTTAAATCGCCCCGGGCCAGCCGGTACTTGTCCTCATAGGACGGGTCACGGTAAATCTTCACCCTTTCGGTAAAGACCAGGTCCCCGCCCATTACCGCAACGGTAAAGTTGGGACCGCTTACACTGGTGATGAGGCCCTGGGCGCTGTGCTTTTCATTGACGGAAAGCAGATAGACCGGGGTGCCCACCAAAAGGGTGCGATTGGCGACAGAATTGTAACCGGTATAATAGTTTGCATGGATCTCATAGCGGTTGGCATGCTCAATGGCAATCACCGAGCCAAAGCGTGCAGCCGCGCCGTCAGCGCTGTCCCCAGGCTGGGCGTATACCGCGGCTACGGTACCTTCCACGTCCGCATAAACGCTCTTGGGCTGGATATCCAGCAGGGTGGCGCCTGCAGGCACCGCTTCCCCCTCCCGCAGGAGATGGGGAAGCAGGTTTCCGCTGACTGGAGCCTTTAGCGCCCATTCCTCTTTTGCGATCACCTGGGCGCTGATGATGATGTCCTTTCCAGCCGTTTGGGCATAAGCGGGCATCCAGGGAGCCAGGCACAGGAAAAGGGCAAGGCAGAAGGCCCACAGGCCGAAGATTGCTTTTTTCATTTAAGTTTCCTCCTTTGGAATCGGGTATGCAGCGGGGCTGTAAGCATCAGTTGCTGCGCAGGGCGTCGATAGGGTTCAGGTTGCTGGCCTTTCGGGCAGGTGCCCATCCGAAGATGATTCCCACCGCCAGGGAGAAACCCACCCCCAGGCCGATGGCGGAGGGAGAGAGCACAAAGGTAATGTCCATCAAACCGGCCAGAAGCATGCTGATGGCCACGCCCAAAATCATCCCGATGGCCCCGCCCAGCAGGGAGAGCAAAATGCTTTCAAATAGAAACTGGACCTGTATGCTGCGGGGGCGGGCCCCCAGGGCTTTGCGAAGGCCAATCTCGCTGGTGCGTTCGGTGACGCTCACCAGCATCATGTTCATGATGCCGATACCGCCCACCAGAAGGGCGATGCTGGCGATGCCCGTCAGCAGGCTGGTCATCAGGCCCATTAGGGTATTCATCACGTCCAACAGGCTCTCCATGTTAATCACACGATAGCTGTCTTCCTTGTAATTGAAGGCACGGTCCAGAGCCGCCTCCAACTCCTCCACGGTGTCCTGCGTGATGTTGCTGTCCTTGAGGTATACATCCAGGGAGGTGATGTCCTTCAGCCCCAGCAAGCGCATGTAGGTGGTGTAGGGGAGGATGACCTTCCCATCGTCTCCGCCGCCGCCCATCTGTGCCAGCACGCTGGTATCGCCCTCATCACTGAGCAGGCCCACAATCCTCAAGCGCACGCCGTTCACCACAAGCTGCTGATCCAGGGGGTCCTGGCCGGAAAACAAGGCCTCCGCCAGGTTGCTGTCAATGATGCAGACCCGGCTTTTCTGCTCCTGATCGATGGGCAAAAGGGGGCGGCCCCTTTTCATGGTGTCGGCTTCCCGCCGGAAATGGGCAAAGCCTTTGCCCTCGATGGTTACATCCTCCTGCAGGGTGCCGCCGTAGACCACACTGAGTGTGGTGGAAAAGCTGGGAGAGGTACCGGACACATTATCCAGCTTTTCAATGGTTGCCAGATCCTTTTCCGAAAGTCCCACTTTCAGGGGTGTCCCCGAAACGGAGACGGTTACCATGCCCGTTCCCAGGCTCTCAAACTGGGTGGTCATTTCGTTTTGGGCGCTTTGCATCACGGTAATCAAAGTGATGATCGCCATGACGCCAATGATAATGCCCAATATGGTGAGGAAGGAGCGCATCTTGTTGCCCAGAATGTTGGCGATGGACATGCGCAGGCTTTCCCTAAGCATCCTCCATCCCCCCTTCGCTGAGCCTTCCGTCCAGGATGGTCACAACCCGGGAGGCATTTTGGGCAATGCTCCGGTCATGGGTGATCATGATGATGGTACGGCCTTCAGCATTCAGCTCCCGAAACAGGCCCATCACCTGCTTTCCCGTAGCCTGATCCAGTGCCCCGGTCGGCTCGTCCGCCAGCAAAATGGTGGGGTTGGTTGCCAAAGCCCGCGCAATCGCTACCCGCTGCTGCTGGCCACCGGAGAGCTGGTTGGGGAGATGGTACAGTTTTTCTGTCAGGCCGACCCGGTTCAGCATTTCCTCCGCCCGAATCCAACGTTTGTGCGGGGACATGCCGGCATAGACCAGGGGAAGCTCCACATTGCCCAGGGCATTCAGCCTGGGCAGAAGCTGAAAGGACTGAAACACGAAGCCAATCTCCTTGTTGCGGATGGCGGCCAGCTCGTTGGGTTCCAGATCCTGGATGCGGCGGCCGTGAAGAATGTACTCTCCGGAGGTCGCAGTATCCAGACAGCCAATGATGTTCATCAGGGTGCTTTTTCCCGAGCCGCTGGGGCCCAGCACGCTAATAAACTCTCCCTCCTGGATGGAGAGACAGACATCCCGCAGCACGGGCTGCCATTCGTCCCCCATCCAGTAAGCCTTGCAGATGTCGGTCATCTCAAAATACGGACGCCCGGAGGATGTATCTTGCATTGTCTCTCCCCCGTCAGTCGCCCATGGCGGCTTCCATGTCATCCCGGTCCTGGCGCATCTGTTTCATGGACTGCCGGGAGCCGCCCATCATAAAGAACCGGCTTACATCCGTGTCCAGATAGTAGACCGCCTGCCCCTGGGAAAGGCCGCTTACAATTTCCACGTTCTGACCGTCTGAGATCCCGGTCTCCACGTACTGAACACTCATGCTGCCCTCCGGGGTTTTGATCAGCACATAGGGTTTGTTATACTCATCGTAGGCCAGGGCCTTCACGCTGATGCTGGCACAGCCCTTGGCCTCCTTATGAAGCATGTTGACCTCCACGCTCATACCCGAACGGATATTGTCTGTGGCATCGATCTGCAGCTTCACCTCATAGAAGCTGACGCCGCCCTGGGTGGTGGCATCCCTGGCGATTTCGCGAACCACCCCGGTGACCGTCTCATCCAGGGCATTCAGATACACCGTGCCCTGCTTGCCCAAAGCCAGGGCTCCGATGTCATACTCATCCACGTCCACGCTGATTTCCAGGGAATCGTAGTCCACAATCCGCGCGATCTGGGAGCCTGCCTGAAGCTGGTCCTCCGGGTCTACGAACAGCTCGTCAATGGTGCCGCTTACCACAGCCGCCACCCGGGTCCCATCCGTACCCCGAAGCAGGGGTTGGCCTTCTGTGACCTTATCCCCCTCCTTTACGTACAACTCCTTGATCTTGACAGGCTCCTTTGCGGTCTGCACCTTATCGGTGACAGGTGTCAAATTTCCAAAAAAGCTATAGTACGTAGCGATATCCCGGATTTTGACGATGTCCTGCTCATACAGCTGCGCAGCCTGCCGGTTCATCCGGACCATCCCGTAGGCTGCCACAGCGACAATCAGCATCAGCACAATCCGGGGCCATTTTTTTCTGTGTTTCTTTTTTGGACCGGGGACAGGTTGATTTTTCTGAGGCATGAAAGAAATCCTTTCTTGGGCTGAGGACGGTATCCCTTCCTGTTCAGCCGGCGCGGTCAGGCCGCGATGGATGAAGTATAAATCGACTAACATTCTTTGTAAAGGGAAAGCGGCCCCCATCAGGACCATTGGGAACGGTTTTACAGTGCGTTCACATTTGTGAAAGGGTTCCGTCCTCCTTCACGGTCAAAGCCACCCGGTATGTCTGAATCACTCCCTCCTCCCAAGGCCGGGCTTCCTCAAAGAACAGGATGACGTTTCCCCCGGCACCTTCCTTCCCGGCAAAGACGTACACCTGCGTACCGCCCGCGCCCACATACCCTGGGGGTACAGGAGCGGGAATATATTCCTGCGTCACCTCCACCAGCATTCCCTCAGGAACAGCCCTGTAACTCCATACATAGCCGGTGGAAGGATTGCTGGCAAGCGCGATACGCACTGCTTTTCCTCCATTCTCCAAGGTGACTCCCAATCCTGTGACGGTTTGCGCATCTTCCCTTTGGAAGAAGACCCATGCTCCTGCCAGCAGCATCAAGGCAACCACCACCAGCCAACCCAGACTCCGTATTTTCATCGGTATACCCTCCTTCACCGTCATCATGTCCATAAAAGACCCTTTACCCATAAAGACGTACTGTCGCTGTTTTTGTTCCCAAAAGCGGAAAAGAATGTAAAACTTTTCTCCTTTACGCTTCCAAGGGACCAATCTGGTATGAATCCGAAAGAGAGTCTGCTATAATGTGACTGTATGAGCCGATATGGTCATAGAGTATACATTTAATTACCAGCATAAAGGAGGCTGCCCCTTGTCTTACATCACCTTTGAAAGCGTCAGCAAGGAATATACCACCGGAGGCGAAAGGGTTTTGGCCGCCGATAAGGTAAGCTTTGACGTAGAAAAGGGCGAACTTTGCGTGGTCCTGGGCCCCAGTGGGGCGGGAAAGACCACAATCCTGAACCTGTTGGGCGGGATGGACAAAGCTACATCAGGACACATCCAGGTAGGAGGCAAGGAAATCACCCGCATGGGAGGATCGGAACTGACCCAGTACCGCCGTACGGACGTGGGCTTTGTGTTCCAGTTCTACAACATGATGCCCAACCTCACCGCCCTTGAAAATGTCGAGCTGGCCCGGCAGGTCTGCCCCAAGGCTCTGGATCCTCTGGAGGTGCTCCAGCAGGTAGGTCTGGGTGAGAGGCTTTACAATTTCCCCGCACAGCTTTCCGGCGGGGAGCAGCAGCGGGTCTCCATTGCCAGAGCATTGTGCAAGAATCCGGCCCTTCTCCTGTGTGACGAGCCCACCGGTGCGCTGGACAGCAAAACCGGCCTGCAAGTGCTTAAGCTCCTTTGCGATGTGCGGGAACATTACGGTTCCACCGTAGCCCTCATCACTCACAACGAGGCCATCGCGCCGCTGGCAGACCGGGTCATTCGGGTACGCAGCGGCCGGATTGAAAGCGTGAAAAGGAACGCGCGCCCAGCCACGGTGGAGGAACTATCATGGTAAAGAACGCGCTGGGCCTGAAGCTGGCCCGGGACATCTGGCACAACCGTGCCCAGTTTGTGGCGATGATCTTGCTTTGCGCCCTGGGCACCTGGTGCTTCAGCGGCCTGGACGCTTTTTGGCGCATGCTGGAAACCTCCAGCCAAACCTATTTTGAGCAGCAGAACATGGCAGATCTGTGGGTAAACCTTGCTCCTGTGGATCGGGAAGCGTTGCTGCGGGTTCAGGAAGTTCCCGGCGTCCAGGAAGTTCAGGCCCGCATTACCCTGGAGATGGCTGTCGACCTGCCCTGGGAGCCCCGAGTGGCTGTCCATGCCTTTGACGGGGAGCCCCGCATCAGCATTCCCCTGCTTCGGGAAGGGAAGGCGCTGAGCAGCAGCGACATTCGCGGCTGCCTTCTGGAGGAACAGTTTGCCAAAGCCAACGGCTTTGCCCCGGGAGACAGGATCACCTTGAAGTGGGATGGGAGCCCCATCGAATTCACCATTGTGGGTACCTGCATCAGTCCGGAGCATGTGATCACCACCAAGGATGTTCGGCCTGATCCCACCAGCTACGGCTTTCTGATTTGCTCTGCGGCCGTATTTTCCCATCTTCCCTACAATGAGGCTGTTGTGACGCTGGCGGAGGGAGCCCAGGGCGAAACTGCCCAGCGCGCGATTCAGGCCCTGTATCCCCAGGCCTTGATCCTGAGCCGGAAGGGTCATGGAAGCACCTCCATCATTCAGTCAGACACAGAGATGTTCCACAGCCTATCCTATCTGTTTCCCCTGCTCGCCTTTGCCGTGGCGGCCCTGATCGTACTCACCACCCTCACCCGGATGATTGAAAACCAGCGCATCATGATTGGCACGCTGAAATCCCTGGGTTATCGGGATGGGACCGTACGGAGGCACTACCTGTCCTATGCCCTGTATCCCTCCCTTCTGGGTGCTTTGCTGGGGCTTCTCACGGGCCGAATCAGCTTACCCTACATCCTCTGGGCCGCCGAAACCACCTCCATGGTATTTCCTCATTGCCTGCAAGCGCCCATTTCACTGGAAGCCTGGCTGATGACCGGAGTGGCGGTCGCGCTGTCCCTTTTGATCTGCTTGCATACCTACAATAAAAACGCCAGGGAATGGCCGGCAGCGCTCCTTAGGGCCAAGCCGCCCAAAGCCGGGCGCACTCTGCTGCTGGAACGCATCCCCACCTTGTGGAACCGCCTGGGTTTCAACGGCAAAATGGTAATGCGCAACCTGTTTCGCAACAAGCTCCGCACGCTGATGTGCTTTGTGGGCACCCTTTGCTGCACCATGCTGCTGATCAGCTCCATGGGTCTGCAGGACAGCGTTCATTTCTTCATCAACCGCTATTATACCCAAACCCTCCGCTATCAACTGAAGGCCGAGCTGGACTCCACCGCCGGGGAAGCCGAGGCTTACGAGAAGCGAATCCAGGCTGAACGGGTGGAAGCGGTGATGGAGAAGGGAATCACGCTGGCTTCGGATACAGCCACCCGCACCACTACGCTGACGGTGGTACAAGCGGATCAACAGCTGCTGTACCTGGGGGAGAAGGAAAGCTATAAGCCCTTGGAGGATCACGGGATTTATCTCACCCGCAAACTGGCGGAGGTTATGGGAACAAAAGCCGGTGACCCCATACGCATCCGTCTGCCCGGAGACGATGAGCCGGTGGTAACCATCGTGGCAGGTCTGTGCGAAGTGAACATCAGCCAGGGGGTCTTTATGACCCGGCCTGCCTGGGAGAACTGGCGCAAAGACCCCTTTCAGCCAACGGCTCTGCTGATTGCGAATCCCACCTCCGAGGGGTTGCGCCAACTGGAGGACATGGACGAGGTAGCGCAAGTGAGGGACCCGCTTGTGCAAAGCGAGCAGATGCTGACGCTGCTCAAGAGCATGATGGGCATGTTCATGCTGATGTCCGCTGTAGCTCTGGGTCTGGCCTTCGTGGTACAGTATAACATGGGCATTCTCAACCTGATGGAGCGCAACCGGGAATATGCCACCCTAAAGGTGCTGGGCTATCATCAAAAAGAAATTCGCGGCCTGATGAAGCAAGAAAACAACCTGGTCATGCTGCTGGGGGTACTGGGGGGACTGTTACCGGGCAGGGCCTTCACGGCACTGATTCTCAAGACCTGCGAAGGAGAAAACACGGTGTTTTCATCCACGGTAAACTGGCCTTCCTATGTGGTTTCCGCTCTGGTTACCATTGCCTTCTCCATGTTCGTTACCTGGATTCTCACCCGCAAGGTGAGAACCATCGACATGGTGGAGGCCCTCAAGAGCGTGGAATAAACCTTGGAAACGAAGGGATCGATCATTCAGATGAAGAAGTATCTTGTTTGGTTACTGGTCATTCTATTTACTCCCCTGGCAGCCTGGGCGGAGGGCTCCGGCCCCGCCTCTGTTTCCCCCGCCGTTACGGCCAACGGCATGGTGAAGGCCGTGCAGACCTATGATGTCACGGCTCCTTTCAGCGGCACGCTATTGCCCTTTGATTGGAGCCGGGGAGACACGGTGCAAGCGGAGGAGGTACTCTTTAAGCTTGATACCCAAAAGATCTATGCGCCTGAATCGGGCACGTTGTCTCTCTTCGCCCGGGAGGGGGATCTGGCGGAGGATGTCATTGGGCAATACGGCAGCCTGGGATCCATCCAAAAGACACAGCCCTATCTTATCAACTGTACCACCCGGGGCGCATACCAGGCGGTGGATACCAAGTTTGTATCTGTGGGGGAAACTCTTTATTTTCGCTTCACCGATGACAGCAAAGTGAAGGGTGAGGGCAGGGTCATCGCCGCCTCACCTGCCGGATACACGGTACAGATTACAAGCGGTGCGTTTGAAATGGGTGAACAGGTGAAACTCTACAGGGATGAGAGGAGAAACAGCCGCTCCTGTGTAGGGCAGGGCGTAGTCTCCCGCGCCCTGGAGCAGCCTGTGCTGGGGAGCGGACGGGTGATTGCATGCCTGGTGTCTGACGGTCAGAAGGTGCAAAAGGGAGATCTTCTGTTTGAAACAGTAGCTGCGGATGCCGCCCCAGGCACGGCCACGTCCATCACCGCCCCCCAGGGGGGAGTGATGGACATGCCAAAGGTCATGGCAGGTCAGCAGGTATACAGGGGACAGGTATTGGTCACCCTTCAGGACACCTCCGCCTTCAAGGTTGTGGCCCAGGTGGATGAAGTGGATCTGCCCAGGGTTAGGGTGGGCGGCAGCGTAGAAATCCTCTTTGACAGCTACCCGGGGCAGCCTGTGCCGGGAACGGTAACAGCCATTTCCGGCCTGGGGGAATTCAGGCAGAACGCAACCTATTACGACGTGGACATTGCATTTTCCACAGGGATGGACATTCGGCTGATGATGAACGCTACGGTTACATTCCCCTAAGGAGGCAACGGCTATGGCAGCGGCATTTACACGTAAAGAACGGGCCGCCATCGAGCAAAGGCTTCGGGAGGTGGCGCTGGAATGCGCCGCATCCCTGGGCATGCGCCGCACCACCGTGGATGAACTGGCCCGGCGGGCGGGCATCAGCAAGGGGGCCTTTTACTCCTTTTTTGAGAGTAAGGAGCATCTCTTTTTAAGTATGCTGGAGCAGGTGCACAATGAGATCTACGGCAGAGCCAAGTCGGTCTTTGATGGAAGCGCAGGATTACCCCCCTGGCAGCGGGCCGCGATGGCCATGAAGGAGGTATGCCGCGCCACCCTGGAAAAGTGCATCCTTCCCTTCACCCAGGAGGAACTGCCGCTGCTGCTTCGCCGCTTGCCGGAGCATCTTTTAGATGGAAATTACCACAGCGATGAGGAACATTTGCAGCGGCTCTTGATGGAGGGCGGCCTGGAACTGTCCCTGGACCTTCACACCGTCGGGGCCATCGTCCGTCTGCTGCTGATGTCCCTGGTGCTTCGCCAGGAAATCGGGCCGGACTTTGACAAGGCTCTGGACGCGCTGATCGACGGGGCTTGCAAGGAGTTTGTGCGATCCTGAAAGGAGGAAGCCGATGAGTCCAGGTCAGGACAGGGAACGGAATACACAACCGACCAACCGCTTCCTTTTGATTTGTGCCGCTGCCCTGATACTGGCGGCCGGAGCCTTGGCCTTTTTTTTCCTATGGCCCAAAACCGGCTCCCTCCAGGCCCCCGCTCCCTCCCCTATGCTGCGGGCCCAGGCACAGGGATTGGATTCCATCCGCATCACAGCCGCGTTTGATCCCAACTTACGCCAACTGGCAGTGACCCAGGAGATCACCCTCATGAACCGGGAAGAGGAGAAAAGGAACAGCCTGGTTCTTCGCACCCTCGCCAATGCTTTTCAAAGCCCGGATACCAGCCCCACCGCCTCAGAAGAACTATACCAGAAATGTTATCCTCATGGTTTTTCCTCCGGATCCCTGGCTATCTCTTCCGCTCGCCTCCGCCGGGAAGGGGAAGAAGGCCGCGATATCCAATACCGCTATACGGACGAGGCCAAGACCGTTCTTCTCTTTCCCCTGGAACTTCCCTGGGAGAATGGCCAAACCTTAATTCTGGAGCTTCACTACACCCTCACGATCCCCCGGCTGGCAGGCCGGTTTGGGGAAAATAACGGAATCTGGGCACTGGGCAATGCTTTCCCCCTGCCTGCCGTGTACCGGGACGGTGCTTACCGGGAGGATCCCTACTACGCCGTGGGAGACCCCTTTATAAGCGAATGCATGAACTTTACCGTCCAGTTGAGCCTGCCTCAGGGATACACTGCCGCGGGAAGCGCATGGCCCAGCGTGACCCGGCAAGAGAGCGGAAACAGTCTGTATGCCTTTGAGGCCCTGGCGGTTCGCGACTTTGCCCTGTGTCTGTCTGACGGCTACCGCTTGGCCCAGGCCATGGAGGATGGCGTGCTGGTGAGCGCTTATGCCAAGAATATCGGGCAGGCCAGGGAGGCTCTGGGCTTTGCCCGCCAGGCTCTGGCCTGCTACAAGCGGCATTTTGGGGCTTATCCCTATCCGGTCTATACCCTGGCCCAGGTGGATTTCCCTTTCGGGGGGATGGAATATCCGTCCTTGGTGATGCTGGGCGGCGATCAGCTGCGCCAGGGCGGCGAGACCCTGGAGTTGCTGGTGGCCCATGAAACTGCTCATCAATGGTGGTATGGGATCGTGGGAAGCGACCAGGTGAACCAGGCCTGGCAGGACGAAGCGCTGTGCGAGTACAGCCTTCTGCCCTATATGCAGGACTATCATGGTTTCCAGGCCCGGGAGGAAATCCGGTTTTCCCGCATTGAAACCGCCATGCGTGTTACGGTCTCTCTGGGAATCACTCCCGGCAGTCCTTTGCGTTTTTTTGCGAGCGGCAGCGAGTACGCTACGGTTGTCTACGGCAGGGGTGCAGCCTTTCTGGTTGCACTGGACAATGCTCTGGAAGGCAGGCTTGACGATTTTCTTAAAGCATATTATGATCGATATGCATTTCTCCTGGCGACCCGGAAGGATTTTGAGGAGGAGCTTCAGGCCTTCTCCGGTGAGGACTGGAGCTCACTGATGACAGATTATTTGGATACATTCATGATTAGGTCACTGTCTGGTATCCCAGTACTTACATAAGCGAGGAAAAACCCACAATGCAAAGTGATGCAAAGGATACCGCCGTTCTGATCCCAAGCTTCCATCCGGATCATCGGCTGGCTCCCTACGTGCGGGCTCTGCTGGAGGCGGGCCTGGGCAAGATCGTGGTAGTGGATGACGGCAGCGGTCCCGACAGCCTCCCCTTCTTTGATTCCATCACTCCCCATGAAAGGCTCGAGGTAATCCACTATCAGCCCAATCGGGGCAAGGGGGTTGCCCTCAAGCGAGGGATGGAATACCTGCGGGATCACTGCCCGGACTGCGCCTATATCATTACCGCGGACAGCGACGGACAGCATACGGTTCCGGACGTGCTGCGCATGTGCGAAGAGCTTCATCGATTTGGGGATGCAGCCTCAGAGGAGAAAACGCAGCCGGTTGGCATGCTGCTGGGTAGCCGGGACTTTTCCCAGCCTCATGTGCCCAATAAGAGCCGGACAGGGAACCGGATCACCTCTGTTGTGTTTCGCCTTCTTTATGGCCGTTGGGTTCAGGACACACAGACAGGGTTGAGAGGTTTCTCCAGGGAGCTGCTGCCCGCCATGATTGCCGTAAAAGGAGACCGCTATGAGTATGAAATGAACATGCTCATCTTCTGCGCCACCTCAAAAACCCCCATCCGCGCCCTGCCCATTGAGACGGTCTATGAGAACAACAACGAGGGCAGCCATTTCCGGGCGGTGCGGGACAGTGCGCGGATCTATGGCGTGATCTTTGCCGGTTTCTTCCGCTTCATCAGTTCCTCGGCCTTAAGCTTTTTAGTGGACTACGGCACGTACAGACTGTTGAACTTTTTACTGCTAAAGGGCGCGATCCCTTCCCTGGAGAAATGGATTCATTTGGGCATGTTTAACCTTCTGCCCCGGATCGCCATTGCCACCGCACTGGCCAGGCTGGTGTCGGGCACCGTGAACTTCCTTGTGAACAAGCGCTTTGTCTTTGACCATTCCGGCCCTGTCGGCAAGAGCCTTCCCCGCTATCTGGGGGTATTCTTCCTGATCATGACATTGTCAGCGGTACTGACCAGCAATTTGCACCTGTGGCTGGGCTGGAGTGAGAATGCCGTGAAGATCCCCGTGGACATTCTCCTCTTTTTTCTCAGCTATCTATTGCAGCGAAAGTGGGTCTTTCTCAAAGAAATCCCTCACTAAGTTTCCCTGGTACCCACCGGACAGCCAGGATACACTACCCAGGCAGCAGCATTGGCTGCCTGCGGGAGCCGCCGCCAATGGACAAGCGGTCTGTGGATTTGCTACTTGCTGACAGAGCCTGTAGGACAACCCTGGCAGCCTCCCTGACAGGCGTCCAAACGGATGTTCTGGGCCCAAAGGCTCATGGAGATGACATCCTTCTGTGCAGCTTCTTTTTCATCAGGAGTAAATCCATACCGGGTAAAAAAGGGAACCATCTCCGGAGGAGCTGCCAGCCGTACCTGCCTTCCATGGTGAACCAATACCTTGTAGAGAACCAGCCGCACCAGGAGGTCTCCAAAGCCCCGTTTCCGTGCCCCGGGCAGAACACCCAGCTCTCCCAGATAAAAGGCTCCTTCCTTCCACCAAAGCCGGGCGATGCCCACTGGGATTTCTCCGTCACAAACCACCACCTGCTGGGCTTCGCCGTCCAAAGCATCCCGGCCTCTTTGGAAGATCGCCCGCCGAAGGTCCAACGGTATGGTGATATCGCTGCCCTGGGGAAACCACTTGCCCTGTACCATGCCCATCCTCCTTTGAGAATTCATCGGTCTTGCTTGATGTTAACCCATACCCGTTTGCGGACGAAAGGAGCGGTTGCCTGATGGAGAGGGAAAAAATCGAAAGAATCAACGAATTGAAGCGGCTAAGCCGCGAAAGGGAGTTGAGTGAGGAGGAGCGCAGCGAGCAGGCCGCCCTGCGTGCCGAATACATCGCCGGCTTTCGCGAGAACATGCGGCAACTGCTGGATGGCATTCGTATCCAGGAAACGGACGGCTCCCTGACTCCCCTAAAAAAGAAAGGGGACATACGCTCCTAGCGCTGCCCACTTCTTTACTATATCATAAAAACCCAACTCATTCAAGGACAAAATCTTCGTGGAAAGGGTTGTATTTTGGGGTGGTTGGGTTATAATAGGATTGAGCCAAGAGGGAGAGGGAAAGGGACGATGCTCCGCACCAAGGCCGTAAATGCCCATCCATTGCCAACTGTGCAGACAAGGCGTGATGCAGGCAGACGGGAGGTGTGCCCGGCGCAAGGTTTCCTCTGGTAACCCCATTGATCCTCAGGCGCGCTGGGAAGCGGCTTTGCCGCTGGAAATTTGCAGCAGAGAGGGGCGATTCCATTGTACAATGACGACCAACCCCTGAGCGGCGCAACCGCCGACGAAATGGACCAAGACCTCATCGAAGGTTTGGATGAGGATGGAAACAAAGTTCTCCTGGAAGTTGTGCGCTATTTCTTTTACAACGGTGAAGAGTACGTTGTCTTGGGTGACGCCCAGCAAAATAGCCAATGCGGTTGCGACTGCGATCACTGTGACCATGACCACGAGGACGACGGAGACGACGAGGAAGAAGTAGACCTCTATATCATGAAAGTCGTCGAATCCGAGGAAAACGGTGAGGAAATAGAAGAATTTGTCCCCGTGGAAGACGAAGCCCTGCTCGAAAAACTCATTGAGGTTGTTCAGGCGGATTTCGAAAGCGATTTGGAAGGCATTGAGGAGTAAGCCCCATTTCTCCATCTGAGTCGGTGAGAACGGTTACCCAAAGGATCTTTCCACTTTTCGGGGCCCTCAATCGCTGTGGGAACACCAGGTATCCAAAGGATTTTCACAGAAAGGACCCAAGAGACCAAAGGATTGGTTTTATATAGAGATCGCTTTCCAATCCCAGGCCAGGTTTTGATCCGATTTCTCAGGGACCCAGGTTCGAGCAGGCAGGAAAACTCCATAGGTTTCAAAGCCAGGCTGCGAAAGCAGCCTGGTATTTATTATCCCTTCTATGCGTGACTACAAGCATTGACGCACCTGGGCAACATACGCGCCGTCAATCATCTCAAAGCTATCCTCCGGGGGATAGAGCGCGCCCCCAAAGAAGATATCCCTGTTATTGTGCGTGGAAGCGTCTTCAACGCGCTTATGCCGCGCAATATGGATCTGGGAACAACCGGTCTCCTGCACCACCCGGGGCGCGTTGCCAAGGGTGATTCCTGCGCCAGGCAGGATTTGGATAGCACCTTGAGCAAAGCGGATCATCTCCGCAATGGTATCCAGGGCGGAAAACACATCCGGTGCCTGCCCGCTGGTCAGAACCCGGGTAATCCCCAGCTTGATCAGTATTTCCAGCGCCTGCTTCCAGTCGGGAGTTACATCGATGGCCCGATGAAATACGCTCTCCCTGCCCCGGGTCATCTCCGCCAGTTCACGGGTGCGGGCTTCATCCACCGTGCCGTTCGGGTGCAAAAAGCCAAACACCAACCCGTCCGCGCCGCTTTGCAGCAGAGCGTGCGCATCAGCCAAGGCTGTCTGATACTCGGCCCTGGTGTAGCAAAATCCGCCGGGTCTTGGCCTTACCATCGTCATGATCGGAATGGGGACCGCTTCCCTGGCTACCATCAGTGAACCGATCGATGGGGTCAGCCCGCCGTGAAACAGGCTGGAATTAAGCTCCACCCGATCCGCTCCCGCCTTCCAGGTCTGAATCACATCATCAGCGGAGCCGCAGCATACCTCCATTTTAATCCCATGCATCCTCTTGTGACACCTCCCGGGTCCTTGTTATTCACCCACCGTGTGCTGATCCTATCACAAACGAACCACAAACGAATCCTTCGTGCGATAAGGACGGACAGCCTTGACAGCTGTCTTTTGCCATGGTACCATAGGCAAACTTGGTCTGATGATCAGCATGCAACCCGCAATGGCCCAAGGCTTTGGAGGGTAGATCCTATGAACCGCACTTTCCGCGCCAATATGATGCTTCTCACCGCCGCGCTGATCTGGGGCGTAGCATTTGTGCCCCAGGGCATGGCCATGGACAGCATGCCTCCCTTCTCCTTCAATGGCATCCGCATGCTGTTGGCAGGACTCACACTGATGGTCTGCATCGCTTTGATAAGGCGTCGGGACAAAACCATCGATGGGTCTAAGCAGGACCCCCACTCCAAAAAATCCTGCGCCCCATCTGTGATGCGCACCACGGTGCTGCCCGGCTGCCTGTGCGGTTTGATTCTGTTTGTGGCCAGTTCCTTTCAGCAGCTGGGTCTGCAGGACTCCACCCCCGGCAAGGCGGGCTTTATTACTGCGCTGTACATTGTCCTGGTACCCCTGGTGGGTTTGTTTCGAGGAAAGAAAATCGGCCCTCGGGTCTGGTTGGCAGTGGCGCTGTCCGCCCTGGGCTTGTTTTTTCTATGCGTGACCTCTGAACTGGTCATGGGCCCTGGGGACTTGTACCTGATCCTCTGCGCTTTTTGCTTCACAGGTCATATTCTGGTTATTGACCATTTCGCCCCCGGAGCAGACTGCATGAAGATGAGCTGCATCCAGTTTTTTGTAGCAGGAACCTTGGCGACCCTCGTCGCCGCTCTCTTTGAAAAGCCCACCTTAGGCGGAGTCCGGCAGGCGATTTTTCCCATACTTTATACAGGCAGCCTCAGCGGCGCTGTTGGATACACCCTGCAGATGCTGGGCCAACGGGACACCAGTCCGACGGTTGCCTCCCTGCTGATGTGCCTGGAAAGCGTCTTTGCAGTGCTGGCTGGGTGGATACTTCTCAAGGACACGCTCAGCCCACGGGAACTGCTGGGTTGTGCCCTCATGCTGGCGGGCATTGTGCTGGCACAGTTCCCCCTGTCCCGTGATTCAAGCCCCCATGAACTCCCTGCCTATGTACATGGAAGTGAAGAAATCCGTCCCAAGGCATGACTTGAAGGTTCAGTACGAAACACCTTTTCACAGGATCCAAACCCTGCTGCCTGGGAACCCTTTACCGCTTTGGCACGATCTCCAGCCAATAGCCGTCGGGATCGTTGATAAAATAGATCCCCATCTGAGGTTTTTCATAGCAAATGCAGCCCATCTGTGCATGTTTGGCGTGTGCAGCCTCATAATCATCCACTTCAAAGGCAAGGTGTGTTTCATTGTCCCCCAGATCATAGGGCTCCTTGCGATGATTCAGGCACGTGAGCTCCAGTTGAAACTGCCCGCTTTCGTCTGTAAGGAAGCATAAGGTGAAGCCCTCACCCTGTTTGCGGCGAATCTCCAGGAGGCCGAGGGCCTCCCTGTAAAATGCGACAGAACGTTCCATATCCAATACATTGAAGTTTACATGGATCATCCGAAACATATCCTAACCTCCATTTTTCATCCTGTCCGGGTTACTCCAGGTCCACAGGCAGATCCGAATCCGCGAAAGGATCCTCCCCCTGAGCCTCCATGCGGGTCTTCTCCGGTCTGCGCAAGGGGGCGATGGGCAGGTCTGCCATGTCTCTGGGCGGCTCAATGATGTGAATGTCCAGCAACTTTTCCTGATACGTAATGGTAGCACTTTCCCCGGGCCGGGTAAGGGCCAGCACCTCCGTATGGGGGGTTTTTGCCCGTCGGGCAAAATCAATGGCCACCTCCGTCCGATCCTGCCAGTGCATGGGTATAAACACCCTGGGCTTTTGGGTCAGGATAAAATGATTGGCTCCCGCATCATAAAGCATGCCTTGACGGGGATCCACCGGGAACATCGCCAGGTCGATCCTTTCCCCTTTCATGGGGGCACAGGCAGCATAAAAGGCATTCTCCGCAGCCTCTATTTCCCGAAGAGAGCTTTCCTGCCGCCAATGCCACAGGTTCAAATCCCCAGCGTGGAAGATGTTGATGCCATAGGCCCTCACCAGCAAAGAAACCCCCAGGTCGGTGCTGTCAAAGGCCTTGACGCTGATGTCCTGCGCCAGGTCAAGGGTTTCCAGAGGTGCAATGCGCTTTCCCCGCGTACCGATGGGCATGTCCGAGCTGACGATGTAGGTAACAGGCAAATCCTCCCGCCATTCATAAATCATGGGTGAGAAGTGGTCCGGATGGGCATGGCTGACGAACACATACACCTGTTCATAAGCGGACAGAATCTGTTTGTTGAGCCTTCCCACTTCCGCAAGCTTGCGACCCTCACCCTCCCAATAGTCAAAAACCAGCAGCTTTCCACCGATACGTATGGAAAAGCCGCTGTTATAGTGGTAGGTTACTTTCAATTGTTTCTGCATTTACAAGGCGCCTCCATATATTTTACAGAATCGTAATATTTATCCTCGCCGGCTGAATTTGGAAGACACATATTACAAATGATTGCTCATGGATGCACTCTTGAAAAACCGAACGTCTCTTTCCCGAAAGCCAGGATCGGGCCTTTGGGGAAGAGCCGTACCTGATGAGAGTATATCATGTCTGTTACAGTCTGTCAATCAAACGAAGTCTTTTTGAAACCAATTTCGAATATTTTCTACATAATATTGTGGCTGAAGAAAAAGGATCCCCCAGCGGCTGTGTACTCCCCTTGACCTGTTGACCAGGTTTACCGCACTAGACTTGGAATATCAAAAAGCACATGATACCATTTCAATGGCAAAACTGCCGAGCTACAGGATCGGATCGATGTGCCAAATTTTTTCGTTATACTCCCGTATGGTCCGATCGCTGCTGAAATATCCGGACATGGCGGTGTTAATGACCGCCATCCGAAGCCATTTCTGCCGGTCCTGATAGTCCTCCACAATCCTCCGGTTGGCCATGGAATAACTGCCAAAGTCCTTGAGGACAAAGTAGGGATCTGCCATGCCGCCATGATCCCCTTGGAGCAGCATGTGATAGAGATCCTGCATGGCCAACGGTTCCGATGGGAAAACCGTACCGTCCAGCCATTGGTTCATGGCCTTTCGAATCTCAAAGTTGGTTTCATAAATGCTCATGGGATTGTAGATTCCCTCCCGGTACATGGACTCCACGGTGTCTGCCCGCATACCGAAAATATAGATATTTTCTGCTCCCACCTGCTCATAGATTTCAACATTGGCGCCGTCCATGGTGCCCAGGGTGACCGCACCGTTCATCATGAACTTCATGTTGCCGGTGCCGCTGGCCTCTTTGCCGGCTGTAGAAAGCTGCTGGCTGATCTCTGCGGCGGGCATCAACACCTCAGCAGTGGAAACATCGTAATTCTCCAAATAGACCACCTTCAGCATTTGCCGGGCCCGGGGATGTTTTTCAATTAAAGTTGAAAGAGCATTGATGTAGCGGATGATCAGCTTGGCTCTCCAATAGCCTGGAGCAGCCTTGGCCCCAAACAGGAACAGGCGTGGAGGCATGGAAAAACCGGGATCATCCACCAGCCGGTTATAGAGCACCTGGATGTGCAGGGCATTGAGAAGCTGCCGCTTGTACTCATGAAGACGCTTCGCCTGGACATCAAAGATGAAATTGATGTCAAAGTCGATATTCTGCCTTTGATGAATCAGCTTGCGAAGGCGTTCCTTGTTGCTCCTTTTCACCTGATCAAACCTGTCTCGAAAGGCTCCGTCCTCCGCCAGAGGCTTGAGCCTCTCCAACTGCTGGGCATCCTTATAAAAGCCGTCGCCAATGGCATCCCTGATCAGAGAAGTAAGGGCCGGGTTGGATTCCAGCAGCCAACGACGATGGGTGATTCCATTGGTGATGGCGGAGAACTTCTTGCGATCCAGCAGCCAGTAATCATGGAAGATGGTATCGGTGAGAATCTTTCCATGAAGCTGACTGACCCCGTTCACACTGAACGACAGCGCCACGCAAAGATTAGCCATGTGCACCTGACCATATGCGATGATGGCCATATGGCCGATCCGGTCCCATTGATCCGGATAACTCTGAAAGAGACTTTCGCAGACCCGGCGGTTCAACTCTTCCAGGATCATAAAGATCCGTGGCAAGGTTTGCCGCATCATCTCCACAGGCCACCGTTCAAGGGCCTCTGCCATCACGGTATGGTTGGTATAAGCCATACACCGATAGGTGATCCGCTGGGCAGTTTCCCAATCGAGGCCTTCCTGATCAATCAACAAGCGCATCATTTCTGGAATCGCCAAACCGGGGTGGGTGTCGTTTATATGAAAGACCACCTTATCGGGTAGCAACTCTAAATGATTCCCATATTGCCGTTTGAAGGTTTTTAACGCGTTTTGAAGGGTCGCGCTGGTAAAGAAGTAATGCTGCTTGAGGCGAAGCATCTTGCCCTCGTAATGCTTATCTTCCGGATAAAGCACCTTGGAAATTACCTCGGCCATCTGCATCTCTTCCATGGCCTTTATATACTCCCCTTCACCAAAAGAGCGGAGGTCGATCCGCTCCCGGCTGCGGGCGCTCCAGGTTCGCAGAGTGTTCACGCACTGGTTGTCATAGCCTATAACAGGCATATCGTAGGGCACGGCGTCAATGGTATAGGCATCCTCCAGATGAAACACCATCCGGCCATTTTCCTCCCGCTCTTCTATCCGCCCGCCAAACTGTACCTGGCAGGTATCCTCCACAGCGGCAATCTCCCACGCATTCCCATTTTGCAGCCAAGAATCCGGCAATTCTACCTGTTGGCCATCCACCATCTTCTGGCGAAAAAGTCCATACTCATAACGGATGGTACATCCCATTGCCGGGATGGAAAGACTGGCAAGGCTGTCCAGAAAACAGGCAGCCAGGCGTCCCAGGCCGCCATTGCCCAGGGCAGGTTCCGGTTCTTCCACAAGGATATCCTGAAGGTCGATATTGAGCTCACGAAGGGCTTTCTGATAATTCTCCTGGCTGCAAAGATTCAGCAGGTTGCAGTTGAGCGCTCTGCCCGTGAGAAACTCCACGGAAAGATAGTACACCCGTTTTCCCTTTTCGTTGATCCACCGCTCCCTGAACACCATCCATTTTTGCATGATCTGGTCGCGAACCGTAGAAGCAACCGCTTTATATAACTGCTGAGGCGTCGCTTCCGCCACGGTAATACCGTTGTAACGCTGGAGCTTGCCCGTAATGCTTTGCTTGATGCTCTCAGAGTCAAATTGAGTGATGGCCATTGGCAGCCTCCTTTGAAACCTGGAATGGAGGTATTATAGCATGAAGGAAACCATCTCGCAAATCCTGTCGATATTTGCCGCGATCTGCCTCTCACTTCAGAATCTCCAAAGATGTTTCACGTGAAACATGTAAACCCCCATTTGCATTTCTCCATAACTGCTTCACGTGAAACAATATCCTGCTTCCACTTTATGCTGCCTAGTTGTTTCACGTGAAACATTGGCATAAGCGACAAAAAACGAGATTTTTTGACATCCAGGATTTGATAGGATACAATGCTGTTAGAAATCGAGGTGAGGCTTGTGACCTTTACAATTCCCCAGCAAAATGCCATTCATGCCCGTAACCGGGAGCTTTTGGTTTCTGCCGCCGCAGGAAGCGGAAAAACCAAGGTACTGGTGGAGCGTATCTTCCACCTGGTTGCAGAGGACGGCTACCTGATTGACCGAATGCTGGTGGTAACCTTCACCAACGCAGCCGCCGCAGAAATGCGGGAGAGACTTGAGGTGCGATTTGAGGAAGCGGATACCCAAAGTGCTCACATGCGCCACCAGGCGGAGCGGGTGGAAAATGCACAAATCAGCACCCTGCATTCCTTCTGCCAGAAACTGATTCGGGAGTTTTTTCAGGTCGTTTCCATTGACCCCCTGGCATCCTTGGCAGAAGAATCCCTTCAGGCCAAGCTGATGGAGCAAGCAGTGGCAGAAACAACCTCCCAGTGCTATGAACTGGCCCAGGAGAATCCGTACCTGAAGGTTCTAACCCGGAAGTTCAGCCCTGATGAAATTGCCCGTATGCTTGCAGACCTATATCATTTCCTGATGTCCCTCCCTCACCCTTTTCAATGGTTGTCCCGTTGCGTGGAGCATGTGTATGGCCCAGAGGACCTGACCCATGGCCCCATGGCGGATACCTTGCTGCAGGACTGCCGGGTCATTCTTGACGGAGCGTTGGGCATTTGGCAGCAAGTGGCAACCCTGGCAATAGATCCCTGCTGCCGGGAGGGATATGCGAAAACATTGGTATCTGACGGTGCACTTCTTTCTTCCCTGCATGCCGCAGCCTATTCCAGCCTGTCCACCCTTCTTGAGAAAGTTGCCAATTGTACTTTTACTAGGATGCCCAGCCTCAAACTGACAGATCCATCGGAAATCCGGATTCGGGATCTGGTGAAAGAAGCCCGGGAGCGATATAAAAAAAGACTGGAAGAAATAAAAAAGCGATTGCCCCAGAATGTGGATCAAAGCATCGCAGACCTGCAGGAGATGAGTCCAGCCCTGCAAGGCCTGGCCCAGGCGGCTCAAATGCTCCACCAAAAATATGAGAAGCTCAAAGAGGATCGAAATGTAATCGACTTCAGCGATTTGGAGCACAAGACCATTGCAATCCTTAGCCAACCGGAGCTTCAAAGAATCATCTCCAGCCGATTTGATGCCCTGTTTGTAGACGAATATCAGGATATCAGCGAAATTCAGGAAGCGATCCTGGAAGCGCTTAAACCATGCCAGGAGGGAAGCTCAGATCAAACAGACCCACAGGATGAAAATCAAAAGTCCAGAAATACCAGGCTTCCCTTCACCTGCTTTTATGTGGGAGATGTAAAGCAAAGCATCTATCGCTTTCGTCTGGCCGATCCTACCCTCTTTATGGATAAGCAGGAGCAATTCCTGGATGATCCGCAGGCTCTTCATCGGAAGATCAGCCTCAGCCATAACTTTCGCAGCCGGGAAGCGGTGATTGATGCGGTAAACCGCGTGTTTTCCCATGTGATGCGAGCGGATGTCACCGAAATTGAGTATGACGATAACGCGAGACTGTATCCGGGTATTCCCTCGCAAAGAGATCCGGCTCCTCAAGTTCACATTGTGAACAGCAAGGGGCTGCGGTCAGCCGATCAGCCCCAGGAAGAGGCGAAAATCATCGCGGATGAAATTCATCGCCTTCTTCGCCAGCCTGTCTATGACAGGGAAGGGCAGGAAACCCATCCTTTGACCTACAAAGACATCGCGATTCTTATGCCTGCAGCCCGGGGGAAGGCTCCTCTGGTCATTCAAACACTCCAGGACGCAGGGATTCCTGTATATGCAGAGGATAACACCGGAGATGGTGAAAGCATAGAACTTGTCCAGGCATTGGCCCATTTGCGTTTACTGAATAATCTGATGGATGATTTGTCCTTACTTACCGTCCTTCGCGGTCCTCTCTATCAACTCAGTGAGGAGGAACTGGGGCAAATCCGCTTGTTCAAACCTGACGTAAAGGCCAGTTTCCTGGAAGCGATGATGGCCGCGTCCACCTCCATGCCTCCTGCTGCAATTGGAAAGAGATGCCGGTCCATTCTATCGGAGTTGGAAAAGGAGCGCTTTTTACAACAAAACATGCCCCTGGATGAGTACCTGTGGGACTTTTTTACCCGAAGCGGATTGTACCGTCTCTTTGGGTTGGCTCCAGGGGGAAAACAGCGGCAAGCCAATCTGCAAATGCTTTGCCATCAGGCAGGTGAATTTGTCGCCCGGCGGGGTGGGTCCCTGCATGATTTCCTGGAATCCATTACCAGTTCGCAGGGCATCCATGATGGTAAAAGCCCAACATTGCTTGGCCCCAATGAAAATGTGGTACGGATCATGACCATTCATAAATCCAAAGGTCTGGAATTTCCGGTGGTTTTTGTGATGGGGCTTGGGGGACGTCTTCACAAAGGCAAGGGGATGCGCGACCTGCAAACCCATTCCAAGTTGGGGATCGCACTACCTTATATCAATGAAAAAGCAAGGACTCGCCGCGATACATTGCTGGGCAGCGCAATTCATCTGCGCCATGGGATGGAGGAAAAAGCAGAGAGAGCCCGCTTGCTTTATGTGGCAATGACGCGGGCCAGGGATTCGCTTTATATGCTTGGATGTTCTTCTTCCCTGACGGCGGATGATTTGATGCGGAAGTCCGGAGAAGGAGACGTTTTCCACAACCAAAGTGAAAAAAAAGCATATGGCGGGGTTTATGCGGTTTGGGAAGCAAAAAGTATGCTGGAGTGGATTTGGCAAACCCTGGAAAGTACCGATGAAATAAGGGCGATTGACTCCAATGAATTGTCCACAACTCCCCTGTGGGAAACAGAGTATGCAAAGCAGTTCTCCACAGATTCCACATCTTTTCCACAGAAAAAGGGGGGTTGGAGGGTCGTTTTCCACAATGATGCTGATTTGTCAGGGGTTTCACAGGATGTGGAAAAACCCGCCACTCTTCATGGTATGAAGCCTGCCTCTTCCGGAGAAAAAGTTGTTCAGGATTTGCTATCAGGCTTGCACTCCAAAGTCAGTCAGGAGAATCAATTCCAGGAGGACCTGCCGGCTGTTTCCCTCTCCCCTGGTCCTCTTCCGGTTCCTCTGCCGCTGAAAATGGGTGTTACCGCCCTGTGCCGCAGCCTTGAAGAAGGGAATGGGAAACAGATAACAACCATTGCCTTGACAGATCAGCCGGACAATGAGTTTGAAAGTGCGGAGGCAAAGCGCCTGCCCCTTCCTCTGGCCCGACCGAGGCTGCTGGCGGATCTACCGTCCCTTCCCGCCTATTTGCGGGGTTCTCCACCTCAAACTGCCCTTATGCGCGGAGTGGCCACGCATAAGGCCCTGTCATTGCTGCCACTTGCACCTCTGCAGGATGCAAGGGGGGCGGATAAAGACCGCTTATTTCTGGAGTCTTTGCTGACAAAGATGCTTTCCTCCCTGGTAAAGGATGGGAAGCTGACTTCACAGGAGAGGGAACTGATCGCCATTCAATCCCTGGTCGGATTCTTCGACAGCCCTTTGGGAAGACGCACACTGCTTTCCCGGGAAGTTCACCGGGAATGGAGCTTCAATATGCGGCTTCCATGGCTCTCTCCCAGCATCCTTCAGGGAGTGATCGACCTTTGCTTCCTGGAAGATCAAGCATGGGTGTTGGTGGATTTCAAGACGGACAGGGTAGAGAAGGCCGCCGATCTGGAGAAGTTGTATCATCAACAAATTGAAATTTACCGTCAGGCACTTACATCATCTACCGGTTATCCTGTCAAAGAAAGTGTTCTCTTTTCATTGCCTCTGGGTGAAGGTTTCTCCATTGATTCTGCCGATGACTCATCTGTTCCATAGGGGTTGCCCGTTTTTTTGCGAGTCCAATCATCAGATCAGTCCGTCATTGCTCCGTTCTCCCAAAACTACTTCCGAAATATAACAGAAATATTTCATCAGAGGGAACAAATCAAATCTGTTCAACGTCATATGAAGGAGCGGAGAGGAAAACATTCTTGATTTCTCGATGCTCACCGAGTAAAATGAGATCGACCATGTTTACCTGCGTATCCTGATAAAGCGGCATACCCCATCCTCAGAGTACCGCACAGTGATGTGCGCCATGGTAAGGGAGAGTTGAAGATTGAAAAAGCAATGGCGTTTACCAAAAGAGCCAAGCGCGCCACGAACCATTTTCAAGCGTTCCATCCTTGGAGTCTTGCTCCTTGTTGCGGTTGTGATCCTAAGCGGCTGTTATCTGGAGCCGGACCGCTTGGTGGATGATAACAATGGTTTGACGGTTGGCACAGGCGGAGCGGATTTTAACCCGATTGTCACGTCTGTTCCCCAGGCGACCGCTACGCCCACCCCTGCTCCCACCATCAGC
>Ga0123335_1001036_pt1 | contig 46455 bp, 25 predicted proteins | sample BiotimSIPDNA_2_FD_89707 | JGI IMG/M metagenome (GOLD analysis project Ga0123335, IMG submission 89707) | Anaerobic biogas reactor microbial communites from Washington, USA - Biogas_R2 time_0 SIP DNA | ecosystem: Engineered > Bioreactor > Anaerobic > Unclassified | place: Washington, USA...
AAAAAAGTACTTTAACCGTCATCAATCAGTTTTTCAAGTACATCCCGGGATATTTGATCACCAAGTTGGCCAGGAAGCATCAGGTTGACAAAAAGTCGAGGAGCTTCAGTCCAACCAGTCATGTTGTTTCCCTGATGTATGCCCAGCTTGCCCACTCCATCAGTTTGAATGACGTTTGTGATTCTCTGCGCAATCACAGCGGCAGCCTGGGGACTCTGCGCGGCGCCACCCGCCTAGCCGGAACGGACCCCTCCGGGCTTTTGCCGCTTTCTCCCCCAGGGCTGCGCCGGGCCTGGCGGCTCGGCTTGCCCTGGGCTTCTATGTGTCGCCCTCCGGGCTTTTGCCGCTTTGCGGCTGTGAACGTTATGGACGCTGATTGTCGTATGTAAGCCTGGCGGTTCAAAGGGCCAGCAACATAAAAGCCCAGGGTGAGCGTAGCGAAGCCCTGGGTGAGGCGTATAATATTTTGAGCCCCGCTAGGGGTGACATATAAACGCTGACCAACCCATGCCTAAAATTCAACTGCTTTTTACGTTAAAACATGGCTTTTCGCAGCATTTGCCAGTAGGCTGCTTGCAAATAGATTGGGCCATATCCAGCCGAGAAGTATTTGAAGTCGCATCGTGCTATGGCGGTTTTCAGCAGTTTCCTTTGCAGTTCGCTGAAATGAAAGTCTGGGGCCATCAGTTGCACCAGTGCGGCCTCGCCAGCTTCGCGTGCTGCTTGGTTGCTAAAGTTTTCATGCTTGGGAACGATGTAGCCGCCCACTCGGGATTTGTGCGTTGGGCATTGCCGCCAATCCTGAAACACCGGTTGTTCCTTGGGCAATGAAGGAAAGTGTCTTGCTGCCAGCAGGGTATTGAATTGAGCCCTTTCAGCTGCATCTGATAATGCTTTGCGGCACAGTGCATTATACTCATCATATTGCGGAAATACAGTCAGCAGCAATTCCAGAGAACAAGCCATTTGCAGCAATGGATAGCTTGAGTATGGCATGGTCCAAAGCTGACAGGAGGCCTCTGCTGCTGGCTTATAGTATTTCATGCACTGCTTCTGGAAATGCCTTTCTCCGGTCACTGCAAAGGCAGCGGCATAAAACATGGGCAGGCGGGCTGCTTCGTGAGGGTCGATATTATTCAGGTCCCACATGGCGCAGACCTCTGGGGCAGGAGTGCCATCCAGCATCAGCAGGCGGTATTGGTTCTCCGGCGTCACTGATTTTTCCACAAAGCGCGCCACTGCTGCCAGGCAATCCTCAATGCCGCGTTTCATTTTCGGGTCTGCCAGCGGAGAAGTCCAGAGCTTCCAGAAACCATGCACAAAATGCGTGAACTGGTCGCGCGAGCTGTTGTTATAGGCTGACTTTCCATCGGCAGGGCAAAGGCTGCGCGCAACAAAGCCAGGCGCACCGTGAATGGTGGCACAGTCATAAAGTCCAGAATAGATTTTTTGGGCAGCCGCATACATCTCCTTTTCGCCGGTTACGGCAAAACGGTCGCAGATCAAGGACAGCATGGCGCCACCGTTGATGGATGAATCCTCCATGCCGGTTCCCCAGCCGCAGGGATTGGGATGCTGGCACTTGATCTCTTCCGGCGTGGGCAATTTGTCCAGATAATGCCCTTCTTCGTAACTGGTTATGTAGTCATAAATCAGATTGGTCGAAGGCAGATAAAATCGTTTCCAGATATAGTCCCATGCCTGGTCAACCTGATTGCGAAGATGGGTTGGCGATAGATCGAATGTATCCATTGGGAAACCTTTCTCTGCCTTTCATTTTTCCGGGCGGTCAACTCGGGCTTGCGCTGCACCTGATATAATCTTGCGGCTTGAAGTAGGCTCCGCCGGCCGGCGTGCCATAGACCTGGGAGCCTTCAGTATAGCGATTGCGAATGATGGTGAAGCCGAAGTCCTGGCTGGCATTGATGTCGCTCAAGGGTATTTCGACTAGCAGCTCCCAGGCTTGCTCATGTCTTTTTGCTTCGACTTTGCCCTGGTGCTGCCAGGCCCAATTCCAGCGGGTGCCTTCACATTCACTGGCGACCATGCTGGCGTCAGGCGCGAAGATATAGTGATAGCACAAATCCGGGTTGTTGCCATCGTCCAGGAATAGCTCTATGCTGTCGCCAGCATACGGACTTTTGCTGTTAATCTTGAGCTTGTCTATCTGTTGTTCGTGCATGAGCATGCGGAAGAGGATTTTTCCGGCTTTGACATCGACCCACACCTGGGTATCATTAGCAAGATTTGGCAGCTGGCTGGAGCGGTCCACCAAATAAATCGGCTGCGCCTTGCCGTCGAGTGCGCTGGACTGGATGGCTTTTGGTGAAATATACTTTTCGCGTTCAGCGTAATTCTGACGCTGGAATTCAAATATGGCGCGCTCGGCCTCGACCAAGGGAGAATGGCCGGCTGCTTCCAAGGCCGCAGCGGCTTCTGCCTGTATGGCTGGAGTGAAAAAGTCCTTGAAGACCGCAGGCTTCTTGTCAAGACAGACATCCTTGCGCAGCACGGATTTTTGCAGTGCGGAAAAATACTTTTTCATGGCTGCGGCATCCTTGCCGGATTGCTCCGGATACCTTGCGGCGCAGAGCTGCGTCAGGAAGGGGGCCAAATCGCGCTTTGAATTCCAGAGCATTTTGGCTGCCAAGTAGTAGTTGCACCATTGCGTCTGCCACATTGGGTGGTCAGCGCCAGAGCATTCCGACATCCAGCCTTCCACTCCAAGCTGCTTATAGTGCTTGAAGTCGTCGATGATAGCCTGCCAGTACGGCGCCGGCAGGCGGCTCCAGTTGTACGCATAGTAGTCGTAAATATAGACGCGGTCGATCTTTGCCAATATTTTCTGCAAGCGCTGGGCGTACTCAGGATTGACCGGGCAATCCGCAGCAAAGACCGAATGGCTGTAGCAATGGAACATGGTGCAGGATATCAGCAGATTCTTGGGCGGCTCCGGCAGATAATCGAGGAAATTGCTGAAGTTGCTGTAGGAATAGTGCCCGAGCATCACCCCGGGAGCTGCCTGGGCAACGCGGGCACAGATATCCTGGACAAAATCAGCCAGGCGCTTGTTGATCTGATCCTTCTTCTTGTCCTCCGCAGAATCCAATGCCAGGCATTGTTCACATTCGCAGTGGCCATAGCCGTCGTTGGGGCAAAAGCCGAAAACTCCCAAGTGCGGCTTGGAGCGGATTTTTGCGAGCAGCTCCTCGGCAAATGCTGCTCTCATCTGTTGATTCGAAAGGCAGAGCTGACCGCCGTCGTTTTGCTTGATGCGCTTGCCGCCGACTAAGGAGAAAAATTCCGGATGCGTTGCGAAATACTTTTCGTCTGGGATCAGGAGGTCGTAGGCGTGCACGGTCGTGTCTGGCCTGAGTCCTAATTCCTTCAGGCGTGTTCCGATGACATCGTCCTCGGGCAGGTGGGTAAGCTTTCGATTCATGCGATTGAAGCTCATCCAGCGGCCTACCAGGTCATCGTAATGATGTTTTCCAGCGCAAATATGCAAGCCCCGGTAGGCGAAGTCCGGCTGGTGTCGGCCTGTCAATGAACTCAAGTCGCCAGCAAAGAGCCGGTTCGGCCCGATGATGTCTTCAGCCGGGTTGAACCAATGGAATCCCAGCTTGCCAAGCAGCGTGTAGAGTCCGCAGCGCAAGCCTTCGTCATTGCCAGTGATGCTTAAATCCTTGCCTTGCTGGCTGATTTCAAAATTGCCGTCGGATTGTTCATCGCGGAATATCAGGCTCACGCTTAATTCGGGCATGAACTGCTGATTTTTTCCCAGTAGTTCTTCTGCGGTCTTGATTGCCAGGGCGGCTTGCGGCAAGTCCCCCAGGTTGTCTGGAGCGATAATATTCAGTCGTTTCACCATTATCTCCCGTGTTCCGGGTCATAGACTTTTTCCAGGCTGACATCGTCAAAGGCAGTCCATGCGCCTGGCGCTTGCTTGGCAGCAGAGAGCAGGATCAGGGCAGTCGCCGGCTCATTTGGCGCGGTGAAAATCGTGCTGCATTTGACCCATTGGTGCTCGCATTCCGGCGGATAGGCAACTGTTATGGCGCTGCCTTGGTCAAGCCAGCCTCTTTTACCCTGCATGCGCACACCGGCTGAACCCATGCCAAAGCCTTCGTCGCCGCGGTTACGCCGCACCCAGAACGTCAGGCGATAGCGGCAATTCGGTTGCAGCCCGACGTATGAGATAATTGAACCGCCGATTTGCCGTTCGCCGATGGCGCAAGAGTATTTCCCGCTGTGCGCAGTTTCGGAATTCAGGAAGAATTTGGTTACTGAACTGGGGAAGGTCCAGGAAGACCAGCCTGGCACGCCTTGAAGGTTGATATGATCGCTCATCAAGGGCTTGTCATGGCCGGAATCAGCGCTGTCCTCAAAAGAGGGATTGCGCACTAAATTCTCAAGCTGATGTTGATGCATATAGACTTGCGTCAGCAAGGCGGCCCGGGTTCTTTCATCCGAACTGCCAGAGGCATGTTTCTGGTAGAAAGCCGCCAAGTCCTGTCCGTTTTTCAGTAGATACTCGCTAAGCCGCGCCAGAGCCGGCTCGCTGAAGTTCTCGAAATTGGGCAGTGGCAAGAGATAGGAGAAGTTTTTCAGTTGCTCCAGGCCTCGCTTTTCCGGGTCAATGAAAACCAGCTTTTGCTCTTCGTCGCTCATCGTATAAGCCTCGGAATCAGCGATGTTTTGATAGCCTCGCTTGATAAGCTCAACCAGCTTTTCCGCTGTCGCCTTGGAGTCGATGCTTTGCATTGCCTCCAGGTCGCGGGCTAGGATATTGCCCTGAATGCGCAAGCTGGAAAAACGCCAAAGCTTCTTTAGGACCTCAAGCCGTTTCTTAGGCAGTTCCTGCAACGTGATTTTACTGGCAGCATCCAGTTCCTGCTCCAGTTTTTGCAGGTCGTCCCAAGTATATTCATTCATTTGAGCGAATTTTTGCCTATCGCTCATGGGTGTTTTCCAATTTTTTTTGCGCAGATAGACCTGTTCGTGCAGGTCAAAGAAGCGCTTGACTGGCTGGGCGGCCTCCTGGTACATGCTGTTGAAGAAGTCATCCAGAAGCGCCTCGACATCAGCATCCATGTTCCAGGCAATTTCGTCAAGCACATATTGTCTGGGAGCGTCAAAAACGCCGGTGGCCGGATAGAGTTCCATCCACATCGTCTCCAAGTTGTATTCTTTTTTCGCCTCTCTCCAGGCGCTCGCCATGGCTCTGGGATAATATCTCGGCGTGACATAGCCGCTGCCAAACGTGTAGATATAATCGTAGAGTCCGAAGTGTTTGATGCCGCTATCGCGCCAGGCCGGGAACAGGTTGTAGGCGCCCACTTTGCCAATGCCGGTGATTTCCACCAGGATGTTGGGCGCCATGCTGACGCCTTTAGGCGCCTGGGTGGCCGCAGCGCTGTAGGCGATGAAGCTGATCAGCTTGTCTGGATATTTTTCTGCCAATACGCCAGCTGCCATGTTATAGAACTTGGCGTATTGGTTGCCGGTCTTCTCCAGTTCGGCCTTGCAGCTTGGGCATTGGCAATCGCCGCCGCCGTCATTGACTCCCATGGGCAGGCCCAGGTTGTCTGGATGCTTGCCGAAGTATTCGTCCGCATATTCTGCTACGAGCTTGGGCAGGTCTGGATTGCTTAGGCAGGGATTCCACGGGCCGGCGATCTTGCCATCAACGACTTTGACGCGCTCGCCGTTGATCATGGGGAAGTAGTCAGGATGCGATTCGCCATATTTGGCCGGCGGAACCAAGCTGCTCAAGGCATGGGTGGCCTGGCAGGTCAAGCGGGAGTTGCGCCCGAAAACCGCTGCGCCGCCGCCCCAGGCCAGGATATAGGAGTGAATAGAGGGCTCTTCGCGGATTTCCAGCTTGGCGGGAAGCACGAGCTTGGGCTGCTTGGGGATAATTTCATTTAACTCCTGGGTGCCGAGAAAGCGGCGATAGCCCAGATAGCGCTTGAGAAAATCAATGACGGCGTAGTTCGTGCCTGCGTCTCTTTTTCCGGCTAGGACGAGGTTCCTGCCGTCCCGCATGACGATGTAGTAGCCGTATGGATGCAGGGAGTCGAAGTCCAGTCCCAGGCTGTTGACGTATGCCGTCTGGCCTACGTGTATCAGCAGGCTGGGTTCGCCTATGATGGGGCTGAAGTCGGCAGCCTCCAGCAGCTGCGGCAGCAGGTTGTCCAGGGGCGAGTTCCGGCTGTCTGACGCCAGCGCCAGATGCAGGACTTGGCCGTCGACGGTGACGGCTTGATTGCTCGTCGGCAAGGGGAAAAGTCGTTGCAGTTCGTTAGGCTGCATGAGACTGAGCAGCAGTTTCCTGAGCGCGTCGGCATACTCGGGCTTAGCTGCTGGGGCGTTGGAGGTGTAAACCACTGCGCCTGAACCAATGCGGTTGACGCCCAGCTTGGCGATCTTGTCCGTGCCCATGAGAACTATCATGTTGGTTAAACCACCTAAGCCGGGATTATTGTGCTCCATAGCGGCGTACGGGTTGCTCTCCGGCGTGAATAATTCTTGGGCTACGCCAAGCAGCTCGGATTTGGGATTGCTGTACACATAGCTTTTGGCGCCCAGCAAATCAGCGGCCGGGCTTAGGTCATAGATATTCTTCCCATGAAAAGCCTGGGTAGGCGCAGCTGAGCAGAGGAAAAATATGCCGCCGTTTTGGACAAATTTCAGCAAGGCTTGCAGGTCTTCGGCTGATTGCGGCTCGTGTTTTTGCCCTAAATGGGACCAGACCAGGATTTTTGTGCCTTCAGTCGGCAAAGTGAAGTTGGGATAGGAGCCCGTTTCAGTGAAAAGCTCCTTAAAGGCAGCCTTGAAAGAATTGCAGTAATTGCCGGAAAACTCGGCTGGCAACGGGGTAACGGCGTGGGTGACAAATGGCAGGACAGAGAGAAAAAGAATGCGTCGCAACATGTCTGATCCCTTGTTTTGTGCTATGGTTGTCAAAAAATATCAATCAACATCATAGTGCGTATACCATGTCGGGTAGTTTGGCACCCAGGCATGGGCGGCGCGCTGGTCATTTTGGGTTTCGCGGTAAGCTGAATTGTCTGATTTCCAGGCCACGCTGCCGTCCAGCTTCAGGAAGTTGCTGCCATTGCCATGCTTGGCATAAGAATAGGAAGAAAAGCCATAGCGGCTGTAATAAATGCTGATCGCATTTAGGGCGGCTTCTTTATCGGCCTTGGCGGCTTCAGTCATGACTACCAGGGTGGAAAGCGTGGGACGGTTGATCGTGGTCGTTTTCATGCCATATTTTATGCCGCTGGCAGTATCTGTCATCGTCAGGCTGGTGTTAAACACTGTGCCGCAGTTGGCGCCATCGATATAACCGCGTGAAAGCAATGCGCCTGCACGGTGGGGATGGTTGGAACGGCAGACCCAGACCGGCGCGGAAATGCTGTTCCAGTAGGGATGATAGCCACCGCCAAGATAGGGGTCCAACGATAATTGGTAATAATACTTCCCATAAACATACCCGCCAAAGGCGTAGTCCTCGTTGTCGCACTGATATTGAACTATGGCATAGCCAATCTGCTTGAAATTATTGATGCAGGAAATGCCGTTGGCTTTTTCGCGGGCTTTCGACAACGCAGGCAAAAGCATGGCAGCCAAAATGGCGATGATGGCGATGACAACCAACAACTCAATGAGGGTGAAGTCTGAACGCTTTTTCATGGTGGCTCCTGATTTGCGATGGTTGAAGTTGCATTTTTGGGTAAATGACAAGCAAAATGGCGTGGTTGGCGGAGCGAAAAGCGGGGTTTTTCAGTAGCTGTGAAGTCAATCTAATGCCGAATTTTTGCAAATCAACGGCTTTATATTTTTAGTTGAGACTGGAAAAGTAATCAATCACCGATGGATACTCGGAACTACGACAAGCTGCGGAGATAGGCACACAGGGGAAAGCGCTTTAGTGGACAGTGGAAAATGGACGTCAGTGGACATTAATGGACGTTAGTAGACGATGGACTGTGGACAGAAGTGGGCATTAGTGGGGAGTGGACGTGGACAGAAGTGGACGGTGTGGACCAAGCTCACTCTTGCCCCTTACGAATTATGAATTATGAATTATGAATTATGAATTATGAAATGCGCCTCAGCATTCAGCATTCAGCATTCAACATTCAACATTCAGCATTCAGACCCTCGCCCCTCGCCCCTATTCTACAGCCAGTCTGATGACTCGGTCGGCTTGTTCGGCCAGTTGCTGGTCATGGGTGACCATGATCAAGGTTTTCCCTTGCTTCAGGCGCACGTCTTTCAGGATGTCGATGATGCCTTGGGCTGCTGCTGCGTCGAGGTTTCCGGTTGGTTCGTCAGCCAGGATGATGTCTGGGTCATTGATCAGGGCGCGGGCGATGGCCACGCGCTGCTGCTCTCCGCCGGACAATTCGCGCGGGCGGTGTTGCAGGCGGTCTCCCAAGCCAAAGGAATGCAGCCACTGTCGGGCGTTTTGATAGGCCGCGTCTCGGTCGCTTCCCCAATGCAAGGCTGGCAAGACGGCATTCTCCCAGGCCGACAATTCCGGGAAGAGGTGATACGACTGGAAGACAAAGCCGATGCGCTTTCGCCGCAGCGACGTCAACCGGGCTGCTGACATTCGGGTGATGTCGTTGCCGTCCAGAAGGATGCGACCGGCACTTGGTTTGTCAAGGCCGCCGAGCAAATGCAGCAGGGTTGTCTTGCCTGAGCCGGAGCGACCGACCAGGGCGACCCAGGCGCCGGACGCGATGTCGAGCGTCAAGCCGCGCAGAACCTCAATGACGCCGCTGCCGAGATAGAAGTTCTTGGTTACGTCTTGCAGTTGGTACAATGCCTTGCCGGTCATGTTGCGTCCTTTTGCGCTGCTATTTGTCGTTGTTTTGTTTCAATATAACGATGGGTGCAGTTTTCGGCAACTGGCCTTTGTGGAATTGCCAAGAATCTCGTTCTGTCGTCGTTCGAGTTTGGCGACGCGGCGTGAAAATCATGTATATTACCCATGTCGCTTTGCCGATGTCGAATTCAGCCTTTCCAGGCCATAACCTCAGGAGGTTTTCATTATGGAGACGCCCGCCCGTCCCGCAGACATCTTAGAAATCCGTCCCTATCAGCTGCTATGTCTAGTCTGTCGGATCGGTCGCCAGAACTGCGAGCCATATTATTTCGAGGAGAAGCTGGATGAACTCCAGGAGCGCATCATGGCCAATCGCTATTGCGTGTTGAAATTGCGCTGTGACGTGGAATCGACGTTCCGCTTCCAGAACCCCGGCGACGCCTGCGACACTCCGGAAGGCAAGTCCTTCAACCTGCGGCGCGATTTGACCGTCTTGCAGCGCTTGGGACTGCTGCCAGGCGCCGAAGTGCCAGCCTGCGATCTGCTGCGACACCTGACGCGCGCTAATGTCGGCATTGCGACTGTGCAGGACATCTGCTGCTTTGAGCAGGTGACTGCGCCTATCTGGCAGGGCTGCCGCTATGGCAACAGCGGCAACTACGAGCGCGGCCACGCCAAGGCGATTGATACGCTGATGCCGGGACGCAGTCTGGCGACGCGCGAAAAGTGCAAGAAGGAGACTGCCGAAGCCATGTACGGGCGCCGTGTCTTGCAGATTCGCCCGCATCATCTGCTTTGCATGGCCTGCTTCACCGCTAATTGCCGACCTGGAGAATACGCACCGATTTTGGAAGACAATCTCTACGAGGCCGTGGAGACGTGCCGGCGCGACCCGTCGGTTCTCATCGAATTGGTCCCAGGCCCATGCCAGATTTGCCCGCCGTGCCGCGGCTATGACCCGGACAGTGGCCTCTGCTCCATGGCCTGCGGCATGGGGCTGCGCGACCAGAAAAAGGACTTGGATGCCTTGCAGTTGCTGGGATTAGACTACGGTGCCAAAGTGCCGGCAGGACAGCTTTACCAGCTGGTGTTCGCCCGCATTCCTGATGTGAAGGCGGTTTGCGCTTTCAAGATCAATTGCCAGACCCACGAGGCGTGGTCGATCTGCGGTTCGTCCCAAACTCCGCCGGAAATAAATCGCTATCGATTAGCCGCCGCTGACAACCTGGGGCTGCCCCGGTCGTGAGCGCCCAGCGTTTTTTTCTTTAATCCAGGAGAATTAGGCCGTGCATGCTGAAGAACTGAAGGCCCGATGGCTTGATGCGTTGGGCAGTCCGACGCCGCGTGTTTTTGACGCGGGCTTTACTCCGTTGCAGCGCTTTGAATGCGAAGATTACGTTGGCACCGTCGGCGTACAGTTCACGGAGCCAGACGTCCGCCAGCGCATCCTGGTGATGAAGCCGCGCTGTCTTGCCAAGCCCGCCCCGGCTGTGCTGCTGCCTTTCTACTATCCGGAGCGGATCGCCGGGATTGAATTCGACACACTGGAGCGTCGTGACAACACACCGGAAAGCAGCATCCTCGGCTTGGCGCTCGTCCGCCGCGGCTATGTGGTTTACGCGCCGGAGACGTATCACCTGAATCTGCCTAAGTGCGAGCTGGGCCGCGACGCATGGCCGCGCTGGGCCATGGCGGCGGCAGAGCTGCAGCAACGCCATCCGGACTGGACAGGCATGGGGAAACTCGTCGCTGACGCGCGCCTGGCTCTTGACTTGATGGCTGCTGACGACGATGTCGACCCGAACCGTCTGGCTGTGGCTGGCCATTCCCTGGGCGGAAAAATCGCTTTTTTCGTCGGTACGCTTGATTCGCGCATTAGATGCATCGTTGCCAGCGACTTCGGCATTCTCTGGGACAGCACGAATTGGCATGACGAGTGGTATTTCGGGAGAAAACTGGCTGCCATGAAAGCGGCTGGGATGCATCTTGGGCAACTGCTCGAATTGGCGCCGGCCGTGCGGTTTTTCCTGATTGCCGGACAGTATGACCACGCTGGCAGCCGCGTTGAACTGCGGGACAGCGATGGCTTCTGCAATCACGCAGCTGGCCACGCGCCAACGCCGGAAGCCTTGGCTCAGGCTTGGGGGTTTCTTGACCAATGCTTGTTGGAAGGCTGATTAAGTTAAAAATGCTGCAAGAGCATTGTTTTTGACAGAGCTGATTTGCGAACATGGAGCAGAACATGAGAGCGTGGGCATGGATAGGGCTGGTGGCGTTGGCGGCTTTGACGGCTCGCGGCGAGGAATTCGTTTGGCGTTACACGATGGAATGCCTTGGTGATGCTGAAAAAGCGCAGCTGATCAAGCCTGGCGCCGAAGGCAGCGCCGCTGCCATGGCGCTGCATTACCAGCAAGGCGCGTGGTCGCGTTTCAACTGGCCGATGTTTCGGCCAGTGAAGGGCAACACCGCCCTGCGTGTGCAGCTGCGCCGCGAAGGCGCCTTGCCCAAGGCAGCATACATGCGGCTGTTGACCAGGGACGGCGTCGAATGGCAACTGAAAAAGGCTATTGCGTTGACAGAGGACTGGCAGGCGGCAGAATTGACGCCCGATGACTTCAAATTCTATCGCGGCGCCGACCCGGAAAAAGTGCTCCCGCTTTCGTTTGATCACGTGATCCAGTACCATGTCCTCCCAGTGTCAAACCACGATGGCGCTGGTATTCTCGTGATTGATTCGTTCGGCTTTGTGCCTAACGGGCCGGTTTATACCCACGACGCGGATGAATGGCAGCGCCCGCCGGAACCGACCGCGATGGAATACGCTCGCCTGCAAGACCTGCGCGAACGCTATCAGCTGGAGTTGGCGCAGCTGGCCGGCAGCCGCGAGCATGTCCTGGCTTGGACGCAGGAGCTGCAAGCTATCCGTGAATTGTGGGCGCAGGACTCCGACGCAGCCCGGGCGCGCCCGGCCGCGCCAACGGCGCCGTGGAAACAGCGGCCAGCAGCGGCCAGCGTCGCGTCTGCGCTCCCGGCCATGACCGAAGCGGAATTCCATGCGCATCTTGCCGCGCTGGATGGCCGGCCGCCAACGCTGGTGAATGATTTTCGCACGCATGCAGGCGTCTCAAATTACGTGCTGTACCAAGCAGTGCCGCAGACTTCCCCCAAACGCATTGAGGAGAACGGCGAGCTGTTTGTGCGGCAGCAGGTCATTTTTACGGGGCAACACAGCCGGCAGACAGTTTTTCTGAGCATGGTCGTGCCGGCCGGCCAAGACCGTAGCGGCTATCTTGATGTGAGCGGTCGCGTGATCGTCATGAAGGTCCGTTGTTCAGCGCGAGTCCTCCATGAGCAGCGGCCCTTTTGCCTGCGGTTGCGCAGCGAACACCCGGAAGGGCTGGAGGCTTTTTTAGACTTGCAGCCACAGTCTATGCCTGGCAAGGATTGGACAGAGTGCCGTTTCGATGTCGGCACGTCTTTCCGGAGTGCGCGCTTTGATCCGCGCAAGGTCACCCGCATGGAATTGCGGGTGGAAAATGTTCCTGGCGAGGCTGACTCCTTTGCGCTTGACGCAGGCCCGATTTACCTGGCTTATCCCCCAGCGCTGAGTACAGCACGGGACGAATTTCTGGCCGACTGCCAGCAGCAATTGCTTGATGCGCGCATGGCCCTGCTGACTGCACGCAATGAGCTGCTGCAAGTGGAAGACGCTTTGCGCGTCATACCTGACTTGCGCAGCCTCTATTTGAGCAGCTTTAACCAGAAGTTGCGGCAGGCCGCCGTAGATGTGGCATCGCTGCCGAAGCCACTCCCGTTATACAGCGGGCCGCCAGTGGCGTCTTCGACATTTCGGACGCGGCTCGAACTCGCCGACGGCCAGGCCGAGCTGGTTGTGTGCCTGAGTGCGGCCGCTGCGCGGCTCTGCGTGGAACTGCGTGACGCCGTAGATGTAGCCTTACTGGCCGCAGTGGATTATCGCGACGGCGTTGACGCCTGGCAGGAGCTGCGGCTGCCGGTGAATGTCCCGCTCTGGTCGCCTGGCAATGCACATCTCTACCAGCTGCGCATGGTCGCATACAGCGCTGACGGCACGGTGCTGGCAGCGGGTCGGCGCCAGGTGGGCTTGCGCGAATCTGCGCTGTTCGCATCGGGAATAACGCCGCTTTTGCGGCAGGAATTGACGCGGCGGCGGCCTGAATGGTTTTTCCGTTACAATGGCCAGGCGGCTTTCCCACGCACGGCGGCTTTTTCGTGGATGGAGGAGAGCCTGAAGGCATGCCCAGCGGAAACCGCGTCCATGCTGGCGGATTTGTGGGTCGAAGGCGGTCGTTTCTATGGTTTGAAGCTGAGTGAGGCGTTTTGGTCACTGTTTGAACGCGGCGGCTATGCTCAGTTGGCCGCTTTTTATCCGTCCTACAAAGCTCTCAAGAGTTGGGATGACATGCAGCTTTTTGGCGAGCAGCTGTCTTTCATCGCCGAGCGCATGGCACAGCCGAGTTCGCATGCGTCACCCTTTGTGTTGCAAGTCGGCAACGAAGTCGAGCTGGACAGCTGGGGCGCGAGCATCAATACGGCGTTCCCAGGTACGCCCTTCCAGCCGCTGGACTATATGGCGGAGGTTTTGCGGCGCGAGCGATTGGACAGTTCGCCGATCATGTACGTCCGAGCCGGGCATTTCAATACGGTGGTGCCTCTGCCGCACGAGGACGTCTGCGGCATCAACCAGTACACCGGGCGCTACAGCGGCCGGCTGGACGAGGTGCATCGCGACCTGGCTGAGCTGGCCGCCGAGGCCGCGCTGTTCAATCGGCCCTTGATGATTACCGAGTGGAATGGCCCGAAGTACTCCTGGGCAACCGGCGGCATCGGCGGCGTCACCATTCGCGGCGCGGCCTACTACCTCGAACGCTACTGGCGGGGACTGGCAGAGACTCCTGGCGTGGTCGGCTCGGCCGAATTCACCTTGAACTGGGTGATTGCGCCCTTCGAGGACCTGACCAATCAAAGCCGCGAGGAAGCGTGGAAGAATCGTCCGCGGCATGCGGCCTTTGGCGGCGGGCGCACTGCAGACCACGTGCCCCTGCTGCATGCGAACCAGGTTGTTCCCGATGAATGCTATCGCTCCATGCAGGCTTTCCACGGGCCGTTCTACGTCATGGCGAAGACGCCGGGCGACATCCAGCTGCTGGCAGCGCTTGGCGCCGTCGAACTGGCTTCGGCGTTAGCGCCATTGCGCGGCTTGGGCAAGGAGCTTGCCGTTGATTCCCGCAGCGCGGCCTTAGTGGCACCGACTGAGTTGCCGTGCAACCGCCACTGTGTCGTGGTGATGCCCGTGGGCAGTGGCTCGGCAGCGCTGCCGCCAGCGTGGTCGGGTCTGCTGACGCCCTTGGCAGCAGGTGCGAGCGAGCCGCTGATCCGCACTATGGTCCATCCCCATGCGCCGGATTATCTCCTCTGCGTAGTGCAGGCGGCAGACGTCGCTGGGCTTTGGCGCGCCATTCGCCGCCTTGGCAAAAGTGCCGCAGCCTTGTTCGATTTGCGCGCAAAGGAGTCGCAGATGCGCCGGGCGGTGGCTTTAGTTGACCTTAACCGCGAACAAGTCTTTCGACTCTACGTTTTGGAGCAGGCTGGCAGGGGCTTCTTCTTCACGGGCGATGACACCCGGACAACGCTGCTGGCAGAGGACTTCTACGACGAAGCGGGCCAGCTGCTCCCCTGCTGGTCAGCGCTCTCGACGATGTACCTGGACGCGCCGCGGGCATTGACCGCAGACGAATGGTCGCTGGTCCAGCGTCTGCACGCTGGCGGTGTGACGCTGGTGATTTCATCAGGCTGCTATCAGGCCAACGCGGCGTTGCAGGCGGCATATCCGGCAACGCTGGCGGTTACTGATGACTTCAGCCAGTACTTCAGCCGGCCGCTGTCGCTGCATGCGAGTTTGCAAGGGCCAGCGCCGTTGCGTGCGCTGGGCGGCGTTGATTTCGCAGTGGTCGAACGCTTTGCGCCGGAGATGCTGAAGGCGCCAGGCGTGGGCATTCAGGCGATTCGTGCTGACGGCGCGACCGCGCTGGCATGGGATGAGCAGGAGCAGGCAGTGATCGTGCGCTGGCCAAGCGCGGCTGCCGGGCAGGGCGCTGTGGTCTTGCTGGGTTACCAGTTGGGCGACGTCGCCCAGGTGCATTGGCGGGTGACCCATAACGGTCAGACGCACAGAATCTATGACCGCGACACGGCCTGCGGCCTGGAACGGGCGTCCCTTGCGGCCGTGAATGCCGGGTTGCCTGTGGCGCGTCCTGGCGAGTTGCTGCCGGCTTTGCAGCTGTATGCGATGCCAGAGAGCTTTCTGGTCGCGCCTGGCGAGGCAGCGCGACTGCTCATATCAGTACGTGACAGCGCTGGTCGGCCGGTGCCAGGTGCGCAGGTCAATGCGCGGGCGCGAGTCCGCCAAGACGGCCGCAATGGCGCGAACTCAGACTACGTCCGGCTGCGCACCGATGCCGAGGGGAATTTTGCGGTGAGCTGCGTGCCTGAAAACGCGAGCGGCGGTGAAAATGTCGACACCGCGAACCTCTTGATGTATAAGAGGCGCGACAGCAGTGCGGCGAAAGTCTCTTGCATTCTCAGTGTGCAGCTGAAAGCCTGGGCGCAGGGCTACCTGCCAGCAGACAGCGCCTGCGCATTTGTCCTCAGCGAATGATGAAAGCAGAAAGTTAGAGATACTGCAAGGGCTTTGTTTTGACAGAACGAAATCTCAACCAAGGAGCAAAGGCATGATCACCATCCGCGTTAAATGCACCCGGCCATCGCAGATTTTCGCCATGGCCGAGGTGGCCGAATTCGACATCAGCGTTGTTTCCGAGGCATCATTGCCAGCTGATTTGACGGTCACGGTTCAGCTCAGCTGCGACACCCAGTTGGTCTTGTCGGAAACGACGTTCCGACCAGCTGCGAATGCGACGCAGCGAGTCCAGGGCAGTATGCCGTATCCCGGCTTTTTGCGCTGCCGGGCGTTTGCAGAGGTCAACGGCGAGACCGTGCTGGGCGAATGCGGAGTCGCCTTTGCCCCGGAATGCATCCGGCCAGTGCGGCCTGAGCCAGCCGACTTTGACGCATTCTGGGCCAATGCCCTGGCCAAGCTGGACAAGATACCGCCCAATGTCGATTGCCAGGAGGCGCCAGACTTGTCCAACGATGACTATACAGCGTACCGCGTCTCTTTGGCTAATATCGGCGGGACGCGGTTGTACGGCCTGCTGACTGTTCCGAGCGCCAAGTATGGCAGCGGGCCGTTTCCAGCCGTGTTCGAAGTCCCCAGCGCCGGGCCGCCCATTCGCAACCCGGAGAACTTTGCGTTTAGGGCGCGTCCACGCGATTATATCATTTTCAACGTCAATGTCTTTGACTTTGATTCAATCGGTCCGGACGCGGTCGCCAGTCAGCAAGCATACGCAGAGCTCACCAAGGATAGCCCCTACACCTGCCAAGGCCAGCAGTCGCGGGAGGAATTTTTCTATTACCGGCCGATCATCGGATGTTATCGGGCAGTGCAATGGCTGTATGAGCGTGCAGACGTGGACCGCCAGCACTTTGTCTGCTACGGCGGCAGCCAGGGCGGCGGCATGGGTTTCAACCAGGTCGCGCTCGGAGGCGGGCGGTTTACTGCCGCCTTGTTCCATATCCCGTTCCTGTGTGACACAGCAGGTGTGCTGATGGGAAGACACCCAGGCCGGAAAATCATGGATGGAGTCGAACTCGAAACAGCGTTGCGCACCATGGCCTATTTTGACCCGGTGCATTTTGCGCGACGAATCACGTGTCCGGTCATGGTGACGGTCGGATTTGTCGACAACACGTGTTTTCCGTCCGGCATCTATGCGGCGTACAATCAGCTGGCCGGCGAAAAGACGGTACTCAACTGCCTGGAAAGCGGCCATGGCAAATACTTTGACTATGGCAGGCACAGAACACCGATGTACGCCTGGCTGACAAATAGGATGAGGAGAGATTTTTAGTGGACAGTGGACAATGGACGTTAGTGGACTTTAGTGGACATCAGTAGACGATGGACGATGGACGTTAGTGGACTTTAGTGGAGAGTGGACGTGGACGTTAGTGGACTTTAGTGGACGGTGGAGCAAAGACAGGAGAGGCCGTTTGAATTATATATGGCAGGCTGAAGCTCCAACCAACATCAGGCGTCCATGCAAGGATTGCACGGCATTAGCGACGAGGGCAAGTATTTCCTCGGCTGGCGTCATTTTTCCACCTCCAGGTATATCCGCCTGACTTCCTCAGCCGCCTCGTGACAACGGCTGTCGTCCAGAACCATCAGCCCGGCATAGACCAGCAACCATGGAACAGCTTTCGCAAGTGTCCGGCTTTCAGGCCAAAAAGCCTTTATGACCTCAATATTCCCATTGGCGTCAGCGCGCCAGCGATTTCTGGCAATAACCTTGGCAATCCCGCCCTGGCGCCAGAACTGAAGGTTGGTGCTCTTCATCAAACCGGCCATGGCGGCAGCCGTTTCCCCAGCCGGCAACAGAACCCCGTCCGCCTCCCAATGCTCCATAGTTCCCTGGTAATGCTCGATGTCCAGGCGCGGCAAAAGAATCTCAGCATAATTCGCCGTCCACAAATCAATCATTCGAGCCTTGTTCCCCCAGCGGTAGCCCTTGTCCCACTTGAGCAGGTATTGACGCCCAATCGCTTCTTGGATGACATTGCTGACCGTGCCTAGGCTAACCCCGCTTTTCTTCGCTATCTCCCGGTAGGTCCATTGCAGGGCCGATGATTCAGTCAGCAACAAGAATAACACCTTCATCCCCTGCGGATTCCAGCATCGCCCAGGAGTCACACGACGAATCAAGGCGGCCGGACGTGGACAATTCTTGACGCATAACATGTTGCCGCCCAAGCGTAAATGCAAATTCCCGGCAGTGTCGGCGTAATTGACGCAAGCGCTGCTCAAACGATCCGCAACAGCAGGTGAAAAATACGGGGCTATCGCCAATACCTTCTTCTTGCCGTGCAACTCGCAGACCTCCACGACCTTCGCGGTTGCCAGCAAAGTCGCATCCAGCACTTCAAGACAAACGCCTTCGCCAAAATTAAATCGCTCGGCAACACCAGCACGACTCCGCAGCCTTCGGGCTTTGGCTAAACCATGTTCACCCAGAAAGTCATTTATCCTTGACAGCACCACAGTCGCTAAATTTTGTTCTTTGTCCATAATATTAGTCCTGTTTGTTTTTGTTGAACAACACTAAAATAATGAACATGAGCTAAATTGCAAGCCGTTCCATTAGCCAATTCCTCAGTTTGTCATAAAATTATGTAATGGATCGGTCTTCTGTAGTGCCTTTACAAGGCACCAGTTTTGGGGTACGTCTATCCCCAGGCTGAAGCCTGAGGTTAAGCATGGTTAAGCGCCTACGGCACAAGGAAGCATGACTGTAAGCATGATACAATTTTGCTGGCTGGAAGCCTGTGGAGGACACGTGTCGAAAGCTCCACTGTTCATTAAGGTCCACTTCAGTCCACGTCCACTCACCACTAATGTCCACTTCAGTCCACAGCCCATCGTCTACTGATGTCCATAAAAGTCCATTTCCGTCCATTGTCCACTGTCCACTCAAGCGCACTATCTGGGAAGCCTGGCTCTGAGGCTCACCGGAACTCCGAGTATCAATGACTGACGCATTACAAAATTATCAATGTGCAACCAGTGTCGCTGGAAGGCGCGGACGAGGGGCGGTTTTCGGCTCCAAAAAAAAAGGCACCGCGCCGGCTTAATGCTGGCGCGGTGTCTTGCTGGGGCATCATTGCTTCGAAGTAGAAGCACGTGCCGTCGTGCGAGCCGGTTTTACTCGGCTTTTTCCGTGGCGTTGGCTTTCGGGCAGGCCGCCTTTTGGGCAGCGCAACCGGTCTTGTCACAGGCTTTCATGCCTTGGCCTTGGCCCAGGCCTTTTCCTTGGCCTTGGCCCAGGCCGCCTTTGCCTTTGCCTTTGCCTTTGCCTTGGCCCATGGCGCAAGTACCTTCGCCCTTGCAGGCTCCTTTGCCTTCGCCCATGGTGCAAGTGCCATCGGCCTTGCAGGGGCATTCTGCCTTGCAGGCGCCTTTGGCTTCGCCCATGGCGCAAGTGCCTTCTGCCCTAGGGCATTCTGCCTTGCAGGCTCCTTTGCCTTCGCCCATGGCGCAAGTGCCTTCTGCCCTAGGGCATTCTGCCTTGCAGGCGCCTTTGGCTTCGCCCATGGCGCAGTTGGCTTTGCGACAAGTCATCGTCGCTTCAGTCTGGCTCCAAGCCAATCCAGCGGCCATTGTCAGAGCCATCGCCATCAGTAATGACATAGTTTTTTTCATGGTGTCTCTTTCTTTCTTCCAATTATTTTGCTTCCCGACTATTAGCCACGCGGGAATCTGTGGGTGTTCACACGAACGGATGCACCAAGTAAGACCACGTTGCTATAAGACAGTTCCCGAGAAAAGACAGTTTTTCAAAAAGCGTCAAAAAGAATTTTTCAGGACGTTGGTAGGCATTTGTGGTCGTCAGGGCGGAGCAATAGTCTGTCTTTCCGGCGGCATCTGGCGTTGCTTTTTTTCTGGAATAGGTTATTGTGTCAGACTATTACCAAAAAGAGTCGGGATATGTTTTTCCGTCTTGGTTGCCGTACATCCATTAGGGGTTTGACTTGCCATGACCATGACCATGTCCGAAGCAGAGTCTGCGCAGAAAACATCTTTGGTATCCGAGGGTCTGGAGGGCGTTGCCGATGTCCAGGCTGAGACATTGTTGCTGCCGTGCGTCAATCTCGCCTTGCAGCAGAATGGCCTTAGCCTGGTGCAGGGCTTGAGGCTGCGCAACAACGGCGCTGTCGACCTCGTCAGCCTGGAAGGCGTGTTCACTTCGGAACCGGGATTTACGCAGCCTTGCACCGTGCATGCGGAACGCCTTGACGCCGGGACGGAGATTGCATTCGGCAAGATTGACATCAAGCTCGATTTCGATTTTTTGGCGGCGGTTACGGACCTAGTCAAGGGCCGGCTAGTGTTTGAATTGCGCGCTGACGGGCAGACGTTGCTGCGGCAGGAGTACGCGGTTGATGTCTTGGCGCCAGACCAGTGGCTTGGCCTGCACGTCATGCCCGAGTTGCTGGCGGCGTTCGTGACTCCGAATCTTGAGACCGTGAGTTTTCTGCAAGGGCAGGCTGCCGCCGAGCTGGAGAAGACGACTGGATCGTCCGCAATGATTGGCTACCAGCGCCATGACCGCAAGGACGCCTATGAGTTGTGCCGGGCTATCTACCGCGCCGTGCAGCAGTGGGGGGTCAACTATTCCAGATCCCTTGCGCTCTTCGGGACGCCAGGGCAGAAAGTGCGCTTTGCCGACACGATCTATACCTATAAACTGGGTTCCTGCCTGGACTTGACCCTCCTGTTCGCGTCGGTCATGGAAAGCGCTCGCCTCAATCCGGTCATTATGCTGGAAAAGGGACATGCGTACATCGGCTGTCATCTCAAGGACTACTATTTCCCGGATGTGCCGATGGATGACTTGCAGACCGTCCGAAAACTGGTTGAACTGGATGAATTCCTGGTTTTCGAGACGACGCTGGCCACGAGCGACGCCAGCTTTGCCGCAGCCGAAGAATCGGCGCGCAGCAATTTGCTCGGCGAAGACGAGTTCTACTGTGCAATCGACATCCTGCGCGCCCGCCATAGCGGCGTCTATGCTTTGCCGTTGCGCAAGAGCGCCGGCGGCCTGGAGTTGGCGCCGTTGGCAGGGCGCAAGATTGGTGCGACAGAGGGCGAGGCCGAGCGGCAGCTGCGCCCTGAGGTCGGGCTGGCGCCGACATCGTCTACGACTGCGCTGCCACCGGCGGCGCGCGTGTTGCGCTGGCAACAGAAGCTGCTGGACCTCTCGCTGCGCAATCGGCTGCTGAATGTGCGTGATACGCGCCTGGTTATTCCCATTACCTGTTCGGACATCGCGTTGCTGGAAGACCAAGTCGCGGCTGACGTGCCGTTGACTCTCAACGCCCTGGAAAACTTGCTGAGCGAGAAGGACGTCCTTGAGCTGGCAGAACGCCGCAGCGAGCAGGTTGGCGGCCAGACCCGCCAGCTGCTGGCCAGCGAACTGCAGCAAAAGCGGCTGTGGAGTCCGCTGTCAGCCGCAGACCTGAAGCGACGGCTGGTCCAGCTCTACCGGCAGTACCGACTCGACCTGGAGGAGGGCGGCGTCAACACCATTTATCTGACCCTGGGAATGCTGGAATGGAAAGTCACTGAGCGCGACAGCAAGTCCTACTTTGCCCCGATTCTGCTGCTACCCGTGCAGATCATACGTAGGTCGCTGGCTGAAGGGGTCACTATTGCCCGCGTTGACGAGGACGCTGTCATCAACGTGACGCTGCTTGAATTGCTGCGTCGTGAGCATCGGCTGGAAATCCCGGCCCTGGAGCCGCTGCCGACCGACAGCCAGGGCGTTGATGTGCCAAAGGTGATGCAGATTATGCGACACGCTGTCCGCGACCTGAAAGGCTGGGAAGTGCGGGAGGAAGTGCGCCTGGGATGTTTTTCCTTTACTAAGTTCATCATGTGGAACGACTTGAACAGTCAGCTCGAATCCTTGCGCCAGCATTCGCTGGTCAATCACCTGATTGAAGGCGGCGGTCAGTATGACGACGGGGTCGAGGTGTTCCCGGGCGCGGAAATCGGCCGCCATCTTGACTTGCAGAACCTGTTTTGCCCGCGCAACGCTGACTCCTCGCAGCTGACGGCAGTGAAGTACTCTGAATTGGGCAAGACGTTTGTCCTGCATGGGCCGCCAGGAACAGGCAAGTCGCAGACGATTACGAACATCATCGCGCATAACCTGGCGCTGGGGCGGCGCGTCCTGTTCGTCTCCGAAAAGAAGGCCGCTTTGGACGTCGTGCATCGCCGCTTGAGCGATGTTGGCCTGAAGCCATTCTGCCTGGAGCTGCATTCCAACAAGTCTGGCAAGAAGGACGTCTTGGAGCAATTCGCTGAAGCCCTGGCAGTAGCGGACAGCGCGGTGCCGGGGGCGTGGGCGGAGACAGCAGACCGGCTCATGACGCTGCGAGCCGAACTGAACGTTTATGTCGAAGCGCTGCATGTCACCTATCCCAATGGCTTTTCCCCGTATGACTGCTTTTCTCTGCTGCTGGGTCGGGAAACTCCGGTCGGCCAGGACTTGGTCGCCATTGACTGCTTGCGCCATGCGTCGACAGACTTGACCCGGCTGCGGGCGTACGTGGCTGACTTGGCGCAAGCATTCGCCAGCCTTGAACCAGAGCGACGACAAGCCCTGGCGCCAATCACCTTGACGGAATGGACCCCGACGGCAGAGCGTGAGCTGACGGCAAAGACGACAGCACTGAAAAACGCCGCGGAACAGCTGCTGAACTTGTTGCGCGAACAGCAGGCGTCGCTGGGGCTGGACAGCGAGGGCGACTCGCTGGACCGGGTGGCGGCCATCGTCGAACTGGCGAAAGCGCTTCCGACCCTAGGGAACATCCCGGTCGAGTTCTTGCAGCCGGAGGTTTTGCGGCACCTTCCCTTTTTGCGGGCAGCTGCACGTGACGCCCTGGCTCAGCAGGACGCTGCTGCGCAGCTGGTCGGCTTTCGCCTAGACGTCGCAGAGGAACTGGATTATCCGTCGCTGCGGCGCCGGATAGAGGAGAATCAGCAGCGCTCCGCGCTAGTGCGCTGGTGGCGGAATCGCAGCCTGCGAGGCGAATTGTCGTCGTTGAAGAAGCTCGGCGCTGGGAAGCTGACTATGGCTGAGCTGACTGGGTCGCTGGATGCCTTGGAGGGCTATGCCACTCGCCAGGCCGAGCAACGCCGGAATGCATCTGTTGTCGCGTCGCTCCTGCAAGAACACTGGCGTGACGGGCAGCCGGATTGGCCGGCGGTGGACGCCAACCTCGCCGCCGCTGCAACGTTGCAGGCAAAAGTGGCGGCGTGCTGCTGCGGCAAGGTCGAAGAGCAGGAGCAGGCCATGGCTAAACTGGCGACGATTATGCCGGATGCGGCTACTGCCCTGGCTGTCGGCAGCGCTATGCACCAGGGGCTGACTGAATTGACTCAAGCCTGGTCCGACTTCCAGGCCCGGAAGCAGGAGCTCATTCAGGCATTTGGCGGCGTTGGGCTGGAGAATGCCAGCATCGCCGTTGTCCGTACGGCTGGCGAACAGATTCTGGCGGCTGTCGGCGATTTGCGGCGGTATTGCATCTGGCGGCAACAGCGCACTGATCCAGCCGCCGCCCAGATTCCCGGGCTGCTGGCGCGCCTGGAAGCCGGCGAATTGGCGCCCGGCGAACTCGCGGAGGCCTTTGAAACTGCATACGTCCATGAAATGCTGACGCAAATCCTGGAGCAGACGCCGGTGCTGGCCAGCTTCATCGGCGTCCATCAAGAGGAGCGGATTCGGAATTTCTGCGCTTTGGACAACCGCCTGATGGCATTGTCCAGGGAGGTCGTGTTTGCCCGCCTGGCCGCTCGTTTGCCTGGCCGCCGGACCGGGCCATGTCCGTCGGGCACGGAACTCGGCCTGTTGCAGCGGGAATGCAGCAAAAAGACGCGCCACAAGCCAGTACGGCAGCTGCTGGCGGAGATTCCGACCTTGGCGGCCAGCCTGAAGCCGTGTTTCCTGATGAGTCCGTTGTCAGTGGCGCAGTATTTGCCGCCTGAGGGCGCCTCGTTTGACTTAGTTGTCTTTGACGAGGCTTCGCAGATTCCGGTTTGGGACGCGATTGGCGCCGTAGCGCGCGGTCGGCAGCTCATCGTTGTCGGAGACCCGAAGCAGATGCCGCCGACCAGCTTTTTCCAGAAGAGCGGCGAGACCGAGGCGGAGCAGGAAGGCATGACGGAGGTGGTGGAAGACCTGGAGAGCATCTTGGACGAGTGCCTTGGCGCTGGTGTGCATTCGGCGTATCTGAACTGGCATTACCGCAGCCGGCATGAGTCGCTGATAGCATTCAGCAATCACTATTATTATGACGACCGTTTGTACACGTTTCCGGCTGCCTGCGACCGAGAACACCTCGGGGTGCGCCTGGAGTTCGTAGAAGGCGGCGTCTATGACCGGAGAGCGACCAGGACGAACCGTCTGGAAGCCGAGCGCCTGGTTGACTGCGTCTTTGCCCGCCTGGCCAATCCGGCGCTGTGCAACAAGAGCATGGGCGTGGTGACGTTCAGCTTGGCGCAGAAAGATTTGATCGAGGACTTGGTGGAAGAACGCCGTTCTGGGCATCCGGAGTTCGAGGTCTTGTTCAGCGATTCCCGCGAAGAGCCTTTTTTCGTCAAGAACCTGGAGAATGTCCAAGGCGACGAGCGCGATGTAATTCTCTTTTCCGTGGGCTATGCGCCAGATTCCGAAGGCAAGTTTTCCATGAATTTCGGTCCATTGAACATGGCAGGCGGGGAGCGGCGTTTAAACGTAGCGATCACCCGAGCCAAGGAGCAGGTGCTGCTGTTCTCCTCTATCAAGGGCTATCAGATCGACTTGAACCGCACTGGCGCCGTCGGCGCCGCGCATCTGAAATTTTTCTTGGACTATGCAGAGAAGGGCTTGCAGATCAGCGGCACGTCTGCCCTGTCGTCGGTCAGGCCTAGCCATGACGGTTTGATCGATTCCATCGCCGGATTTTTGGAGGGCGAGGGTCATCGTGTGAAACGCCATGTCGGCAGCTCGGGATTCAAGATCGACCTGGCCGTGCTTCATCCGCAGCGCACCGATGAATACCTGCTTGGCATTGAGTGTGATGGCGTCGCGTATGCCCGGCAGTTGACAGTGCGGGATCGCGACCACCAGCGCACCTCCGTGCTCAAGGGCCTGGGCTGGCGCATGTACAGGGTATGGATCGTGGATTGGGCTCTGGACGGCGACCGCGCCCGCCAGCATTTGCGGGAAGCCGTTGACGCCGCTATCCGTAACCTCCCGGAAGAGCCGCCGCCAGCCATCACGTCAGTGCCGCCCCCCTTGCCGTCTGCCGCTGCCAAGTCAGCGCCAGCAGAGCCGCCCCCCTTGCCGCTCGTCGCTGAACCTGAGCCAACCGCGCCGTCGTTTCCTGTTTATGAACCCTGGCAGTACCGCGAGCATGTTTTCCAGGAGACCTTCTATGACCCGCGTGGGGAAGAGCTGATCAGTCGCCAGATTAACGACATGATTGCCCAGGAAGCACCTGTTTTCGAACGACTTATTATCGATCGGATTACTAGAGCCTGGGGATTTAAGCGGAGCGGCGACAGGATTCTGGGCATCATTAAGAAATGCCTGCCGAAAAATGCTAACGTCACTGCGTGCCGCAAAGAACGTGTCTTCTGGCGGTCGGACCAAGACCCCGACGCCTATCGCGAGTTCCGCACACCGGCTGACGACGACAGCCGACGACCCATGAACCTGATCCCGCCGCAGGAAATTGCCAACGCCATGGAGCAAATCCTCCGCGACTTCCATTCCTGCGAAGTTGATGTACTCTATCGCGAAACCGTGCGGCTGTTCGGATTCAGCAGCGTCAGCGCTGCTATGCGCCCGAGCCTGGAGCAGGCGTTGAAAGTCTTGCAGAAAACAGGACGAGTCTGAGACGACGAGGGTCTGAATGCTGAATGCTGAATGCTGAATGCTGAATGCTGAGTGCTGAGGCGCATTTGTCATTCATCATTCATCATTCATCATTCATCATTCGTTAGGGGTGTTTGGTCTACATGCGGCAGCCTGAAGGCTGTACTACCTACTGCAAGCTGAAGCTGAACTACGTGCGACTGCGTACGGCAGCCGCTGTCCACACCGTCCGCCGCGTCCACTGCGTCCACAATGTCCACAGTCGGGCGTGGTCACTCTGCGATATACGGCTTGAGGTTGATGAAATTGAGGAGGCGTTTCTGGCCTGTCGTGCCTTCGGCGTCCGTGAAGGTCAGGGTCGCTTTCTCGGCTGTGGCTTTGAAGACGACACGGGTGGTGATGATTTCGCGCAAGTGCTTCCACTCGCCCCAGCCGCCGCTCCAGCCTTTCGGGTAGCGGACGTCGTAGCCCAGCTCGGGCAACACCTCGGCGTTGTCGAGGCTGACCCGAACCATAGGATGTTGAGCGACGTTTTTCGGATTTTCGATGTCTTCGGGGTCGCTAGTGGCAAAGGCCAAGGCATAGAGCCTGCCAGGCACGAGGTTGAGCGCCGTCTGGGAGAGCGTGTTGACGCCATTGGCCTGGCGCTCAAAGTAGGCGGTGGTGTCGCCGGTCTCCCGCGGCAAGCCGCGGCGTTGCAGATGCGTGCGGCCATAGTCCTTGATGGTCAGAGGACGCAGCGATTCCGGCACTGCGGGAACAGCTGTCCAGCTGGCAAAGCCGTCCTCAAAATCGCAATTTTGCAGGTGGCCGGGGGCGTAGGTCAGCCCGTATTGCTTTGACAGCATGTCGGTGTTGCCGTCAATGCCATAGTGGCGGACCAGCTTGGCTACCCAACGGGTCAATTCCTCGTCGCAGTGGCTGATGTTATAGCAGCCGACGCCGAAAAGACCTTTAGTAGCCGGGTCAGTCGCGAGCTTTTGGAAGAACATGTCGAAATAATATTTGATGTCGACGTGCGGGTAGACGTTGACATTCCAGACGCCGTTGGTGGTCAGGCCAGTCATTACGAACATGACGCGGTCGGCTGCGTCTGGCGCACATTGCTTGGCATAGTGCATGATGTTGCGGATGCGCTCGTCAAGGTGGCTGTTCGCTTCTTCCTCGGAGGGCTGCGTGACGACGTAGGTCTCGAATAGGATTTTGCCTTTGCCCTGGGAGACGTTGGTGCACGCTGAAAAGACGTTTTTGTGCACCTTTGGGTTGTCCAGTTCGCAGCCGCCGCAAATCCATGTATAGACGTATTTGTCAAAGTCTTGCAGTTCCCAGCAGGCGTCGGCGACGGTGAGGTTTTGGAACGGGAGGGCGGTGGAGCTCAATTCGTCGAGGGTCAGGCCTAATGTCGTCGGCATGTTGCGGTTAGTGCGGATGGCCTCGGCGAGTTTTTCCGGTTCGTCGCTGCTCTTCAGGTTGAGGCTGCCGATGACGCCGATGCCGCGCTCCTTGAGTTCGGCGTCAATCGCCTGGTTGAAGGGAGTCCTGGGAATCCAGGCGCCGGTGTTGTGGAAATTGAACGAATGCCAGAGATGGCGGCGGAAGAAGTCGAGGTCATAGCGGTAGATGCCGATGTTGGTTTTTTCGGCGACGATAAGCGGATAGACCATCAGCTGAGGGACAGTGCGGACTAAAAGACGGCTGTTGAGCGGCGGGCGGACAACCCGCAGGCGGCGTTGGCCCTGGCCCAGGAAACGCATGGTCTCGGAAGCCTCGCCAGGCCGGTGGATGACAATCGGAGAGGCGTCGTCGTCAAGGAAAATTTGCGCTTCCGGCGATGGCTTGTCAAAGCCGATGAAGACCCAGCCTTCGCGTGGGTTGACGAACTCGTGTGCGCCTTCGGTGGCGGGTATGTTGATTAGTTCGCCGACCAGGTTGTTGAGCGGCGTGACCGCAGCGGCCGGAGCCGGTTCGATGGCGCGGATGGTGTACGTGCTAGCCGTGACCACCTTGCCGGTCTCTTTGTCGATTAGTTCGGCTTGGAGTTGGCCTTGGCCGAGTTTGAGGCCGCCCAGCACAGTCTGGCAACGGTTGCCAGCCAGCATCGGGAACGCCGCTGCTGCCGAGAACTCGGCCTGACCAGCCATGCGAGTGGCGACGCGGATTTCATACGCGGCCAATTCCTTGGGCAGCTTCGGAGCATAGAAGAAATCCATGACCGGGTTGGTGATGTCAACCCGGGTAAGCATCGGATAAATCGGCACCAGGCGGTGATTGCGGTGTTCCCATTGCGGAATCGGCTTTGATTCGGCCAGGCCCTTTTCGGTCAGCGGCATCAAAAAAGGTGCGCAGAAATCGACTGTGCCTTCGCTTTTGGTGGCGTAGATGGCGAAATAATAGGCGTTGTCCTTGCTTTCCGGCGCCTCAATTTCGGCCTCCATTTTGAGCCAACCATCGGTTTTTTCTGGAATCAGCTTGGTGCCGACTTCCTTGGTCCAGCCAGCGTTGTAGATGATGATGGATTTGCGCGGAGCCTTGAAGCCGCTAGTGCGCACATAGCCGCCGATGCGGTATTTTTCGCCGGGGACAAGGGTGATGCCCGGCTGCACGAAGCGGATCAGCTTAGTCAAATCAAGGCGGACGGCGTCAGTGCCGTCAACGCCATCCTTGGGCAGCAGCGTGACTGAACCAGGGTGCTTCAGCTGGTCTGTTGTCCAGTCAATGATAAAGTCGTCGTGGTCAGTCCGGAATTCTGGATTGGTGACCAGGTTGGCAGCGGTTGCGGGCAGGGCGAGAGCAAGGGCGAGGACAAGCAAGGCGGATTTGAAAAGGTTGTGCATGATGACTCCTGGCTGAGGGATGTGTGAGGCGGGTGGTGATTTTAGCCCGGCGCAGCGTGATTGTCTGGGGCGATTGCGGCTGACGCCGGGCCGTTGCGCTTACGGTTCAACCAGGAGGATGCGGTCGATCCAGATGTACTCCGGCTCTTCCGTGCCAGGGTAGAACTGCGGTCCGGATAACTTTGCCGAAACCCAGATGTCGTAGGTGTTGCCAATCAGCTGGGGGAGTCCGGTCTGCAACTTCGTGGTCCAAGCCCGGGAAGTGTAGACATAGCCGTCCCTGGGTATGGTCACCCTGCCCAGTTCGTACCAGTTGTAGCCCTGCTTCTGTGGAGGCTTTTCAAACGTCTTCGAGATTAGGGTCTTCCTGGCGCCCTGATCGTAAAAGCCAATCGCGAACGGCAGGTTGTAGTAGTGGCTTTCCTTGACAGACGTGCGGAAGGCATGGCCGCAGGGGCTTTCCGGGTCAGCTATGAATGATATGGCCTTGGTGGAGTGGTTTTCAAAGAAGCCGGCGTTGAAATCGTAGAACGACCGACCGCGGAAGGCCTCTGGCACCGAACCGGGGGGCAAAGTCGGTGTTGTAGACCGAGCCAGCTCAGCGTTGACAGCGTCCATGGCGCCCTTCCCGGCGGCAGCGTAGCGTTCGACCCACGCTGGCCAGGATTCCTGCAAGCGCTGGGCTGCGCTGCGGGAATCCAGGATGCTTTTGATGTCTTTGATCGTGCCGTCCTTGGCGCGATAGCAGAGTTCGGCGCCTTGGCGCCTGGTGGTGAGGCGGTCAAGGCCGTTGCGGGCGCGGCGCACTCGGGAGAACAGCAGCGCGTCGTTGCGCACAGCGGCTTCGGCCTTATCCAAGATAGCTTGCGCGGCAGCAACGTCCTCGTCAGCGAGGAATTGGAAGGAGCCGATGTTCGGGAACCAGCGAACCACGCCGTTATTGCGTTTGCGGGCGTCGTCAACCAACTGGCGATAGGCTAGGATGTGCGGCCCTGCCGCGCCGTAGTAGCGGTCCATGAACAGGTTGATCAAGGCGTTCACATCCTGGTCAGGATCCTCGAACAGCTTTGTTTCCAAGAAGATTTTCAACTCATACATATCAGCCATATGTGGACGCTCGTGTTCCCAGAACACACCGCTGACATTGTTGGCCCGGTAGTGCCGATAGAGGTCGCCATAGTAGAATTCGCTGGCAAACGGGAAGCCGGTGAGGCCGCGGGTGAAGGTGATGGCGTAATCCCAGATGAACAGGTGATCAGCGTAGTTCTTCCATTGCTCGACAAATTCCTTGAAGACCTTGTTTTCCTCTTCGAGGATGGACGCCGCCTGGTTGGTGAGGGTGTCGGTCAGCTTGACGACGACGTTGGAGGCGGCGCGGATGCCGCCCTTGGGCGGCGGCTCGCTGTAGTGGTAGGCCAGGGTGCTGATGTAGATTTGCGGGTGCGTCTTGGCGACTTCGCCAGCCAGCCAGTTGATGAAGGTCAAGTACAGGCCGGAATGCTCGTGTTTTTCCACGAAGGCCATGCATTTGTCACATTCGCAGTATTTGCGGTTGTCGTTTTGGGACACGTCGTAGATGCGCGGCGCTGGTACGCCTTCGGCCTTGGCTTTTTCTTCGCCTTGGCGGATGTATTCAAGCAGGCTGTTCAGAAAGATCGGCTTCAGGGCTTCGTTAGTCAGGCAGAGCTGGCCTTTGGTCTGGCCGCCGACTCGCTGGCCGCCGACCAAGGAGAAGAATTCTGGATTACTGTCAAGATATTCGGCGGTTGGGACGTATCTGTCAAAGGTGTGGCAATGGTAGGGCGGGCCGTAATTGAAGGAACCGCCGTAAGCAGCCGGAATCGGCACGTCGCCGCTGCGGTTGAGGCGGACGCGGACAGCGAACTGCACCTTGTCCGCCGGATAGTTCGTGCGGTAGATGTCGCGATACAGGAAGGCCGGTTTGCCGGACTTGTTCAGGGCGGGCAGTTCCAGGGCGCTTGGCGTTGGTACGTAGTCTTCGAATTCGCTCCACCAGTGGATGTCACAGAAGTCTTCCAGGAAGTGGTAGACGGCATAGAGCGCGCCCCGGGTGCCGCCGCCGTTGAGCAGGACTTGGTTGCCAAAGGATTTGATGTGCCATTGCTCCTCAGGCAGCTGGGTGGAGAGCAGGTTGTTGGCTTTGGCCAGCTCGGTGTCGCCGACTTGGAAGACGATGTTCTTCTGGCCGCCGATGATCAGGTCGCCGTTGATGCGCCGGCCGAGATAATCCCGCAGCTCTTGCATGGCTGTGGCCTCGTGCGGCAGCGGCGCGGCCGGGCCGGCGATGCGGTAGGTCTGAGCCGAGGCCGCACCCAGAATAATCAGACAAAAGCAGAATAGCAGGTTGCGCATTTTTTCTCCTTGGGTTAAAACAATGGGAAGGTATGGAGGCAGAAGTGAAAAGACGTCAGAGATAGTATAATCTACTTTGTTCAATATACACCTTTTTTTCAGCGGCGACACGCGGATTTTGAGCCAGTGTACGCTTTTCTGCCGTTGCTGAATACGCTGGCAATTCAGCCGTGCGAATTTGCAAAGCGGTGAAAACAGCACATTTTATTGAGATTGCCTTTTGGATGCCATGCTGCGGTGCGTAACAGCGATGTATGCCATAGAATTGAGGAGAAAACGATGAAGCGAAGCGTAAGTTTTGTTATTCTGTTGTTGGCGGTTGGGTTGTGTTCTTGTCGTACTGTGCCGATATCGTCGCGGCGGCAATTGTTGTTGAGCAGCGACGCTGAAGAGCAACAGCTCGGGGCGACGGCATACGCGGAGTATAAGAAAGAATACCCTGTTTCCAGGAATCGCGTGCAGGTCGATGCCTTGAACCGGGTCGGTCAGGCGATTCAGAAAGTTGCGCAGAGGGACGACTACAAGTGGGAGTTCACGGTGCTGGAAAGCGAGACTGCGAATGCCTTCTGCCTGCCTGGCGGCAAAGTCGCGGTCTACAGCGGCATTTTCCAATTCATTGACAATGACGCAGAATTGGCGACCGTAGTGTCGCACGAAGTCGCTCATGCGTTGGCTCGGCATGGCGGTGAACGCATGAGTTGGGCCGCCATGCAGCAGCTGGGTTCGCTTGGCTTGAAAAATGCCGGCGCCGGGCCTATCGCCGAAGCGGTCTACGGCTATGGCACCCAGCTGGGAGTGATGCTTCCATTCAGCCGAAAACATGAAAATGAAGCCGATGCCATTGGTCTGATTCTCATGGCCAAGGCCGGCTACCATCCAGCCGCCGCTATTTCCTTTTGGAAAAAGTTCGGCGGCGACCGCGCGCCATCGCTGATTGAGCAGTGGGTGTCAACGCATCCTGGCGGGCCTGAACGTGTGGCCAAACTGCATGAACTCCAACCCCAGGCCATGGAAGTCTATAATCAAGCGCCGGTGAAATACGGCCTGGGCAAGAAACTTAAGTGAACAGCCGTTAAATGCATTCACGCGCAGCGGCAATCAACCCCTGAGGAGTACAGGCATGCGACATGGTTTCATTTGGACGATGGCTGCGATCCTGGGAGTCAGCGCGGCAGCTGCCCTTGACTTCGACCCCGGCGGGTTTTCCGTCCACATCGCCCCAGGCGGGCTTGGCGCCAGGACGGCCGAAGAGACGAACATCACCATCCGAGCGTTCCCGGCCGCGTTTCTGGACAACCAATTTGCCTTGAGTCAGAGCCAGCCCGGCGTACTTCGGCTGGCTTTCAATAATGAGCCCGAAGTCAAAATTGGCAAGCTGACCGCCTTCTTGGAGCTGCCGAAAGCGATCCAGCTAGTCGGCCTTGGTCGCAATCAGACGTTGCTCAGCCAGGAGCCGGTCGGCGACCTGGTTCGCCTCGCCATTGACGCCGCGCCCGCCCGGGGCACCATCACTGCCAAGGGCTACAATATCTTCGGTGCTCTGGCAGTGATGCTGACGACCGACGCTGCCCCAGGCAGCAAATGGCAGGGCGCATACTGGCTGACCCACGACCGCTATGTCTCGCCACGCCTGCCCTTGACTTTTACGGTCATTCCGACGATTCGCAGCAAACAGCCGAAGCGTTTTGAGACCGGCGTCCATTTCACTGACAATTGCATCAACTTCGAGGGTGCGCCGCTGGAAAGCTATGCGCAGTTTTACGCTGAAACCGGCTGCAATGCCGCTATGATCGTGCCTGGCGCCATGTCGCAGAAACTGCGGTCTATGGGCGTGATTCGCTACTATCAACCCTCAGGATGGCTTGTCAACGGCTACATGATTGGCAAGCCACCCCGACCTGACAACGTCAAATTCCAGTACAAGGACGGCACTCTGGCCGGCAACGGCGTCTGTCCGACCGTCATTTACCGGAAGGAAGAGCCCTATTTCAGCGCCAACCTGGCGGCGCCGTTGCGCAAGATTTTGGTGGAAGACCGTTCGACCGACCATTTCCTGTGCAACTGGGAGCCGTTCATGTTCGATTTCAAGGGCTGCTTCTGCACCCGCTGCCAGAAGGACTTTGGGACGTTTGCCAAGTTGACGCCAGCCCAGGTGGCCGAGGTCTGGCCAGGTACTGTCACCGAAAAATACCGGGACCAGTGGATTGACTTCCGCGCCTGGCAAAACGCCCAGCTGGTTGTGACCATTGAGCAAACCGTCAATGCGATGGGCAAGGAAATCGGCATCGACGCACATTTCGCGCCGGAAGTCCACATCAAGTCCATCACCCGGCTCTGGGATACCTCGGCCTCCTTGCGCCAATACGCCACCATGGCGTATGCTGACCAGATTCCCTTGCTTAATGCCTGGGGCCCCTATCCCTGGCAGACGGTCATGCAGCCCTACAGCTACGTGCGCGGCTATAACCTCTCGACGCATTGCCTGACGCGCGATTCCGTTGATTACATCCGCGAGCAGATTCCGGCGGCAAAGCGACCGCGTCTGCTGGGCTTCCCACACGGCTTGCAGACCAATTTGTGGACTACGGAGCCGGAGTCCGTGGCCATTGACATTCTGACCTATTTTCTCAACGAATACGACGGCCAGCTGGTGTATGCGTTCCCCAAAGGCTATGACGCTCGCTACTGGCGGGCACTCGCCGAGGCCAATCGCGCCATTGCCGCCTTTGAGGATTTCACCCTGGACGGCGTCGCTGGCAAAGGCCACCAAATCGCCGCTGTGACGCCTTATCCGCAGCCCTCGCCGCGCTTTCTGAAAGCGCCATGCGGCGGCATTGACGCCGAGAAGTGGTCTGGCGCCTCTATGCTCCAGTCTTGGGAATACCGCCTCGGTGAACGTCGGCTGATCGCAATCGCCAACTACTGGCAGCGCGGCGAATGTTTTGCCCGCTTGTCATTCACCGATTTGGATGACAAGGCCAGCTATGCCTTGCTGGAGCCGCTGCAAGGCCGCATCTACGGCACGGACCAAGGCGGCCGGGTTCTGACGGGCGCGATGCTCCGTGATGGCGTCACCATCCACATCGGCGCTCAGCGCGTCGTTTTTCTGGTGCTGGCGCTCGCCACCTCGGCCGACCTGGCAGTGGTGCGGCCAGCCGATGTGGCGGCCGTTCAGGCTGAACGCCTGGCCAGCATCAAGAAGGCCTTTGCCGCCGAAGGCGTCGAACTCGGCCTGACCGATTTCCAGAAAAGTTTCCAAGCCATGACCAGTGTTTCCGGTGACGGCTTTGAACTGAAGCGGGTCGCGTCAGCCGACTTGAAGCGCGACATCTTGCAGGTGCGTTCCGCTCTCCAAGCGCTGGACATTGACGTCCTCGGCGGCGGCCGCGTGCGTTCCTGGAACGTCCAGGGCGTGGAGATGGTTAACCGGGACGAGACTTCTGGCCTGGCTGTCGATGGCTTTTGGCATCCAGCCAAAGTGCTTACCGAGCCGTTGATGCTGGACAAGGCAGAAGTGAAAGACGGGCGCACGGTCATCGCCATGCGCCTGCCTGCCGTCAGCGAACTCCCTGGGCTGGAACTGCGCAAGACTATTGTCATTGATGGCAGCCAGCCAGCGTTTACAGTCCAGACGATGCTGCATAATGGCGGCGCAGCACCGCTGGAATTTTCGCATCGCTATCATAACATGGTCGCGGCTCTGGAAGTGCGCGATGGCGTCGCTGGAACCGCTGCTTTCCAGGGTGCCAAGCCAGCGATATTCCGCCGCGAATTCGTCCGCCAAATGTTCACGATGGTTGGTGCGCCGGCAGATTCTCTGCTCAGCAAGGCTTTTGACATGGGCAAAATGACTGCGATGGACGCCGCCGAAGTGGTGTTCACGGCGCCGTGGCAGACTGTGTCGCTGCGCGCTTCGCTGCCGCCCCGCGACTTGCATTCCGTTGTGTTCTGGGACAGCCAGGCCATGCCCTGTCCGACGTTTGAGCCGATCCATCGCCGCGTGACCCTCCAGCCAGGCCAGGATTGGCAGACGGAAATGCGCTGGAGCGTCAACGCCAAGTGACTGCGAGTGCGGACGTATGACACTGTTTTCAATAGGGTTTTTCTTGGGTTTGCGAAAAAACAGGTCTCGGGCGTTAGTTCACCCTAAGTGTTGTCCTGGCGGCTTAGGCTGGCGAGGATTTTCTGGGCTGTGTCGAGGTAGATTTTTTCCCATTCCGGGGCGAGGAAGCATTCGGTCACTTCATAGCCGCCAGCTGGATAATCCTTGGCTGGTGCGCCGTAGTGCATATAGCCGTTTGAATATGCCGCCATGTAGGTCTTGGCCAGGGGGGATTGCTTCTTGACGCTCAGGCCGATTTCAGTTAAGGCCTCGGCCGGGCAGCTGATCAGGGCCGCGTCGCCAATGCGCAGACCCAGGATTTCCGCCTCAATGCTGGTTTCCCCAGACTGCTCGTTGATGTGCAGGTGCCGGAAATAAGTCGCGATGCGGTCTTGGATGCGAGCCAGTTTTTCCATGGCTCTGACGTTGGCGATGTATTTGTCCAGGTTTCGGCGATTGACGCGGTCGAGTTCAGTCAGTCCATTCAGGCCGAGGTCCTTTTCCCGGAGGTAGCGGTATGTGTCTGCCGAGGGGTGTTCCGGGTCCAGCCGGGACGCGAGGTAGGCTGGGATGAAGCTTTTCAGGTTCATGGTCGTGTAGCGCAGGGAGTTCAGCAGTTCCTGCTGCTCCTGCCGCAATTCCGCCACCCGTTCCGGAATGTCCTGCCGCCTTGGGAAACGTACGGTCGCGGCAGCGACATCGACATCGGCCGAGCCGGGCGTGATCTGGCGCCAGGCTCGGATGGTGCTCAGAGCCAGCGTCACGCCCACCGGTTCGGAACTGCGCGGGCCAGTGAAGTCCTTGTTGAGCATTTCAATGATGTCGCCCCCCGCGCCTTGCAGAAACATCGCCTGCACGCCCTGGCCGATGATGTCCTCAATCGTTCGGCACGCGAAGCCGGGAAATCCGGCGGTGACGCGGCCGTCCGGCACGCCGATTAGGGGATGGCAGGCATAGTTGAACAGCACTGCCAAGGGGCGACCATCCAGGCGGTCAAAGCGGAAGACGCCGATTTCCGGGTCGACGGGGCCGAGGCTGGCGACGACGTCGTCCGGCGGGCTTGGGTTGGTGTGTCGAATCGTCCAGGCGCGGCCGTTGTTCAGGCGCAGCGTCCGATTGAACACAATGCGTTCTTCTGAGCCGGAGCCAGCGCCGAAGACGACGGGCGTCAGCTGGTTTGCGGCTTGCGCTGCGGCTTGGAAGGTCTGCTCCAGGACAGCGTCTTCAGCCCGCAGCATGGGCCCGGCCGTATGCGTGTGCGAGGCATTGACCAGGATGTTGCGGGCCGGAATGCCCAGCTGCGCCTGCATGCGTTCACGTAATCGAGGGAGGAAGTCGTCGCTTAAATCGCAGATGCCGCCGATGGCGACAGCGTCCATAGCAATGATCGCGATGCGCGTGGCGCCGCTACTGAGCATCAGGACCCGGGCATACAGGGGGTCGTGGAGTTTTCCCGGCAGAAGGGTGCCGATTTCACTTCGGCCAATGCCGGCCATAAGCTGAGAGTGTGTGTTGTTGACCATGGGTTCACCTTGTAGGCGTTGTTGTTTCACCCCAGCGCTGCCATCCAGAAAGGCACGGTCAGAATGCAAGCCACTGTCGTGAGCAGCACTGAGGCCGCTGCGAAGTCGGTGTCAGCGTGGTAGATTTCACTGAGGGCGACGCTGGCGACGGAACAGGGCATGACTGCAATCAGAAGGATGATGAAGCGCGATTCTGACCCTAACGGCAGCGCCCATAGCAACAGCGGCGCCGCGATGGCTGGAATTACGATCAGCCGGAGGAGCAGCAGCCAGAATTGCAACGGCTGGCTGAGGTTGCGGATGCGCAGGGTGGCCATGCGGCTGCCAGCGATAAGCATGGCCAGGGGAACAGTCGCTGCCCCGAGCGTCTCGCCGACAGAAATCAGCGCGCGCCAGCTTTCCAGCCATAGGCTGTTCTCGGCAAAGGTGAGGGGAACGACCTCGCGGAAAGCCAGGACGACAATCGAAAGCAGAATCGCCAGCATCGGTGCGCTGAGCAGTTTTTTCAAGTCGCCGAGGCGGAAGGACGCGCCGGTGAGAGCCAGAATCCCAAACGTCCAGACGCCGATTTCCGAGCCGATGGATGACAGGGCCAATTTCCCCAATCCAGTTTCCGGCCAGAAGACCAGCACCAGCGGCAAGGGCAGGAATACGTAATTGGTGAGCGAACACTGAAAATGGAACATTCGCCGGGTCGCGCTTTCGTAGCCGCGGCTGAGAAATGAGAACAGGAAGCCGCAGCAGTAGCCAAGGGCGATGATCAGGAACGCCCCGACTGGCAAGACCCATTCGGCCATGATGCCCTGCAGGGTGAATTTACTGACCAGGGAGGCGAAGATAGCGGCCGGATACAGCAGATTGGTGACCAGCATGGACATGCGGCGCGTACTGTCGTCGTTAAGGAAGTCGCGGCGACGGGCGTAATACCCCGCAGCCAGCATCAGGCAGATGGCGAACAGGCGGACAAAGATGACGCCGAATTGCTGGGAAAAACTCATAAATGGGTGGTTCCTGGAAACGTATGGACAGAAGAGGTCAGAAAAGCGTAATTGGGTTTTTAGCGAGGGAGGCAAGGGCAGACGAATGTCGAGGCATTAAGGTAATCGGAGGTTGCCGAGCTGGCAAGTGGGCAGGGGTGAAAACAAGGGGCGAACGGCGAGGGGCGAGAGACAGTTGTTTTATCCGCAGATTACGCTGATGACGCAGATTTTTTTAGGGTGTGTTGTACGGGGAAATTAGCTGGCAGTGGCAGAAACGTAAAAGCGTGAAACATACGGCAGCCTAAAGGCTGTACTACATACTGCAAGCTGAAGCTTGAACTACATGCTCGTGCATGCGAGGTACATACTGCAAGTTTAAGCTTGAACTACATGCGATGTGACCGCGCTGTCCTGGTTTGACCGGTATGTGAGCCGCCATTACATTAAACAGGATAACACATCAAGGGCTGGTCATTCACTCCGCCGGCTTGAGGTTGCGGTTTTCTCCCCGTGCGCCAGGCCGTCATAAACAAGAACACGTCACGAGAACAGGCACTATCTATGCGAATCATTCGTTTCCATCATGGCGGTCAATCGCACTACGGTGTTTTGGAAGGCGAGCGGGTATCTGTGCTGACCGGCGATATTTTCGCTGATTGGCGCGTCACCTCAACGCATTATGATCTGGCTGAAGTCACCTTGCTGGCGCCAGTGCAGCCGCCCTCAATTCTTTGCATCGGCAAGAATTACAAGGCTCACATCGAGGAGTTCAAGTCAAAGCCGCCCGCTGCGCCGATTCTGTTCATCAAGGCTGCGAATAGCCTGCACGACCCCGGGGCGCCAGCGCCATTGCCAGCCCCAGAATTGACGACTCAAATCGATTATGAGGCGGAATTGGCTGTTGTCATTGGCCGCCCGGCCAGGAATGTCCCCGAAGAAAAAGCCCTGGACTACGTTTTCGGCTACACCTGCGCCAACGACGTCACGGCTCGCGATTGGCAGGCGCAGGATGGCCAATGGGCGCGCGGAAAGTCGCTTGATGGCTTCTGCCCGATTGGACCCTGGATTGAGACGGAATTAGACCCGGCTGACCTGCGTATTGAGGGGCGTCTGAACGGCGCAGTCATGCAGAGTTCGCGGACGTCTATGCTGATTTTTTCAGTGCCGTATTTAATCAGCTACCTGTCCCGGGGCATGACCTTGCTTCCTGGAACCGTGCTCTTGACCGGCACGCCCTCCGGCGTCGGCTTTGCTCGGACGCCGCCCGTCTTCCTGTGTCATGGCGATGTCTATGAGGTCGACATCGAAGGCATCGGCGTCTTGACGAATAGCTTCTTCCTGCCAGGCAAAGACTGAAGCGCCGCCTGCTGCCCAAGGCATTTCCGGCCAGGCGGATTGCAAACGTCGCCTCGCTGATTACGTTAATGGCGTGTTTATACGTGAGCGGCCGCCGCGATGGTCGGCTGCGGTTTTTATGTCTCGTTATTGAGGAGAATTGCCATGGTACATGTGATTGCCAGAATGGAAATCAAAAAAGGCCAGATGGAGAAGATGCTGGGGATTTTGACCCGGCTTGTCCCTGTGGTGCGCGCGGAAGCCGGCTGCATCCGCTATGAAGTCTGCCAGGACGCCAATATTGGCATTGGCACGCCAGCCAATCCGCAGGCGTTGACGATTGTGGAAGCCTGGGAAAGCCCCGAACACCTGGCCGCTCATTTGGCGGCGCCGCACATGGCCACTTTTCGCGATGAAGTCGGCCCGCTGCGCGAAAGCTCCAGCGTGACTGTCCTGAATCCGAAAATCTGAACTTTAGTCACAGCCATATCCCGCAGGCTGTGCAGGCGGTGCAAAAAATCATTCTGGCGAATTGAGCAGCGCTTCGATTTTGAGCCTGGTAAAGTCCAGGATGAAGTCGTCATATTCGCTGGCAAAGTCACCGCAGGCGAGTGGATCGCCGGCATCGGCGCGCTGCTTTATCGCAATGAGGCGATTCAGGCTTTGGGTGAGCTTAGGCTGCCTGGCAATGCCGTCCTCTTTGGCGCGGACGATCAGGCTGCCCAGCTCGCAGGTGAAGAACTCGGGGTTGAAGTTCTGGAGCGCAGTCGCCTCAAAGCTGAGAGCTGTCATGTTGGCGCGCAGGCAGGAAGCGCTGTCTTGCAGTTGCTCCAGGGCGTTGGCGTTGGTCTGCTTGTTGAAATCCCAGAACATCAGGTCGGCCTGGCCCAAGGTGGGTTTCATGTCCAGGTTCGTGGTGATAGCGTAGGAGCTCAGGCTGACATCGCCTTTGAGCAGCTGGTCGGGCGCAAAGACCATTGCGCAGGGGCCGACGCCTTTGTCGTTGGCGACATCGTAAACCGTGTCGGCGTAGAAGACAAAGGCATCTTCGGCCGCTTGCAGTGGGATTTTGCCCTTGGCGTCGCGGTGATGCGCGGTCAGGCGCGGCGTCACTATGATACGGTCAGGGCCATGTTCAGGCTTGTTCGTGAAGAAGCTCGGATAGCAGACCAGCTTTAGCTGCACGGCTTCTACTTTCTTGTCCGCTTTTGGCGTCCAATGCAGGCGGCAGCGCAGCATATCGTCGCCAGGCAGCTGCATGAATCGGACATAGACGGTCGCTTCCGGTGTATCCCAGACCATCTGGCACAAGGCTTGCGGCGATTTCTCCAGCACGGAGAAGTCAGTCAGCGGGATAGAGCCGAGGTCCTTGCCATTGATGGCGATGAACATGAAGCCGCGATGATACCAGTTGCAGCTGCTGGGCGCGGGCATGCCGATGTAGCCTTCGTAATGATAGCTGACGCCAGGGTGAGCTTTGTCGTTGCAAGCGGAGTTTTTGATCGTGTAGCTGGTTTTTCCGCTGTTCAGCTTGATGTTTTTTTCCAGCCACTGGTGGTGCTCATGGCCTGGCAGCGATCCCCTGATTTGATACGGCTCCAGCGCGATGGCGTTAGTGTAATAGGCAGGCGGCGCACCCTCGACCAGACAGGGTAAAGTGAAGCCCAGGACTAACCACAGAATAAGTCGTTTCATAGTGACTCCTTTGCCGGAGTACCTCAGCGGTGTTTTCCGGTTTCTATCTTTCAATAACGCGGCGTGCCGGAGGGCATTTTGTCTGAGTCCTACTTCACTCGCCAGGAAGCGCGGTCTTGCTTGCCGCTGAAGAGTTCTTTGGCCGTGACCGTCCATTTGCCGGGTTCGGTATTGAAGGCGACTGGGTAACTCACTTCGCCTCGTCCGTTTTCCAGGATAAGGACGCGCCGTCCCCAGTCTGGTTTTGCGCCTTGCGGGTCGGTCACTTCTACTAGGACAGCCACGCGGGCGGCTGCGTCTGGCGGCATCGACGCGGAAATCTTGGCGGTCGTGACGTCGCCAGGCTGGCCTGGGGTCACCTTGACGTCAAGGCCGCGAATCGGATACGGCTGGATCAGGAAGAAGTTGGCTCGGCCTTGGCGAATCGTCGTTGTGAAGTCCTGGACACGGCCGAGATTCTTGCCGGCGCGCAAGTCATAGACGTACATTTTTTCCGGCAAGGTAATTTTCGCTTTCCGGGGCGGATCAGCCAGCGTGCCGCTCTTGGGGTTGAACCAGGCGCAGCGCATCTGCCACCAGACGCCCAGAATCTGGCTGTCGCCATTGTCCCAGACGCGCGCTTCCGTGAAGGATAGCGGCGTACCATCCGGCTGCCGGACGCGGAAAGGCGCACCAACGCCACACGACGCCAGGAGCTCGTCCAGGAATCTGCGGTAAATGCCGTCCTGGCCTTTGTCAACGACTTGCTGGTTGCACTGGAAGTTTAGGAGAATCGCTTTCCCCTTGCCGACTTTGTTGCTGAGCAGCACGGGCTTGTCGCCTGCGGTCATGGCGGCGGTCGCGCCGGCAGCGACGATGCCGCCGTCGATTTTGACTTCGCTGATAGTGCCATACGCGCAGTCCAGGTCAGCGATTGTGGCGGGGTCGCGATTCACGCGCTTGACGCCGAACAAATCGTCCAGCAAGCCAGCAGGGACGGGCTTGCCGTGATCGTCATACAATCCGGGCCGGACGTCGGCGATGACCGTGCCGCCATTGAGGGCGAAGTTCCTGATGGCCTTGACGTCGTCAGCGCCGAGGGCCTGGGTCATAGGCAGCAGCAGGACGGTGAATTCGTCTAAGTTCAATTCGCCTTTGCGCAGGCTTTCCGGAGTCAGGTAGCGGAAGTCCAGCCCGAGGTCGTAGATGAACTGGGCCGTGAAATCATGCGCTTGTTTGGGTTTCAGGAAGCTGGTGCCGTTTTCAAAGCTTCCGGTTATGGCCGACGGCACTGAGTAGTAGATAGCGATTCGGCTGTGGCGCGGCTTCAGTTTCATCAGCAGGTCGCCGAGGCCTTCGCGTACCGGCTTCATTTCCCGGGTCAGGTCGGCAGTGCAGTCATAAAAGTCAAGCGTCGGCGTCAGATAGCCGCGGTAGCTGCCAGCGCCGCTCCACATCCAGTACCAGATGCTGTCCATCTCTTTCATCACCATGCGCCAGGCGGCGTCGGACAGGGCGTCGCCGGTTTTGGAATAGCCCATCCAGTTGGCACGGATCAGGGAGCGGTCGGCAATGGAGCGCAGGATGTCGTCGCCAATGCTGGGGTAGGGCGAATAGAACGTGTTGATGCTGATGATGTTGTTGATGTCATCGCCAAAGCCGCCAGTGCCTTCGAAGCCGGTCACGGCCAGGGGGTCAAGCTCTTTGTAGGCCTTGACAAAGCGGCCCGACAAGTTCATCAGGTTCCAGCGGGCAAAGGCCTGGCGGTCATACCAGCGGGCGAATTTGCCGGCGGCGACGGCCTGGCTTTCCATGTTGTCCTTCGGGTCGAGCAGGGCCACTTCCGCAAAGGAAGCGTATTTTTCGCCCCATGAGTCATTGAGGCGGGCGATGGAGCCGTATTGGCGCTCCAGGTATTTCTGGTATGCCTTGATACATTCGGGATGGACGCAGCAGCCGGCAGTGACGCCTTCGTCGCCAAGGGAATAGCAGAATACCCCCTGCTGGCGGAAGGCGGTCTGGTTGGTGACGACCGTGTTCACATGCTCCATGATTTTCTCTTCATCATTCCAGCAGACTGTCTTGTTGCCGACCTTCATGTAGCCGTTTTCGTCTTTCGGGTCTAGGATGCGGGTGCTGTAGGGGACGAGGGGGATGTCGCTGGCGGCAAGGAGAGCCTGACGCTGAGATTTGCCGAAGCCGGAGAGCAGGCAGAGGCCCTGGCCGGCTTGGCGCAGCTGCTTCCAGCCATACCAGCCGATGATGCCCTCGGGGGTGTCCCATTGCAGGAAATTGAATTGATTGCGATTGCGTTTGGGAACGGTGAAGATGGCCTCAGCGCAGTCGAGGTCGCGGCCGTTGACGCCCATCGTCGCCCGGAAGCGCATCTCTATGGAGCAGGATTCGCTGGTGGTAAAGACGCAGGCAGGCTCGGGGGCGGTGAGGGCGGCTTCGCGCTGGAAGAGAATGCGGCCCCAAGTATCCAGGACTTCCCAGCGCAAGACGCTGCCAGCCGGGATGGTGTCGCCGCGCAGCGTCGCCGTGGCCTTGACGTTGCCGCCGGCCTCGGTCCAGGTCTTGTCCAGAGCCAGGCCAGCCAGGCCGACCGGCGATTCGACCGTCACATTGATGGCGCCATACGCTTCCACGCCCTGCTTGCTGCGGACGATGAGCCCTAGCAGATAGCGGCCAGCCTGCACCTGCGGCAAGTTGTCTTTGCCGGCTGGAACTGTCGTTGGGCAGGCGAATGTCACCGTCGAATTATCAGCGCTGAGCTTGTACCGGACCGGCTTTGCGCTGGCGCGCCAATCATCAGCGCAGCGATGCCATTCCGCCGCGATTTGCACATCCAGGGCGTCGCCGGCAGTGGTGAAGGCAACATCAACGCAGGGCACACCGTCGACCATGCTTGTCTTCAGCGGTTTGATGGCGACTCTGCCTTCGCGCTGGGCAGCCCAATGCAGGGCGCGTCCCAGGCGCATCATCTGGTAATCGTATTCGCGCAGGCCTTCCCGACTGAACGAGTCATGGGCGCTGAGCGCCAAGGTATAGTAGTTGACAAAGACGCCGCGGCCTTTGCCGAGGTTGTAGGCTTCAAACGGGACTCCAGGTTTTTTGTCGGCGCTCACATTGGGGATGGCGTCGTTCAGCCAAGCGGGCAGTTCTGCCAGCTGTCGTTTCGCCACCATAAAGTCATCGGCTTTCTTGCCGACGGTCAGCAGCCCAGCGCCGCGGGCGACTTTCTCCATGATCTTGAATTGCATTTCTGCGGGCAGGGTTTTCAGGCTCACATTAGCCAGCACATAGACGTCGTACTGGTTTTCCAGCAGGCGCCGAGCCCGTTGCTCGCCGATTTCCACGCCGAGGAATTTGCTGGTTGGGTGATAGAAGAAAGCATCGCCCTCAATGTCAAAGCGTTGGATCAGTTCGACTGGTTCGCGCAGGCGGATGCCAGGCATGACCCAGTCGCCGCCGTAGCGTCCCGGTTCGACGATGAACAGTGCCTTGACCTTGCCGCCCTGGTAGTTTTTGCCCCAGGGACAGTGCGGGGTGACGAGGGTTGATTGCAGGCTTTGGTCTTCTTCCACTTCCTCCGGCGTTGTTGCCGCCTGAGCCAGCGGCATCACGGTCGCCAGCAGCAGGGCCAGGCCGTGCGTTAGTTTCCGAATCGACCACCAAGACAAAGCGGGTTGTTTTTTCATCTCTGCCATCTCCTTGGTTTCGGGATATCTGAATGACGTTGAGCGTACTTAAGGATAAAAGCTTGGCCTTACGGCATATCTGCGTTGAGCTGTGCCAGTTTGACTTCCCAGTAGTAGGTGTTGAGCTGATTTCGGAACAATTCGTTGAACAGGATGGCTTTGGAGAGGAAGACGCCGTCAAGTTGGCTCTTAGCGGCGGCTTGCTTTTGCCAGTCGGCGAAGTCCTCGTCCAGCTTGGCGAAGTCTTTAGCGTACGGGAGGTTTGGATTGGCAGCGAAGACTTGCCGCAATTCTTGCGCTTTCGGCGGCGCGGCCTGGAAGAGGGTGCGCACCTGATCCAGGTAGGAGGAGAATTGCCCCTTGCCGTCCGGGGTGATGGTCCAGATGCCGTTTGGGGCATAGAGGAGGTTGTTGACGGCGCCAGCGGCTTGGGCAGCGATTTTGGCCAGGGCGGCTGGCTCCGGCTGCCAGTTGGCTGGCACGAAGAGCAGGTGTCCGAACAGCTCTGGAGTATTGAAGTTTCGCTGCACGTCAGCCCAGTTGACCAGTTCGCGGCTGCCGCTGGCCAGGCGCTCGCGGCAGAGGTTGAAGCCCCAGAAGTCCGCAGGTGCGATTTTCTCTACGCCGAGGGTGGCAAGGGGGATAGCCGCTTCGACGGTCCAGCGGTCGTCATAGAGTTTTGTCTTGGCGGCCCATGGCTTGCTCCAGAGTCGGTCGTGCTTCCAGCTGTCAAAACGAACGCCCTTGGCATTCACTATCAGCTGATAGTAATCGGCATGGATATGCAGCGGGTCAAAGAAGATTTCGATGCAGTCGTCGTCCCAGACTGGGCCGTCATGCTCGGTCACGTTAGTGACCAGGCTTTCCATTTTTGATTCATAGCAGGTGACTGCGAGATAGATATTTTGGTCATCCCAGAGCAACTGCATAGCCATCGGCTCCGGAAAGATGATTTCTTTGCCGCTGTCGCGGAAGCCGCTGACCAGCGTCGCCGCATTCCAGGCCGCGTCGCCTAAGTCTCCATCGACGACAATGGCGCCAGTAGCGCGTGCGCAGGGATAGACCAGTCCTTGCTGTAAGATTTTCGCTGACGCGGCAGGTAGCCACATCCCTAATAGCAACGTCCCGGTCAGTGCCAATAGCAAGAATTTTCGCGTCATCTTTCGCCTCCTGGGTAATGTGAGCCGTGCCCGAAGTCAATATACGGAAGAAAAGGCTGAGTCGCAGTAAACTATATCGCCGAAAATGATGAACCGCAACCGCCGCGAAAAAGAAAGCAGACGAAGTAATCACTCAGCCGATGGATACTTGGAGTTCCGGCGAGCTGTGGTGCCAGGCATCCAGGGTAACATAAATTGTGAATTGTGAATTATGAAATGCGCCTCAACATTCCGCATTCATCATTCATCATTCATCATTCATCATTCATCATTCATCATTCAGCCCCTCGCCCCTAAAATCTCCTGGTGTAGATCAGGCGGTCGTCGCCTTGGGCGTAGAAGTCCTTGATGCGCGCTTCGACGACATAGCCGTTGCGTTCGTAGAATTTCTGGGTCGGCAGGTATATGGCCTTGGAGGAGGTCTCGATGATCATCAGGCGTCCGCCTCGGCTGACGCTTTCCTGTTCGGCATGGTTCAGCAGGGTCTGCCCAATGCCTTGGCCTTGGCGAGCTGGGGCGACCGCGATCCAGTACAGGTCAAAGGTCGCCTCAGTGGCAGGAGTCGGCCCGAAGCAGACGTAGCCAACCGGCTCGGTCGACGCGCCTGGCTCGACCGCTGCCACGATCACGTAGTCCTTCTGGTCGGGCTTGTGCAGAAAGATGTCAATCAGCTCATTGGCGACGTCGATTTCAGCTGCCGTGAACATTCCAGTCTGGCGCAGAATCCGGTCAATGGCGGGTGCGTCATTTTCCTGCAAGGGGCGGAGTTCGAGATTTAACATGAGCCAGCGTTCTTTCGCCGCGCCAAGGCGGCTTGGATGACGATTTGGACAAAGTCCGGATAGGACAGCCCAGCTGCTGCCAGGGCGTTGCTGTAGCCGGCACCAGGAGAAATGTCGGGATTGGGGTTGTATTCCAGCACGAAGGGGTGGTCGTTGCAATCGACTCGGAAATCGACCCGGCCGTAAGAGTCCGCACCTAATGCCCGGTGTACGCTGATCGCCATGTTTTGCAGATAGTCTTGCAATTCGGACGTGACAACGGCTGGGCAGCGCGATGGCGTCGAGCGGTACAATTCGTCGTCAGTCACCCATTTGGCCTTGTAGGACACTATCTGGTCTGCGCCAGGCTGGAATCCGGAAAAGTCGATTTCCGACGGCGGCAGGGCGCGGACATTGCGACCGTCCGGAAGCAGCGCGACGCTGATTTCGCGGCCAGCGATGAATTCCTCCACCAGGACGCCGTCGCGCGGATAGTGTTCGAGCAGGCGTCGACAGTTTTTGCGCAGGCTGGGGAAGTCCCTGACTACGGCGTCGTCAAGGATGCCGAGGCTGGCGTCCTCGCAGGC
>Ga0123335_1001039_pt1 | contig 46381 bp, 41 predicted proteins | sample BiotimSIPDNA_2_FD_89707 | JGI IMG/M metagenome (GOLD analysis project Ga0123335, IMG submission 89707) | Anaerobic biogas reactor microbial communites from Washington, USA - Biogas_R2 time_0 SIP DNA | ecosystem: Engineered > Bioreactor > Anaerobic > Unclassified | place: Washington, USA...
GAACGGAAGACATACCGAGTGCCCCAATACCACCAACTGCCAACTACGATCTGTGAGCTGTGAACTACGAGCTTTTTTTCTATCCACGATCCACCATTCACCATCCACGATCCTGTCCTCCGCTGGCGGAGGTGTCGCGAAGCGACGGAGGTGGTTAAAGAAAACCTCCCCCGAACCCCCTCCAGAGGGGGACAACGACCGGGATATCGAAACCAGAAACGTGGGTTGTGAGCGATCCCCGGATGAGTATCTTTGTTAATGTAGGGCGGGGCTTTAGCCCCGCCAATCAGCGAACCTAAAGGTTCGCCCTACAAAAAAATTTTTACGGATTAATCTCAGAATCAAAAAAGGAGTGCCATAATGGCAACAAAAGAACTGATCTTCTTAGTAGAGGAAGATCCCGAAGGCGGTTATGCTGCAAGAGCGCTCGGGCAATCCATTTTTACTCAAGCCGAAAGTTTTGAAGAACTGAAAAAAAACATCAAAGATGCCCTTGAATGCCACTTTGATACAAAAGAAGAGATACCGAAAATAATAAGATTGCATATCGTGCGAGACGAGATGTTTGCATATGCCTAAAATGCCAAGGGATATCTCAGGCCGGGAACTGGCTAAGCTTCTGCATATATACAAATATAAAATAGAACGAGAGAAGGGAAGTCACATCAGGCTCGTTTCAACGCACAAACAATCCAAGTATAAGATTACAATTCCCGATCACCAGCCGATCAAAATAGGAACATTAAACAACATCTTGAATGATATTTCCAGTTACCTTGAAATTTCGAAACAAGAACTTATCAATGAATTATTCAAATAAATTATTGAAATTTGCTGAACATAGAACTTCGTATATAGAACACAGAATTACAAACTTTTTCCACCATTCACCATATTTCGCTGCGAGCCACAAGCTATGATCTGTGAGCTTCTTTATCTATCCACCATCCACGATCCTGTCCTCCGCCGGCGGAGGTGTCGCGAAGCGACGGAGGTGGTCAACGGAAATGATATGTAGGGCGATAATGTAGGGCGGGTCTTCAGACCCGCCATTGGCGAACCTAAAGGTTCGCCCTACAAAAAATTTCCTTCTGTCCCCCGCTGGCGGCGGTGCCGGGGGTGGAACGGAAGACATACCGAGTGCCCCAATACCGCCAACTACGAGCCACGAGCTACGAGCTGTCAGCTATGAACTCAAGCTTTTTATCTATCCACCATCCACGATCCTGTCCTCCGCCCGCGGAGGTGTCGCGAAGCGACGGAGGTGGTTAAAGAAAACCTCGTGATAATTGTAAATTCGTTTTTATCCGGCTTTCTGTGTAGAACTTCGGGCTTGCATAAAAAAACTGAGTTATTATAATCAAAACAAAAGATTCCATAACGAGATCAACCAATATGGCAACAGCTATAAAATATAAATGAAAGGGGGTGCGTGCCTATGTTGAATGTAGCTGTAAAAAAAGAAATCATTGAACAGATGGGACGACTTGATTGTGAACACCAAAGACGCGTACTTGATTTTGCTCGCGCCCTGGCTGTCACCGAACCGAAAGGCATTCCGGGCAAGTCCCTGCTTTCTTTTGGGGGGATATTCCGTTCCGATGATCTAAAAGCAATGAAAAAAGCCATAGAAGATAACTGTGAAAAGGTCGACAAAAGTGAGTGGTAGATATTTGCTCGATACAAATATTGTCATCGCACTATTTGCTGAAGACATTTCCATTCAGAAAAATATTTCTAAAGCAAGAGAGATATTCATTCCATCTACGGTTATTGGTGAGCTATTTTTTGGCGCATTCAAATCATTAAGGCCAAAAGAAAATACAACACGCATTGAAAACTTTGCGGCGGCAAATACTATACTTGTTTGTGGTACAGGGACGGGCAAGGAGTACGGCCGCATCAAAAGTTTATTATTTAAGAAAGGGAAACCTGTGCCGGAAAACGACATCTGGATTGCTGCGCTGGCTATGGAATATAACCTATTGCTTGTCACCCGAGATGTGCACTTTAAAAATATTGACGGTCTTAAATTAGCGACGTGGTGATATTATGAACTTTTTACATTGAGCTGCGAGCCACAAGCTATGATCTGTGAGCTGTTTATCTATCCACCATCCACGAGTTACCATTCACTTTTTTGCCATGAGCTAAGCGCTCGAACGCACCTTGAACGCAGAACCTGGAACATTTGAACACAGCACCTCGAACCTCCCTCTTCCCTGTCGTCGCCGCCGTCTGCAAGTTCAAAGCGCCCATTCGCCCCTATACGGCGACGGTCAAGCGGCAGCTCATTTCCTGGAAGCATTATTCGAATTGTAATTTATGCAGAAAAGGAGGGTATCAATAATGAATGGCGAAGATTTCAAGCGTCTCGAACAGATCGTCGGTAACTTCAAAGAGGAAGTCAAAGCCGAATTCCGCCATCAAATTGGAATCCAATCCGAACATTTCCAGCACAAACTGGACATTGTCGTCGAAGGCCACGACGTGCTTCGCAAAGAGATCAGGGATACACGGGAGGAGCTGTCTGAAAAGATCAAATTTGTTGATTTCAAAGTCGAAGTGCTTAATCAAAAGATCGATGGCGTGCGGGATGAACTCCATCAGAAGATTGATGGCGTTCACGATAAACTTAATCAAAAGATCGATGGCTTCCATGCTAATCTAAATCAAAAGATCGAAGGCGTACGGGGTAATCTCAATCAGAAAATCGATGGCTTTCAGGATAATCTCAATCAGAAGATCGATGGTGTAAGGGATGAACTTGGCCAAAAAATCGACGCTCTTGCGGCTGATCTATCCGCACACCGCGCCGACACGGAGGCACACAAGAAGGTTTACGGAGTCAGAGAAGATTGAACATGACTGAAAAGATCAATGAGCCTTCCATCGACGAATGGCGACGCCTCTATCAGGCGGCAACGGCATTTTGATTTAATGATTGGTAATCAACCATTAAATGGTTATAATTCAACCATGATCCAACGAAACATAACGCAAAATTTACTCGACGCCCTGGCCGATACGCCGGTTGTACTTATCAATGGCGCTCGTCAGACCGGTAAAAGTACGCTTGTCCAGGCCATTGCAGAACAAGCCCATCCTGCACGGTACATTACACTCGACACAGCGTCCGTACTGGCTGCTGCCCGAAATGATGCTGCCGGTTTTCTTGCCGGAATCGACGGAGCAGTCGTCATTGACGAAGTGCAAAAGGCGCCGGAACTCTTTGCAGCCATTAAGGCCGACGTGGATCGCCGGCGACAACCGGGCAAATTTCTACTCACCGGTTCCACCAATGTCCTTTTGGTTCCCGGTTTATCCGAATCCCTTGCCGGCAGGATGGAGCTGCTTTCCCTTTGGCCTTTCTCGCAGGGTGAACTTGCAGGCGTTAAGGAAACCTTTATCGATGCGTTATTTGCCGATACATTTCATCTTAAAAATTTGCCGAAGGAAGATCCGCATGACCTTCGCGAAAAAATCATCAAAGGGGGCTACCCGGAAGCGATCAACAGATTGAAAGAGGACAGGCGGCAGGCGTGGTTCGAATCCTATATGACAACCATACTGCAGCGGGACATCAGGGATATGGCCAACATCGAAGGTTTGACCAATCTGCCCCGGCTTCTTGCTGTTATTGCCGCACGTTCACCGGCGCTTCTGAATTTTGCCGAGCTATCCCGAACGCTTGCCATGCCGCAGAGCACGCTCAAGCGATATATGACCCTGCTCACGGCGACATTCCTTATCCAGCTTGTGCCCGCATGGTCAGGAAACCTGACGAAAAGGCTGGTAAAAACGCCAAAAATTGTCATGGGCGATACGGGACTCATGTCACACCTGCTGGGTGTAAATCAAAAACGATTAAATACAGGCGAAATGATCGGTCCGTTACTGGAAAACTTCATCATCATGGAAATAAAAAAGCAAATCACCTGGAGCGCCATAAAACCACAAATTTTTCACTTTCGAACCCAGACAGGCCAGGAAGTGGATATCATTCTTGAAGACAGAGCCGGAAACATTGTCGGCATTGAACTCAAGGCAAGCGCGACGGTACATGCCCATGATTTCAGGGGACTTCGGGCATTTGCGGAAACGGCGGGCAAGCGTTTCCGGCGGGGCATCGTTTTATATACAGGAACGGAGAGCATTCCCTTTGGAGAAACCCTTACCGCACTGCCCGTCCAGATACTGTGGCAAAAGAAATAAAATCTTTTACTGTACTTTTACCCATAACCTATGACCCATTACCCGTTTTTACCCCTGACTCTTAACGCCTGACGTCTTCATTACCCATGGCAATGATTGCTAATTGAAACTATGACTTTCGATTTGACAATATACAATTATTGCACTATCCTTCCTGCATGTTAGAAAGAACCCTATCAGACAAAATATCATCTCTTGCCCGGCAGTTTCCAGTGGTGACCATCACTGGTCCCCGGCAATCCGGCAAGACCACACTTACCAAGGCAGTGTTCAAAGACCATGATTATGTCAGCCTGGAAGAACCTCATGAAAGAGAATTTGCTCTTTCCGATCCCCGAAGTTTTTTAAATAAATACAAACACGGTGTCATCCTTGATGAAATTCAACGAACTCCCGACCTGCTTTCTTACATCCAGGGAATAGTTGATGCCGGCGCTGATAACGGTAAATTCATCCTGACCGGTTCGCAGCAATTTCATCTTTCCGCAAAAATCAACCAAACGCTTGCCGGCCGAACCGCCATTGTTAACCTTTTGCCCACCGGGGCGAAATACCGCCGCTTTACTTCTGGAGAGACCGGACAGGCCATGAAGTTGATGTAATTATCGATGCCGGCAAGCAACTTATACCTATTGAAATCAAATCAGGAAGAACGATAAACCACTCCTTCTTTGAAGGGCTCCGTTACTTTATAACGCTGGGACAAAAAGTCGCCAAAACCGGTGTTTTGATCCATGGCGGAGACGATATGTATCAACGGGAAAATTTCATCGTTCTCCCCTGGTTCCACATAACTTCGAACTAACAAAATTTAATTACCCATTCTCCCTAACCCCTGAATACTTAAAACTTAAGAAGACTGTTTATCATATTGGCGCTCTGGTTTACGGAGTAGGAGAAGATTGAACATGACTGAAAAAATCAATGAGCCTTCCATCGACGAATGGCGACGCCTCTATCAGGCGGCAACGGCATTTTATAAGCTTGCGCCGTGGAAATGGATGCAGGATGATCAAATATTTGGGGTGAAAAATCCTCAATCCGGTGAAATCGGTTACTGTGCGGTTCTGGGAAATATCAAAGAAGTATTTGCCTTGCTTGTTTATGAAGGCGCCGAAGGTTATGCCGGTCATTTACGGATGCAATCAGGTGAAGTATATGCCGGGCATCACCACTTGACTGAATTTCAAAAAGCCATGATGGCGTCATTTGAAAATCGCGGCGACCTTCAGCGTGAAGACAAGGCAGTGATCAAAGCCATTGGGCTGGAATTTAAAGGCAGAAAAGCTTTTCCGCAATTTCGATATTTCCAGCCGGGATTTTTCCCGTGGTATTTGACGGCGTCTCAAGCGTTTTTTCTGACCATTGCTTTGGAGCAAGCGTTGGATGTTTTGCCTCGCGTTCAGAAGAATCCCGCCTTATTTCCTCGTGAGGAAGAAAATTGCCATCTTGTCCGTGTGGCCGCTATGGGCAAAGATGGATGGGACTGGCATGACGAAATTCTTCCCGCGCCGGCAATCACCGAAAAAGATTATTCGCGCCTGTCTGTCGATGAAGTCGGAATCGAGAGAATCAGGCAAAAAAAGCCGATCGGAAAAAAAATATGGGAGATAGGTTATTTTTATATGCCTGCGCCGGTTCGCGAGAAAAAAGGCGATAAACCGTATTATCCCCGTGCCATGATGGTCGTTGAACAGAAAAGCGGCATGATTCTCGATATGCAGCTAGAAGGCCACATCGACCATCCGCAAGCATTCAGGCAACATTTCATGAATTTTCTCGAAACGGCCGCTCAGTTGCCGGCGAGCATTTGGGTTGATCACAAAGAAGCCGCCGCCATTATCTTACCCATCGCCGAAAGATTGAAGATTTCCCTGCGGCAGGTTGAAGAACTTCCATATTTCGACGAAGCTTATCAGGCGCTGACCGGAGATTTTCTCTCTCATTGACCATCGAACCGATAAATAGCGACAGCGACTATCTATCCACCATGCACCATCCACCATTCACCATATGAGCTACGGGCAATGAACTACGAGCGGTTTTTTACTATCCACCATCCACGATTCACTATACACCATATTTTGCTACGAGCTATGAACAACGAGCTGTTTTTTTACTATCCACCATCCACGATTCGCTATTCACTATATTTTGCTATGAGCCATGAACTACGAGCTTTTTTACTATCCACGATTCACCATCCACGAGTCACTATTCACGCTCCACCATACACCAGTCACCATCCCCTAACCCCAGGAGAAAAATATGCCTCCTAAAAAAACTGTGAAGCAAGCCGCAACGATCTCTGTGTCGCCATCGGGTGAATCTTTTCCGCTTCCCAAACCGGAAGACTACGACAAGGAATTTCAGCGCCTCCAGAAACTGGTTGTAAAGAACCGCAAAGAAGGTCGGGAAATTGTCGTCGTCATGGGCGTGGGATTCGTCGGCGCCGTCATGGCCGGCATCGTCGCCGATGCTACCGACAAAAAAACGAAAAAGCCGTCCAAGTTCGTCATCGGCATGCAGCGGCCCTCGCAGCGCTCCTACTGGAAGATCCCCTACTTGAACAAGGGTATCGCGCCGGTCGAGGCGGAAGATCCGGAAGTGGCGCCGCTCATCGCCCGCTGCGTCAAGGAAAAGAAAACCCTGATTGCCACATATACATACGATGCTCTTAAGCTTGCCGACTGCGTCGTCGTGGATGTTCAGTGCGACTACTTTAAAGAAAGCCTCGGCAACTGCCGCCAGGGCCATGCGGAAATCGCCGCCCTGGAAGACAGTTTGAAAATCATCGGTGAAAAAATAAAGCCCGACTGCCTGGTCCTCATCGAAACCACCGTTCCGCCCGGAACCACCGAATACGTCGCTTATCCCATTCTGAAAAAAGCTTTCGAACGCCGCTTCGGAAACCTGGATCAAACAACTTCCGCGCGAGCAATGGCAGGTTCCGCTATGTCCTCCGCATCCGCGCGAACTGTGGGTGGTTCCGCTGTGTCCCCCGCTGGCGGGGGTGCAGGGGGTGGTGCTCATTTGTGTCCCCCTCTGGAGGGGGTAGGGGGAGGTGCTACCAGCCCCGCGCTATCCACTATCCACCATACACCATCCACCATAGTCCCCGAGCCTCTCCTCGCCCACTCCTACGAGCGCGTGATGCCGGGGCGCGAATATGTCGCCTCCATCCGCGATTTCTGGCGGGTCTGCAGCGGCGTCAATGAGACCGCGCGCGCCCGCGTGGCCAAGTTTCTTTCCGAAGTGCTGAACGTCGAGAAGTTCCCCCTGACCGTCCTTGACCGGCCGATTGAAAGCGAAACTTGCAAAATCGTAGAGAATTCTTACCGGGCGACGATCCTGGCCTTTCTTGACGAATGGAGCCTGTTTGCCGAACGCAACGGTGTGGATATCATGAAAGTCATTCAGGCCATCAAAATGCGCCCCACGCATTCCAACATGATCTTCCCCGGCCCGGGAATCGGCGGCTATTGTCTTCCCAAGGACGGCGGTTTGGGCGTCTGGGCATACCGCCACCTGATGGGATTTGAAGACGATATCTTCAAGATCACACCGATGGCGATCGACATCAACGACACCCGCGCCCTGCATGCGGCGGAACTGGTCCGCGACGCTCTGCGGAACATGGGCAAAATCGTCGCCGCTTCCAAGATCGTCATCCTCGGCGCTTCCTACCGGGAGGACGTGGGAGATACCCGCTACAGCGGTTCCGAGGTCCTTGTTCGCAAGCTAACGGAAATGGGCGGCGAGGTGCGCGTTCACGATCCTTACGTGAAGCACTGGTGGGAGCTGGAAAAACAGGAATCTTACCCCGTCCCCGGCCATTCCTGGGCCCGCTTCTTCCGCAACCAGGAACATCTCTCCGAATTGAGGATCGAGCCGGACATGAAGACCGTTCTCAAAGGCGCCGATGCGGTGGTATTGGCCGTCCGGCACCAGGCTTACCGGGATCTTGATCCCGCCGCCGTCATCGATTGCTTCGGACTGCTAGACGACGCCAAAATCCGCCGCTGCTTCGAACTGGGCTGTGAAGTGAAAGGCCTAGGCCGCGGGCATGTGAAGAGAATTAAAGACACACTTCAAAAAAAGAAAGAATAAAAGTCTAATTTTAAGAAAAGGAATATAGGCATATCAATGATTCAATATGATCGAATACAAGAAAAGCTTAAGCGAACCCCGCGAAGATGGCTGATAACCGGAGTTGCTGGATTTATTGGCTCCAACTTGCTTGAAAGACTTCTTACGCTGAATCAGCATGTTATTGGAATAGATAATTTTTTAACCGGTCATAAGAGTAATATCGAAGAAGTAAGAAGTTTTATCTCCCCCGACCAGTGGGGAAATTTTGAATTCATCGAAGGCGATATAAGAGATCTGGATATATGCCGAAAAGTATGCAGTGAAGCGGATTATGTCCTTCATCAAGCCGCGCTTGGCTCAGTACCCAGGTCGATACAGAATCCGATTGCGACAAACGAAAATAACCTTGTTGGATTCTTAAATATAATGGTTGCCGCGAAAGATGCGCAGGTGAAACGCCTTGTATATGCGTCGTCAAGCTCGGTCTATGGCGATCATCCCGATTTGCCCAAAGTTGAAGATAAAACAGGTCGGCCTTTGTCACCTTACGCCGTAACCAAGAAAATGAATGAGGCGTATGCGGATGTTTTTGCAGAAGTATACGGATTTAAAACAATTGGTTTGAGATATTTTAATGTCTTTGGCCCGCGTCAGGATCCAAACGGTCCTTATGCAGCCGTTATTCCCAAGTGGTTTTCATCTTTACGCAGTGGAGAAGACGTATACATTAACGGCGATGGAGAAACGAGTCGTGACTTTTGTTTTATAGAAAACGTCGTCCAGGCAAACATTCTAGCTGCATGTACTGAAAATGAAATGGCCTTAAATCATGTTTATAATGTCGCTTATGGCGGGCGAACAACATTGAATGAGCTTTTTGCAATGATCCAGGAGAAAGCTGCTGCCAGATACCCGCAAGCAACAACAATAAAACAAATTTATCGCGATTTTCGTCCGGGAGATATCCGCCACTCCCTGGCAGATATCGATAAGGCAAGAAGGCTGTTAGGATATGAACCGCAATTCTCGGTAAGGGAAGGTTTAGAAAGGGCAGGAAAATGGTATTTAGCTTTTTAAATTATTGTTAAGTTTGGACATTAATTGATTATGAAAACAAACTGGAATAATTGCTATTTTAAATTAGTGGTTTGCGGTGCTATTATGTTTTATCTAATCTTCATATCTGTTGGTTATGCTAAAACTTTTGCGTACGGTAACCCAATTGATGCCTTATTGGTGAAGGATGGAAAGCCGGTAGCAAGTATTGTGATCGCCAAACCAGCCAGTCGTTCGGCCCAATTTGCGGCAGCGGAACTACAATATCATATTGAAAAAATTACGGGGGCACGCTTACCGGTGGTGTATGATATCCAATCAGTTGAGGGCTTCCGTATCTTAGTCGGCGAAAGCAAGATTACACGAGCGTTAGGGTTCTATAACAACGATTTTAAACATCAAGAATATGTGATCCGGTTTCAGCCCAATGCTCTGATTCTTATGGGAAGGGATAAGGCGGATTGGGAGTCAATGGACTATGCTAAATACGAAACTTATCCGGCTGAATTAGACGAGCAGGCCACCTGTTATGCAATTTATGATTTTTTAGAACGATTTTGCGGTGTGCGCTGGTATCTGCCAACGGAATTGGGATTGGTTTTCTCCGTAAAGAAAACCCTTGTTGTCAAGGGTACTGAAATACGGCGAACACCAATAATGAAGTACCGAAGACTTTATAGTCTTGAGTTAATCCCAGAGACACTTTGCGATGAACCAGGACCGCTGCTATCTGCACGTGATGCTGCACTGTTTGCTCATCGCTGGCGTTTAACAGGTATACAACCGTATGCCTGCAATCATTCTTTTTATGGTTATTACAATAGACACTTGAAGGAGCATCCGGAATGGTTTGCTAAAGGTTACGACAAAAATATGCCGGATGGCACGAGGAATAAACCGCTAAAAAACATAAATGACGTGGCGCCATATTACCCCAACATGTGCTACACAAATAATGAATTTCTCCAACACGTCATTAAGCGCGCAAAATCTTTTTTTGACACAGGTCAAAAGGAAGGAGGAGAGCAAGCGGCCGGTGATTTTTTTAGCTTGTGCCCCATGGACAGCACTGGTGCTGATAAAATGTGTAAATGTCCTGAGTGTGAAAAACTTTTACATAAGAAGCCACCCTGCGATAGCTGGCGTAAGCAATATTTTTTCTGGGATGACAAGCACAGCGATTATATATACGGATTCGTGAACAAAGTTGCGCGTGAAACAGCTAAAACGCATCCGGATAAGTATCTCACCATGTTTGCATATCACCAGACATATTATCCACCAAGCCGTGAGCCCTTAGAGACGAATGTTGCAATATCATTTTGTATACATGCTTTATTACGCGCCGTGCCCGCAATGGATCGGGCGGTCAATGAACTCTTGGATAAATGGGACGAGGAATCATTACAGCGGCCGAAATACCTTTGGCTATATTTTCATCGACCTGGTCCGGCAAATCCATACTTTCCCGCATTCATGCCCCATAAAATGGTTCAGCAGATGAAGGATTATCACAAGCGCGGATTTCGAGGAATATTTGTCGAACCGCCATATTTTCCCCAATCGGCCGCGAAAGGAAACGCAAAATGGGCGCCGATAGTCAATCAATTGGAACTTTACATTGCTTTCAAACTGGCAGATGATCCAACTCTTGATGGAACCCAGATGATTGATGAATTCTTCAGACTATATTACGGTGCAGCCGCGCAACCTATGCAAGCCCTGTATGAAAAAATCGAACAAATTTACTGCGATTCCGTAAACTATTCGTTTAATCCTGAAAGGTATTTTGGTTATCAGACGAAAGATATTGCGTGGGGCAAACTTGGAACGACCAAGCGTGTGACTGAGTTAGGAAAGCTGATGGACAGTGCAAAAAAAGCGGCAAAAACAGACGTTGAGAAAAGACGCGTGGATATTTTTGAGAAAAGCGTCTGGAAGCCTATGCAAACTGCAAATGCGGAATACAAGGGTAGTATAACGTCATTAAAAAATTGAACTAAGACAATATATGCGCCGTTTTTTGCATTGATAAATACTATTGAAATTTTAATAAAGTGTCGTTTTGAGTGCTGATCGTGAGGAAAATTTCATGAATATAAAGAACAAAAAGATCATGGTTACTGGTGCTGATGGTTTTATCGGTTCCCACCTGACCGAAGAACTTATCAACCGTGGCCATGACGTCCGGGCTTTTGTCTTCTACAACTCATTTAATTCATGGGGTTGGTTGGACTCATTCGCCAAGGAAGCCATTGATAAAATTGAGGTCTTTGCCGGTGATATCCGCGATCCCAATGGCGTGAGAAAGGCCATTCAGGGGATAGATATAGTTTTTCATCTGGCTGCGCTTATTGCTATTCCATTCAGCTACCACTCGCCAGACAGTTATGTGGACACAAACATTAAAGGTACCTTGAATGTATTGCAGGCGGCGCGGGATAGCGGATGCAGTCGGGTTTTGATTACATCGACATCAGAGGTGTATGGAACAGCCCAGTATGTTCCGATCGACGAAAAGCATCCTTTTCAGGGGCAGTCGCCCTATTCCGCTTCAAAAATTGGGGCCGACCGGCTGGCGGAAAGCTTTTACCGCAGTTTTAATACGCCGGTCACTATTGTCAGGCCATTCAATACCTATGGCCCTCGTCAGTCCGCCCGCGCAGTTATCCCTACAATTATTACTCAGTTATTAAATGGAAAAACGGAAATCAAGTTGGGCAGCATTCACCCAACCCGTGATTTTAATTTTGTCAAAGACACCGCCGCCGGTTTCATTGCGATTGCAGAAACGCCTGCAACGATTGGAGAAGAGATCAACATTTCATCACAAAAGGAAATTTCCGTTGGCCAGCTTGCCGAGGAGATCATTGCACAGATCAATCCCGAAGCAAAAATTATTACAGACGACATTCGCCTTCGACCGGAAAAAAGTGAAGTGGAAAGACTTCTTGGCAGCAACGAAAAAATGCGCAGACTCACTAATTGGGAATCCAAATATACGTTGAAGCAGGGTATCAGCGAAACCGTCGCATGGTTCAAGAACAAAGAAAATTTGCGGCAATATAAGGCGGAGATTTATAATGTATAAAATACCCCTCTTTGATTTAAATTTCGGCGAAGATGAGGTCCAGGCAGTTGTTAATACAATTCGTTCAAACTGGATTTCTACCGGGCCAAAGTGCGAAGAGTTTGAAAACCTTTTCGCATCAATGCTCAATGTAAAATACGCCATCACAGTGACAAACTGCACCTGTGCGCTTCACCTGGCATGCGTTGTGTTAGGCATTAAAGAAGGCGACGAAGTCATCTGCCCATCGCTCACCTTTGCTGCTTCTGTGAATTGCATACGGTATATCAACGCAACTCCAGTATTTTGCGATATAAAAAGTTATGAACATATCAACATGGATGCCGACGAAATTGAAAAACTAATCACGCCGAAAACAAAAGCCATCATTGTTGTTCACATGGCCGGATTCCCAGCTGATATGGACAGCATTGTAGCTGTAGCGAAAAAGCATAACTTGCATGTTATTGAAGATGCATGTCACGGACCGCTTTCAGAATATGAAGGCAAGAAACTGGGTACCATCGGTGATGTGGGATGCTTTAGTTTTTTCTCGAATAAAAACATCAGCACAGGTGAAGGCGGCATGCTGGTAACAAACAACGAGGATCTAGCAAAACGGGTTCGCTTGCTTCGGTCACATGGGATGACTACGATGTCGTATCAGCGTGCTGCGGGACATGCAACATCTTATGACGTTGTAGATTTAGGGTACAATTACCGTATGGATGATCTTCGTGCATCCATTGGAATTTCACAACTTCATCGGCTTAAAGAAGATCTTTTAAAACGTGCTATAGTTAGATCCTGGTATTTAGATGCCTTTAAAAATATGGACAAGGTTATTGTGCCTTTTGCCGCCAATAATGAGTTTGTTTCCAATTACATTATGCCTATAGTGCTGAAAGATTCGACCGTAGATAATCGTGATAGAGTGCGTGAATCTTTGCATACCAAAGGAATTCAGACAAGTGTTCATTATCCGGCAGTGCATCAGTTTTCAATATATAAGAAGTATAGTGCAAATTTACCCAAAACTAATTATCTTACGGACAACGAAATTACATTGCCCATGTATAGCAAATTAAAGCTCGATGATATCCAATACATATGTGATAGCTTGAGGGAGATATTAAAAAGTGAACATTGAGTTTTCGCCAGAAGAAAGCAAAAGACATAGTTTACGTATATATAGAAACATATCTGAGAATATTGAGAAAGATCTTATCGACGATATTATTAAAGAGAAAGCAGACCTCATTATAGTAAGGATCCCTGCAGAAAAAAATCTTAGAACAATTGATAAACTGAACGAAATGGGGCTACCATATCATTATGCGGATACTTTATTACAGTATGTTGTTAACTTGAATGGATACTCGCCTAAGTCAATTGAAAATAGTGGATTAGAGTTCATTGAATGCAGAAAGGCACATGTTGATGTCCTTAAAAGCTTAATTTATGAGGTGTTCAAGTCGTATAATTATAATCATTATGTATCAAACATTTATATCAAGCAAAATAATGTTACTGATGGATATGTTGACTGGATTTCTTCATTTGTTGATAGTGATAATAAAAGTGTTTGGCTTGTTAAAGATGGCTCTAATTATGTTGCATTTGCGTCATGTTCCTTTGAAAAGGAGAAGAGCATAGGTGTGTTATACGGTGTATCACCCCATGCGTCTGGTAAACATATATATGCAGACTTAATAAGATATACACAATTAATATCACAAAGTAAGAACATAGATTGGATGCAAGTAGGCACACAAGCACAAAACTATGCAGTGCAAAGAACATGGTCTAAGGAAGGTTTTACTTTAAGGGAAAGCTTAATTACATATCATGTAAATTCATTTCTAAGTTCTTGCACATTTGAAGAGAAGCTTTTAATGGATAACATGACAATAGATACACCTGTCAATCTAGTTAGAAAATATTTAAATGTTGATCATGATGTAAAAATAAAATCCAATATTAGGATTGTTGATTTGGCAACGCAAACGAATGAAAAAGTAAAATCAGTGACTGTAAAAATTAATGCTTTGAATTCGATCGGACGCGCTTTAGTAAGTGTTCTTTTGTATGATCGGTTTAATAAGCCGAATAGACTTATTTATCATGATGTCTTTTTTTGAGATAAATATACATTTATGAATAATCACGTTAAATATAAATTCGAAGATTTTACGTTAACTAATTATCGTACAATGATCCAACTCGCGAAAAAGAACAATTATCAATTCAAATTCTTTTTTGAGCAGAATGATATTGAATCAAAAGTAATCCTATGGCGTCACGATGTGGAATTTTCCCCGTTCATTGCCTTAAAGATGGCTGAAATTGAAGCTATGGAAGGTGTTAAAGCCACCTACTTTTTCCAATTGCATTCGGAGTTCTATAATGTACTTGAAAAAGAAATTTCCGGGATCGTTTTGAAAATCAGATCACTGGGTCATGATATTGGTCTTCACTTTGATTCACACTATTTTAATATAGATTGCGAGGAGGACTTAGAAAAATATCTGGCATTGGATGTTCAGTATTTTAATGCAATTTTGGGCACAGAGGTAAAAGGATTTTCTTTTCATAACACCAACAAGTTTATTCTTTCCTGTGAAATGGACAGTTATGCAGGTTTAATAAATGTTTACTCAAAATATTTTAAAGACCATTTTGCCTATTGCGCTGATTCAACGGGTTATTGGCGATATGAACGATTAATAGATGTATTGAACAACCCAAACCTTCAAAAGCTTCAAGTATTGACGCATGATGCCATGTGGAGCTCTGAAATACTGCCGCCGCGTCAGCGAGTTTTTAAAATTATCGATGAGAATGCTGAACGCCTAAAGAATATTTATGATAGTCACCTAAAAAAAATTGGTCAGAATAATATTGATTGGAAGGGCGCTCTTTAAAAATTGATTTTTGAATTAGCTCTTAGACATGAAGACCGATTTGATTTGGTGGCAGTGTGAAAAAAATCCCATATTCACAGATTGGTTCACGGCATCTGCTTAAAGCAAAAACCCTTTTTTCAAAGTACAAGATATATTTTCAATCAAGCTCTCTGTATTTATTTTCTTCACTTTTTACGGCTGTAATTTCCGTTGCCATAAATCCCTTTTTGGCCAAGAATCTATCGCCTGAAGACTATGCAATCTTAGGATATTTCAATTCGTTCAGTCTGATTATTTTGCCATTGCTCAATTTCAGCCTGATTTCCTACTACCTACGAAACTACTATCGAATATCAGATGATCGGAAACAAATAGTAAGCGATACCATCCTGATTGCGCTTTTGGTCTATGGTATTTTTGCCCTTGTCATATCCAGCACGGTTTTTTATTTTTACTGCCAATGGAGCAAAGTAACTTTTCCCTTTTATCCATACGCATTGCTTACATTTGCACCTATATATTTAAACAATATTTTTATTCTCTTTCAGGTAAACTGTCGCCTTAAGCGTGAGGCCGGTAGATATTGTAAGGTTACGATATTCAATGCAATAATTTCTGCTGCATTGGCTATTCTGCTGGTTGTGATTTATAAGTATGGCGCTACAGGTCGCATGTTGGCAACCTTGTTAGCGTCAGTAGTAATATCTATTTACTGCTTTAAACAAGTATTCGGGAAATTACAATTCGATTTTGCCATAATAAAGGAGGCTTTTCTATTTGGGTGGCCCCTCTCTTTATCAGCTATTTTATGGTATTTCCTTTCTGGTGTCGACAGGGCGATGCTTGAGAAATTAAACGATAACTATACCTTCGGATTTTACAATGTAGGAATGCAAATAGCCGGTTTTTTTTTCGTCTTCTATACTGCCATAGCTCAAACTTTTGAACCGGACATATATAAAGCTATTGCAGACAACAAAAAGCGTAAATTGGTTAAAATTATCGGTGGTATCGTAACATTGAATGCACTACCTAATATTGTTTTTATCTTTTTTGCTCCTTTTATCATCGGCCTTTTAACCTATAATCGCTATACCGATGCTTCAGGGTTTGCACAAATTTTGGCCTTAAAAAATATTACCGTTTCCTTCTATTATGCTGTCATTACAGTTATTATTGGTTACGGTTTTACAAAATCGGAACTGCTGATTCGAATCACTGGTGCGCTGTTTTGTATCCTGATGTTTAAATTTATGATCGGAAATTTTGGCTTTTACGGTGCTGCGTGGGGTCAAGTTTTAGCATTTTTTATCATGGCGGCACTCAGTAGTGGGTTTTTGTATTATCTATATCACAATAAATTATTAGTCTTGAAATCTGGGAAAGTAAGCGGGTGAGTAATAATGCAAAAGATTAAGGTTGCCTGGATTTGTCATTTCTCTAATGAGGAAATTCGTAAAAGACTTCCGCTTTCTGAGATGAAATTGAAGAATTGGATTAAGACCTTATTCGGAAAACAAATTAATAATGGATATTCAGATTTTGCACCTTGGGTAACAAATTTAATTAAAGAGTTCGGAAAATTTGATGACATTGAACTTCATGTTATTTCGCCGTTCCTCGGATTAACGCATTTTACTTATGAATTTCGGATGAATAATGTTAACTATCATTTTTTTTCGCCTGCAGTTCCTTTTTTGCACATACCTTATAATGGGTTGAATATTAAAGGATTGCCTCCTTTTTTTATTAACAGACAATATATTAAAAGCTTTCTGCTTCAAATTAAGCCCGATATCGTGAATCTCATCGGAACTGAAAATCCATATTATTCGATTGCTGCGCTCGATATAAAAGAAACCCCTGTTTATGTTTCAGCTCAGACCGTTTATACAAATCCTGACCGGATGAAGTATGCTGATGATTTCATACAGTTAAATTGGGATGTGGAATTAAAGATTCATCGGAAAGAAAAATATTATGGTTGCGGTGGAAGAATGCACAGGGATTTGATTTTGCGCAACAATCCTGATGCAATAATTTTTAAAATGTTTTTCCCAATAGAAAAACCGAAGCACGTCAACGTTGTTCCGAAAATATTTGATTTTGTTTTCTTTGCAGCAGGTGTTGCAAAGAAGAAGGGGATTGAAGATGCCATTGATGCATTGGCACTGGCTAAAAAGTCAAAAAATAACGTCACTTTGAATATCGTCGGCAGTTGCCCCATCGATTATAAAACTTTCCTGCTTAATAAAATTAGTGATTTGAATCTGAGCGCGAATATTATATTTACTGATTATTTTCCGAATCATACTGATATGCACCAGCATGTTGTTCAAGCTCGTTATGCCCTTTTGCCCGTAAAATTGGACATCATTCCTGGTGCCATTATAGAAGCTATTTATCTTGATTTACCGGTTGTTACTTATAAGACGACTGGAACACCCTATTTAAACCGGGATGGCGAATCTGTTTTGCTATGTGATATTGGCGATATTGAAGGGATGTCAAAAAACATGCGCGCTCTGTTAGATTCACCGCCCTTGGCTGAAAAGCTTCGGAAGAATGCCAGGGCTTTTGCTGAGCGTGAATTTGACAATGCCGTTTCCGCCAAGCGACTGGTTAGCAATTACAGGGCCGTAATTGATCATTACCATCACAATATACCGATTCCTCAGGAGCAGTTGTTTGATGTTAAAGAGTTCTCTATATATTGATTCATGGAGAAAGAACAATGGATAAACACGTCGCAGTAAAAGATATAATCAATTTTCTCGGATCCGAAATTATCAGCATTGATGGCAACCCGGAAAATATTTATGTGACAAATTTGAAGCCCCCGGAGTTGGTTGATAAGGACACACTGGATTGGATTGGCAAACAAAAACAAAATAAACAGCAGATTGCAGAAGAAACAGCGGCACAAATAATAATATGTGATTCAACCGTTATCTTTACTGAAAAGATTGCCACTCAGAATAAAGTTTTAATCCATGTTAATAATCCCAGACTGGTAATTGCGTTAGTAGCTGACAAATACTTTTTGAAAAAACCGGAACCGGGGATCCATTCCACAGCCTATTTGCACCCGGAAGCTGTAGTTGATTCCACAGTCTATATTGGGGCCAATTGTTCCATTGGTAAATGTACTATCCTTGAGGGAACAAGCATATATCCAAATGTCACCATTTATGATGGTGTATCTATTGGCAAAAATGTTTTAATACAGGCAGGAGCCGTCATTGGAACAGATGGTTTAGGTTGTGAGCGCCGTGATGATGGGACGCTAATAAAATTTTCACATTTAGGGGGTGTGGAAATATGCGACGATGTAGAGATTGGCGCTAATTGTCAGATTGCAAGAGGCGCGTTGTCTAATACCATTATTGGTCGCGGATGCAAAATCAATGGACTGTGTTTTATCGCACATAATTGTGTGCTTGATGATAACGTCTGGATTACTGGAAATACAATGCTTGCCGGCTCAGTAAAAGTGGGTAAGAATGCTACAATATTTTCCAGCGTGATTGTGCGCGAGCAACGCCGCATTGGGCAGCGTGCTACAATCGGCATGGGGTCAGTCGTAACAAAAGATGTTCCCGCGGGTGAAACGTGGTTGGGTAGTCCTGCAAAAAAGGTTGAAAAATGAGACATAAATTTCCGGATCTGATCGTTAACAAGGAAGACAGTATCCTTTTTGTTCTCAAAAAAATGGATCAGTCCAAGCGGAAACTGCTAATAGTCATGGATGATGACAAATTTGTCGGACTTGTCAGTATTGGCGATGTTCAAAGAGCAATCATCAAAGGGAAAGATGTTCATACATCAATATCAGGTATTCTTCGTCAGGATGTTACGGTTGCATCAACCGAAGACGATCTTGACGGCGTGAAAGAACGCATGAAGATCAGGCGCAATGAACTGATGCCGGTTGTGTCAACTGAAGGTAAATTGATTGATGTGATTTTTTGGGAGGATCTGTTCGCGGAAGAATGTCAGAAAAAGAAGCGTGTGAATTTGAATCTTCCGGTTATCATTATGGCAGGAGGCAAAGGCACGAGATTGAAGCCTCTAACAAATGTTTTGCCCAAGGCACTCATTCCCGTCCGCAGTAAAACCATTATTGAAGAGATCATGGATCGTTTTTTGGATTGCGGATGCCGGGATTTTTCTATTTCCGTTAACTACAAGGCGGAGATGATCCGTTACTATTTGGATACCCTTCAAAAGCCTTTATGCAACGTAAATTACATCAAAGAGAACAAGCCTCTTGGAACTGCAGGCAGTTTGTATTTATTGAGGAATAAAATCAAAACAACATTTTTTGTTACGAATTGCGATATCATTATAGATCAGGACTACGTTGATATACTAAATTATCATCGAGAGAATAAAAATGAAATTACAGTAGTAGCTGCGCTGAAGCATTACGAAATTCCATACGGTACGCTGAAAAGCGGCGAGGATGGCCTTCTTAAGTCAATTCAAGAAAAGCCTGAGTTTGTTTATAAAATTAATACGGGCTTTTATATTTTAGAGCCCAATCTCATCAATGAAATTCCTCATAATATTTTTTTTCACATCACTGATCTGATCGAAAAACTTCTGCTTGAAGATCGCCGAGTCGGTGTGTTTCCGGTTAGCGAGAAGTCCTGGATGGACATCGGCAACTGGGATGAATATTATGATCATATCCGGTTTTATCGGTGCAACTCTTTTTCATGAAGCTTCAATGACATCGTTAACTTCTGTTAAAAATAATCTCTTTTTCATCTTATTGATTCTGTTGTACATAAGCGCTACTTTTCCCATGGGTGTTGCGTTTGTAGGTCTTTCTTTAACCAAGCCGCTTTTTGCAATTCTCGCGCTGATAGCAATTTTTAACTATGTCAAAATCCGCATAAATGATCCGATGATATGGTTTTTAGTTTGCTTTGTTTTATACTTTCTTGTCATTTTTTCACTGACATTATTCCCACATGGTTACATCAGCAGTGAAACGATCCAACGGATTATAGTCAACGTAACACCTTTGCTTATATGTTTTGTTTTTATTGATTATTTTAAGAATAGTCAAAATAATAACAAGATAACAGTTCTTTTATTTTTTGCATTTCTTATAATTATAGTCCGTTCAATTACTGCTATTAACGCGGAAATATTGATGCCAAATATTGCCCGTAACAGTGCAACTGGCATGTACGATGATTTCCCGGAGTTTGGACTTATTGGTGCCGGAACCTATCAATTCATCAATGGGCTTGTTTTCATAGTGCTTCCTATTATGTTTATTCTCAGACATAGAGGACCTGTGAAAGTAAAAATATTGATGATGATCGTTGGGATTCTGTCTTTAAGTGCCATAGTATATACGGCATGGGGCACGGCGCTAATCATGTATTTTCTACTAATACTCATTGGTTTATCGCCCCAGAAAACAAAGTATATTCCGTTTTATGTTGCCCTTATATGTGCGGCATTATTAATTGCCGTAAATTCTGACTTTGTTTTTCAATTTTTAGGATCAATCTTTGCGGGCAATCCCACTATTTATGACAAAATTATTGATATTAAACAGTCCTTTCTTGAAGGGGAAGCTAGTGGCCAATTAGAAAGTCGACAGACTCTGTATATACAGTCGCTGGATATTTTCATGTCAAGCCCCCTTTTCGGTGACATAAATGCAGAGCCGGGTGGTCATGCTTTCTGGATCGATCATTTGGCAAGTTTCGGGATATTAGGCACAATCCCATTAATATTAGCTTATTTATCAATAATTATAAAATCCGCAGTTTTTGTGCCTGATGATTATCGGACATATTATTATTTAAATTCTTTTATTTTTATAATCTTCGGTTGCTTAAAAAATGTTGGTGGTTATGAATTTATGCTGTTTTTATGTGTAATTGGACCAGTCATGGTATATAAATACAGCATGGTGAAACAAGCGTTTAATCATAATATCGGAAAAGAAATATAGCAACAGCGCCCTGACGATTACAGATTACGATCCATAGTGCTGCAATCAACTGATCATACGGAAATGTACAATACTGACAAGAACAATCTGGAAATAGATGGATCAATGTCCAAGCATAACGGTTTATAAATGAAAAAATACTAATAAGGTGTAAATTATATGGGCAATAAACAATTATCGAAAACCCCTTTTTTGTCAATCTGCATAACATCTTATAATAGAGTGAATGAATTGTATAGATGCCTTAAAAGCGTGGATTCGATTTATAAAGATTTAATTGAAATTATTGTGAGCGAGGATTGCTCACCGAAAAAAGAAGAAATATCGAAAATTGTAGAGCTGTTTATCTCGGAGACCGATTACTCTGTGTTGTATAATACAAACATATATAATTTGGGCTACGATTGTAATCTCGGAAAACTGATTGAACTTGCGCGCGGGGTGTACATATTATTTATGAGTGATGATGATGCTTTCTGCGAAAAAGCATTAGACAAGATAATAGATACCCTCCAGAAAATGGACTGTGCCGTAGCTTTTTCACCATTTCTTAGTAATTACACAGGCGGCATTGAAAGAAAATTCAATAAGACAATGCTAATTCCCAAAGGGATTAAAAATGTAAAAAAATATTTGTATTGCGCCATTCTTTTTTCAGGTTTGATTTTTAAAAAGAAATTCATAATGGATTATTCATCTGATAAATTTAAAAATTTAATCTATTTTCAAGTATATTTGTTTGCCTCTGTACTGTACAGAAATAATGGCTGTTACATCGATTTGCCATTGGTGCAGTGTATAAATGATGGTGAAAACGCCTTTGGTATCAGCGATTCAAGTGAAAAAAATTCGCTTCTGGCAGACAGAAAATCTATATATTCAAATTTGGAATATCATAAAGGTCTTATTAGGGTTATTGAATTATTCGACGATGAAAATGGGACCGATTTAAAAAACAGTTTTGCTAGAGAGTATTCACTTAGGGCTTTTACTGGGCTGTCTAAGGCACGCAAAGCAGGGCAACGTGAGTTGATTATTTATTGGAATAAGATGAAGGCTCTAAATGTCAAACTATCATGGATAGCTAAAATGTATTACTGGGCATTAAAAATATTGGGCTATAGAGTCTGTGATTTTATATTTGATATTCCCAAAAAAATACTACTCGGCCTCAGAAAAAGACAGGTTACCTGATGTTATCAGACAACAGCTCACAATTGGTGTGGCAGTAATGCAAATTCTATTTTTTGGTGTGTTCTGCAGAAAAGAAGAGGAGGCCCATCTTATTAAAAACAGTAATATTGGGGTTCAAGGGGCTGTTATATCATTTCAATGGAACCTAATTGAGGGGCTGATTGCGAATTTGGAAGCACCAATTTCAATATTAAATTTTCTTCCTGTGGGCACTTATCCGAAATACTATAAAAAAATAATCTTGAAATCCGTTGAGTGGCGAAAAAGTAAGTATGTAACTGATAAAACAATTGGTTTTATTAATTTGCTTGGAATCAAACAAATCATTCAAATCTACAGAGCGAAAATTGAAATTGAAAATTGGTTGAATAAAACCGATGATAAAGACAAATGTATTTTAATATACGATCTTGTATTGCCATATTTAATTGCATTAAATTGGGTTAAAAAGAAATATCCAAAGATTATTACATGTTCAATTGTGGCTGATTTACCAAACCAATTTGGTTATAATAAAAAAGATAAAGGATTAATGAAATTATTAAGGCGATTTATTGGCAAAGTGCAATTGCATGAAATTCAAAAAATGAACTGCTATGCACTATTAACAAAACACATGAAATATCCTTTAAATATACCAGATGCTTCATATGTGGTTATTGAAGGTATTGCCAGTTCAAATGTTCCCTTTAGAGAAATTCAACGAAACTCAAAAAATATTATTATGTATGCTGGTGTGCTTACAGATATATACGGAATTGATAATCTCGTGAAAGCTTTTATGGGAATTGATGATACGAATTATGAGTTATGGTTATGCGGTAGTGGTGATTATGAAGACACAATATGTAAATGCTTGTCTGTGGACAAGAGAATTAAATATTTTGGTTATTGCCCGAAAAATAAAATATATGAGTTGCAAAGTCAGGCTTCTGTATTGGTGAATCCACGGCAGAATATTGGCGAATATACCAAGTATTCGTTCCCGTCAAAGATCATGGAATATTTAGCGGCTGGGCGTCCGGTTATTGCTTATAGACTGGATGGCATACCATTAGAATACTATGACTATATTCAATGTGTGGATGGCAATGCCGTCAGAGATCTGCGTGAAAAAATGATAGAAGTATGTGAACTTTCGTTTGAAGAAAGACAGAGGTTAGGCGCGCAAGGTAGACAATTTGTAATGCAAAATAAAAATGCAAGAACACAATGCAAGAAAATCTTGGACTTGCTTTCAAGCGTGTTTGAAAACCACTCTACTGCTTAATTATTAATAGTATCATTCATCCTTCATCCGTTTCTTTGCAAATGTAAGTCCTGTTTTTAAAATAGAAAGGTAGCTTATGTTCAGAAATAAAACTTTATTAATCACCGGTGGAACCGGCACCTTCGGGAATGCGGTGCTGAGAAGATTCTTAGAGACGGAAATCAAAGAGATACGAATTTTCAGCCGCGATGAAAAGAAACAGGAAGATCTGCGTATTGCGCTGGCCAATCCTAAGGTAAAATTTTTCATTGGGGATGTTCGCAATTACGACAGCATCATACCTGCAATGCAGGATGTGGATTATGTTTTTCACGCTGCGGCGCTCAAACAGGTGCCTTCCTGTGAATTCTTTCCCATCGAAGCGATACGGACCAATGATCTGGGCGCGGAAAACGTAATGAACGCGGCGCTGGCCTGTCAGGTTAAAAATGTCATTGTGCTCAGTACGGATAAAGCGGTTTATCCCATTAATGCAATGGGGATCTCCAAGGCGATGATGGAGAAGCTGATGATTGCCAAGGCGCGAATGTATGGCGACAAGAAAACCATTTTCTGCGGAACGCGTTACGGTAACGTGATGGCTTCACGAGGCTCGGTCATTCCACTGTTTCTTCACCAGATTCAGGCCGGCGCGCCACTGACGTTGACGGACCCGAACATGACGCGTTTTATGATGACCATTGATGATGCCGTTGATCTGGTTTTGTATGCTTTTCAAAATGGCAATCCCGGGGATATTTTTGTTCAGAAAGCACCTGCTGCCACGATTGGGGTTCTGGCCGGAGCGCTGCTCAAGCTGTTCAATGCAACAAATGAAGTTCGCATTATCGGTACACGCCACGGTGAGAAATTATACGAAACACTTTTGAATCGCGAAGAAATGGCCAAAGCTGAAGATATGGGAGATTATTTCCGTGTTCCGGCTGATGTACGCGATCTGAACTATAACTGCTATTTCGTTGAAGGTCAGGAAGAGGTTTCGGCTAAAGAAGACTATAATTCGCATAATACGGCAAGACTGGATGTTGATGGGATGGTCAAGCTTTTGCTTAAGTTGGAGATAATTCAAAAGGCACTTAAAGGCGAGAAGGTAGAGAAGTGACGGGTAATGAGTAAAAATATAGGCGATAAGCGAGAGGCGATAGGGGAAAGACAGAGATCAGAGGCCAGAAATCAAAGGGTGGCAGGTAGGAAAGAATAGCGCGAGATCAGTGATGAGTGACGGGAAAGAAGAGATGAAAGTATTTGTGACGGGTGCTAAGGGGTTTGTTGGGCAGAATCTGGTTGTGATGCTGGGCAGGCAAAACAATGTCGAGGTTCTTGGATATGATTTGGGGGACCCGAAATCCGCGCTGGATGCGGGGCTCGCAACAGCGAATGTTATTTTTCATCTGGCGGGTGTAAACCGCCCTGAGAAGCCGGAAGATTTCGCGGCAGGAAATACCGGATTTACGCAAGATATTTGCGATACCTTACGGGCTATGGACCGTAAACCGTTGATCATCTTGTCTTCTTCAATACAGGCTGTGCTGGATAATCCGTACGGTACAAGCAAGCGCGAAGCGGAAAACGTTTTATTAAAATTTGCGGAAGAAACAGATGCCCGCGTTGTGATCTTTCGCTTGAAAAATGTTTTTGGAAAATGGTGTCGGCCGAATTACAATTCTGCAGTGGCGACGTTTTGTCACAATATTGCCCGTGATCTGCCTATTACTGTTTCCAGTCGCGCCAATGAAGTCCATCTGGTTTATGTAGATGACGTCTGTGCGGCCATGATGGAAGCGGCCGAAATCATAACGTCACAGGCGCACTTTGTGCCATCGCAAGGGTCGGCATTCGCTGATGTTACGCCATCATTAAAAATCACGCTTGGTGAACTGGTCGATACGATAAACACATTTAAGAATTCGCGGTCAACTTTACAGGTCCCCGCATTTGACGATCCTTTCGTTTACCGGCTTTATGCAACATACCTTTCTTATCTGGAGGAAACTAATTTTTCTTATGGTTTGGATATCAAAACCGACAATCGCGGTTGTCTGGCTGAATTCCTGAAATCGCCTTCTTTCGGGCAAATTTTTGTGTCCCGCACAAAGCCCGGCATTACGCGCGGCAATCATTATCACCATACGAAAACTGAAAAGTTTCTGGTTGTGGAAGGGGAAGCAATTGTCAGGTTTAGAAAGATAGGGGAGGAAATCAGCGGGCACAGATCAGTGGGCAGAACTCAGAGATCAGAGATCGGAGGTCAGAAGTCAGAGGTCATTGAATATCGGATTAGTGGGACTGAATTTCGAGTGGTGGATATTCCGCCGGGATACACGCATTCAATTGAAAATGTGGGGAATAGTGATTTGGTAACTCTGTTCTGGGCAAATCAGGTTTTTGATCCGGAGCAGCCGGATACGTACTTTGAGGAAGTGTGAGTAAGTAACGTGTGATAAGTGATAAGTGACGAATAACTTATGATAAGTAATGAGTAACGAGTAACAAGAAATAAATGACGGACGGAAATAAAATAAGAACCCATAAGGATCTTGCTGTTTGGCAGCGGGCCATTGAGCTTTTAGTTGACGTATATCAAATTACCAAATCCTTTCCGAAAGAAAAGATTTATGGCTTAGTTCCTCAGATGAGACGTGCGGCTGTATCGATTCCCACGAATATCGCTGAAGGTGCCGATCGCCAAATAAAAAAGGAATTCTATCAATTTATTCATATATCAATAGGTTCTCTCTCTGCGCCGGAAACTCATTTCATAATTGCGATACGCCTTTCTTATTGTTTGAAAGAACAAGGCGATGAAATGCTACCAAAACTCGATACAATAAGACGCATGCTTTTTGGATTATTGCAGCACTGCCGAACGGCTATAAACGTGATGCGCTCGCAACGGATGTCGCGTTACCTGTCACTGGTCACTCGTTACAATTCCCTGGAGGTTCTATGAAAGTAGCAACGATTATCGGAACTCGACCTGAGATTATTAGATTGTCGCGTGTGATGGCGGCGCTGGATCGCTGTGTCGGTCATGTGATTGTTCATACGGGGCAGAATTATGACTTCGAACTGAATCAAATTTTCTTTGATGATTTGGAAATCCGCAAACCGGACTATTTTCTCGATGCGGCGGGGAAGAACGGTGCCGAAACCGCAGGTTTGGTGATAAGCCGAGCTGATGATGCTTTGGCTCAAATTAGGCCGGACGCAGTTTTGATACTGGGCGACACCAACAGCTGTTTGGCCGCCTATGCCGCCAAGCGCAGGAAAATTCCGGTATTTCACATGGAGGCAGGCAACCGCTGCTTCGATCAGCGCGTACCGGAAGAGATCAACCGCAAGATCGTGGATCATATCAGTGATATAAATATGCCTTACAGCGCAATCAGCCGCGAATATCTTTTACGTGAAGGTTTGCCACCGGAGCGCGTTATAAAGACAGGCAGTCCAATGTTTGAAGTGCTGCATCATTACATGCCGAAAATACAGAGGTCAGAAATCAGATGCCGGCTGGGCCTGAAAGAGCTGGATTATTTTGTGGTGAGCTGTCATCGGGAAGAAAATGTGGACAGTGAAGACAATTTCCGTGGATTAATCGAAATGCTCAAAGGGTTGGCCGATACATTCGGCAAGCGGGTGATCATGACCACGCATCCGCGCACACGAAAACGCATCGAACAGGCAAAGATTAATCTTCCGAACTTGGTTGAAATGAATAAACCTTTCGGCTTGAGTGATTACGTGAATCTTCAAATGAATGCCAAGGCTGTTCTTTCCGACAGCGGTACGATTACGGAAGAATCTTCAATTTTAAACTTTCCCGCTCTTAACATCCGCCAAGCGCACGAGCGGCCCGAAGGAATGGAAGAAGGTTCGGTCATGATGGTCGGTTTGTCCTGGGCACGAATCAAGGAAGCCCTGGCCGTTCTTGAAAAGCAGCCGCGTGGTGAACAGCGAATTTTAAAGCTTGTTGAAGATTACAACGTCCCCAACGTTTCCGAAAAAGTTGCCCGCATCATTTTAAGCTATACGGACTATGTCAATCGGGTGGTGTGGAATAAATAGAAGTCTGTGGTCAGAGGTCAGAGCTCAGCAATCCAGGTTCAACTGCTGATCTCTTACTTCTGGCCCCTGATCTCTGGATTTACTATGCGCATTCTTTTTCTTACCCAGTGGTTTCAGCCGGAAAACTTTTTCAAAGGCTTGCCTTTTGCAAAAGCGTTGGCAGAAAAAGGGCATGATGTGGAGGTGCTCACAGGATTCCCGAATTATCCGGGGGGAGAATTGTATCCCGGATATAGAATACGTTTTTACCAGAAGGACGTGATGGATGGTGTAACCGTTCATCGCGTGCCGCTTTATCCCAGTCATGATAAATCAGCGTTTCGCAGGATTGCCAATTATGTGAGTTTTTCTTTGTCCGCTTTACTGATGGGCATCTGGCTGGTTAAAAAACCGGATGTTATTTATGTCTATAACCTGGTTACGCTGGGTTTACCGGCCTTTTTAATTCGTTTCATCTATGGTTCCAAGGTGCTTTTTGATGTGCAGGATTTGTGGCCTGAATCTGTTGCCGGATCAGGCATGATCGGCAATAAGAAAGCCTTGAATTTTCTGACACACCTTTGTAACTGGGTCTATCGTAGTGCGGATAAGTTGGTTGTTTTATCTCCAGGTTTTAAGGCTCATTTGACGGGGCGAGGAATTAACTCGGGTAGTATCCGTGTGATTTATAATTGGTGTGATGAGAATAGTTTGAGGAAGAAATCGTCCGCCTCCGCAAAAGAACACAAAACGTCGGAGAAGTTTATTGTATTGTATGCGGGAGCAATGGGTGTTGTTCAGGGACTCGATACACTGCTCAAGTGCGCGGATCTTTGCCAAAAATCTTTGCCAAATGTTGAATTTGCACTAATCGGGGATGGCGCCGACCGAAAAAGATTGGAGCATCTTGCGGCGGAAATGAAGCTGAAGAATGTTTTATTTTTGCCTCGGCGGCCGATTGAGGAAATGGAGAAAATATATGATATGGCTGACGCGCTAATGGTTCATCTAAAAGACTATCCGCTGTTCAGGATTACTATTCCGTCAAAAACGCAAAGTTATCTTTTCATGGGTAAACCATTGATTATGGCTGTTCGCGGGGATTCTGCGGCGTTAGTCGATAATGCGGGTGCGGGAGTTCTCTGTGAACCGGACGATCCGGCATCGCTCATGGAAGCACTAAAAAAATTGATTAATGCAGGTCCGGAAGCCAGAAGAAAGATGGGCCAGGCCGGTCATCAATATTACCTGCAGAATTTGTCATTTGATAAAGGCGTTGATCAGTTTGAAGCGCTAATGTCTTCTCTAGTGCAGGATGCCTCTAGAAGAAGGAACGGTTAATTCTGCATGAGGATTAAACGAATATTTGATTTAATATTAACAATTCTGGCTATGGTTGTTTTATTGCCTGTTTGTGTCATCATCTCACTGATTGTACGCATAAAGATTGGTGCGCCTATTTTTTTCGTTCAGAATAGGCCCGGTTTTAAGGCACGGCCATTTGAAATGTATAAGTTCCGGACAATGACGGAGGCACGGGATGTGAAAGGAAATTTATTGCCCGATGCTATACGCCTCACAGGTTTCGGATGTTTCTTAAGAGGCACCAGTTTGGATGAATTGCCGGAATTGTTCAATGTGCTGAAGGGCGATATGAGCTTGGTGGGGCCTCGGCCGCTTTTGACGCAATATCTGGATCGCTATACTCCCGAACAGGCGAGGCGACACGAAGTTAAACCAGGCATCACAGGCTGGGCGCAGGTCAACGGCCGCAACGCCATTACATGGGAAGAAAAGTTCAAACTGGATGTTTGGTACGTTGACAATCAATCTCTTTGGCTGGATATAAAAATAATTTTTTTGACTATTTCGAAAATATTTAAGCGCGAAGGGATCAACCAGCCGGGACAGGCGACGATGGAGGAGTTCAAGGGAATCGGCAAACCTTAATCTGATGGATTATCTTGACAATCATGTCATTATGCTGTAAATATTACGACAATGAGCGATAATATACAGCTATATAGAATGATAAACGACAGGATTCCCGAATCCGGCAAGAGACGCTTGCTGCTTTTGACCGGCGCGCGTCAGACCGGAAAGACAACCCTTGCCAAGAGTAAATATCCGGATTTACGTTATATTAATCTGGATGCTCCGGAAAATCGCGAGGCGATTCGTCAAGTCTCCTCATCCCTGTGGGCGAAGGACATCGGGCACGCCGTGCTCGATGAAGCTCAAAAAGAACCTGTCATCTTTGATAAAATAAAATACGCGTTTGATGAGGGGGCGCTTACTTTTTCTGTTTTACTGGGGTCCAGCCAGATTCTTCTTTTAAAAAAGATACGGGAAACATTGGCCGGCCGCGTTTCAATCTTTGAGCTTTGGCCGCTCATGATGTGCGAGATCTTTAATAATAAGACCACAGCCCCCGAAACATTGCCTCTGGTTGATGATGTTTTTTCCCCGATGGCCTTCGACGATATTTTCGGAAATCAACCTTCTGTTTTGTTGGCCGAAGAAGATGCGTGGCGTAGAAACGCGCAGGACTACCTCCTGCAGTGGGGTGGGATGCCTGCTTTGCTGCCGTTGGATGCATCGGAGCGGTCTCAGTGGCTCAAAGATTATGAATATACCTATCTTGAACGGGATGTCGCCGATCTTGTCCGGTTGGATGATCTGTTGCCGTTTAGAAAGTTTCAGCGCCTGGCCGCGCTTCGCTCCGGCTGTTTATTAAACTATGCGGAATTGGCCAGGGATGCTGCAGTCAGCATTGATACGGCGCGGCGCTACCTTGAATACCTTCGGCTTTCTTATCAAACCTGGCTCTTGCCGCCTTATCATGTCAATCTGACCAGCGCGGTGATCAAGACGCCCAAGACCTACTGGCTTGATGTCGGTCTGATACGGCATTTGACCGGTGTAAAGGAAGTTGTGACAGGCGAGCTCTACGAATCCATGGTTGTCGGTGAACTTGTCAAGTGGATGAAAACGATGGCCCGCGATGGCGATTTATATTTCTATCGGACACGCTCCGGCCTGGAAGTGGACATTCTTTTTGAATCACCGGCGGGCGTTGTCGGTATGGAAATTAAATCCCGGTCGGTCCTGGCTGCCAAAGACACGCGTGGCCTCAGGGAAATAGCCACTTCACTGGGCGACAAGTGGCGTGGCGGGTTGGTGATTTACTCCGGTAATGAACTTAAACGTATAGACGAGCCCCGCATATGGGCGGTTCCGTCACACAGATTATTTACGGGGAAGGTTGAAAGGCCATAAACGGCGCAGATAGCCTCAAGGGGTTCCTGAAAATGGATAAGAAGAAAATTGCAGTATATGGGGCCGGTGGGTTCGGGCGTGAAGTGGCATGGCTGGCCGAAAGTTCCGTCATCGATGGTAAAGGCGTTGAGGTCGTTTGTTTTATTGATGACGATGAATCCATTCGCGGGTCAATGTTGAATGATATTGAGGTTTTATCGCTTTTTGATGCAAAGAACAAATATCCTGATGCGTCTGTGGTTAGCGGTATCGGTGTGCCAAAAATCCGTGAATTGACAATGGAAAAGGCGCGATCCGCCGGGTTTGGATTTGTTGCTTTGGTTCATGCGCGCACCGAGATGTCCAAGTGGATTGCTATGGGTGAAGGCACGGTTATCTGTGCCGGCAATATTCTCACAACAAACATCACTCTTGGAAAGCATGTTCAGATCAATCTGGATTGCACCATCGGACATAATGTTGTTATGAACGATTATGCAACACTTGCTCCTGGCGTGCATGTTTCCGGTTGCGTCCATATCGGCAAGCGGGCCTATGTCGGAACGGGGGCTGTGATCAGCAACGGGACTCAGGATAATCCTTTAGTCATTGGCGATGATGTGATTGTGGGCGCCGGTGCATGTGTAATAAAATCAATATCTTATGGAACGTGGGGGGGGTGCCTGCCCGCCTTTTGCAAAAAAGAGGTTGAGGGGGATCGTTTTGATGGATGGGTATTTCCGGAAGTAGAAGAAGGGGTGCCGACCAAATATAACTGGCTGGTTCAGAATGTTCATAATTTTCAGCTTGGCTATAAAACGGACATTGGGGCTTTCAGCTACATCAATGCCAGGTTTGGGGTGGTTGTTGAGGACTTTGTTCAGATCGGTTCTCACTGTTCGATCTATTCCATTTCCACCATAGACGACAAACATGGTTCAGTGATTTTAAAAAAACATTGCCGAATCGGTTCGCATAGTGTCGTAATGCCAGGAGTGACCGTTGGCGAAAACGCCGTCGTTGGCGCTTTCAGCTTTGTAAATAAGGATGTTCCGGCCGGTGAGATCTGGGCCGGTGTACCTGCAAGACAACTCAGAAAAGGATAATAGTAGGCAGAATAATGTCTCGTCTAATTGAAAACAGTAAACCTGTTCGATCAAAACCATTTTCCAAATGGCCTTTTTATGCAACCGATGAAGTGGATGCGGCTATGAAAGTTCTGCAATCGGGAAAAGTTAATTATTGGACCGGTGAAGAAGGGCGTCTGTTCGAAAAAGAATTTGCGGCCAGTATCGGTGTGAAATATGCCACCACGATGATGATGGAAATGGTTCATTGCAGAGTCTGAAATATTTTTTATTCTTGATTCAAGTGAACAGTTATTCTATTAATTGTTCACTTGAGTAGACAATCTATTATGAAATCAGAAATCAGCGAAACGGAAACTTATTACTTGCAATTCTTGAAATTAAAAGCATTATATTTCCATAATATGTTAATATTCACATAATTCGGGAATATATCATGACTTATCTGTCGTTTAAAGAACAACTCAAAGATTTTATTTCGTTTAGTTTAGCCGATATTCGGAAAATTGATGCCGGATTTGATCTTCGCCGTCTAAGCGAATGGCGGGGAAAAGGCTACATTAAAATGATCCGGAGAGGCCATTATGTTTTCTCTGATCTGAAGATCAATGAATCTGTTCTCTTTCTGATGGCCAATCGAATTTATGTGCCTTCGTACGTGTCGATGGAAATAGCGCTTGCGCATTACAACCTGATCCCCGAGGCTGTGTATGGCATTACGTCTGTTTCTTCACGCAAAACAAATCGGTTCGTAACGTCTTTTGGCGAATTCACCTACCATCACATTAAACCACAACTGATGTTTGGCTACCAGCTTGTCAGCTTTCGCGGCCACACCTGCAGAATTGCGGAACCGGAAAAAGCCATTCTGGATTATTTCTATCTCAATTCGCATCTGAACACGAAAGATGATTTTGCCGGTTTGCGTATTAATGGTGAAGAATTCAAAGATCAGACAAACCTCGATACGCTCGAAAGCTATCTTGTCGCCTTTGGCAATAAGCGTCTTGAAAAAAGATTTCAGAATTTTTTAAAGTTTATCAATCATGATTAGTATCCATCAGATCGAACAGCACTACCCTGAATATCTTCGCGGATTTAAGAGAAATATTCTGCGCGAGTATCTGCAATACAAAATTCTGGAAATCATTTTCAATTCCAAAATCGCCCCTAAATTGTCTTTCCTCGGTGGGACGGCTTTACGCATTATCCATGAAAATACCCGTTTTTCTGAAGATCTTGATTTTGACAATTTCAAACTCAGTGAGGATGATTTCACACGACTGACGAAAGATATTCAAACGGGCCTCCAGAGGGAAGGTTACTCCGTAGAAATCCGCAATGTTCTAAAGAGAGCTTTTCGCTGTTATGTCAAGCTTCCACGTGTTTTGTTTGAAAATGAGATGTCGGACTTATCGCAGGAAAAGATTTTGATCCAGGTGGATACGGAGCCGCATGATTTTGCCTATCAACCCGAGAAGGTGTTTTTGAATAAATTTGATGTTTTCACACAGATAGCCGTTACACCGCCAGACATTCTTCTTGCGCAGAAATTTTTCGCATTATTGAATCGCAAACGCGCTAAAGGCAGGGATTTTTATGATGTGGTTTTCTTGCTTCAAAAAACCAAACCCAATTATGCATACCTGGAACAAAAAGCGGACATTGCGAATTCAAAAGCACTAAAAGAAAAAGTGCTCGTCCATCTGAAGGGACTGAATTTGAAGGATCTGGCTAAAGATGTGGAACCATTTCTGTTTCAACCTTCCGATAGCAAGAAGATTGTCTTGTTTGCGGATTATATTAAGCAAGTGAATTTTTGAACAGCGGGACCGTAACCAGTCAGTGCCGTTTCGCCTGTTACCTCTTTGTCATTCCCGGCAAAACCGGAATCTAGTATTATCAATGGTTTTCTGATACTGGCCTGCACCAGTAATGACGACTAAAGGGGTTCTGCAGAGCTCTCGATTTGTTTGCTTTGATAGCCCATGATGGAAAAGCAAATCACTTAGATAATCTAGCAGAATATCTTTGGAATTAGCTTCAGCAGCAGAAATTATTTAAAATAAACATTAGGATAGGGATGTCCCATGAGTAAATTAATGACAAAAGAGAATAATAAAGCCTGTAAAAAGAAATTACCCGGATGGCCTGATTTTCCCGAAGACGAAATCGCGGCGGTGAGAAGGGTCTTACAATCGGGCAAAGTCAACTACTGGACAGGTGAAGAAAGTCGTCTGTTTGAAAAGGAGTTTGCGGCAAGTATCGGTGTAAAATACGCCGTTGCCGTGATGAACGGGACGGTGGCGCTCGAAGCGGCTTTGATGGCGTTCGATATTGGCAACGGTGATGAAGTCATTGTGACACCGCGCAGTTTCATTGCCTCGGCCAGTTGCGCGGTGATGCGCGGCGCCAAACCTGTTTTTGCGGATGTGGATCGGGAAAGTCAAAACATTACCGCCGCAACTATTGAAAAGGTGATTACAAAGCGCACGCGTGCCATTATCGCTGTCCATCTGGCCGGCTGGCCCTGTGAAATGGATAAGATTATGAAGCTGGCCAGGAAGCTCAAGCTGGTGGTTATCGAAGACTGCGCGCAAGCATCCGGGGCTTTTTATAAAGGCAAGCCGGTGGGGTCTTTCGGCCATGCGGCCGCTTTCTCTTTCTGCCAGGATAAGATCATGTCCACGGGCGGTGAGGGGGGCATGGTTGTGACAAACAGCAAAAAAATCTGGTCGAAAGTCTGGTCGTTTAAGGATCACGGTAAAAGTTACGACACGGTTTATAAAAATGCGGTCAAACCCGGTCCGTCTTTTCGATGGCTGCATGAATCCTTCGGCACCAACTGGCGGATGACGGAAATGCAGGCGGCCATTGGGCGCATTCAGTTGTGCAAACTGCCGAAATGGATTGAAACTCGCAGGCGGTTGGCGTCGATTCTAACGGAACATTTTAAGAAAATCCCCGGACTGCGTGTGACGGTCCCGCCAGGCGATATTTATCATGCGTATTACAAGTATTACGTATTTATTAAACCGGAGATGCTGAAAAAAGACTGGGACCGCGACCGGGTGATCACGGCAATCAATGCGGAAGGCATTCCGTGTTTTTCGGGCAGTTGCAGTGAAATGTACCTGGAAAAAGCTTTTGACAATGGTGGATTGCGGCCCTTGGAAAGACTGCCGGTAGCCAAAGAATTGGGCGAGACAGCCATGATGTTTCTGGTGCACCCGACATTGTCGGAAAGCGATATGGCGGATACGGTCAAGGCGGTGCAGAAGGTGATGGAAAGAGCAAGCTTGTGATAAGCTTATAGCTGACAGTTCAGGGCCAAAAGAATATGTCGCCCCCGGCAAAGCCGGGGGTTTTTGTTTTTGTGCTCCGCGCTGACTTACGCATCTAGAACGCAGCAATCATGATACCGGTGACGGCGGCGATGTTCATCAGGATGGTGGTGATGTCCTTGATTTCCCGAAGCCAGGCAATGCGCTCCATTTGTTCCGGCACAACGATGGTGTCGCCCGGTTCGATCTGCCGGATTTCCCTTCCATAGGCCGTCATTTCCCAGCGGGCGCGCGAGGAACTCCAGCCGATAAAGCTTTTGGAAACTTTGCGGGCGCTGCCGTCAACCTTCAGAACGTACACATTCTTGGGATCGGCGTAATAGGTGTATCCGCCCGACGCATTGATATAGTCTTCGTAGCCCAATCTGTCGGAATAGAGGTGGCTGCTCTGGGACATGACGGATCCCATCACGTTGACCACGTTGTTTTTTTCCGGAATGTAAAGCGAATCCCCGTCTTCGAGTTCAATATCGTATTCGGATCCCTTCATCGTTTTGATGTCGGCGAGGTAAATGGCCATTCTGCCCGTGGCTTTGGCCTGCCGCAAATCAGCGATGAATTTTGCCTTCTGTGCCAATTCGGCTTTTTTTGCGGCCAGTTCTTCAGCCGATGCAGCCGTGGAGAATTGTTCCGTTCCCGAGGAGATCAATTCTCTTTCCATCCGATCGACCATTTCCGTCAGGCCTTTTTGCTGCAAGTCTCTGACGCGCAGGCGGGTGAAAACTGCGCCTCGGAGATAGGCGTGCTGTGTAAATCCTCCTGCTCTTTCCAGAACGTCGGAGAGTCTTTCTCCTTTTTTAAACGGGTAGCTGCCGGTAAACATGATCTGGCCGGAAAAATGGATGGTCCGCACGACCTTGTAGTCGGAAATGCGCCGCACCAGCAGCCTGTCATTGGGATTCAATGAGTGATTGTGAGCCGGATCTCCCTCCAGCGCCTTTCGCAGGTTGATGTTTTTGTGAACGAGCTTTCCCATCTTCCCTTCAACGATTTCGATGGATGTGATTTCGGCGTCGTCCAGATAGGCCGATTCCAAAACGTTGCCGGCCTTGAAAACCAGATCGCGCACGGTCATCTTTTCGGTGTGCTGATATACGCCGGGACTGGTGACGTCGCCGGTAACAAAGACGCTGCTTTTGGGGCTTCTTTCCCAGATGGAATGAATGATGATCTGGTCTTTGTCCTGCAGGATGAGATTGTGCCGCGGGTCATCCGCCATTGCCCGCGCAACGTTGAAATAGGTCGTCCGGTATTCGTTGTTGGGATAGCTGCGGATAATTTCGCCTTTTTCCATGCCGGCGTTCGGTGTCAGTCCGCCCGCGCCCAGGATGGCGTCCTTAACCTTCATATTGCCTTCAAGATCGATCCGACGGACGATGTGTAATTCTTTTTCCAGTTTTTTCAGCCTGGCCGTGATGTCGGCTCGCTCCAGTTTTTCGAGCTCGATTTGCAGGTAACGCAGGGCGCCGGGCGTCGGCCTTTTTTCGGTTGTAATATCTTCTTCGATTTCCTCAACCTTGGCGACGTACAAATACAAACGGGGATCTTTATTGAGATCGGTTTTGATAGCTTCGAGTTCAGCCAGGATCTTCAGGTCTCGTTCTGTGTCTTTCACATCAAGTTTTGTAGCGTCCTGATTGACATTCATCATGTCCCCGCGAATTTCACCCTCTACGGTTACGAAAGGCGGGTCTTTAAACATGTTCAGATTGAAGATGAAAACCTGATCCTTGGGGGTAAGTTCGTAGTTGTAGGCGGCGTCGTTTTGTAAAAGCAGCCTGCCCAGGTTAAAAGGAATGAGGACGATTTCACGGTTGGGGGGAGTTTCTCTTTTAATGAGCGCGTACTCAAAATAAGTGGCTGGCTGAAGATCTTCGGTGCTCTTCACTAGATCCTTGATCCGCATGCCGGGTTTGAAGGCGTACTTGCCCGGTCGTTTGACATTGCCGTTAAGATAGACGGAGTTTTCGTCCAGATCCACAATGGAAAAGACTTTGACGATATCCGCATCCTGCATGACGAAATCCTTGACCATGCTGAGCGTCTTGTCGTTGATGTCGATGACGATCTGCTTTTCGTTTTTGATGATCCGCTCCACCTGCATCTGCTGTGTGTAGGCGCTGGGAATGACGCCGCCCGCCAGTTCCAGAACATGATGCAAATCGAACTTGTCTTTGAGCTCGTAAATGGCGGGCCGCTTGACATTGCCGGCCACGCCGACCTGCGGCCCGGTAGTCGGCACAAACACCACGTCGCCCGCCTGGAGGGTGATGTCTTTTGACTTATCGCCTTTTAAGAAAAGGTCGTAAAGGTCAAAATAGGTGACGACCTTGTTTTTGCGGCGCACTTCGACATGGCGCATCGAACCGATGGCCGATGGGCCGCGCGCCATCAAGAGGGCATCGGTGACGGTGGCCAGCGCGCCGACGGTGTAGGCGCCGGGCCTTTTGACGTCGCCCAGGACGAAGATGGGAATGGAGCGCGTCGAGCCGACGGTGATGTCGATGTTGGTTCCCACAATTTGTTCGGCCTTGGAAATCACATGCCTTGACATTTGTTCGTAGGACATGCCGGCCACATAAACCGGCCCGATCTGCGGAATGGTGATCTTTCCATCACGGTCCACTGTCAGAGAATGCTGGGCGTTCAAACGGCCCCAGAGCAGAATATTTATCTGATCGCCAGATCCGATGATGTAATTGAGCGGAACGGGAATGTCCTTGCGTTCTGCCGCGACACCGACGGAGTCCAGAAAAAACTGGTAGCCGAAAGGTTTAAGGTCAAGAGAAATATCCTGGTACTTGCCGGTTTTTCTTGTTCGGGAAAAAAGGGATTCTTCAGCCGTCGGTTCGGCTTGGATTTTTTCTGCTTTTTGCGCGTCCGCTTCCTGCGCTGATTTTTCCTTGGCTTCCGGCGGCTTCGTCTGCATTTTTTGCTGCTCCAGCAGTTCTTTGCCTTGCTGTATTTCCGCCGGCGTCAGCGTGATGCCGGCTTTTTGCAGTTCGGACTGAATGGCGTCCGGCGACATGGATTGGACGGCCGGCATTGAAGGAGCAGCCGCCGGCGCTGCGGCAGGCGCCGGTGCGGAGGATTGCTGGCCGTAGCCTGTGCTTGAAGAAAGAAGCCCTGCCGTGCAAAAAACAAGCAGGATAAATAAAGTTGTAAAACGGTTACTACGCATTATTCGGTCCTCCGGCAAAATTACCCTTGATTTTTTTAATGTATTCTTTTGCAAAAACAATGAAGACGCCTAAGAACAGCGATACAATAAACGCGAGAATCACCATTTGCGACCTTTTGGGTTTGCTTTTTTTGTCCGGCGTCATCGGCGGATCCAGTATTTTGAAGGCGAAACCCTCCTTGACTTCCGCCATCATCATGGTTTCGATCTTTTCGGCGATGAGGTTGTAGATTTTCTGCTGAACGAGGCTGTCGTTGGTTTCCTGAAGCTGTTTTTCCAGGTACTCCCTGTTTGTAACAGCCATGCGTTTGGCTTCCAGGCTCATGTGGTCGTTTAACGCCGTAATGTATTGGTCGGCAATTTGCGCGGCAATTGATGCATCGGGAAAATTGACGGTCAGTGTGATGATGTCTTCCTTCATGTTATAATTTACATTGATGATATTGTCTAACGCCCGAATACCATCACGAATGTCGGGAACGCCCGGTTCTTTTTTCGGCATTTTCGGGTCGGTTGGCCGAAGTTTGGCGATATACGTAAGTGGATTGAGGCTGATGCCCGGTTTTTTCCAGGTCTTCTTTTCCTCATCCCAGTTGTCGGGAAAGAGAACGGGCAGAAGGTTGTATTGCTCTATGACTTCTTTCTTGAGGACATTGGATTCCAGAAGGCTGACAATTTCTGTGGATGAAGCGGATGACGGCATGGCAATGCCGGCCAGGTTGGCAAGCCCGCCGAATTGTGAGGCCGGTGAGGTCATCCTGCTGCTTGATTGAGGGGAAACTGGTTTTAAAACTGCTGTTGCCGTGTAAATATTGGTCATGAGAAGCGAGATGATAATGGTGGCCAGCGTGCATCCGGCAACGATCCAGGCAATCAGTTTTCTTCCCTGCCAGACGGTTTTGGCCAGTTCCAGCAAGTCGATTTCATCGTCCTGGAAGTCTTGTTTCTCGCAAATTTCGTTCGGTTTGTTCGGGGTTTCCTTATCTGACATATTCAACAATCCTTAAATTCAGTTAACGATTTCTTTGCCTGGCGCCCGGTTGTTATTTGAATTTGTTGCAGGCGGACCTGAAGGTCCGCCCTACATTTTCAAAACAATGAGTTTGGTAACGCTTTTGTTTTTGCCTCATTTTTCGTAGGGCGGGTCTTTAGACCCGCCAATGGCGAACCTGAAGGTTCGCCCTACATTTTCAAAACAATGAGTTTAATCAATTTTTTTGATCTGTTGCCTCGTTTTTCGTAGGGCGGGTCTTTAGACCCGCCAATGGCGAACCTGAAGGTTCGCCCTACATCTTCAAAACAATGGGTTTAATCAATGTTTTTGTTCTATTGCCCCGTTTTTCGTAGGGCGGGTCTTTAGCCCCGCCGCTGGCGGACCTGAAGGTCCGCCCTACATTTACAAAACAATGGGTTTAATCAATGCTTTTGTTCTATTGCCCCGTTTTTCGTAGGGCGGGTCTTTAGCCCCGCCGCTGGCGAACCTGAAGGTTCGCCCTACATCTTCAAAACAATGGGTTTAATCAATGTTTTTGTTCTATTGCCCCGTTTTTCGTAGGGCGGGTCTTTAGACCCGCCGCTGGCGAACCTGAAGGTCCGCCCTACATCTTCAAAACAATGGGTTTAATCAATGTTTTTGTTCTATTGCCCCGTTTTTCGTAGGGCGGGTCTTTAGCCCCGCCGCTGGCGGACCTGAAGGTTCGCCCTACATTTTCAAAACATTGCCTTTAATCAATGTTTTTGTTTTGTTGTCTCGTTTTTCGTAGGGCGGGTCTTTAGACCTGCCGCTGGCGGACCTGAAGGTCCGCCCTACTTCAAATCTGCCTATTGGTGGACCTGAAGGTCCACCCTACATTTAAAAAACGCTGAATGTTTATGCTACATTTACCTTAAAACAAAGTTTCGGTGCATACGCCGTTTTGGCGGCGCGGTTTGCTTTTTGCCTTTCCGGTGGATTAAAAATCCTTTTTAATCCGATATGGAAAATGCTGAATTTCATATTGTCGAAATTTACCGGCTAATTCCGTAGCCGTCAAGCCTTAATAGGCTTTTAGAAGTCAAAAATTGCCTCTACCCCTGCAAAGTGGTTGTTCCTAAGGTCACCGGCGACGTTGCCGTAGTCTTGAATGCGTTCGTAGGCATAGCGTACAGTGAATTTTATGTGGTCGTTCAGTCGGTAACCCGCTTCCATCATGTATTGGTTTTTCAATTGTGTATTGGCATTGGTTTTGATGCCGCTTCTTTCCATGTCGAAACTCAGCTTGTAAAAAAACTTGTCGAAACTTTGCGACCACTCGATAAAAAAATCGTCCGCTTCGCAGCCTGTGTGATGGCCGAAGACACGGCCTTCGTAAAACATGGGGTAGGCACCATGCCTGTACCAGGCATCCGGTGAGTTATAGGGGCCTAAAATCGTTGTTGCATATTCGGCGGAAATTACGGCTCTTTCCAAACCAAAGGGTTTGAAGATGCTCATGCCGGCGAGCCACGCCCGGCTGGTCGGAGGATAGCCGTTGTCTTCCGCGCCGATTTCACCGTAGAGTTTGAAGCCGTCGGCAATCCAGATGTATTTTTTCAGGTTGGGTAAGGTCAGTGAGAAATCGACGGACATTTGCTGGTTGCTTTCCAGTCTTTGACCTTTTCTATCCGTATTGCCGTAAAGGATTCGTATAATTTCGCCGACGCTCAAATCCCGCCGGCCCGGACCGCCGAAGAGAGCCAGATGGGACGCCCCCAGTTCCACGAACGGATGCGGTTTGAGACCCAGGCGCATACCGTATAAAAAAGGATTGGCCAACTCTTTGCCGTGTCGCTGGTCGTTGAGCTGAGAAAAGATCAGGTTGAATTGGACCGGTCCGATGTAGGAAAATATCCAGGGCAGAAGAACCGGTTCCGGATTGGAAAGTTTGACCATGTCGAACGGATGGGCGTTGTTGGACATGAGCAGCGATCCGTGGCGCCCGGGGCCCCACCAGAGGGAATCCCGCCCGACTTCCAGTTCGACGTTGAAAAGGGTCAGCTTGGCGTAGCCCTTGTGCAGCCGGGCATCGGTGCGGCTGCCGTCGTTGTCGGTCGGATAGTGATGATTGAAGATGAAGGCCGGCTGAACGTAAACGGACAAAACCCGGGCCAGACGGACGGACGATGAGAACTGGACGATGGCGTTGCTGCCTTCGCCGTATTCCATGCCTTCATTGTTGTAAAGGGAAAAAGGCCCCTTGCGGTAAGCATAGGAGACAGAGGCGGATTCCACCGGTTTGGCAACCAGAAGGCTTGCGCTGTCGGGAGATCGTTGTTCGGCGATTTCCGGATCAAAAAGTTTTTTATAGCGGCTTTGGATATTCCGGCAGGTGGCGGACGGCTTTTTCATGGCCGCGCATTTGTCGAGCGCTTCAACGAGTTGTCTCGCGACCTCGCTGCGGGCATAGGGCCGGATGCCGGACATCTGGCTGGAAACAAGTCCCTCCGCCGCCCAGAATTCCATGTCCCGGTACAGTTCGTTGTCCAGGGACACGTTGACCGATGAAAGGGCGTACGCGTTATGCGGCAAAACCGGCGCGAGGAGGAGCAGGGCGAGGAGCAGGAGATAGTGGATGGTGGCTAGTGGATGGCTCGTAGCTCGTAGCTCGCAGCTGGTAGCTCGTGGCTGGCAGCTGGTGGCGGAAATCTTGTGGATAGTGGATAGTGGATGGCTCGTAGCTCGTAGCTCGCAGCTGGTAGCTCGTGGCTCGCAGCTCGTGGCGGAAAAATTGTGGATAGTGGATAGCGGATGGTGGATGAGGCTTAGCTCATGGCTCGTAGCTGGTAGCTCGTAGTAAGAAAAAAAAGACTGTGCGACGTTCTTAATGAAACGTCGGGTATATGATGCGGTTTTTGGTGTTTGCTGTTGCCGGGTCTGGTTCATTTTCCGTTCCTGTGTGCCGGTTTGCGTTCTTGATATGCCTGCCGCCATGTGTTCTAAGGCTGTATCTATAAACCTGCCATGAGTGGGCCTGAAAGTCCACGCCGTATGTCCTCCGCCGGCGGAGGTGTCGCGAAGCGACGGAGGTGGTTTCACGCAACAAATGGACCTGAGGAACCCACTACATGCCGTCTTTCAGTCCCGCAGCTGGTTGTAGGGAACGGTCGCGATAACCTGGAGGTCACAAGACCGTTCCCTATCTTTTCCCTCCGCTTTAATGTAGGGCGGGTCTTTAGACCCGCCGTTGGTGGACCTGAAGGTCCACACCTTATGTCCTCCGCCGGCGGAGGTGTCGCGAAGCGACGGAGGTGGTAAAAGCGCTAAAGGTAACCTCCCCCTGCCCCCTCCAGAGGGGGACAAGATCCCTCCTGGCCGTCTCCTAGGCAACGTAGGGCGGGGCTTCAGCCCCGCCACTTGGCGGACCTAAAGGTCCGCCCTACATTTAATTTCAGCCGCCCACCATCCACAAAGAGCTATGAGCTATCAGCTACGAGCTCTTTCCCCATCCACCATTCACGATCCACCATTCACCAATCTCTCCACCGCCGCGAACACCTGTTCCGGGGATATGGCTTCCATGCACTGCCTGGTCTCACATTTTTTCAAAAGGCACGGACTGCAGGACAGCCCCGCCCGGATGACCGTGTGCCCGGCTCCGTATGGGCCGGTTCTTGCCGGATCGGTCGGACCGAAAAGCGCAATCACCGGAACGCCGACGGCCGCCGCCAGGTGCATGGGTCCCGAATCCGTGGTAATTACCGCACGCGCGTTCTTGTAGATGTTGGCCAGTTCCGGAAGGGTCGTTTGACCGCCGATATTGATGCCTTTTGTAGACATTTTCGCGGTGATTTTGTCAAGGGTTTCTTTGTCCCGGCCGGTGAAAACAACCGGAATTTTCAGCTTCCCGGCGATGCTGTCCGCAAGCTTGGCGAATTTTGCGTCGTCCCACAGCTTGGTTTCCCAAAGCGCGACGGGATTGACGGCGATGTATTTCTTTTTTTCGAGGCCGTGGTGTGCCAGAAGCGCGTCGCTGTGTGTTTCGGCTTGCGGAGGGCAGGGCAAGATGAATTCAGGCGGAGCGGGCTTTGCGCCCAGATGGCGCGGAAAATCCAGGTAGCGGTCCACGGCGTGTTTGTTCATGTCCTCCGGAATTTTCTCGTTGAGAAAGAGCTTGCTCATTTCCTGCCAGGAATCGTACCCCAACTTTCTTTTTCCTTTGCTTAAAAAAACGACGAACGAACTCTTTAAAAGGCCGTGAAAGTCGATGACCAGATCGTACCGGCGATCGCGCAACTGCGCCAGAAACTCGCCCGCCTCACGCCGGACGGCCTGAAACCGGCCCTTCCGGAGATCGCTGATCCATTTTTTGCGCCGGAAAATTAAAACGCGGTCCAGGAGCGGATGGCCGAGCACCAGCTCCGCCGCCGCTTCCTCCACGACCCAGGTGATGTGCGCTTCGGGATACAGGCGGCGCAGCGCGGCAAGCGAAGGCAGCGTGTGGATGACATCGCCGATGGCGCTCAGTTTGACGATCAGCAGATTCATGTCCGATCCTTGAGTATCCAGCGGACCGCTTCCAGGATGTCCGGGGCGATGTAGTCCGGCCGGTTGAGGTCGCTGGCCTCGTCCTGACTTTCATCCCATCCGTAACCCGTTCGAACCAGGACGCCTTTGGCGCCGGCGCGGTGCGCAGTTTCGACGTCTCGAAGCCGGTCGCCGATCATGTAGGAGCGGCTCAAATCGAGATCGAGGTCGGCGGCCGCCCGGATCAGGAGCCCCGGTTCCGGCTTGCGGCAGCCGCAGATGACGCGATAGGGGTCCAGGCCTTCGGGATGATGGGGGCAGAAGTAAAACCGGTCGATCATGGCGCCTTTTTCGATCATGGCGGCCTGGATCTGCGCGTTGATCTTCCGGACGAAGTCTTCGGTGAAAAGCCCCTTGGCCACGCCCGCCTGGTTGGTGACGACGACGGCTTTGAAGCCGCCGGCATTGATGAGACGGACGGCGTCATATGCGACTTCGAAAATCATCAGCTTGTCCTCGCGGTCAAGGTAGCCGACTTCTTCATTGACGGTTCCGTCGCGGTCCAGGAAGATGGCGGTGTTTTTTGCCATGAGCGATCAGCCTCGTTTCAGCAGGGTTTGAGCCGCCGCCACGACGTCCTCGACGGTGACGAGCGTCATGCAGCGGAAGTCCGTGGGGCAGGTTTCCTTCAGGCAGGGGCTGCACGGAACTTCCCGGCGCACCAGGATGGTTCTTTCGCCCGCGGGCGACGTGGTGGCCGGATTGGTGGAGCCGAAAATGGCGACGGTGGGAACGTTCAGCGCGCCCGCGACGTGCATGAGCCCCGAGTCGTTGCTGAGAAAGAGCCGGCATTGGGAAATGAGATGAATCGTCTCTTCGAGCGACGTGACGCCCGCGAGGTTGATCATGTCCGTTGCGGCGTGGCGGCGGACCTGTTCGGCGGTTTCCCGGTCGGCCTTGCCGCCGAAGAGAACAGCCCGGGCGCCAAGCTCCTTGGCCAGACGATCTCCCGCGGCGGCAAACCGGTCGGCAAGCCAGCGCTTGGCCGGACCGTAGGTGGCGCCGGGAGCGATGCCTAAAAGGGGCTTCTCGTCCGGCAGGTATTGCGCAAAAACGCTTTTGGCCGCGGCGGGTGAAATGCAGGTTTCCAGGTGCATCGTCCGATCGACGTCCGCGCCGCCCAGGGCTTTCACCATTTCCAGGTAATAGTCGATTTGATGAACCTTGAGAATCGCTTCGGTGCGCTGCACGGGATGCGAAAGCAGAATGCCGCGGCCGTCGGAGTTGTAGCCCGCGCGGACGCGAATGCCCGCGGCCAGGGCGATGATGGCCGCCTCGATGGCGTTTTGCAGCAAAACGGCGGCGGCGAATTTCTTTTTGCGCAGGATGCGGGCCAGGCGGAAAACGCCCAGCGGCGTGTCGAACTGCGGGCGGTAGGCGATGACTTCATCCGCCGTGGAAAACAGCCGGTAGATGTCGGTGACCGGCGGCTTGGCCAAAACGGCCAGATGCGCCTTGGGATAGGCCGCGCGGATGGACGCCACCGCGGGCAGCGTCATGACGGCGTCGCCGATCCAGTTGGTGCCGCGGATGAGAATGCGGTTAAGCCCCTCCGCCGGCAGTTTTTTTCGGGCTTCCATAATCACGTTCTTCTTCTCCGCAGCTGGCAGCGCTTGGTTTTCCAGCGCTGGTGCAGCCAGAGCCACTGGCCGGGATGCCGGCGGACGTGCTCTTCGATGATGGTGTTGTAGTTTTGCGTGTTTTGCAGCACGTCCGCTTCGCGGTCGCCGGTGTTGATGGTCGGGACCTGCGCGCCGATTTCGGTGAGATAGCGTCCATCGGGCAGGCGGGTGGTGAAAATCGGCAGCACCGCCGCTCCCGTGTGCAGCGCCATGAGCGCAATGCCTGCGGTGGCGCAGGCCGGACGTCCGAAAAAGGTGATGAAAACGCCTTCGCGCGCCGCGACGTTCTGATCGATGAGGAGCAAGAGGGGCTCGCCCTTCCTCAGCAGGCCCAGCACCAAGCGCATCGCGTGTTCCTTGTCGAGTTTGCCGATGCCCAGCCGGTTGCGGGCGTATGTGGTGAAGCTTTCCAGAAACGGACTGTCGAGCTTGCGGGCCATGAACGTGGGCGGCGTCGAGAGGAGCGCCAGCGCGGCGTTGCCCATTTCCCAGTTGCCGAAATGCGCGCTGAACAGAAGA
>Ga0123335_1001043_pt1 | contig 46307 bp, 34 predicted proteins | sample BiotimSIPDNA_2_FD_89707 | JGI IMG/M metagenome (GOLD analysis project Ga0123335, IMG submission 89707) | Anaerobic biogas reactor microbial communites from Washington, USA - Biogas_R2 time_0 SIP DNA | ecosystem: Engineered > Bioreactor > Anaerobic > Unclassified | place: Washington, USA...
TAATGTAAATTTATGCTTAGTTGGCTTCACCATGACTCCTTTGTTAAATGTGTTACAACATTAACATGTCATGGTGTTAGCCTTTATGTCAACTTTTTTGAAATCCTATGGGATGGTAATGATATTGAAAATGTTTGGCATTCAGTTATATCCTCTCGGGGTAATTTTCATAATCTTATCCATTTTTCTTTTTCTACTTGCTCATAAAAATCGTACAAACCTGTACCTTGAGCAGAAAATCAAAGAAAGAACTGATGAACTCAGAAACAGTCTTGTTTTGTTAAAAGAAGCCCAGGAGGCCAAGAAAAAATTCATTGCCAGTATAAGTCACGATTTAAAAAATCCTCTTGTAGTAATTTCCGGTTATGCCCTGATATTAAAAGGTAAAATGGACATTGACACCAAGGAATTTAAAGCCGTTAACAACATCTCTATATCAGTCAATCAGATTGACAGGCTCCTTGATTCCCTGATTCAAGTATCGTTGCTGGAATCGAATGAATTGAAACCAGACTTGCACATATATAATTACTCATTGTTTGTCGGTGATTATCTTAAACGATTTGAGGAAACAGCAGTTTCAAACAATGTCAAATTAAGCTGGCATAACGAAAAGGAAAGAATAATTGTTAAATCAGACATGCTCTGGCTGGAAAGAATTCTGGGCAATCTGATCCAGAATGCATTCAAGTATGTCTGCAAAAACGGAAACATCGATGTCAAAGTGTATACAGATCAGGAGTTCGTTTATACAGAAGTCATTGACACCGGAATAGGAATTCCTGAAGACAAACTGGAGTTTGTTTTTCTTAGCAAATATCAGGCTCATAAAGAATTGAAAAAAGGTGGTTACGGGCTTGGATTAAGCATTGTCAAAGAGATGCTTGAAATACTAGGAGGAACAATCAGCGTCGAATCGCAGGTAGATGTAGGAACAAGGTTTATCTATACAATCCCTCTTTATACAGATCAGGATGTAACAGCCAGAAACGATCCGGACTACACTGCAATCAGAATCGAAAGAAGAAGCGGTTTTGACAGAAGAAAGGAAAACAGAGTCAAGGAATTTGTAAACAAGATTGACGAAAGTATCAGACTGAATTCACTCAAAAGGGAACTGTTCCGATATGAAAATCATAAAAAAAATTGTAAATGCATACTGATTTGTGACGACAATCCTTCTCATCTTCAACTGCTTGCAGAAAAATTGAATGACAATTACAATCTTGTCCTGGCAGAAAATGGTGAGGCCGGTCTGGAAAAATTGTCTCTTCATAATAACGCAATTGACGCGATATTGACTGATGTTGAAATGCCGGTAATGAATGGCATCTCTCTATGCAGAAAAGTCAAAAATACTGAAGAATTCAAAAATATCCCCGTTATAATTATGAGTGCCTTCTACAATGGAGCCGACAAGAACCATGCACTGAAAACCGGAGCACACTGCTACATTGAAAAAAACAAGACAAAGGATGAAATCGTTGATATTCTTAAAACCGCTATTGAGCAAATGCATCCAATCGGTTCATGATCATGTCCCCCGAGCGAACACGACCCATGCGATAACAATTGAAATTTCAAACCAGAATATCGAAATACGAAACAGAACCAAAATACATTTGAAAACTGATATCTGGAGTGTGTGGGAGCCTGTGAACAGCTCCGATTAACAGTATAATCGAAAATCAAAAAGAATGTCTTTTTCCAGGTTGGAGGGTTTATACCCTGCGGAGACTTTAAATCTTACGTCAAAACGGCTTTTGCCTGCGTTAAAGGGTTCATACTCATACGTTAAAGGCTTTAAACCTTACGTTAAAACGGTTTTTGGTTGCCTTAGACGGTTCATACCCATACGTTAAAGACTTTAAACCTTACGTCAAAACGGCTTTTGCCTGCCTTAGAGGATTCATACTCATACGTTAAAGGCTTTAAACCTTACGTTAAAACGGTTTTTGGTTGCCTTAGAGGGTTCATACCCATACGTTAAAGGATTTAAACCTTACGTCAAAACGGTTTTTGGTTGCCTTAGACGGTTCATACCCATACGTTAAAGGATTTAAACCTTACGTCAAAACGGTTTTTGCCTGCGTTAGGGGGTTCATACCATTCGAAACTTGTGTACGCTCCCGACTTCTGACACATAATATTCTTATTCTGATTTTTTTTATCTATTACATCTTACATTCTGTTTATGAGCTCGTTTTCAAAATGAACTTAATTTTCAATTTTCATTTTTCTTTTTCGAATTACTTGAACCACCAACACTTCACTTGTATTTTTGATAACTTATGATATCTTTCGACTCTGTATCTAAACAGTATGGCGATTCCGTTCTGCTAAACCAGGCTTCAGTGTCTTTCAATGAAAAAGAATGCACCGGGCTTGTCGGGATCAATGGTTCCGGAAAAACTACATTACTTAGAATGCTAAGCAGTGGAGAAGAAGTGGATAGTGGAACCATATCAAAGCCTTCTGATCTAAAAATCGGGTATCTTCCTCAGGAAGTTGAGATACTCGACAACAAAACTCCTCTGGAAATTGTGCTGGAGCCGTTTTCAAACCTGCTGAACTTTGAACAACAGATACAGAACCTCTCATCCCAGATAAATCAGACCGGTTTAAAAACCGTTATGAACCGGATGGATTCCCTGTATAAAGAGATGGAACTTAATGACGGCTATTCGCTTCATGCCCGTGCCGAAGCGATTCTTTCGGGTCTGGGTATTCCAGAACAAAACTGGTCACAACCCGTGCAGCTTCTCTCTGGCGGATACCGGATGCGCACAATTCTTGGCAAACTGCTTCTGGAATCTCCCGACTTTCTTCTTCTTGATGAGCCTACAAACCATCTGGATATGGATTCACTTGTATGGCTGGAAAAATTCCTCTCGAAGTATAAGGGCGGAATGCTGATCGTAAGTCATGACCGTAATTTTTTAAACCGCATTACCACATCAACTGCAGAAATATGTAACTGCAAAATAACAATTTACAAAGGTAATTACGACCAGTTTCTTTCGTTAAAACAGGAAGCTTTCGCAGCAGCTCAAAGCCGTGCACGCAACCTTGAACTGAAAATCGCTCAGAATGAACGCTTTGTAGAACGTTTCAAGGCAAAAGCATCAAAGGCTACACAGGCACAATCCCGAATGAAACTCCTGGAGAAACTTCGTTCCGAACTTCCTCAAATCAAAGATAATACAAAATCAATTCGGTTTAAATTTCCTGAACCAGTACAGTCGGGAACAGTCCCGATTACATTAAAAGATGTATCTGCTGGTTATGATGATAAAACAGTTCTGGAAAATCTCTCTCTCAACATAAACCGCGGAGATAAAATTGCGATAGTAGGACCAAATGGTGCAGGCAAATCCACTTTTCTGAAACTGCTTGCAGGTTTGCTCCCTTCAACCAGAGGGTCTGTCATAAAAGGTGCAAACGTAAACTTCCGGTATTTCGGGCAGCATCAGCTTGAACAGCTCGATCCTCAAAAAACATTATACGAAACGGTTATTGAAGATTCTGTTAAAACAGAAAAAACATTTATACGTAATATCCTTGGCGCTTTCCTGTTCAGCGGAGATTCGGTTGATAAAACGGTAAGTGTTCTGTCCGGTGGTGAAAAGGCACGTCTTGTACTTGCAACTATCCTTGCAAGTCCGGGTAATGTCCTTCTGCTTGATGAACCTACCAACCATCTTGATATTGCATCAGTAGAGATTCTCGCTGATGCAATGAGGTCTTTTACAGGTACCATACTGTTTGTTTCTCATGATGAATTTTTTATTTCAAAAACAGCTACAAGAATAATTGAAATTCGTCCCGGACTGGTAAGGGACTTTCCTGGAACACTGAATGATTACAGAATTTATGTTGAGATGTTTTTTGGTGAAAACAAATCTCTAAACTCAGATATATCCGCTCAGCCTGTAAATTCAGCAAAACAGGATAAGGCTCAGCGAATTGCACAACGCGAAGAACGGAAAAAACTTGGTCGCACTGTTGAAAAACTGGAAGTTGAGATAGAAAAACTTGAGGAAAAAGCCGATACTTTACACTCAACACTCACGGCTCCCCAGAATGCATCAGATCACCAGTTACTGCATAAAACCAATATCGAACTGGAAAATGTGCATTCTCAACTGAATTCGCTTGTGGAACAATGGGAACAGAAACAGACTGAACTTGAAAAATATGATGCTTGACAGTACTGAATCTGTCCGGCCGCTACAGCCTGGTACTGAGTAATAGTTTATGATCAGATATACGGATTTTTTATTTAAACAGGTTTTTGACCTGAAACCTTCTCGAAAGGTAGACAGGAATGGCTAAATTAAACGGAAAGGCATTGACACCATGGCCTTTTGCAAAACAGTATCTTATTCCGGGATTTTTTCGCAATATTGATTCCTGGCACATGCTGCCACAGCAGATTAACAAGTATCTTCTTCCGCATAATCCCCAAAAAGATGTCAAGGTATCGCAGATCTCCTTACGTGTTAATGAAGTGTGCAATCTGCGCTGTTCATCATGCGGACAATGGGGTGAAAATGGCCACTTGCGCTTAAAACTCCAAAGAGGTGAACGTCTCGATCAATTGGATTTTGATGTAGTTAAAAGACTGATTTTTGAAACCCGCAGAGATCATCCCTTTTACTATATCTGGGGCGGAGAACCAACCATGTGGAAACCACTGCTGCCACTATTTGAAGAACTGGCCCGTTATAAACTCAAAGGTTCCATTGTTACAAACGCACAGGATCTCGACAGAATCATTGAAGATATTATAGAAACCGGTTCTCTTCAGGTCCTGTTTTTAAGTCTTGATGGGTGGGACAGCGAATCACAAAATATCATGAGATCACCAGCCAACGGACGATCTTCAGACAACTTCGAAAAAACAATGGCGGTTATTCAAAAAGTTGATGAAATCAAAAAAAGGAAAAACCTCCTGTTCCCATTAATTATTCCAATCACTGTCATTTCAAATAAAAACTATATGCATCTTGCTGACATCCACAGGCTGGTAATCGACACAACCCAGCTCCATCCCTATTATTACGGATGGTTCATTACTGAAGAACGAGCTGCACTACACGAAAAAGTGTTTAAAGAAAGATTCGGTTACGAACCCAAAAATCACCGTGGATATCTCAAATCCTGTTTCAACGATGTAGACCCTGCTGAAACAGCAAAACAGATTCGTGAAATAAAATCGATATCAAAGGGGAAACCGAGTGTCCCACAGTTTCTTCCTGATATAGAAACAGAAACACAAATACGCCGTTACTATTCCGATCATGGCTGGCACTGCGGATACCCATCATGCGACAGTATTTACTACACGGCTGAAATATCTCCTGATGGACGGGTTACACCATGCCGTGATTACCAGGATTACACCTGTGGAAACATCAATGAGCAGCCATTTTATGATATCTGGAATGGAGAATCTTTCAAGAAATTCAGACACGAAATGAAAAGAGGCCTGATGCCGGTGTGTACAAGATGCTGCGGCCTGCAAGGTTTTTAATTCATTTTAAAAAAAGGCGCAATGTTTCTATTGCGCCCCCTTATTTGTCAGCCTTGTTTATGCCGGTGGAACGATTGTCGTGTCCGGCGGATCTGGTATGGTTATATTTGTTGGCGGCAGAAACCTGAAAGGATTGTCAATCTCCCTTTCCGGTGGTGGACCATCTTCAACGATAATTGTTTCTTTATCCTCTTTTGCCGGCGAGGCATGCACTGAAGTCATGTGGACTTCACCATATCCGCTGTTTCCAAAAACATCGATATCTAAAGTTAACCTATACTGAACATAATAATTCCAGTAGGGATAATCCGGATTGACTGAATATGTAGAATCTGTTTGCGGTGAATTAACAGTCATATCTGAATACCCGTAATAATTAAGATTATCATCAAGTGATCCGCCAAACGATATTATTGTTGATGGATCACCGGTCTTTATCTCTCCATCTCCGCCAAAAGGACCCAGGCATGCATATCCCGAAGCAGCCTTCTCAGAACGACTGATAAGATCCAGCTTACCATAAAAAACCGTATTCCCGTCACCATTTACAACAGACAGTTCCACATGGTCACTCCCAACAAGATCATTGAAGGTATGCCCGCGTTTATGCGGCCATCCAATGCTCCCTGTTCCATAAGTATTGTCAACAAAATGCGGATTAAATGTTATCTCAATATCAACTGCATCAGCACTCACAGCATGAGTGATCCTGACAATCGGTTCAAACGAACCATTCCCAAGTTCTCCCCAGAAATATTGTGCCTGACCATATTGTTTCAGTCTGTCACCAGATCCGTCATCAACAGGATTGGAACCAATACCTGAATTTTCCAGAGAATCAAGGATAACATCTGCAGTTCCTTTTAATTGTGACACTGAAATACGTTCAGTTTTATAACCTGCTTTTGATGCCCGGAGTGTATCAGCGCTTAATGCAGTTTTAAAGAGTCTGAAATCATTCCGTTCAGTTTTAACACTTGGTTGCACTACACCCAGATCCGGTATATATTTATACAACGAAACTGAAGGCCCTATTTTTACACGTAAAACATTCAATGCAGCTGATGATACCATAATCGGCAAAGCAACATTATGTGTCCCTTCAGAAAAAACTCTTTCTACAGCTCCCCCGATACGTTTTCCATTGATACCAAAAAGATCAACAGAAACCGGAGCCTGTTTACTTAATGCAAAAGACATTATCCCGTTTTTTATACGGAAATTAACCCCTGATGGAGAAGATATGCCATGTACAACAGGCAGTAGCTGAAAATGATAATAACCTTTAGAATCCGTTACTGTATGCGCGTTTTGACCCTCAAGAAAAACATCCACATTTGGTAACGCATCCCCGTTGCTGTTTTTAACAGTACCACAAAGATCGATCACTTGCGCCGACACCAACAAATTTAAAACCAGAATTATCAGACAAGTTTTTAACATTTCGCCTCCTTACTCAGACTGAGAATCCAGACTGTCCAGTTCTTCTCTTAATTTTTCTATTTCACTGTTTATTTTACTTTCTTCCTGAATCATCTTTTCCCGTATTTTGTTCATCTGCGGTGCATTCAGCAGTTTCTGAATAATTGCCACAGCATACTCAATATCTGAACGCAGATCATCAATTTTGCGTTCAAAAAAGCCTGTCCGTAAATATTCATCCCTGAACCGAAAATGAATATCGATTTTACGTTTCGAACGGATCTGGGCGTTATGAAGACTGTCTACGTCAGATTGTTTAACAGATGATCCTCTTTGTGCAATTTTTTGTACGTTTTCGGCAAGAAATTCATATGCAATCCTGTCGCTTTCGTACCGCATATCCTCAAGCTCCAGTGAATCCATATCCAACCCTGAATAATTTTTCAATTTTTCGTAAATCGGATCCAGCATCATGAACGCCTGCTCATATTTTTTAAGCCGCATATTTCCATATGCCTGAAGTAATGCGGATTCACAATGCATAACAAACCTGGAACTGGTTTGTGCAAGTTTAACTCCTGCAGTAACACAATCATTCCATTGTCTGGCCTTTAAAGCAGTCCAGGCAATGCCAAGGAGTGCATCTTCGTAGTAATAGCTTTCCGGCGGAACCAATCGCAAGGCAGATACAGCATTTGACAACGCATTTTCTTCATAAAAGATATAACCCATCAATACAAGCGATCTGTTCTGTATCTCTTTCTGGTCACGTTTATCGGCTTGTGCTCCAATGCAATTTTTCAGCCTGATTGAGATAAGCTGTGTGCCGGAATTTAAACACGCATGTGAAACAGCTGCTCCATGCTGAGCAAAAACATAATCATGATGTTCTTCGGGGATACGGTCGAAGTACATCAGAGCTCTCGAAAAATTTTTCCTTTTCATTTCTGTTTGTCCCATAAGATAACATCCATGATATCGGATTGAATCCGGGACATTGGGTTTGTTCAGCTCTGAAAACATATTTTCGACATCTTCATGTTTGTTCTGTCTGTAAAATATCCGCATTTTTCCCAAATCAGTATTTGGGATATATGAACTTAGTGAATAATTCAGGCCCATGTTGTTGTAAACTTCGAGAGCCTTACCCCTCATATCCAGCTCTTCCAGACACGACCCGGAATGGTACGTAACCACATCATTTCTGTAAAAGTCCGGATATTCAACAAGAATTCTTGTAAAGATAAAGAAGGCATCCCAGTATTTTTCTTTCCAATAAAGCCGCATAGCTTTGTTGTAAAGATCACTTGCATCCAGATTCACCATTCGTGCCACTCTTCGCGCATGCACCTCTTCACGGTTTCTCCCCAGATCAAATCTGACATATAACGAATGAGACCCCCGAACGCCCTTGCTGATCTCATCCCGGAACTGATAAAGAACAGAAAAATCTCTGCCCCCGTTCAAGTATGGAAGCAGGACTTCACCAGCCAGTCCCCAGTATTCAATTTTTCTGGTATCTCCAACATTACCGAATGCTTTAAACGCAAAAAACGGCAGAGGCCGAACTCCGCAATTGAAGAAAAAATCCCATTCCATTTTTCTTGATTTTACAAAATTTTCTGCTTTTGCCCAGATATCAGACATGTCATAATGGATCTCATACTCAACCATCTTTTCCAGTATTGATCCGTGATACATAAACTTGACCTTTGGCGAGTATGACATATTCTCAAACTGTGTCAGTTTTGGAGCAATCAGGTTATGGAACATTACCCCGATCAGATGATACCCTAAAACAGGATGATAAAGTAAACGATAAGCAAGTCCCAGATCGAATCCGGCACCAAATGATGGGTCACCAAAATTACCCTGTGAGGCAATGTTGAAGTTTGCTCCGATATTTAATCTTCCAACCGGATTCGTTGCATAGGAGAGCATTATATAATAATTATCATTGCTCGAAATACTGGTATCACTTCGACCCTCAAAATAACCGTCACCCAGACTGATAACATCACGACCATTCTCACCTATCACAGTAACACCAGCAGAATGATAATAACCGACAGGCATTACAGCACCGATTTCCCATAGTTTTGATGCTTCGTCTGAAGCCATTGATGCTACTGCCCGTAATCCAGTATAAGAACGCTCCATCATGAACGCCGGATTGGTCAGAGGAGAATATAACGAAAAGAAAGTTCTCCACTGGTCGGAAATCAGGTACTCCCCCGGAAGTCCATCTGAAAAACATGGAATAACTACACCAAAAATAATTACAAGGAATTTTTTAATCTTATCCATTCAAATATCTATCCTTAAACACAACATATCATACCTGAGAACAGGAAATATTATAGCAGCTTATGTTTTCAATACTGTAATTCATCGTTTTATTCCGATACGAAGAATTTTTGTTTCACTGAAACCCTGATTATCTTCAAAAGTACAGTGTGCTACATATGTTCCTGTACCGGTTTTTCTTTTCTTACTGTTACGTCCATCCCATATAAACAGTAGTCTGCCGCTTTCTTTGTCAAAAACCATTGGATGATCCCTGAGAACCGGATTCTTTACAACATCGTAAATTGATATCTTGCCGGTAAGAATTATATTGCTTCGCAGTTTTTCTTCCGGTTCAATAAATATTACCATACCATTTGAAGGTGGTGCTTTTCCTGCATTCTCATAAACTCTTCTTACCGGTTCCGGAATAACTGCTTCAGGCACAAATGGATTGTTTGTCGCACCCGGTATTACTGAATACACCATCTGTTTCATGAAAATCAGAACTCTTCGGTTTGCAGGATTCTTCTGGCTGTTTGTGGATTTGTCTGTAACAGACGCAATTGTATTTATCCAGATTGAATCATTCAGTTCAATGTCAAATCCATTTTGAACATTTTGAACAAGAGTGGAATATTGGTCATCATTCAGTATTCCATCTGCTTCCAGAGTAACCTCGTACACATCTCCATCAGGTTTACTGAATTTAAACGGACGTACAGAAGAAATCTCATTTACATTTTCAGAAAACTGTACAGACAATGAGTCTTTCTCCATTGCACCAATTACGAGTCTTGCGCTGATTATAACCGGCGCAACTCTGTCGATTATTTGTAAACTGCCGGTCTGAATCATTCCTCCCCCGGGAAGTATAATCTGACTGACAGAAATAACATCATTGGAGTTTGTTGACGTTTGCGGGACATCCCTTAGTTCTTCTACAATCCATGCCAGTCCGCCTGATACAATTTTAAGATCAACAATCTTAAAATTTCGGTATTTGGGCAAATCCAGATTATCAGCAATAACACCCAGGTCATTTTTGGTAACTGAACCATTTATGCCAAGAAATATGCTGTCAATAAATCCGTCTGCATCTGTATCCCAATAAGAAGCAGAAGAAAACGAAACTGTTTTACTTAATGAAAATGGCACAGAGATCCGGATTGTATCAAGAGGGTTATCCGGATTTCGATAAACAGCCACTATACTGTCGTTTACAGCATGTTGAAGTATTTTGTCGTTTTGAACAGCTTTACCGATTTCTCTTTTAAACTCTTTCGACCAGTAAGATCCATTTTTGGAAAGTGATATATTGAATCTGTCGGGAATATCTGCCTCGGTGTGTGAAATTTCAATATTGACCGATTTTCTTTTGTCGTCGGCACTGACAAACCTTACTTCCAGGAACTCCATTGTCTCGCTTATTTGAGTCACAGGCTTTCCATCATAGTAAAAAGCAAGATCATCAGTATTCCAGCATATCTCTACCATATAATCCGGAACAATTGCATCTTTTTTCCTGACCACATGAAATACCGTGTTTGTCTGAGTATCCGAGACCGCTCCAGTACTTGTATTTTTCATTGAATAATCGATATCAATCCTGAATTCTGTGACATCATCTGATAACGGAAAACGATTGGAAAAAATGAAATCGTTCTGTTCTGTCCGGGTAGAAATCACACCATTAACAGATAACACTTTTGGGGTTCCGCTTGAGATGACCAAAATGGGTTTTATTATTCTGGTCATAAACAGGTCCATCAATGCACTGTAATCTTCTGTATTCGTGACCCATATATCGCTTGATGGGTTTGAAGCTGAATATCCGTTAGTTTTAACATTGTTTGTCATTGTCAAGAGACTTTGAGGTGGTTGTGTCTCAGAGTTACTTAGATAAACAGTAAAAGTAGCCGGTGTATTATTCCCCTCGGTAAAATAATAAGGTTCTTTTCCCCCATGCTGTGTATTGGTCGGATGTGGTTCACCATCAGAAAGGAAAATTATGAACTGACGTTCTGGTGGATTCGAGGCATTTTCAAGTGCCGCAAGCGCAGCATCAAAAGCGCTGTTAATATTTGTGTTACCTTGTGTCCTGAATTCCGGTTTATACACAAGATCAACATATTCAAATTCTATTGTATTTCCCCTGTCTACATAGGGGTTTTCACCCGGGAGTGTATCAATCTGAAGCACGCTTCTAATATTATCGATTCCAGTATTACCTCCATATCTGCGGTTAAGTTCCTGAAGAGGAAGGTAGGATTGATCACCCTGACCGCTTAAGGGTTCAAATAGCGGGTTGTTACGATGATCGAAATAAAGCACTTCCCTGAAAACAACCAATCCGATTTCTGCATCCGGATGCTTTGCATAAACAGTGTCTATCAGGTCCATTGTAACTTCAAAACGTTTTCCATACGGATCATTTCCCGGATAAACTGCACCAAGTCCAGTCATACTGTGAGAGTGGTCTATAATAAAAAAAATTGATGGTGGTCCTGCTGATCCCTCTACACCTTCAACAACATCTTCCAATTTGCATGAAAGCACATTTGCAGAAAGAGCTACTATTGAATCTGGAACATAAATAGTATCGTTATGAAGATTCTCCGGACAGGTATTGAGATACAATTCACATATCTGAGCAGAATCAGCATTTACAAACACAATTAACACAAGAATAAAATGAATACTCAGTTTTTTTGCCATTTCATTTAAGCGCTTCATTTTCATAACAATACCGCCTTAACCTTTTAAACTTATTCTGCCATCTAATTTCATTATAGCACCGGATATCCTTTTTCTCTATAAATGAGTTTGTTATACCGAAATCATCCCCTACATATAAGTTAATCTTTTTTAGGTAAATATACCTCTCAATGTAATTTAAAAAATCATGCCAGATAAAAAAACAGCGTTTTTATTAAAATTTCTACATTTTTTTTAAATTCAACAGATACTGCATTGTGGTTATTTGACTGCAATTTATACAAACTTAAAGGTAATTATAACATAAGTTTATGATTTTAAAAGAATAACCCGTATGATGTCCATTAACCCCAATAATTTGCCTTTCTCCCCGGGTTATTAATGCAGCAAATGTGATTGAAGGGGTGAGTTCAGGGGCGGTATAATTCATAATTCATAATTCGTGCTTCGTATTTCTAATTCAGACAGAAACTTCCGGTTTTTTAAAAAGTATCTTCTCAAATATGACATAAGTGATTAATGTCGTAACTATTCCGGCAATTAAAGACCCATAGTACACATTCAGATTCACCCTGAGACACGAATTCACTATAAAAACTGTAATCAGGTAATTAAACCCGACCATTATAATAAACTGTGTGATTTCTATAAACAATCTTCTGCAATCCCTTATCTTGAAAATCACCAGCTTGTTTGCAACAAAATAAAGAGCCATGGCACTACCATATGAGATAGTGACACTGAGAATTGGATTCAGTTTGGCCAGGTCATTGCATACATAAAGAAGACTCATATAAATCAGCCCGGTAGTTGCTGAGCTGACAAGAAAAAGAAATACTTTCACCTTTCAGTTTCCCTTTTTTAGACTTTTTTGTTTTGGAATTGATTTAATGCTGCTTCTGATTTTGAAAATTATTATACTTGCTGAAAATACAACCATTTCCCATATAATCCTATTATTTTGTAAGAATAAAAATACCCGGGTGTAAAAACCTTTCCTGTTAAATCAGGATAAGATTATTGTGTTACGCAGAGCGCACAAGCCCCGACGTTTGAAGACAAAGTCGGGACTTGATTATTATAGCCATTTTTTGTACCCCCGACGTGTTAGTCGGGATTTGAATATTGTATTTTTGGCTGTACCAGCAACAGCAACCGGGATAAGCAGCACCCATTCAGCCAAGCAATATAACTCTGGGTGAACCGGCAGTCCGGATCTTCTTGATGAATTGAAGAGGTCAGTGGATAGTGGGCAGTGATTAGCTAACAGTTTCTATGCGATAAATGAGACTTGGGGAAGAGATTTCAGATAGTCCAGTTTCGAATTTCTTAATTTTTTCTGATTGTTTTTTCATTTTTTCTTTGGTTTTATTTCGTATTTCGAATTTCGGATTTCGAGTTTTCCTGATCGTTTTGTTTTCGAATTTCGGTTTTCCGTTTTCGAATTTTTAACAGCTGTCGCGGGGTCATATGCACTCGCGCGAACATGATAATCAAAAATATTAGCAAACACGCAATTGTAAGGTAACAAATGAAAATACTTGTCAGCTCATGTCTTCTTGGAAACTGTGTCAGATACGACGGCGGACATAAACTTAACTACTTTATCAAAGACAAACTTGGAAAACATGCCAAATGGGTAACAGTCTGCCCTGAAACCGAATCCGGCATGCAGACACCAAGAGAGCCTATGCATCTTGTAAACAAAGGTGATACTGTCAGACTTGTTACGCTTAAAACACGTAGAGACCTCTCTGATAAGATGAATATCTGGATAAATAAGTTTTTCTCTGAATTCAACACAGAAGATGTGTGCGGATTTGTATTTAAAAGCAAATCTCCAAGCTGCGGTTTTAAAAGTGTCAAAATTTGGTCCGAAAACAACATCCTTTACAGCGGTAAATGTGGACTGTTCGCTTCAGAATGCATTACCCGCTATCCGCATATTCCATGCATTGATGAAGGGAGGCTTAATGATCCGGACCTGCACGACAATTTCATTGAACAGGTTTTTGTTTATAAAAGCTGGTCTCTTTTAAATAAAACAGATCTCCAGTCTCTTGAAAAATTTCATACACAAAATAAATATCTGATTATGGCACACAACCCGGAAGGATTCGAAAATCTCGGGTCCATTATTTCAGAGAAAAAACTCTCCACTGATCAAAAATATTTCAGATATCAATCATTACTGATGAAAACATTAAGGCAGATTGCTGCTATCCGGTCGAGATCAAAAGTACTGATGCTTATGGTAAATGATATAAAGGAGCATCTGTCATCGGATAACTTGACCGAATTAACTGAAATGATTGATAATTACAGAAAGGGGTTTATTTCATTGCGGGTTCCGCTTTCGTTTCTGAACCATTACAGCCGTGTATTTAAATGCGCACAATTCCAGGAACAAACCATTTTCAATCCCTACCCCAAGGAACTGGATTCAAGCTGCAAAACATGAGCTTGTACAATCACATTACTGAATATCTTTCAATAATGGTTCGATTGTCTTTACCAGTTTTTGGGATATTTTTTCATGAGCTTTAATATTCGGATGCCAGTCACACCCCCTGTTGTGGTATGGAATAGGATCATAAGCAACATTGTATATATCCTTTATTCCCTCTGCTTTCATGTTACCAACGATCTCTTTTACAAAGGATCGAACCGGCTGCTTATCTGAAGTAAGGCATACAATTTTCACACCAGGATAAAGATCCCGGATCTGCTGAAGAAAAGCTGTGTAGTTATAAATGAAAACATTTTTATCCGGGTAAGGCCGGGTTGAAAAATCGTTTGTACCAAGGCATACAACAACCACATGTGGAATCCATTGCTCATGATTCCATGCCGGATGTTCTGAATTTCTTAATGTACGAAAAAAAACTGAACTAAAAGGATAAAATGAAGAAATAAATGGTACGCCCCAGTTTCTTACCACACCTTTACCGGTAGCTGCAATTGTAACACACTCGGCATTAAGAGCTCTGCCCGTAAGAGGTCCGTATGAATAATAACAGTTGGATGAATCAAAAACAGATTCGCAACTTATAGAACTGGATTCATTACCGAAACCATTCAGAGATGATGCCCCGATAAATTCGATACGATATTTAGGCCGTATTTGAGCAATCTGACACAGTTTTTTATCATCACCAATGAGAAATCCTCCGAATTCACATATCACATTCTCAATCAGGTATCTTTTGGTTATCGAAACAGTATGTATGGTATCTTCAAGACCCGAAACAAGTTCGTATTGTTCGACTATTGAATCGGTTTTTAAAACTTTTAAAAATTCACCATCTATAAAAATATTAAAAGCCTCACCATAACCCTTCAACATGACAGCACAACAACTGCCTTCAAAAGCTGCTTCAATAGAAACTCCAGGCCAGTCAAACCGCACATTTTGAGGAATACTGAAATCAAAACGCCCAGTATACCGGATCAGGGGGTTATCCGGATAAACTCTTTTATATGCATTTATCTGAAAAGGTAAAACCAGAATGAATTTAAAAATCAAGACATTAAGAATCTGTTTCACTAAGCATTTCCATTGACAATACACCACAATATTTCTGTTACCTGTATAACTCCGTAGCATGCTATGTTAAAAAACATAGATTTGGGCAGGGTGGATTTCAACACATAATCTGAACAAAAACTTTTTTCGCTTCACTGCAAATCACTCTCTGAATACAGAAATCTTGCGGATAGAACGCATCTTCTGGTTGTCAAACGCAGCAATGTTGTTTCCAGCCGGAATGCTTGATTAACTACTGTATCCATGCTGCGATTTACGATGCAGATATATCAGTTCAGGTAATTGAAAAAGGTCGGTATTACCGGATCAGTGGCGATAATCATCAGCAGAAACATCCAGTTCATCCATTTTTTTCATCAACCATTTTCGATCTATTTCAAGGAGCTTTGAAGACATGGATACATTTCCCCTTGTCTTTTTTAATGCATTGACAATAGTCTGCCGTTCTGCATGGCTTCTGGCTTCTTTGAGAGTAAGAGTAGTTTCATAAACATCTTTTTTCAGGAGAGAAGATTTGTTAAGACTTATATACTCAGGCTCAATCTGTTTTCCTTCACTCAGCAAAATAGCTTTCTGTATAATATTTTCAAGTTCACGAATATTGCCCGGCCATGAATATGAAAGCAGTTCATTTTTAACTTTTGCAGAGATTGTTTTTGAAGATAAGCCAAATTGTGTGCAGTATTTCAGGATAAAAAAATCTGCCAGAAGAAGTATATCACTTCCCCTGTCTCTGAGGGGTGGAAGATTTAATGTAAGCACATTCAACCTGAAATAAAGATCCTGCCTGAATCGTCCACTGTTTACTTCCATTTCAAGATTTTTATTTGTTGCAGCAATAATCCTTACAGATACCTTGATAGTGTCGGTTCCACCTATCCTGACTATTTCCGATTCCTGCAAAACCCTGAGTAGCTTTACCTGTAACGGTAAAGGCAATTCCCCTGTTTCATCAAGAAACACGGTTCCACCTTCCGCAGCTTCAAACAGCCCGATTTTACGCTGCACAGCACCGGTGAAAGCCCCTTTTTCGTGCCCGAACAACTCTGATTCGATGAGATTTTCCGGAATTGCACCGCAATTTATTGCCTTGAAAGGCTTTTGTGAACGCATTGATTTCTCGTGCACATACCTTGCCATCAGTTCCTTGCCTGTACCGGTTTCACCCAGTATCAGGACAGGTGAATCTGTACGAGCCAGCTTTTCAGCAAGATGAATAAGCCTGCTCATTATTTCACTTTCATAAATCATTGAACCGGAAGAAACAAATTTTGTCTGCTGTAATCTTGCGATTGTTTCCTTCTGACGTTTTCTTTCCTGGTAATTTTCCAAAATTACGGAAAACAGAGGCAAAAGAGCATCACAATACTCTCTGTCTATATTATTGAATCCTTCACTGTCTTGTATTCTGTCAAGATATAAAAATCCGGATATGGAAGTTCCCTGTTTTAATGGAGCGCACATGACCGATCCTATCAGATTTTTCTGAAGAGAACAGGTTGATCCGGATTCATCTTTCCATTCATCCTCATGCATTATAATCGTTTTTGCCGCCTCTTTTGCCCATTTGATTGCTCTTGATGAAAAACGGTCCAACCCTGCAGATGACGGATACCTTGCAACCGTTTTGTGTTCACCACTTATCGAATCCTCAACAACCAGTCTTGAAGCATCACAGTGAAGAAGCCTTGCAACACTTGCGACAAGATCACTGAAAACCTCTTCATCTTTATTTCTGAGCAAAGAAACTATCACCTGTATAAGCTCTTCAAGTGGAGAAGCCGGATCTTTTTTAACTGCAGTTTCCAGATCACGCTCACAATAAATATATCCGATATCTCCAATACAAAAGGTATCACCATGTTTGAGTGTCAATCCTCTTTCGATTTCTTTACCATTCAGACTGATTCTAATTCCTGATGTTAATGGCTGAAGATCATACGAACCTTTTGAAAAAAGAAGATGTGCAGCAATTGAAGGCATTGAATTGTGTCCGGGATTAATATGACATTCCCGTGATGAACCGATTGTCACGACACGCCCGTTGAGTGGAATATATGAATCTGTTTTTCTGCAATATAACCGGATTTTGTTCCCCATTATCTGTTAATTCACCTTCCTGCCTGTAAAACGAACCACTTTTCTCTGAAATGGTAATATTTTCACTCTTTCATGCCAGTTTACCCTACCGTCTTCACTGACTAATGCAAGATCATGCACTCCAAAATCCAGGCTTATTCCGTATTTCAGATCATCATGAAATTTTGACAGCCTGTTATCTATTGAAATCCGGGAGCTGTCTGGAAATCCCTTAAAAATCAACACACCTGTAAGCCTGCTTGAATGAAGCGAATCCTGTTTTAAAGGCAGTTCACTTACCGGTATTTTTTTGTCTTTAAAAGTAATAAGCTGATTCCTTTTTTCCTTTTTATGAACAAAGCTGTGTTCTGATACTGTACCGGTTTTTCTTCCGGCAAAAAAAGCAATTGTCAACGAAACAGACACAAGCAGGATCAGGCTTATGTATGTTTTCAGGGATTTGTCAGTCTTTCTTTGCTGTTGAGAAAACCTGCCTATGAACTCCATTGCTTCAGCATTATTTGCATTCTGTTCCAAACTTTCAACACACAGCCAGTAAGCTTCTTCATGGCGACCTGCAAAGTTCAGTTCTTTCGCTGCAAGAAGCAGTTTAACGGAAAGAATATCTGATGCAAGATGACCGGCAATTTTTTCCCAGTCATGCTCCATAAACTGACATCTGTTTTGTTCTTTCCACAGCTCCAATACTTTAACTCCCGAATCCGGTCGTTTCTGAGGATCCTCCTGTAAAAGTATTTCGGCAATACCAGCAGCTGATGTATCAGAAAGAATTTGTGACAGAATTTTTCCTGCAGAATACAGATCAGCCTTGACAAGATCTACTTTTCCCCCATAGTTCCAGATCTCCGGAGCCATATATGCCGGAGTTCCTTTGGCTGTTAATGCTACAGATTTTTGTCCGTCAGCAACATCCTTTGTAAACCCGAAATCAACAAGGAATACACCATCAGGAGGTGAAATCAAGACATTTGCAGGTTTCAGATCCCTGTGTGCAAATCCCAAAGAATGTAAAGTAGCCAGAGAGCAGATCAGCCCGTTTGCAAGAAACAACCGTTCTTCTTCCGAAAGAGTCCCTCTCATCAATTGTACAAGTGATACACCTTTCACCCACTGCATTACTATGCATACGCTGTTATTCCACTCAAAAGCATCGTAAACCTGCGGGATGCATTCAGCCTTGATTTTAGCCTGGATTGTGGCTTCTTTGAGCAATTCTTTTCTTCTGTCACGGTCTTTTTCCGGTATGATTTTTAAAGCAACCCATCTCTCCAGAGCATTTTGACGTACTCTGTAAACAGAAGCAAAAGTTCCTTCACCAATGCGCATTGGATGAGAAAATCCTTTTGGCAGCTTTGGTATCATTGGGTCAACTCCTCAGAAAGTAAAGCTGCTTTGTCCCTTAGTTCTTTTTCGGATCTTGCAAACCAGTAAATTATGTCTTCATCATCAGGTGAACACTGTAATGCTTTCATCCATCTGGTGTGCGCATCAGTAATATTGCCCTCATGCCAGTCTATCATTCCCAGATTAAAAAAGGGCGCCGGATTCATGCTGTCTATCGCGATGGCCCTGCCGAGAATCGTCCGGGATTTTTCGATTCTCCCCATTCTGAAATAGATGATTCCTGCAAGATTAAGAGCCTGAGCGCTTGCGGGATCATACTCAATAGCCCTGGTAAGGGCTTCAAGTGCCGATAATGTATCTGCTGAATTCAATAACAGTTTTCCTCTCTGCTGCCACACCTGGGAAAGAAGGGCATTTAACTGCTGTGTTGTTCCAGCAGCTCTGGCAGCTTCAAGATTCATGATTGCTTTTTTCCAGCTTACACTGTCTTGCAAATTATCCGCAGCCATCTGTATATAAGCTTTACCAATACCTACACGTGCTTCAAAATGATCCGGATGCTTTGTCAACACGGAATCAAAAAACTGTATTGCCCTTGTATAGTCTCCCAGTCTCAGGCAAATCAGGCCTTTTTCCAGTTCTGAAGAGGAACAGGAGAACAGGAACACGACAACAGCAGAAATAATTGTTTTTTTCATATATTTCAAAACCCTTTTAATCTTGCAGGATCAAAAGTGTATTTACATGCAAGTGCAATTTCATACGACCACTTAGGGATATCAACAATTGCGTATTCATGCAAAGATGAATAAGTTTTACTGAGATCTGCCGAAAGTGTTATCTCAAACTGCTCTTTTACAGACTTGCTCAAGGATGTATTTACAGAAAAGGTATGATCCATTCTCTTTTTGCTGTGATACTCAATTGGAATTGAGTCAACAATTATTTCATATCCTTCGTAAACAATTTCACGAAGCCAATATTTGTAGCCATCTTGCGACATCGTTAACATCGGATATAAATCATTTACTCCAAGTCCTTCAGGAATAAAATTACCTTCAATATAATCAGATGAATATTTAAAATCCATCCACTCATAATTGCCAGAATACCTTAATAAATTGTATACTATGCCAATTGCGCCCTCTATTCCCCACCTCATTTCTCTCTTAAATGATACAGACGGTGTCAAACTAAAATAGCTCTGAGGTATTTTAAAATGCGAAGTGGTATAAGCATCTGGTAATATATAATTTGAAATATATAGTTTTTTATCTTGAATAGAAAATTCGTAAGCATCTGTAAATGTCGAATCTTTATAAAATATGAAAGTGTCTTTGTTTGCAAATAACAGATAAACAGGAGTTAATGGAATTTTCATAGTCTTAAAATCAACCCACATTGAATTTACCAAAAAGCTTATGCTCTTTTTTTCTGACAAAAAATTTTCAAAGTATACTAATCCATAAAATGTATTGCTCGGATCCTGTGTTTCGCGCGTATAACCCGCATTAATGAATGTCATCCAGGAATCTTTCAGAAAAACAAGTTTACTCCCAAAACTGTTTTTAAAGTAAACATCGCTGAAATAATCCTTTTGTCTGCTCCAACTGTAATCAAAAGAGAGCATTCCTGAAAAAAGATAACATGATGTTTCCAGCCTGAAAGTATGATCCAGAGAATCTCCTGTATTCCTGATATTCTTTATAATATTCTGATTCTCCTTATTATAGTTTTTCAAATCATACTGGGTTCCTAACTTTAATCCCCAGAAAGGGTTTATCGGAATAACCCATTTTGCCCCTGAGGAGAATGTCAGGTCCGGACGATTGAATACTTCGATGGTATCGTAGAGCTCCCTGTAAGGATAACTGCCGCTGTTTTTTACGTTTTCACGAACAAAACCTCCACTTAGAGATACAGAAAATTCGGGAATGAACAGTTTTAGTTTTTCTGACGGCTGCCTTTTTAATAAATCCAGAATCTCATCTGCATCTTTATTCCAGCCCAATGCAGAATAAATAGTATATCTCTGCTCTAAAATTAAGCGGTACAGTCTTGTATTCGTGTCTGGTTTTGATGCATAATTTAGTGCCAGAGCAGTATCAAGAGATCCCTTTTTTACAGATATCTGCGCCCAGATATAAAACAAACTGTCATCCGACATACCATTACTGTATGCTTTCTTCATATAAAAGTCGGCAGAATCGTTATTTCCTTTTTCTGCCCATTCAAGACTTATCTGTCCAAATGGCTGCACCGCCGCCTCCCTGGATACATCATTACAATACCCAGGTCCAGAATAGAAAAAATAAAGGTAAAACATTGAAAATGCTATTATTAGTTTCATTTTCAGATTTTATCCTTTTTCATTTTTTTAATCAACAGATTTATAATTCTGCAAGTTTAGGGTAATTTTTCTGATAAAACTTGAATATATTCCGAAACCAAATCAGGTACATTCTGAAAAGCAAAGAAACTGTAATAACCGCAGTTGTTTTGGCCAGAAGATTCACTCTAAATAGAAAAAAAACGTGCATTTACGCACCGTTTTTCCGGTCACTATCAAACTTGATAACATTTTTGTTCCAGTCCTTTTTTATATCTATTTCTGCTTATACTCCCTGAATTGAAGAGCCCTTTCATTTCTCCTTTTTTCAATATCTTCAATAGTCTTTTCTACCTGTTTTTTTAATTCAGGTGACAATTTGTCAATCTTTTTTTGCTGCTGTTCAGAAACCTTTAAAGTACTTTCCTGATGTTTCAGTTTCTTTTGAAATTCTGGTATACTCTTTTGAGAACCTGCAGAGTCAATTTTCATTTTTATCTCTTGTGGAAAAGTTAACATTATCTGATCAAACAACCGATCAATTTTACAATCGGCCTCTTTCACTTCGTTTGCTTCGGTTTTAATATCCTGTGCCAATATCAAACTGAAACTCAAAACAGGTATCAAACAGATCATTAAAAATTTCATGATAACTCTCCTTTTTTAAAAACGGCTTCCATGGAAAACATGAGGACTGGATTATCATGCATATTCCCATGAAAACCGCTGTATTGAAAGTTATTCCTCACTGCTTTGAGGACCTGAACCTTTAGCCTTTTTTTCCATGGTATTAATTCTTTCCTGAATCTCTTTTAACTCAGCAGCTTTTTCCTGAAGTCGTTTCTGAACTTTCTCCCGTACTTCTTCAACCTGTGCAGCAACCTTTTGTGATGCTTTTTCGATGTTTTGAATAGCATTCTGAAGTCTCTGTTGTGCTTGTACACGCTTTTCTTCCATCAATGCCTCTTTTTGCTCCTGAGTCATCTCCCTGACCTGCTTTTGAATCTGTTCAATTGCCTTCTGTGCCCTCTCACATTCACCTTCAGCGTCTTTGAGAGCAACATTGAGCTTTTGTCTTAACTGCTCTGCTATCTGGTCAGGATTCCCCTGCTTTGGACCATTTTGTGCAGAAACGATTACAGCACCAGCCAGAATAACTGTTAGTAAGAACCTCATAAATACCTCCTGTTAAAAATTAATGGATTGTTTGTTCTTGTGACTGCTAATATTCAAAAGACGTGCCAAGATTGTATGTTGTTGATATATCACCAGTTACGCTGTTTTTCATTACAAGTTAACATGAAACTAATGTGGTTGATTCACCCCATGTTCAATTCACATTGCCTTGTATTTCTTTTAATATCAATGAGTTAACCTTACAACTCAACCGTGTGGCTTATTAACCCCCACCATTTAACTGGTTTTATCTATCAGAGATTTTCGAAGAAAGAAAGTTAATTTATTGTTGCTTTCAGGTTTGAACCAGATTCAGGAATTTATCACTTATTTATTACCAGCCCCATTAAATAAGTATATACATTTTGTATATTGTATCATATCTGTTAAGATTTCCCCTAACCATAATTGTTTGGGAAATATTAAATACCTGTTTAAATCGGATCCTGTTTGGATCTTTTTTACACTCTGTTTTAATGCTATTTTCTAAGATATTGTATCTAACAGGAATTTAAAATATTCAAAATCCAGGTTTTAGAATTAATAACGTAGAGGAAGGATCTCATGTTAAAGCGCTTAATAATTTTCTCTCTTTTCACTATTTTGCCAATCCAGGCAGGTACTCCAGTTAAAACTCATGGATCCCTTATTACCGATGAAAACCGAATTGTTGGTTCTGTTGACAGTAAGCCGGTGCAGATAGCCGGAATGAGTATGTACTGGACTGCATGGGGAGGTGAAAACTTCTATAATCGCAACGTTGTCGAATCACTTGTCGATAACTGGAATATCACATTAATAAGAGCAGCCATGACCATCGAAGCAGATTGGACAAGCGGATATGTAGATGATCCTGATGGTCAGAAACTTATGGTGAAAACAATAATTGATGCAGCAATACAGAAAGGAATCTATGTTATAGTGGACTGGCATGACCATGATGCCAATCTTCATGTCGATAAAGCAAAAGAATTTTTCGGGCAAATAGCACAGGAATATGGTAACACTCCCAATATTATTTGGGAAATATGGAATGAACCGGATAACGTTAATGGTACCGGTGAGGGCGGTTTGGACACATGGGATGATATTAAAAATTATTCAAAACAGGTAATTCCGGTTATCCGGGAACATAGCAACAATCTTATTGTTGTTGGAACCCCAGTCTGGTCTCAACATGTTGATGTTGCAGCAGATGACCCGCTAAATGAGTTTGAAAATATCGCATACACCCTGCATTTCTATGCAGGCACACATGCAGATTCACTTCGTATGAAAGCTGATTATGCACTCGAAAATGGGCTCCCTATTTTTATAACAGAGTTTGGTCTTTCTCTGGCAAGTGGTGATGGCGGGATTTACACAGATTCTTCAGAAATATGGCTCGATTGGGCTGATGAAAATATGATCAGTTGGGCCAACTGGTCGCTATCAGATATCGGTGAATCCTCTGCAGCTCTTGTTTCCGGTGCACCAACTGATGGAAACTGGGGAGAAGAGCATATCTCTGAATCTGGAAAATGGATAAGAAACAGGCTTTTATCCAGGCCTGAATATGAAAAACCTGTTATTGATACACTTGCCATTCCAAGAATAGTTGAAGCTGAATCGTTTGTTACAGTCTCTGATAATGGTCCGCAGGTAGAAAATCCAGGAGGTGGTGTCAGCGGTGGAGCAAGTCTTGGCTATACTACTCCCGGCTGCTGGGTAGAATATACCATTACAGTTCAGGAAGCCTCACAGTTCAGTGCCACTGCCCGTGTCGCTTCAGGCGAAGGTTCCAATGGTGGTACCATAACAGCCAAAATCGAAAATCAAACAGTGGCATCATGGAATGTGCAAAATACCGGCGGATGGCAAAACTGGACAATTACCGAGCCATCACCCGATTTTTCTCTTGATAAGGGTGAATATACCCTTCGTGTTGAGTGGCAAGGTGAGGGAGAAAGTCTGGTAAATCTTGATTATATTGATATCATGTCAACTGAGACGTCCGCATTTTATCGCAATACGAAAAATTCGGGGAAAAAATATGAAATCAGACTATCAAAAGGAAATGGTTATATTTCATTTAATACCAGCAGGGAAATGAAAAACGTTTCTCTTGTTACTTTGAACGGTCGTCAGGTTTTTTCATCACCAGTCCATACGGAAAAAGTGAAAATCCCATTGAAAAATGGATTTTATCTGTTAAGTATTAAACATCATGACGGAAAAACAAGGGTTTTGCCAATTACCGGATATTAAAGTGTCGTTCACTTTAATTTCAAACAGGAAATAACCTTTCTGAGACAAAACCTGTTACAAAAAAGTATTTTATACTTTCCGTATTATGACACGTCAATAATAGTTAGCTGTATGATTATCGGAAAAATTGCGAAATGATCAAGTAAATCTACCCAGGAAGGTACTCCATTTATCATGTCTATTTCACTCGGAATCTGCCTTGGTGCATCAACCATTAAAGCTGTTGAACTTGAGGATAAAGACGGGACCTGCAAAACAGGTAATGTTTACATACGAAACCATGAAAGTAATCCAAGGTTAGTTGTAGAAGAGTTGTTCAAGGAACTCAATGTTTCCAGATATGATCATCTTATGGTAACCGGAAGAAAGTTTCGTGAAATACTGAATACACCTTCAATTACTGAAGCAGAAGCGATTGAATCTGCACTGGCGTACAATCGTCTTTACCACAATGTCGATAGTAGTGAATACACTGCTATTGCCGGACTTGGAGCAGAAAGTTTTATTGTTTACCTGCTCAACAAAGAAGGCTTTATCTCCTCTGTTGAGTCGGGGAACAAGTGTGCTTCCGGAACAGGAGAGTTTTTTCTTCAACAGATCAAACGGATGAATATTGATACAAAAAAAGCGATTGAACTTGCAAAAACATCCGAAATGTACCGTGTTTCCGGCAGGTGTTCGGTTTTCTGTAAAAGTGATTGCACGCATGCATTAAACAAAGGTGTTGGTATTGGAAAAGTAGCAGCCGGTCTTTGCGCCATGATGGCAGAGAAGGTGCTGGAACTTCTTGAAAGAGTTAATACAAAAAAAATTCTTGCAACAGGTGGGGTTACAAATAACTCTGTTGTTATGAAACTGCTGGAAAATCGTGTAGATAAACTTACAATACCACCTAATGCAGATGTTTTTGAAGCTCTGGGGGCAGCGTGGTACGCAAAAGAAAACTCTGTCACTACAGTTGTCGATACAGATAACCTGTTCAGGGAGAATCGATCATCTTTCATGCTGTTACCGCCGCTTTCAAAAGGTGAACATCTCGTAACGTTCAAGGAATCTCACAGAGGAGACGCAAAAGCATCTGATGAATGTATTGTCGGACTGGATGTTGGATCAACGACAACAAAGGCTGTAGTTGTCCGTATGGAAGACAATGCGGTTTTAGGATCTGTCTATCTTCGTACAAATGGCAATCCGGTTGAAGCTTCACGTCAATGTTACCGGAATCTTGACGAACAGCTACCATGTGGTGTTAATGTTATCGGACTTGCAGTGACCGGCTCCGGCCGTCACATTGCCGGACTTCATGCGTCAACAGATTCAATTATCAATGAAATTATTGCTCATGCCACAGGCGCAGCCTTTTACGATCCTGATGTAGACACTATTTTCGAGATTGGCGGCCAGGACGCAAAATACACTCACCTTACAAATGGAGTTCCTTCCGATTATGCAATGAATGAAGCATGCAGTGCAGGAACCGGTTCTTTTCTTGAAGAATCGGCGTACGAAAGTCTCGGAATAGATTATAAAAAGATCGAAACATTCGCACGTGAAGGACAACTACCCCCTAATTTCAATGATCAGTGCGCAGCTTTTATCAGTTCCGACATTAAAATTGCCACTCATGAAGGTATAAGTAAAGAGGATATTACTGCAGGTCTGGTTTACTCCATATGCATGAATTATGTAAACAGGGTTAAAGGACAGAGAAAAACCGGGAACCGGATTTTCATGCAGGGTGGAGTATGTTATAATAAAGCGGTTCCTCTTGCAATGGCAAATCTGATTGAGCGTCCTATTATTGTCCCACCCGACCCTGGTTTGATCGGAGCTTTCGGTGTTGCACTTGAACTGGCACAGCGTATCCGTTCCGGAGCATCATCGCCGCGCTCTTTTGATCTGACAGAATTGTCAAACAGGGATATTGAACACGGCCAGCCTTTTACATGTAAAGGTGGTGCGGAAAAATGTGACCGGGGTTGTCAAATTGCCATTATTATTATTGATGGAAAGAAATACCCATTTGGAGGAGCGTGCAATAAATACTACAACCAGGTTCATCATGCAGGTAAAGAAAATGACTGCAAGGACCTTGTCCGTACCCGTACTGAAATGGTATTTCCTGATACTGAAGAGAAGGTTGCTTCCGGAACAAAAACTATCGGTATTAACCGGTCTTTTCTTGTAAATACATATTACCCGTTCTACAGCACTTTTTTCAAAAAACTGGGATTTTCTACAGTACTTTCAGATAAAATTGATCCTGATGGAGTAAAGCGACGACGTTCATCATTCTGTTTTCCCGGTGAAATAGCGCACGGTTCATTTTACAATTTACTAAAAAAAGATGGAATAGATTATTATTTTCTTCCGAAAATCATGGGACTTCCGGTAAAGAACAGTATCAGTAAAGCCAAACAGCATCAGTGTACATGCGTTCTTCTTCAGAGTGAAGCTTACTATCTCTCCAGCGCTTTCAGGGAGTTGATAGATGAAAACAAGTTACTTACCCCCCTGTTTGATTTTTCCAATGGACTTCAATCCCAAAAATCTGCGTTCGTTAATCTGGGGAAATCTCTTGGCAAAACCGGCAAGGAATCAGTTACTGCATTTGAAGCTGCAGTTCAGGTACACAATGAGTTTGAATCAAAAATGGCATTTACCGGTAAAGAATTTTTGACTCAACTTGAAAAAGAACCTCAGAAAACCGCTATAGTGCTTTTTGGGCGTCCTTATAATGCATTTGCACGTGAAGCAAACATGGGGATTCCATCCAAATTCAGTTCACGTGCGGTACAGATAATACCATGGGACATGCTGCCATTTACAGATGAATTGTGTGACAGTGATATGTGCTGGGCGTTGGGGCAAAATCTTTTAAAAGCTGCAAGTTTTGTAAAAAACCATCCTCAACTTTTCGCAGCCTGGATTACAAATTTCAGCTGCGGACCGGATTCTTTTCTTGTCGGTTCATTCAGGGATATCATGGGCACAAAGCCATCACTCACCCTGGAACTTGACAGCCATACAGCAGATGCCGGAATCAATACCCGCATAGAAGCATTTTTAGACATAGTTCAAAGATACCGCAAGCTTGGTGAAATTACAGATACGCAAAATGAGTTTATACCATCCAAAGTTGTATTCGAGAATAAAGTACCCGATTATATTACTTCAAATGGAAAACGTGTAAGTTTCAGAAACAACAGGGTACATCTTCTTATTCCCTCCATGGGACGTTTTGCAAGTGAAATCATGGCAGCAGCCATGAAAGGACTTGGTGTTAACTCATCAGCAATTCCGATCTATGATTATGAAGCACTGAAATTTGGCCGCGCAAACACTTCATGCAAAGAATGTCTTCCACTGCTTCTGACAACAGGCGGTCTGCTTAAATACCTCGCTCACAGGAAAAACAATGATGAGCTTCTGGCATATTTCATGCCCTTTACTCCTGGCAATTGCCGCTTTCCGCAATACAGGGCTTTTCTAAACAACCTGATTCGTAAAAAGAAACTTGAAAATGTATGCATCTTCAGCCTTACAGCAGAGAAAGGATACTTGCATGATGCATTCAGTGCAACAGACCGACTGGGGTTCCTCAAAGCATTCATTATTTCTGACGTAATGGATGATATTAAAAACGCACTTACTGTACTTGCACTGGATAAAGAAGAAGCTCATTCAGTTTTTGAAAAGCAGTGGAAAAAAATTACGGACACATTTAATAACGGGCATGTTAAACAGATCTACAACGTCCTTGAAAATATAGCTGACAATCTTGCATCTATTCCACTTAAACATCCGCTTTCCAATGCAAAAAAGGTATCACTGATGGGAGAAATCTTTGTACGGCGCGATGAGTTCTCCTGCAGGGATCTTATGTCTGCACTTGTAAAAAGAGATATCGTGGTTAAAAAATCACACTTTTTCGAATGGCTCAAGTATGTAGATTATATTGTTCATCATGGAATCTACCAGCCGGATTTTACATTCAAATCCAAAGTTCAATTTGCCGTTAAACAGCTTTTACAGAACCGTTATGAACAAAAAATCAAGAAAATTCTTTCCAGATCCAACCTTTACGAGTACGAAACAATAGATATAGAAAAAATTACCACTTATGGGAAAAAATTCTTTGATCTCGAATTTCGTGGAGAATCGATACTCGCTGTCGGCGGTTTCTTTAAAGAGGTACTTCACTCTACTCATGGAATGGTATCAATCGGTCCTTTTGCCTGCATGCCCACACGTGTAATCGAAGCAGTTCTTTCGGTTGAAGCAACACTTGATACAAAAAAATCCTTTAACGACATGAACTCATCTTTACATAACAACAAGCTGGATTCGTTTACTTCACTTCCATTTTTGTCTGTAGAAACAGACGGCAACACTTTCCCGCAGATACTTGAAGCCAGAATTGAGTCGTTCTGTTTGCAGGTTGAAAGGCTGTACAAAACCATACATCAGGGTTAAAAACACAGTGTAACTGCCAGACCGGATCTAAATAAACAGCTTTTTTTATTCGATTCGGTGTACATTTTTTATCAATTACCCCCGGTTATGGTTATATTAATACAATAATCATGTGTGCGGAAAACATCATGATTGCAGCCTCTTATAGGTATAATACCAGGAATATGCTGATTTTAAACGAATAAAACTTCAATCAATTTTAAAGGATCTTTTTCGAGCACTAAACTTTGGAATAATCTATGATCAAAATATGCATTAAATCGATTCTTTTTTCTATAATTCTATCTTTAACTGTTCTTCCATTCAGATCAATATCACAAGAAATCACAGTAACAATAGATCCACTCGAAAGATTTCAGCGATTTGAGGGTTGGGGTACAAGTTTATGCTGGTGGGCAGTTCTCGCAGGAAAATGGGATGATGCAAACAGAAAAGCACTTGTTAATGCGATTGTCGACCCTGATACTGGTCTTGGATATAATATTTTCAGGTACAATATCGGTGGTGGAGACCAGCCCGGTCATGATCATCTGACCAAAGGAAGCGGTGGCGCAAAAGTTCCAGGTTTCAAACCAACAGAAAGTGGTGATTACGACTGGGATGCAGATTCTTATCAACGCAGGATTCTACTTGAAATTAATGAACATGGACAAGATCTTATTTTCGAAGCATTTTCAAATTCCCCCCCCTGGTGGATGACCAAAAGTGGCTGCGTTTCTGGAAATAGTGACGGATCGGATAATCTCAAGGAAGATTATTTTGATGATTTTGCAGATTACCTTTCTGAAGTAGTAAAATATTACAAAGATACGTGGAATATTACATTCAGGACTGTAGAACCATTCAATGAACCGAGCGCAGGGTGGTGGAAATCAATGGGGGATCAGGAAGGTTGCGGTTTTAAGAATAATCAGTCAAAAATGATTAAAGAGCTTGGGAAAGCACTTGTTGCAAAAAATCTTTTTGGAGCGACATCAGTAAGTGCTGCAGATGAATCTTCGATTGATCAGGCCCTGACAAGCCTTAACGGTTATGATACTGAAGCTTTGGAATACCTGTCTCAAGTCAACACACACAGTTATTCCGGCCATAATTCCAGAACTCAACTTGCATCAAAAGCCTCATCACTGGGTAAAAGAGTCTGGCAGTCGGAATCCGGGCCATTGCACAAAAATGATAACAGCCATATAGCATTATGGATGGCTGATGTGATAATCAGGGATATTCGTGATCTTAAAGCCGAAGCCTGGATAGACTGGCAGGTGAGCGATCCTGCAGAAAACTGGATGTCGATAAATGCGGATCACCGGAATCAGAAATTTACGTACAAAAGTCGTTTTTACATGCATTGTGCATTCAGCAGATTTATTCGTCCCGGATCGCATATAATCTCAAGCGATAACGACAATACAATTGCTGCGCTCACCAAAGACAGCTCATTGGTGGTTGTAATAAGAAACGGAACCGGTAATGATAAAATGTATTCCCTGGATTTATCGAAATTCAGCCATACAGGCAAAACTGTTAAAGTATATCAATTCAGTCTTCCTGGTGACCTGAAGCCTCTGGCTGATATGCAATTGCCCGATAATAACCGGCTTTCAATAAATTCGCCGTCACAAACAGTTACTACCTGTGTTTTTTCCAATGTTTCTTCACCACCCTGTACGCCATCAGAGATTACCTCCTATGTAAAAATTAACAGTCAACCATGGCAGGAAACCACGAATGTCACGTTAAATGCTGGTGATACACTTAAATTTGGTCCTCAGCCATTAAGTAATGGTTATTGGAGCTGGAAAGGTCCACAGGATTTTAAATCTGAAAACAGGGAAATAACTATCAGAAATATATCCAAATCACAAGAAGGAGATTATGTTGCTGCATTTTGTAATTCTCAGGGATGCACAAGCAGTGTAGTTATTAATGTAACCGTATATGATCCAAGCAAGATCATAAACAAAGAAAATTCCAGGAACAAATATGATAACAGAATATATTTCAGAGGTAATAATCTGACAGTGATATCTGATTATCAATATCCACTTACGATTCAGGTATTTACCTTAAAGGGTGTATCTGTATACAAGAAAACAATTTTCAAAAATGTAACAACTCCGGTTTTTTCGGGTATACCCTATGGTAATTTTATAGTACGAATTAGTACAGAATCGGGTAAACCTGTTTTTGAAAAAATGCTGGTTAATTTGTTCTGATTTGAATTTTAAAAACATTCAATAAAAGATTTTTTACACTGTATTTGAAAATATAATAAACAAATTTCAAACCTGATTAAAAATTTTATACCAAAACGAATTTTATTTCACCAAAAATCTTTGTTTCTATGACAATCAGGGTATTTTTACCGATTTTCTTTACAATACAATCATTATTTAATGTAAAGGTTTATTTTCGTTGTCCGGTATATTCGTGGGGCCCATATAAGGTATTTGAGTCGTTGCCCTTGTGGCTTACCCCCCCAGGTATCTTTTTTTCTGTATCCGCATGCTTTTTTTGTCCTCTGGTTTCATCATTCCTGCAGATACGTTGCAGTCTCGTAACCTGTTCGTACAATTCCCGAATTCGTTTGTTCCGGAAGCATGAAACAAACTGATAAGGGGGGATCTGTAACTGAATGTTTGCGGGTTTTTGTAATATGAAGGAATCTGTTTCCGGTTCGGAATAACTTATCCATCTTATAAATATTCGACAAAGTCAATTTACTGTTTCTGGAATACATTGATTTTATTAGAATTATGAAGCTTTGAAGAAATACCCCCGACAGGATTCGAACCTGTGGCACCAGGTTTAGGAAACTTGCCTGCGGCAGTATCTTCTATCATTAATTTCAATGACTTATAATTCGTGAGGCTCCGGTGGCGACCGTAGAGGTCTACGGTTTTGGGTGAAATATCGATTTTTAAGCACTCGTGACAAAAAAAGCAGAGATGCATCTCGTTACCATATGATGGTACTGAGATATAATTTGCTGCTTTTTTATTTACTTTTAGTTGATGTTCCCTTCAAACGGGATGGTTTACTATTGCGCATTTCCTGCCGTTCCGCAAGGAATTTGCCGAATTTATATGGGTCATTGTCGAATTCCTTGAAAATTTTCCGCCGTGTCTCGCGGATTTCTTCAACAACCGGGTCTTTGGAGTAACTCATAATTCGCGTCCTAATGAATTATTGAACTGAGGAAAACTGCAATTTTCTTTACATCCGTATTTCGTGTGAACTCTAATTTTATACCACCCATTCCGGAAACCCAGAACTCAAATTCCGTATCAATGTCAAATGTACCTGCGGTTTCAACAGAATACCCGTTAAACTTGGAATAAGGAATACTGTAATATTTCTTCTTTTTCCCGGTTAAACCCTGAACATTGATGATAATAAGCCGGAAATTAGTAAAAATTGCTCTATCTCTCATTCCTTTATATGAAAGATATACCTGTTCATTCTCAATAAGCATAAATTCATACATATCCCTTGCATCTTCCAGTGAGACTTCACTCAAAGCGATAATTTTAGTATCTTGTAATGACATGATAAAGGACTCCTGCTAAAATTGGAATAGAATAAAAATGAATTGCGGTACAAACAAAATTGAAACTCTTTTATTTTATTCATTGGATGGATAAAAGTGCATATTTTTAGTAAGGCCAAGGGGTGAAAAATGGAAACACGAGATGAAATTCTTGAATTTTTAAGAGAGAATCGGGAGTTACTGAAAAACCACTTCTACATTACAAAGATTGGTCTTTTCGGCTCTTTTGCCCGTGGTGAGCAGACAGCCCAAAGCGATATTGATCTTATTATTGAACTCGATGCCCCCGATACTGATGTACACGTCCTGAAAAACAATATCCGTGAATTTTTTATTTCACGTTTCAACCGTGGAGTTAATCTCGCTCGGGAAAAATACCTACGACCGTATGCCCGCGATATGATACTTAAGGAGGCTATTTTTGTCTGAAGAAAAGAACCACCTTTCCCTCATGAAAATTCTCGATGCCGCAGAAAGTTTTCTCGCACTCAGGTTAATTCTTGATGCCGCAAAAAAGATTTCTGATTTTTCCCGGCCATTCTCAAATGCGGATGATCTTTTCACCGATAAAAAGAGCTTTGATGCCGTCTGCATGAATTTTGTAGTTATCGGAGAGATGGTTGAACGGATTTCAGATAAGTTCAAACTGAAATACAGTACAATCGACTGGAAAAACATAAAAGGGCTTCGAAACATTATTGCACATGATTTTTTCGGGGTTGATGCAGAGGAAATCTGGAGTATTGTTAAACTGCATATTCCCGCATTGATTGAATCGATTCAGAAAATCACCAAATAGTAATGTTACCTGTAGGTACTACTGCGAAGCCTGCGAGCGTAGGGTATTTCTGTTTTGCGGCCAAACTACCGACTGAGCAGCTAAAAGCCCGTCGCGGTGGTAATACGTGCGGAGCATGTTACCGCTCTTCCAACCGGCTATCTGGCATAATGCCCGTTCCGGTGTTCCGGCATTGAGAAGCTCGGTTGCGGCATTGTGGCGGGTATCGTGGAAATGTGCATCCTTTAAACCGGCAATCGTAAGACAGCGACGCATTGCCCGGTCAAAATCTCCGAGTGGCAGATACTTGTCATGTTTTTTCACGTACCTGAAAAAGAGCCACGGGCATTTTTCCACTGGCGGCAGAGTACGGAAATAGGTCGTGAGCCATCCCGGCGGAATTGGTTTCCAGCTTCCACTTTTACACTTTGCGATTTCATCCGGGACATAGATAACATTATTGATAAGATCAAGATGTTCGCGGGTAAGTGCCGACAGTTCCGATTTCCGACAAGGTACTTCAAAAGCCAACCGGATAACTGCCGAAAGATGGGGTGCTTCCTGATCGACAATATTTATGAGCCGTTGCCGTTCAAGGTCGGTAAAAACTCTATCTCTGGGAATAACCTTGAGAATTTCCATTTTCTGTAACGGATTAGATTCAAGCAGACCGTCGGTCACGCAGAGATTGAGTGCAGCTTTCGCCATTATGGTGTAATGATTAACGGTCGTATTGGCAAGCGGTTTTCCTGTCTGGCGGGAAATCCGGTGTCTGAGATTAACCCAGTAACGCCGGAAATGTTCACGTATTTTTTCTATCGGAACATGGCTTAAATCCCTTTTCATCTCGTCAAATGCATACGGTGCGGAAATGCTGTTTTTCCGTGCTTCGTAATAATAATCGAGCGCCTGACCGAACGTGACGATTTTTGTAGCTGAAAGATGAACACTTGCATCGGCGATTTCACGGAGACGCTGACGGAGTTCATAGTATTTTTCCTCTGCCGCCTTGCGGGTTCCCGTGAACGTATGGCGTTGACTATGCTCCCGGTTATCTTTCCATACCCGGATGAGCAGAACCCATTTACGCGGCCCGATCTGTGTAATATTCATTCCCATGCTGAAACCATCACTGTTCGAAATATTGACTATCGATAATTATAATATAGCATGGAAATAATCTAATGTAAAGATTTTCCATACGACACTATCTGATCTTGACTGCTTTCCGGTTGATCTTCAGCACAGGTTGAAGTAATTTACCGTTCAGTAGATGACGGTCAATTTCATCCTTTGAAAACCTCCAACTTCCCCCGACCTTTACCGCTCCGGGTATGCGGCCGGTATGACGGTATTTTTCAACGAACTTGATTGATATATTCATGTAGTCCGCAAGTTCTTTGCTGGTCAAAAATTCTTTTTCCATCATGTTTCTCCCGTAATTGATTTCTTAACCTCAATTGGTTGATATTCCGGTTTTGGATTTCTCTAAATATTCGTCTATTCCACGTAATAGAATTCTATATGCCTCCTCTGGATCAGATGGCTTACCGTTTTCCACAAGGTACCTGTTGAGAAACAGAGCACGAAATTTTTGTTCTTTGGAAAACGATAACCAGACATAGACACAAACTGCTATTAACGGGTAGTATTCTGTACCAGTCAAACAGAATAGATATTTTAAATAAAGATTATTAACCTCTTCATGGCTTATTTGTTCAGGACGATCATAATATTGAAACAAATAGTTGAATACATGCAATGGGTTTATCGTTTGTTCAAATGCATCAACGATGATGTCGATTTCCAACTGATCAGCTTTTACTTCATGCAGTTTTTTGGTCACATCAGCAATATCCATGTGGTGTTCTCTGTATAGATATTCTTTATCCATTAATAAATTCTCCTTTATGAAATGTAAAAAATCTGATTAGTATTTCAACCAATTTTAAAAACCTTGAACTAATCAATAGACGGTCCCTACGAGTTACCCGCTTGAAAACCCCTCTCAAAGTAACTAAAACAGCTTTGCAGGATTGCAGGAAGTGAAACCCTGTTTTGTGAAAAAGTCTTATAAACAATAGTTGTAAATACTTTCATTAAAACCGCCATTTGACATCCGCACATCCTGCAAGTTAATCGTTCTTTTCCGTTTTGGGTATCTTACATGATGTTTTCTCCGTTGATTTCTCCTTCTTCCTTAATTCAGGAATGTGGTAAACTGTTGTTCGTGTCCGATCCATTAACTTGGTTGCACCGGTAACCTTTTCGATGTGTGCCCATATTCTCCCGATTCTGACACCGATCTGTTTTGCCGATATCTTGTAGAAATAGCTTCCAATACCTTCTTTTTTTCTGATTAAATCAAGTAGTTCTGAAGCAGTACCTTTGAATCCTGTAGTATTATGAATATCGAGCAGTACCGAACCCAAGGAATCATTCTGAAGGCATACCATACCTTTATCAGCTTCGGCTGCTTTCAATGCCTTGATTGCTGCTTCCTCCTCACCTAATGCACGGCCGATCCGAACGGCGAAATCAGCGAAATCGGGGTGTCGTTTATTCAATCCTTGAGGAACTGGTTTATTATCTGCAAGTGCCTTTTTCAGGATAGTACAGAGCCAAGACATCACGCCATCGCGGTTATTCCGTATTTCCAGAGTCAAACTTGCATCGGCAGTATCGGAAACAAGCCGTTCCAATCTGATAACAAGTGCCCTGTCCGCTAAACCGGCATCTGAAGCAAACAATGGATTTGCAGATGTAAGTGTGATCCATGCATGTGGATAATAGGAGGCTATGGCATCATTGGGGTAAAGTTTACGTTTCTTATATGGTGTTCCTGTAGATGCTACCGCGATGTTATCAGGCAGCCACTTGATATGGGAGTCAACATTGTCGACCAATGCAATTCCACCGAAATTCAGCACTACCCAGAAATCCTGTTCCCCTTCACGTTCTTTTGGACAGAGAGCGTTTTGGGACATGCCGAAAAGATGGAAAATATTCCTGATAATACAGGTTTTGCCGGAACCGACAGGACCAATAATAACCAGTACCGGTTTGTGAAGTGGATTTGTCGGACAAGAAATAAACCATAATTTCAAGAGCATTCGGGCATGTGGGGATACAGTCGAAAGATTCTGGAATAATTGCAATCTATCAAAAGGATCGACAGGATCGGTAAACGTCCACTCATGTAAACAGGTGAACGGAGTGAATAAAATGCCATCGGTGCCGTTGTCAACTGTTTCAATTGTATCGGCGGAAATACGTACAATTTTATTAGGGCCACAGGAAAGGTATATTTTTCCGTCTTTCTTTGCCCAATAGAGGCTTACATTGATTTCCTTTGCCCTGTCGGATAAAGCTTCATTTTCAATATCCTTCAGTATAAATGAAAACAGTTTTGATGCCCGATTGACGCGAAGGGTATCACTGAGCCATGAAAGGAAATTGTCGTTCTGAATCAGAAATAATACCTTCAAGGCCGAATTAAAAAACATTGCCGACGAAAAATCATTATCAGGTGTATGATAAAAAGTGCCAATAGTCCGAAGCCATTCCCGTACCGCTTCTCCGCATTGCTGGTGGCGTTCATCAGGTGTCAGATTTTTGTTCTGAGTAATGGAAAAAAGGACAGCATGAATATTATCGTCAGAATTTACTACCTGATTTGAGATAGGTAGTTCTATCTTTACAACAAATAGATAACTTTGTAAAATATCCAGAGTACCACTACCATGTTGAATGTAAAGGTCACGAACATCATACCCCGCTGGCTTACCGGCAGGCCATTTGATATGTTTAATTTCAAATGCTACATTGCGGAGCAGGCCAACAACCTTTTTAATACCGTTTCTGCCTGCTTCGTCATTGTCATACACTATGTAAATAGACTTGCCAGTAAAGTGTTTTGCCCAATCTTGTTTGATTGTATTTGCACCCGGAACCGCGACTGTACACAATCCAAGTTCACGCATGGCGAGCATGTCCCAGATGCCTTCGCAAAGATAGACTTTATCGGCATTTAATTTTTCAAGACCGTATAAATAAGTTGGAAAGCCCTTCAGGCAAAACGGTTTTGATAATTTGCCGTTTATTAGCTTGCAGGTGTAAACTGTATGGAGCTTGCCGTCCGGTTTATACGCCGGAATGATGTACTCACCAGTTTGAGGGTTATAACCGATTCCGGTACTCCGCAAGGTTTCGGGTTTTAGATGCCGATTACTTGCAAGCTGAATTTCAGGAGTGCCGAAGAAGCTTTTTTGGAAGGAAGGTAACAGCATTTCAATGAATGAAAGCTGATTGCCTTTTTTGCCACAGTGGTGACATATCCACAATCCATTTGAATTGTTGATATAGAAATGGTCTTCTTTGCCGCAAAAAGGGCAATCAGTAATAGCTTGTGTACCATCACCGGAGAAATGATTCGGAGTAACATTAAATTTTTTAAAAAAAATTGAGATTCCATTATTGATATCATGCATATTTTTTATTCCCCATAAATTGAAATAGCCAATACAATCGGTAGCTCACAATGTGAACTACAACAAAGATATTTGGTTGTACGGGGGAATGGATTTATGAAACTTTACGAAACTTTACGGCGAGAATAAAACTTTAATGGGGGCGCGAGATCCACAAAATCATCAGATCATCAATGTCGTTAAAGGCTTCTTTATCTGTTTGTGAAAGTTGTTTAGATTGTTGAATACATTTCCGCGCCAAAGGAAATAAAGTTACATAATGTAAACGAGGGGTATTTGTGTTTTGGTCTTCACAACATTCATGGAAAAATTTACCGAGAGGCTTTTGTGGATTGCTAATAATTGACGGATGTATCTCAAGTTTATCAGAAAGTTCTGTTGGGGTAACAGGTGGTGTATATTCGTCTGCCGAGAACTCAGAATAATAATTGTTGAAAATGGGATCATTTAAAAAAAAGTCTACAACCTCTTCTGGGATGTCGAAGCTATACCGCGCTCCTCCTGCCATTTCTGCAAAAAGGTTTTCATATCTCTCTGGTTCCGATTTGAATCGAATTCGAACTGGTAATGGTGGAAGGTCTGAGTTTTTAATATTTCTGAAAGGAGCAAACATCTTCTGTATAAGATTCTGGTTCTGACTAAAGAACTTGCCCCATAACAGCATTTTTATACTTGAGTCGGTTTCTTCGACTTTGTCAAATCGCATAAAATTGAGTAGCGCAATACAGGCATTTCTGAATATTTCTTTGTTTTTGGGTCGATTGCCTGAATTTTTAAGGAGTGGTTCAATTTTCTCCCAATCAGTTTTATACTCTGAATGATATTGATTAACGATTTTATCCCTTTGCAGATATTTCGCTTCTGCTTCTTTTATGTACTGCTCATTAGGATTTTTCATAGAATACAACCACTGTTTTAATTGAATGATGTAAAAAAACCGGTATGGTGTACCGGTCATTTTTATACCATCAATCAAAATAATTCCCGAATCTACCGCATGCCCGGATGAATCCACAACTGACCTTCATTTTTAAGCAGATTCTCGTACATCTCGTAGGTGAAATTCGCCCAAACCACCTTTTGGGCCACCTTACGGTACAAAACCAGCTTCGCCGCCTGAGAAACGGTTTCCTGCCCGTAACTGTTGATAAAAACAGTATGCGGCCGAAGCATGCAACTCTGGATTTCGTTTAAAGCAGGGTCAGCATAGATTTCTTTCATGATATCCATCGCTTTTGACAGCATTACAATTTTTCTATCATTTATGGTGTACTCAATATCCGCCCGATAGCCTCCCTGATCCACAAAAATTGAATCCAGTTTAACGCTTATACTATCGCCACCGGATTTTTTAACTATCTGGCTGATTTTTTCTTCCCGTGTTACAGGAGCAGAAGCGGTCTTTTCAGGTTCTGGAGATAATGAAACAATCAGGATTATCAGGGCGACAAAAGCGGCACTTGAAATGAGCAGATAACGGGCGAATTTCTGGAATTTTGTTTTTGGTGCTGACATTGAGACCTCCATTATAATGAAATGTGAACTTATCCTGAAAACAGCACCTTTCCCCAAATAAAAAGGCGTCACTTCACGACATCCCGAACCGAGGTACTGGCATACCTGACTTCCAAGACGAAGGAAGGACGCCCATATATGGAGCGCCCTGTCCTCCTGTTTCGGAAGTCTTGAAAAGTGCCAGTTTTCGGTTTCGGAACAAGGAGAAAAGACTGTTATGTTATTACTATTTTAAATTACAAAATTATTGTTAGTGACCTCCCGAAATTCAAATCAGTTAAAAAGTTATAAAAAAAATCATACGATAAAAAATACAATAAAGCACAATTTGATAAAAATGGATTATTTGTTTGATTAAAGACTTTAGTAACAAGCGCAAAAAAAAACAAAAAACCGGTGGGGGCTGGAATAATATCAAGAATTACTTCTTGACTTTAGCCCAGAAACGAAAACATTTCCCGCGCTTCGGGTAAATGATTCGTCCTTTTCGCCGAATATATTTGGCAAAAACCAAAACATATCCGGGCTTGAACGATTTCTCGTTTCCCATGTTTCTCACCTCCTTTCATCAATTTATGTACCTTCACCACCGCCCTCACCTGAGTGCATCTTGTTGTAAATGCACTCAGGAAGGGGGGCGAGAGTAGCCAAAAAAGATGAAAGGTAGAGAAACAAAGCGGCACCTACCTTCCCACCGGTATTTCAAGATAATCCATACTGAATTGCCTTGAAATTTTCAATTCAAATCATTTTATGTCTATGTCTTCAACCTCCATCCAATATCCTGCGAGCATTCCGCATAAACCGAACCAGAACGCATGTTTTGGAGATACCATTGTACCGAAACCAGTTCCAATCAATCCGAATGAAACCATGGATTTTATTCAATATTGTTCCATTTCTGTTTTTGAATATGGTGCCCTTCTTAAACCGTGTTTTCTTCTGATTGTACGTGTTGATTCGGTACCCTTTTCCAGATTACAGGAAATACATGCCGGAAAAAGGTTGTTTAAATGATCTGTACCTCCAAGAGCTTTCGGGTGTGAGTGTTCAATGTGCCATGCCCCCCGAGTGCCATGTTTTCCATATTTCGAGAAAGCGAGTGATTTTCTACAAAGGTGGCACCTGCCTGCGGTTTTATCGAAAACCGAATTAAGAACCTCATTTTTGAAACTCATGCATACCTCTTTATCCAACCGTCCAGACTGTTGCAGGTAATCCCTCTTGCTGAAGTAATAATTCAGCATCTGTCTTGGCAGACGCTTGCACAACCAGTACAAAGAATTTGCCATGTTCTTTGGCGTTTGCGGTAAAAAGCAGACGCTGACTTTTTGAATGCTCACTTGTTAATGTTGAAACTGTCTCAACCTCGAATAAATAGGTCATTCTATTTTTTTGTGCAACGACATCTGGTATATGACCATTTCCTGTGTTCTGCCAATAAATCAATTCAGGATGATTGTATCCAACGATATCAGCTTGGATACCAACAAACCCGTTCCCGTCAAGATACGAAACAAGCTCTCGAACCATATAATCGTGGTCAAGTTCGGTTATTGTATTCCAGTAATTCAAGATAAAATCCTTTCGTTATTAATGTACCCGGTCTCTCGGTGGGCAAGGATCATTTCCATAAGAATCCCGGTCACGTATCTGCCCATGCCGATTGTGAATGAATAATTCCTTCTGTTGGTTCCGGGCTATTTCCCGTCCAGCTTCAATTGCTTCCGCCTGTGTTGAATGAAGTGAAGTGAAGCGTTCAGCTCCGGCACCTTTTACTCCCCATTCTTTTCCGTGTGGCACTACATGTTGATTCCTGCTCATTGCAAGGCCTCCATTAGTTGTGGTTTTAAGATATTTTTGTTCATGGTATGAAAATATTCTGTGAGAGCATTAATGTCAAACAAAATATTATGTTGTTACTAATAACGGTTGTTAGAAATAACATTTTCAATTGATTGTCTCCGGGTTTCATTCTATTTTCATGGTATATGCCTCGAAAAAGAATAGACCGGATTTATTCCCAGATCGGTTCCCGCATTCGGGATATCCGTAAGACCAAGGGGCTTTCGCAGGAAGACCTTGCCAAAGCAGTATCTCTTGAACGTCCCTCAATGGTGCTGATAGAAAGCGGTCGTCAGAAACTTCCGATAGACCGTCTTTATGCAATTGCCCGTGCTCTTGATGTACAGCCAAAAGAACTGCTTCCTTCGCTTGCGGATATCTTCGGGGAAAATGGCGAAGCTCCGGTATTCGTTCATGGTGGCGCAGTAATGGAAGAAAGCGCCATCTATGAAATAAGGGAAATTGTAGAGAAAAAGAAGAAACTGCAGAAACGAAAGGCTAAACAATGAGAAAAGGCACTGTCGAAAGAAGGGCTCAGATTCTCATCCGCAACCTTGGAATTGATGACTGGCCTGTAAATGTTGAAGGTATTGCCGATAAATTGAATGCCGATGTCGCAGAAGCGGATTTGCCGGATGATACGTCCGGTGTTCTTGAGAAAGTGCACAATGGCAGAAGCATGATTGTTGTAAACAAGCGACACGCAAAGGTACGGCAGCGATTTACTATTGCACATGAATTGGGACACCTTCTTTTTTCCGACCGTTCCGGGCTTTATGTCGATAAAAAGATATTCTTCCGGAATGGCCACTCGCAGGATGCTACCGATGAAGCTGAGATCACCGCAAATACTTTTGCCGCAGAATTGCTTATGCCGACGCCGTTTGTAAAAAAGGCACTCCAGAAATACATGTGCACCGGTGGTCTTGATTCAAGCGAAGACATCATCGGTGAACTGGCAAAAGACTTCAACGTCAGTTCAATTGCCATGAGTATAAAACTTCAGAACCTCGGGCTTTCCTTTTGATCCGGATTTCGGCATGATGAATAAACGTAAAATTCTCGAATGTCTTACAAGAACCGTTCTGCTTGAAACGGCACAGGCGTTCGATGTTTCCGGACTATCCGGCAAAAAACGTGACGATATCATAAGCGAACTGATGCGGATTCGCTCTATCCCGGCAGAAGCGATTCTTGATTCCCTGCCACTTTCTCATCTGAAAGATATATGCAGGGAATACGATATCAAACCGCAGTCATGGCGTAAGAGCGATATAATAAACGCCATTGCAGGAAATGCTGCAAGCCCGGCTCCTGAAACCAGAACCCGCCCCGAAAAACAAAAATCAAGCAAACCTGTAATTACCGACATGAAAACGATAAAAGAGAAGGTGCGTATGCCCAGAGATAACGGCAGCAAGAAAACCATCGAACAATACACCCACAACGAGCAGGAGCGCCTGAATAATCCGCCCGTAGGGCTGGTAACCCCTGATACCGATAAAGACGGTGCAAAAAAGCAGTACCAGTACGACCCGCACCTCGATCCGCAACTGGTCTGGGCAGGAAAAGCAGAACATACCAGTTTTGAGGTGCCTACTGTGAGTCTGCATGTACATGAACGGATCGACCCCAAGCGGATCATCGAGCAGGTACGTAAAGAAGAAAAACCGGGTGCAGAACAGATGTCGCTGTTTGCCGAGCAGGAAAAACGGCCGTTACGTGAAGCCGTGGAATTTTACAAACACAAGGACGGATGGACAAACCGGCTGATTGCCGGAGACTCGCTGCTGGTGATGAATTCACTGCTTGAAAAAGAGGGCATGGGGGAGAAAGTGCAGATGGTGTACTTCGACCCGCCGTATGGAATCAAGTATGGGAGCAATTTTCAGCCGTTTGTGAATAAGAGGGATGTGAAGGATGGTAAGGATGAGGATTTGAGTAGTGAGCCGGAGATGATAAAAGCATTCAGGGATACTTGGGAACTTGGATTACATTCTTATTTGACATATTTAAGAGATAGAATATCTATCGCAAAGGGATTGTTGAACGAAAAAGGTTGCATTTTTGTGCAAATCAGTGATGAAAATGTGCACCATGTACGCGAAATTTTAGATGAAATATTTGGTAGTTCAAACTACTGTGGAGAAATCATTTTTAAAAAGACAAGTGGATCATCATCTACCCTCGTAGGAACAATTAATGATTTTTTACTTTGGTATGCCAAAGATAAATCATGTATAAAATTCCATACTATTTTCAAAGAAAAATTACTCGGCGGAGAAGGAACATTAGAATACAAAAATGTTGAATTGCCCGATGGAACAATACGTAGAATCACTGAAGAAGAAATTTTAAATCCGCAAAAACTTCCAAACGGTGCAAGAATTTTTGTCGCTGATCCTGTTGTAAGTGAAGGTGGTGGTAAACCAGAAGAAAGAACTCTCATCTTTAGTGATGGTAAAAATCAATATAAAATTGATTGCGGACCAAAACGGCATTGGAAAACAACCGTATCAGGTATGAATAGATTATGGGAAGTGGGTCGGTTATTAAAACGTGAATCGCTTCGCATATACAAACGATATTTTGAAGATTTCCCTTATATTCCCTACAATTCTATGTGGGATGATACTCGCGGTGAAACTGATATGGAATATGTTGTTCAAACATCTCGAAAAGTAATTGAACGTTGCCTCTTAATGTGCACCGATCCTGGAGACCTCGTACTTGACATTACATGCGGTTCAGGTACGACTGCATTTATTTCAGAACAATGGGGAAGACGCTGGATTACCTGCGACACATCTCGTGTTGCCATTACGCTTGCAAAACAGCGCCTAATGACCGCCAGTTTTGACTTTTATGAACTGTCACAGCCAAGAGAGGGTATTGCATCAGGCTTCAAGTATAAAACTGTTTCGCATATTACGCTCAAGTCAATAGCCAACAATGAACCACCACCGCAAGAAGTCCTTTATGACCAACCCTTAATCGACACCAAGCGTAAACGCATCACCGGCCCCTTCACCGTCGAAGCCGTCCCCGCCCCGACCGTCAAATCATTCGAAGAAATCGAAACCTCCGACATCGGTATTTCCGACGCATCAGTTACCCGTTCAGGTGAAACGCTCCGTCAGTCCGAATGGCGGCAGGAGTTGCTTAAAACCGGCGTTCGTGGTAAAAATGGGCAATATATCAAATTCAGCCGTATCGAACCAATGAGCGGTACACTTTACCTTCAAGCCGAAGGTGAAACCACATGGTGCGATGCAGGAGCAAACAGCGTTGCCGAACCACCGGCACACTGGAAACCGCAAAAGGTGCTTATCTGCTTTGGCCCGGAACATGCCCCGCTCGAACAGCGAATGGTTGAAAACGCATGGCAGGAAGCCCGCGCATTCCGCCCCGATCTGCTCCTGTTCTGCGCATTCCAGTTTGACGAGGAAGCGGCAAAGGATATCGATGAATTACCGGCAAGCGCGACCGGCATGCAACTGCTCAAGGTGCAGATGAACGCCGATCTTCTTACGGATGATCTGCGCAAGAAACGCTCAAGCAACGAAAGCTTCTGGCTTATCGGGCAGCCAGAAGTTGAACTGAAAGAGATTAAAAAAGGCGAGCATAAAGGCAAGTATCAGGTAGACGTGCTCGGTTTCGACTACTACAACCCCAAAACCGGAAATGTCGAATCGGGCGGAAAACACCAGATCGCCATGTGGATGCTTGACACTAATTACGACGGGCGAAGCCTGTTTCCTTCACAGGTATTTTTCCCGATGGCCGGTGCCAGCGAAGGTTGGGCGACACTTGCCCGTAACCTCAAGGCCGAAATCGATGAAGAGAAAATCGAGGCATTCCGCGGCACGGAATCAATTCCCTTTGAACCGGGAAACCGCAAATGTGTAGCCGTAAAGATTGTCGATGACCGGGGAATCGAGAGTTTGAAAATTATCAGGCTTTGAAATAGATAATTGTGGCGAATCTGCCATAATATAATAAACTCATTTGGTTGGGTTTGTAAATGGTACTTCTCCAGAATGAAATTTCGTAGTATTACAGCTATAAAATGAACTGGAGAATTGGTGCTGCCAGACTGAAATGTAAACCATGCCAAATAGATACCACTTAACGAAAATTGAATACTGATAATTGAAAGAATACCTATGGCAAAAATGGACGTTAAAGGGCACGAAATTACCGTGGTCGCCATGCAGGACGAAGATTACATTTCCCTTACCGATATGGCCCGGCATAAGAATCAGGAAAGTACGGGAATCGTGATAACGCACTGGATGAGTACACGGTACACGATTGAGTTCATGGGAGTATGGGAGCGGCTGAATAACCCCGGTTTTAATGTTACGGAATTCAGTAACATTAGAAATGAGAGCGGGAGCAATGGCTTTGTATTGTCATCCAGAAACTGGATAGAAAAAACCAATGCAATTGGTATCGTGGCAAAAACCGGCCGTTATGGCGGCACGTATGCCCACAAGGACATTGCCTTTGAATTCGCTTCATGGATTTCGGTAGAATTCAAGCTGTATCTCATCAAGGAATTTCAACGGCTCAAGGAAGAGGAGCAGAAACAGCTCGGCTGGGACATCAAGCGCAATCTCGCCAAGATTAACTACAGGATACATACCGATGCCATAAAAGAAAATCTCATCCCGCCTGAACTGACAAAGGCCCAGATAAATCTTGTGTACGCAACCGAAGCGGATGTACTCAATATGGCGCTATTCGGCATGACTGCGAAGCAGTGGCGGGATGCCAACCCCGGCCAGAAGGGAAACATCCGCGATTATGCGGACGTAAATCAACTGGTCTGCCTGTCCAATATGGAGAATCTGAACGCCCTTTTTATCAATGAAGGTGTTTCACAACCGGAACGTCTTGCAAAACTGAACAAAATAGCGATACAGCAGATGCGGTTGCTTACCGA
>Ga0123335_1001047_pt1 | contig 46220 bp, 41 predicted proteins | sample BiotimSIPDNA_2_FD_89707 | JGI IMG/M metagenome (GOLD analysis project Ga0123335, IMG submission 89707) | Anaerobic biogas reactor microbial communites from Washington, USA - Biogas_R2 time_0 SIP DNA | ecosystem: Engineered > Bioreactor > Anaerobic > Unclassified | place: Washington, USA...
AAAGTGCCCCTGGAAGAAAGGCTCGTTGATGGTCACATTCTTGAGTCCGACCATGAAGGTAACGCCGTCAGTGTCCAGAATGCGATCCACCAGCAAAAACGGATAGCGCTGGGGGAGGACCTTCAGGATTTCGTTGATTCTCCGGGTCGTCACCGTGTTTCTCATGGTTCCTCCAGAACATCTCCGTGCGATACCATCCACGGGAAATGGAGAGCACGGATCCATATTCTGAATTCCTGACGTGCGTTTTCCAGGTTACTTGGCAGGCTTTGCCGCGCCGGCCGCATATGTCTGATTATAGGTTTTTATCATTTCCTCGGTGAGGTCCAGCGATGTGTCGATCCACGCGTCACGGTTGGCGTTTGCGTAGAAAACAGCCGAAAGACCCTTTTCTTTGGCGACCTTTTCGATAACCGCCTGCATTCTCTTTGCAATGTAGGCCTCAGTTCGCGCGCGCCGATTCTCAATCTCCTTCTGGGTGTCCTGCTGGAAACGTTGAAGAGCGACGTCTTTATCGTCGATCTGATCTTCCAGCTCGGCCCGCGCTTCATCAGTCAGCTTGGAACCCTGCACGCTCAGCTGGTTTCTGAGGTTATCGAGCTCCTTCCTTATGTTGTCCAGCTCGAGATTCTTGTCGTCGACAAACTTCTGGATCTCCGAGAACATCCTTTTTCCTTCGTCAGTGGAGAGGATTGCCGGTCCCATATTGATCCATGCGATCTTTGCCGGTCCCACTGCTGCGGAAGCTTGGGGGGCGGTCGCTGGGGCGGAAGTCTGGGCAACACCGAGCAACGGCATCGCGAGAGCTGCAAAAACAACGCGCGTAAGTAATCGGCTCATTGACTCTATTCTCCTTTTGAATTCAGCTTTTGGTGATGCCCTGGCTGAATCGTTTCTTGGTTATCAAAGCAAACAGGGCAATGCTAAATCGTACAAGTTACTACAGCTCTCCGGAAGGGCAAAGGGGAAATCAGAAACTGCGTCCCACGGTGAACTTGATGTCTTTCTTAGGTTCCTGCAGCTGATAAACCTGTCCCCCTGCCGTGAAAGTACTGTTCAACCGGTGTGGATTGTAGGCAAAGATCAACCGGAAGGGGGCACTCACAACCGGGAGGACAAACTGCACTTCCATACCCGTCGAGCCGCGCACAGCGTTGTTTGTTGATCCGACAATGTCGAGTGAGCCGCCTGAAAACGTGCCAAGGGAATCCTTCAATGAGGCCCTGACAATTCCGACGTCATAAAAAGCCGCGATCGAGAGGGGGCCTGCGATGGGGATGCGGTATTCGAAATTCGCGAGTCCGACCGTGTCGCCGCCTATGGCAAATGGCGCCGACTGCTGTATCATGGGGAGCCCGGTCTTGGGATCGATCACCGGATTGCCGACCGAGTCAAACAGCGGGTTCGAAGTCACCGCAATCGGGCTCAGCGACCGGATATCAAATCCGCGGATCGTGTCCTCGCCTCCGATGAAGAAGCGGTCAAAGAAGGGGATGATCGAATTGCCGTATGCCTTTACGAATTGTCCCTGCAGGTTGAACGCAAACACATTGCGTCCATTGCTGAGCCACCGGTCGGGAAAGAACCGCCGATACTGAACGACAGGGCGGAACATGTTGAAATCGCCTCCGAGCACCCCTCCGGAAATTGCAGCCGAAAGCATGAAGCTCGATCCGCGTCTCGGGAAGAAATAGCTGTCGGTCGAGTTATAGGAAAGCATCGGCGTGATTTCACTGCGTTTAATTCCCGTCACCGCCGCAGTGCTCGACTGCGAGGTGAAACCGATGAACTGGCCGAGAGCCCAGCTTTCCATGCCCGGAGCAATGTCGCTGACTCCGATCTTCTGGAAGGTATAGCTGCTGCCGACTGACCAGAGGGAGCGGCCGAGGCGCCGGCTGAGGCTTACGGTAGTCCCGGTCGTCTTCTGTGTGAACAGCTCGGAAGGCTCGCCGCTGAAGTCGGTCAGTCCGAACGTCACATACGAGTCGTAACGGTAGCGCTGGTTGAAAACCGACAATCCCATGCTCCAGCGCGAATCCAACAGATACGGCTCGGTGAATGCCGCGATGAAATTAGTCTGTCTCGTGCCGCCGGTGATGCTGAACTCGAGGCTTTCCCCCCGGCCCATGAAGTTGTTGGTGGTGTAGTTGATTCCGATGAAGCTCCCGGAGATTCCGCTGACCCCGCCTGTGAACCCTATGGATTGCTGGCTCTTCTCCTTCACCTTGATGTCGACATCCACGAGCCCCGTTTTGTCGTCAGGCTTCACCTCGTAGTCCTGTTCTTCAATCCTCTCGAAAAAGCCGAGCTGGTTGAGGCGCAGAATCGAGGTGTCGAGTTTCATACTGCTGAACGCATGACCTTCTTCCAGATCGAATTCGCGCCGCATGACCTTGTCTCGCGTTTTCGTATTGCCCAGGAAGTTGATGCGGCGCACGAAGAACTGTTTATCTGGTTCGAACGTCAGGACCAGGTTGATGGTCTTGTTTTTCTGATCGAAACTTTGCTCTGAATGAAGGTAGGACCAATTTATATAGCCGAGATTGCCGTAGAGCTTCTTGATCTCCTCGAGAGTGTCTTTGATCCTCTTGTAGTTCATGATGTCGCCCTTTTTCAGGCCGAACACCTTCACCAGTTGCTGACAATCGAGGATCCCGCAGTTTTCCAGTTCAAATTTGCCGATGCGATACTGGTCTCCCGCATCGATCGGGATCTCGATGAAAAACTGCTCTCTTGTCTTTCTCAACATCGGGATGATGCCACGCGGTCCCTCGAAGATGCGGGTGACCGGCTGGCCGATCTGAACCTGCATATAGCCGTGTTCCTGGTAGAAGGCCTTCAGGTTCGTTTCGATGTCGTACTCGAGTTTTTCCTTGTGATACTTGTCGGTTCCTTTGAACATCGTGAAGATGTTCCGCTCCTTATTGAGCTGGAGGGCGTCCTTCAGTTTCCCGTCGTTGAAGACTTTGTTGCCGGTGAACCGTATCTGTCCGATCCGAACCTTGGGGCCTTCGTCCATCAGGAAGCGTATGCGCACGCTGGAAGGGGGAATCGGTTCGATTTCCGTCCGCACCGTTCCCAATGGCTTTCCGTTTTGCAGCATCAGGTCTCTCAATGCACGCTCGGCCGCCCGGACCTTTGAGGGATCGTACTGGCTGTCGATCGAGACTCCGACCTTCTTTTCCTTGAATGCGTCAAGGATGTCCGATTCAGCGAATGATTTGTTTCCGGAGTATTCGATCGCACGGATAAGCGGCTTTTCCTTAACGACAAACGTGATGATCTTGCCTACGTCTCCGTCCCGTTCCTGGATTTCAATATTCTCGAAGGAGTTGGACCTGTAAAGTTCCCGCAGATCCCGTTCGAGGCGCACTACATCGTAGGGTTCGCCTGGTCTGGATTGAATGTAGAACCGTATGTTGTCCTCTGGAACTCGTCGGTTTCCCCGAATGTCGATGCGCTCGATTCTGGTGCCGGGCATCTGCTGTGCAAGTGCCGCAGGACCCTGCAGGAGGAGTCCGGTGACGATTATGCAGATTCCGAAGATTGCTGATCTAAACATTCATCCTCCCGCCAGCCGGCATATGCCCGAAAATGAATCCATATCTTAGATAAAACAGGTGCCGAAATCCAGCTATGAGTCCAATCCTTCCTCGGTAGACAGAATCCCAATATAGACTCCATACCCACCGAAGCGTTCAATTTTTTTTGCAGGATGAGCTTTGCGGAAGGGAAAATCTCCCCGCGTTTCATGAGGCAGAGAATACAGTACGGAGCTCAGCCGAGTTTCGCGCCTGCGGCGCTGCCGTCGGTGTAGTAGAGCTCGTCATCCTGAAGGAAGATCTCCAGATTCGAATCAGGCTTAACCTTGTTCTGGATTATCGCTTCCGACAGCGGATCTTCTATGTACCGTTGAATGGCCCTGCGCAGTGGACGAGCTCCATAAGACCGATCGTGACAGGTCTTCTTCACTATCCATTTGCGCACTTCAGGACGCAGTGAAATCGAGAGCCTCTTCTCTTTCATCACCTCGTTCACGGTCACGATCAGCAGATCCACGATCTTCTCGAGATCTTCATCGGTGAGCGACTCGAAGAGAATTATTTCGTCCAGCCGATTCAGGAACTCGGGATTGAATATTCTCTTCACCTCGGCATGTATCAGCTCCTCGGTCTTTTTCGCGCCGGCTTCAGTCCCGGTATGGAAACCCATGTGTCCGCGCTTCTCGAGGAAGCGGGCACCGATATTGGAGGTCATGATGATGATGGTGTTTTTGAAATCGATAGTATTCCCGAGAGAGTCGGTGAGCTGGCCGTCCTCGAAAACCTGCAGAAGAATGTTATAGACGTCCGGATGCGCCTTTTCGATCTCATCGAGAAGGAGTACCGAGTAAGGGTTCCGCTTGATCTTTTCAGTCAGCTGACCCCCTTCCTCGTGGCCTACGTATCCCGGTGGAGAACCGATCAGTTTGGAGACTGAATGCTTTTCCATGTATTCCGACATGTCCAGCCGGATCATCGCGTTTTCGCTTCCGAACAGGAATGCTGCCAGCGAGCGCGCCATCTCCGTCTTGCCGACCCCCGTCGGACCGAGGAACAGGAAAGAGCCCACCGGACGCTTTGGAGACTTCAGGCCCGCGCGCGACCGGCGGATGGCCTTGCTTAAAGCGCTGATGGCCCGGTCCTGGCTGATGAGCCGCTTATGCAATTCTTCTTCCATCCTGAGAAGCTTCGACATCTCCTCTTCGTGGAGCGAAGACATCGGAATTCCAGTCCACCTGGCAATCACTTCTTCGATGTCTTCCTTGGTCACCTTCAGCGGCATTGTCGTTTTCAGCTTCCACCGTTCCCTGATGACCTGCAGATTTTCCTGTTCCAGATCCTCTTCAAGCCGGTAACGGGCGGCCTTTTCGAATTCCTGTGCGGAAATGGCGTTTTCAATCCGTCCGTCTATGACGCGGATGCGCCGCTGAATATTCACCATCTCTTCGGGAATCGAGGTCGTGCGCAGTTTCACCCGTGCTCCGGCCTCATCGATGATGTCGATGGCTTTGTCGGGAAGAAATCTATCCGGGATATATCGGTTTGAGAGGTATACCGATGCCTGCAGTGCCTCATCCGTGTACTTAAGCTGATGAAAGGCCTCGTACTTTTCTTTTATTCCATTCAGGATGGTGACGCTTTCCCGTTCTGTCGGCGGTGCTACTTTGATCGCCTGGAAACGACGTTCGAGAGACCGGTCCTTTTCTATCGAACGACGGTATTCGTAAGGAGTCGTCGACCCGATGCACTGGATCTCTCCGCGGGAGAGCGCAGGTTTGAGTATGTTGGCCGCATCGAGCGACCCCTCGGCTGATCCGGCACCAACAAGCGTGTGGAGCTCGTCAATAAAGACGATCAGATTCCGGTTTTCAACCAGCTCTTTCATGATCGTCTTCAGGCGCTCTTCGAACTGGCCGCGGTATTTCGTCCCGGCCACAATCAAGGAAATATCCAGTGCCAGAATTCTCTTGTCGGAAAGCTGCGGAGGTACCTGGCCGCTGACAATCCTTTGGGCAAGGCCTTCCACGATCGCGGTCTTGCCGACGCCCGGCTCCCCGATCAGGACCGGATTATTCTTCGTCCTGCGGCAAAGTATCTGGATCATCCGCTCAATCTCGTTGTCCCTGCCGATTAGCGGGTCCAGCACGTCGTTGCTGGCCGCCTCCGTAAGATCTCTTGAGAATTCGACCAGACTCAGCGGTTCTTTCGACCGGCTCTGGGTGTGTTTCTCCGAAGATCCGCGGCTCAATTCCTCCCTGACCATTCCCGGACGCAATCCATGTTCTCGGAGAATCTCCGCCGCAATTGACCGTTCTTCACGCAGGAGCCCCAGCAGTATATGCTCGGTACCGATATGCCTGTGCGCGAGACGTTCCGATTCCTCTGCCGCGCTGTTCAAAACATGTTTGCTCTCCTCGGAAAACGGCAAGTCCACTGAAGTGGACACCTTTTCCCGGACGAGCGTCCGCCCTTCAATTTCTTTGCGGATGTCCTGTATGGTGGCATTGGACTTGGGAAAGAACCGTGTGGTAAGAGTCTTGTCCTCTCTGATCAGTCCGAGAAGCAGATGTTCCGTCTCGATGTACGGACTGCCGAACTGGCTTGCCTCGTAACGTGCGAAGAATATGACTCTTCTTGCCTTTTCAGTGTACTTTTCGAACATAGGATAGCGTTTACACCCTCAATACTACGACTTATTATACGGATAGACTTGAAAGCGTGTAAAGGTCCAGATCTGACGGAGCCGTCTAAACGGCATGTAAGATGTTGCCTCGATATGATTTAGGGCTTTATCGAGAGAAGATTGCGCGATTCGGCGGCTGTCAGGCGACAAGGACCCCGTTTTCGAGGCGGTAAACGCGCGAGCAGATTCCTGCAAGCCTCTCGTTATGGGTGACGATAACTGAGGTCAGCCTGTGCCTGGCGTGCAGTTCCTGGAAAAGCGAACCGATCGCATTTCCCGTGTGGGGATCGAGATTTCCGGTTGGTTCATCGGCCAGCAGAAGGCTGGGTCTTGACGCCAGAGCCCGGGCGATTGCGACTCTTTGCTGTTCTCCGCCGGAAAGTTCCCCGGGGCGATGGTGCCACCTCTCCTGCAGTCCAACCTCACTCAGCAGTTCCTGTGCCGGGCCTGCAGCATCCTGAAAAGACGAACCGCGCAGCAGCAGCGGCATCATCACGTTCTCCAGCGCCGTAAACTCAGGCAGGAGGTGGTGAAACTGGAAAATAAACCCGACCGTCTTGTTGCGGAATCCGGAGAGTTCGAGTGCGGTCAGACTCGTGATCTCGCGGTTGAGTATCCTGATCGACCCGCTATCCGGGCGGTCCATTCCTCCTAGAAGGTGCAGCAATGTGCTTTTCCCCGAACCGGAAACCCCCGTTATTGCCGCCATCTCTCCTTCGTCGATATCGAGAGAAAGTCCGGTCAGGATTTCCAGCTGCTGGCTTCCGGATTTGTAGCTTTTGTGGATGTCCCGGATCTCTGCCACCTTACTCATAGCGGAGCACCTCCACCGGGTTGAGTTTTGCCGCGCTTCGGGCAGGATAGATCGTCGCAAGGTAACTGATCAGAATAGCGGTGATTGACACCAGGACTGCATCCCAGATACGTACGTGGAAGGGCACGTAGGGAATGCTGTACACCTCGGCCTCGAGCCGGATCACCTTATAGGCGTCCAGAATCCAGCTGATTCCAATCCCGAGCATATTGCCCAGTGCCGTGCCCATGATTCCGATGATCAGTCCCTGAAGCATAAACACCCGCTGGATTGTCTTCGCGGTCGCTCCCATGGCCGCGAGGATGGCGATGTCTCCCTGCTTTTCGAGCACCATCATGATGAGGGTGGTCACGATGTTCAGCGAAGCGACAAAGACGATCAGGCCGATTGTCAAGAAAAGAACCAGCTTCTCGAGTTTGAGTGCGGAAAAGAGGGGCTTGTTCTGTTCTATCCAGGTCGTCGTGATGAAATCGGAACCGGCCTTCAGGCGTATATCCTCCGCGATTTCTTCGACATTTTCGAGATCATCGGTCCTGAACTGGATTACCGAAGCGGAGCCCGCCGGAAAAGAAAACAGGCGCCGCGCCGCATCTATGTTGACATAAGCCCAGTTTGAGTCGATATCCCAGAGGCCCGACTCGAAAACGGCGACCACGCGAAAGGTTTTTTTCGACGCGCTCATTCCCAGCGGCGTGAGTCTGCCCATGGGATAAAAGACGTCCAGAACGTCGCCGGCACTCACCCCCAGGCTGCGAGCCATTTCTTTGCCGATCATGATGCCGTCGACGGATGCAGGCGCACTGCTTTCCAGTGCGTCTGGATTGGCTTGGGTCACCCGCAGGAAGAAGTCAGAGATCGTGCTCTCCCATGCAGGATTCACTCCCTTCAGAGCCGCTCCCTGATTCCGACCGGAACTCGAGATGAAGACCGGATTGAAAATGGCGGGCGCACTTCCGGTCACGTGGGGAACATCGCCGACGCGCTTCATCACCTCTTCGTATTCCGGGATATAGGTGCCGTCAATCCGGAGAAGGTTGATGGCCGATGTCGTTCCCAGGATCTTGGCTTGGATATCTTCCTTGAATCCGGTAGAAAGGGCCAGCGCGATGATCAGCGCCATTACGCCGGCAGCGATTCCGATTATCGAGATGACCGATATGACCGAGACGATCGTCTGCTTTCGTCTCGCCCGGAGATATCGCAGGGCAACGAACGTTTCGAATTTCATTCCGGATCTTCTGCCTATTCGCCAGAGAGCTGTTCGGGCCTTAGCAGCGGGAAGAGGATTACGTCGCGAATCGACTGAGAATCGGTCAAAACCATCGTCAGCCTGTCGATCCCGATTCCTTCCCCGGCAGTTGGCGGCATGCCGTAACTGAGGGCGCGAATGTAATCGAGATCCATGTCGTGCGCCTCCTCGTCTCCCCGTCCGCGAGCCTGGAGTTGTTCTTCGAATCTCGCCTTCTGCTCGGCAGGATCGTTCAGCTCCGAGTAGGCGTTTGCGACCTCCATCCCCCCTATGTAGAGCTCGAACCTTTCCACCATCGTGGGGTCGTCAGGCTTAGTCTTTGAGAGAGGGGAGACCTCGGCCGGATAATCGTAGATGATCGTCGGCTGAATCAGATGATCTTCGGCCACAGTTTCGAAAAGAAGCGCCATGAGTTTTCCGGGGCCGTCGGTCGGCTCGAAATGCGCATTGATCGATCCGGCAAATGAGCGGAGCCTGTCGAGGGACTGCAGATCCTCCATGGCAGGACCCGGGATCGACTCCGGCCAGAACCGGCAGATCGCCTCTTTCATCGAAAGGCGCTGCCACTTGTCGAAATCCAGTATGTGGCCTCCGTAGGGCACCTGGCGCGACCCCGTGACCTTTTCAGCAATAAGTGTGATCATCTCCTGCGACAGATCCATAAGATCGCTGTAATCGCTGTACGCCTGGTAGAACTCCAGCATCGTGAATTCCGGATTGTGCTGTGTCGAGACGCCTTCATTCCTGAAAATCCGGCTCATTTCGTAGACCCTGGGAATCCCGCCTACGATCAAACGCTTCAGATAAAGCTCGAGGGCAATCCTCATGTAGAGCGGAATATCGAGGGCGTTGTGGTGCGTCCGGAACGGGCGCGCGAGGGCTCCACCCGCGATCGTCTGGAGAACCGGTGTCTCAACCTCCAGATAACCGCGAGCATCGAGAAAATCGCGAATCTCGCGGATGATGCGGCTTCGTTTGACGAACACGGATCGCACTTCAGGGTTGACGATCAGGTCGACATAGCGCTGCCGGAAGCGCGTCTCGACATCGGTCAGGCCGTGCCATTTCTCCGGCAGCGGCAGCAGGTTCTTCGCAAGATGAGACACTGCAGTTGCCGAAACCGTGAGTTCGCCGGTACGGGTACGGAAAATGGTCCCGGCGGCGCCGACTATGTCGCCGATATCGAACAACTTGAACAGGGCAAAGTTCTCCTGTCCGACGAAATCCCGCCGCACATAAACCTGGAGCCTGTGCTCGCCGTCCGACAGGTCAATGAATCCGGCTTTTCCCTGCAGCCTCAATGACATGATCCGTCCACAGACCTTCACGGTCTCCCTGCGCTCTTCCAGTTCGGAAGCATCGATGCCGTCGAATCTCCTGCGCACCTCTCCCAAGGTATGGGTATAGTCGAATCTGTGAGGATATGGATCATGGCCCAGGCGCTTCAGTTCGGCGAGTTTGAAGCGTCGCTGTTCCAGGAGATTAGTCGGGTTTTCCATTGCTTCCTCGTCTCTTGGTAATCAGATCATTCTTGATGCTGTCGAGTATTCCGTTAACGAATTGCGCGGATTCGTTCGTAGAGAACTTACGGGCTATTTCGAGCGCCTCGTTTATCACCACGGTGTCGGGAGTTCTGCCTCCGGACAGGAACTCGAACACGGCAAGTCTCAGCACATTCCGATCTACGGCCGCCATCCTTCCGAGCCGCCAGTTTCTGGTATGCCGCTGAATGACGCTGTCGATCTCTTCCAGCCGCTGGACAGTCCCCTTAAACAGCTCTTCGGCAAATTCCTGAACCTTCCGTGGATGCTCGTTCATCTGCCAGTACGTGCGCAGAATCTCCTCCCTGGAGTGCTTTCCCACGTCCAGCTCGTATAACATCTGGAGCGCGCACTCGCGCGCCACTCTCCTAACTCCCATTTGGATTTTCGCCAGGCAAAACAGTCGGTTTTCTTACAGCTGCTTGATCAGTTCGATCATCTCTATTGCAGCCATGGAAGCATCAAATCCCTTATTTCCGGTCTTGAGTCCCGCACGATCCACTGCCTGTTCCATAGTATTGCACGTCAGAACTCCGTTGATAACCGGGATGCCCGCCTCGAGTCCGATTTGTCCAAGCTCCTTCGTTACTGCGGAGGAGAGATGATCGAAATGTGGTGTCTCGCCCCGAATCAGCGCCCCGAGGCATACTACTGCATCGTATTTCTGCGACAGCGCCAGCTTCTTTGCGATTGTCGGTATCTCGAAACTCCCTGGAACCCATACGACCGTAATATCATCCGGTGAAGCTCCATGCCGTTCCAAAGCATCAAGTGCGCCGGAGAGCAGCCGCTCGCTGATGAGCGAGTTGAAGCGGCTGATAACGATAGCAAAACGACTTCCTCTTGCATCCAGCTTCCCCTGGATCGTTCTGGCCATTGCCTTTCTCCCTTAGATTAACAAGTTCTAAATTCTGCAAGAGAGAGCAGAGTATTACAAGGACTTTAGTTCGGCCCCGGAGCCGATTGATTTCAGCAGCCGGAAGAAATCGCGAACAGTCCTCCCGCCCGGATAGACCGGCTTTCCGATTTCCCTCTCCAAATCAGCGGGTGTCAGGTTGTCGAGCAGAATCCCCTCTACCCGCGAAACCGCCTCCTGGGGAATGATCAGGAAATCGCCCGGATCACGGCCACGCAAGGCTGCGAGGATATCGCGTCCGGCGAGCAGGCCGGCCACCGTTATGCTCCTTCCGAGAAAACGGTTCTCCGTCTCCAGGACCTGCAGCTGAAAGCCGAATCTGCTGTTGATCTGCTCGATGCAGGAGTGCAGCGTCGGAAAGAACAACGTGCCTGTCGCAATCGTGCCCCTCAGAAGCAGTAACCGGCTGCGGCGCCGGCGCATTTCCGTTTTAAACCCGTCCAGAAAGCTGCGGACCATCCCGATACCATCTTCGATCTGAGCAAAATCGTCGTAGTAGTCGCTGTCGGGGATTTCCACACCGCCCAGGATGTAGAACTCGTCAGCCAGATAAGCAAAGTTCGTCCCTGTTCTGTTGCGGAAGTTCTCCTGCCACGGAAGTACCTCTTCGATAAGGGCGCGGCTGTACTCCCCGGTAACCGGTGCAAAGCGATCCCTGTGATTTCCATGTTCGGAAAGGCCGAGGGGAACGATCGCGATTGATTGCACGCCGGGGTGCAGTTCGTAAAGGTCGAAGACGGTTTTTCGCAGATTGGCTCCGTCATTGATTTCAGGCATCAGGACGATCTGGGCGTGTATCCGGATCATCCCCCTGATGAGTCTGGTAAGCTTTCCGTTCAGATCGTCAGGCCTCTTGCGTCCAAGCATCCTGGCGCGCAGCTGTGGATCCGTCGCGTGAACCGACACGTATAAGGGTGAAAGGCGCTGTTCTATGATGCGGTCAAGTTCGCGCTCCGGCAGGTTGGTCAGAGTAATGTAGTTCCCATGGAGAAATGACAGCCGGTAGTCGTCATCCTTGACCTTCAGAGAAGGTCGCACCCCCTCGGGGAGTTGATCGATGAAACAGAAGAGGCAGGCATTCCCGCAGGTCCGGGTCTGAAAATCCTCGACCTTAACCCCGAGATGAGTCCGGTCGGAGAGATCGACCTCAAAACTTTCCTCGACGCCTCCCTGCTTCTCCACGGTCAGGTCCACGCACTCTTCAGAGAGGTAGAACTTCAAGGCAAGCTCGTCCGGTATTTCACGATCGTTTATCGTCAGGATTCTATCTCCGGGAGCGAGCCCGAGCTCATCTGCCGGGGTTCCCGGTTCGACTTCAAGAATTCTGAGCCCTTTTTTTCGCATCTGCTACCTGATAGGAGGCGATTATTTTCACCGACCTATAAGAGTAGTGCAGCCCGGAGACAAGTGTGAAGCCCAAAGTGGAGTAGACGGCAAGCGGGAATACGTCTCTCGCCAGCTGTATGTCGAAATTGGCCAGCATGCAGACGGCGACTGTTACCAGCTGAACCGCGGTGGTGCATTTGCCGAGCAGGCTCGGCGGGAAGCTTGAATGCTGCGTCTGAAGGTGGATGACCAGCGCTGAAAGTGCGATCAGGAAATCGCGGCTGATGGTGAGTACCGTCAACCATGTCGGGATGTGAAGCGCCAGCGGCACGGAAGGAATCGACAAGGTCACAAAAGCCGCGGCCAGCAGCAGCTTGTCGGCCATCGGATCAAGAAATGATCCCAGCGCCGTCTTCTGTTTCAGCTTGCGGGCAAGGAGGCCATCCAGACCGTCTGTAATCCCGGCGATCAGAAACAGCAGCGTAGCCATTTTGGGATAGCCGTAGAGGAGAAGGATCACGAAGCACGGGACGAACAGCATGCGTAGGATGGTCAGCTGATTGGCGTATGTTAATAACAAAGTAGTGTTCTCCTTCTTTTTCTGCAGGAAAAGAGTTTATACACCAAAACTGATCGGAACAATCAGTTATCTTGCCGGGCGTCCGCAGCCGGGCGACATAGACGGGTTTTGGTTGAATGTTGAACTGACGCCTGTTTCGGGCCGATAAGCTGGGAGTTGGAACCTGAAAAGAAGGATGAGTGTCGATGTCGCTCTCGGGAAGACTCAAAACAATGGATTTACCGGAGGTCCTGCAGTGGGTCACGATAGGCAGGAAAACCGGGTCACTGGCGTTCGTCAAGGACAAGACCAAAGTGCAGGTCTTCCTTCAGGACGGCAAGATCATCTCCTCACGGTCGAATGACCCGACGAAACAGCTGGGACAGTTCCTGCTGTTTCAGGGAAAACTCACCGAACCTCAGTTGAAGCGTGCTTTCGAGCTCCACCTGCAGACGAGGCAGACACTCGGGAAGATCCTCGTCGAGGAAAAGATGGTCTCGGAACAGGACATTGAGCAGGCGCTCACCACCCGGACGGAAGAGGTGATCTACGACCTCTTTCTGTGGGAGGACGGCTACTTTCATTTTTCCGGCACCGCCTACAATCCCGACGAACTCATCCTGATCCAGATGGACATCAATGCGCTTCTCTTCGAAGGGATACGGCGCAAGGACGAATGGGTCCGCATCCGCTCGGTGTTTCCCAGCAACCAGGCTGTACTGTCGCTCCGCCCTGATGTGGATCTGAAGAGTCTGGATCTGAACCCGCTGCAGAAGAAGTTACTGTATCTGCTGACGCTCAGAAAATCGATTTCCGAGATGATACTCGAACTTCACGGGTCGGACTTCCTGGTCTGTTACGAACTCTTCCAGCTGTACGAACAGGAGTTGATCGAAGTTCATGAGGCGATTCAGCCGGCGCAGGAGGAGGAGAGCCCGGCAAAGCTGTTCAACAAGGGGCTCGAGCTGATGCAGAACAGGAAGTACAAGGAGGCGATTTCGGTTTTCCAGAATGTGCTTCTGCTTGATCCGCAGAACACCTGGGCATCCGAACAGATCGAACAGGCGGAGAAAGCGCTCTGCCAGGAGTATTACCAGAGTTCGATTCCTGCCGCCAAGACTCCGTACTTCATCGTTCCCGAGACTTCACTGATGCGCTACAACCTGACCCACGAAGAAGGCTTTGTCGCCTCGAGGATAAACGGCACGTGGGATGTCAAATCGATCGTGATGCTTTCTCCCCTGAGGGAGATCGAAATCCTCCAATCTCTCGAAAAAATGTTGAAAATGGGCTTGATCGCGCTGAGATGAGTCGCTCTCACTCTTCTCCCGAGCGAAGTTTTTCAAGCACCGACAGATCTTCGAGCGTGGTGATATCTCCCTGGACCGCTCCGCCGGCGGCAATTTCGCGAAGGAGTCTCCGCATGATCTTTCCCGAACGGGTCTTCGGCAGGGCATTCGTGAAGCGTATGTCGTCCGGTTTCGCGATAGCGCCGATTTCTCTGGCTACGTGTTCCCGCAATTCCTCTTTCAGGGCGTCGCTCGGCTGGATGTCTCCATCAAGCGTTACGAAAGCCACGACCGCCTGCCCCTTCAAATCGTCCGGCCTTCCTACGACCGCGGATTCCGCGACTTTAGGGTGTGACACAAGTGCGCTCTCTATTTCCATGGTTCCGAGCCGGTGTCCGGCGACATTGATGACATCATCGACTCTTCCCATGATCCAGAAATAGCCGTCTTCGTCGCGACGGGCGCCGTCTCCGGAGAAATACATCCCGTCGATCTGTGACCAATACTGGTTCTTGTATCGCTCGTCATCTCCCCAGATGGTGCGCAGCATGGCAGGCCATGGTTCCTTGATCACGAGGAATCCGCCCGTGTTTGGAGGAACAATCTTGCCGTCGGCTCCGACGACCTCCGGCACGATGCCGAAAAAGGGGAGAGTAGCGGTGCCCGGTTTTGTCGCTGTCGCTCCCGGGAGAGGAGTTATCATTATGCCGCCTGTTTCCGTCTGCCACCACGTGTCGACGATGGGACAGCGCTCTTTCCCGATCATTTTGTGATACCACATCCACGCTTCCGGATTGATCGGTTCTCCGACTGTTCCGAGAAGCCGCAGGCTCGAGAGATCGTGCTTCTCGGGCCACTCGTTGCCCCAGCGGATGAACGCGCGAATGGCGGTCGGTGCCGTGTAGAAGATGCTGACGCGATGCCTCTCGATAATGTCCCATAGCCTGTCGGGATAGGGATGATTCGGCGCCCCTTCGTACATCAGGCTGGTCGCTCCGTTCAGCAGCGGGCCGTAGAGCACGTAACTGTGGCCGGTAACCCATCCAATATCGGCCGTGCACCAGTAGGTGTCTTCTTCCTTGAGATCGAACACGTACTTCGATGTCAGGTACACGTACGTCATGTAGCCGCCGGTGGTATGAACGATCCCTTTGGGTTTGCCGGTGGTGCCGCTGGTGTAAAGCGTGAAAAGCGGATGTTCCGAATCGACTGGCTGCGGTTCAGAAGCGGCGCCTGGCTTTTCCATAAGTTCGTGCCACCAGTGATCGCGTTCTGCTTCCATTTTGATCTTCGTGCCGGTTCGGCGGGACACGACTACGTTCCTGACCGTCGGACATTGTTGCACGGCATCGTCGACGTATGCCTTCAAAGGTATCTCGGTGCCACGCCTGAGTGAACCGTCCTGGGTAACGACTGCCGATGCCCGGGCATCATTTATGCGATCCCGCAGCGCCTCGGCGGAGAAGCCGCCGAACACGACGGAATGGGTCGCACCGATGCGGGCGCACGCCAGCATCGCTGTCGCCAGCTCCGGCACCATACCCATGTAGAGAATTACCCTGTCACCGGTCTTGATCCCCAAAGAGAGGAGTGCATTGGCGAACTTGCAGACTTCATGATGCAGCTGCTGGTAGGTAAGGGTGCGAACTTCGCCTGATTCTCCCTCCCAGATCAATGCCGCCTTGTTCCTGCGGGCGGAGTTGAGGTGACGATCGAGGCAGTTGTAAGACAGATTCGTCTGGGCATCGACAAACCATCGGGCGTGTGGAGGATTCCACTCGCGCACTCTGCTCCACTTCTTGAACCAGTGCAGTTCATCTGCGACCTTTCCCCAGAATCCTTCCGGATCATTGATCGACTCGTTATAAAGTTCCCGATAATGGCCGATTGCTTTGATATGGGCGACGCTGCTGAATTCTTCCGGAGGCGGGAATAGCCTGTTTTCGATAAGGATGGACTCAATATTAGACGACACTGCTGCTTCGTGGTGAGACATAAAAGCCCCCTTGATGGCTTACGGTAGAGGAAAGCAAGTAAACCCGAGACATTGTTGCTACCATCATAATTGTCGATTCGGGTGTGTCAAGGCGGGGCGGTGATTTTCCGGAGATGCAAAACGCGGGGGCACAGAGGAGGAGAGCTTACTTCCCCCTGTGCCCCCGCGTAGTGCTACTCTGCCGGAATGGCGAACTTCATTCCCGCCATGAAGTTCGCACCCAGGGCAGGGAAACCGAAGGTCTCCTCGTATTTCTTGTTCAGGATGTTGTACACGCGTGCATAGATTTCGGCTCCATGCGGCAGACGGTAGGAGAAACCACCATCGACCCGCGTGTATCCGGGGTTGTCGAAGATGCAGGGATTCCCAAGCGTGCAGGCAAAGAGTCCATCGGTGGGATCCACGTCGAGAACGGAACCGCGGATGTAGGCATTCGTGTTCAGTGTGAGGCGTTTGTATCTCCAGGTGACGTTGTAGGCGGCTGAGTGACGCGGCCTCCTGAGCAACTGCTGTCCCACTTCGAAGATGCTTCCCGTTTCGGCGGAGCCGTCAAGAGCGAGAATGGAAGCGTCAGTGAACGTGTACTGTCCACCCAGTTCCAGTGAGTCGACCGGTACCACCCGGAAGGTGAATTCGAGGCCCTGTGCCCTCGAGTTCTTCAGGTTATCCGAAGAATAGCTGCTGAGATTGCTCAGAGAGCCCCCGATCGTCACGATCTGGTCTTCAAACCGGTTTATGAAGTAAGTGGCATCCACCAGGACACGCGATGCGAAGAACATCTGTTCCAGGCCTGCATCGAAGCTGATGCTTCTTTCCGGCTTCAGGTTGGGATTGTTCGTGAAGGCAAGGTCGAAGCCGTCGGGAGGACGGATTCCGGTTCCCATGCTTCCGTGTATCCGGGTGCCGCCGAACGTGTCCGGGATATCGCTGCTTCTGGCGATATAAGATGCTGAAATCCTTGGGTTAACTTTGACTATGGACGTCTCCGGCCGGAAGGGGCGGGTGCCGAACATGTCGGCGGGTAGCGAATGGGTCCGGAGATCGTCAACCCGGATGCCGGTTACAAGGTAGAAGCGGCTCGAGGGGCTCCAGCGGTTCTCCACGAAGTACGCGAGACTGGTGCGAGGCAGGAGAAAAGGCGAACCCTCCCCGTCTGTGATGAAGCTGTGCCGTATCTGTTCGCGATTGAATTCGAACCCGGCGGCCAGTGTATCGGTGTTCGATAGTGTGATTTCGCTGCGGGTGTTGAATACGCCGCGCAGATTCTCGGAGGTATAGCCGAACAACGAGTAGTAGGCGACGTCGTTCGTGGTGAGCGTTGCGGTGGTCACCTGGCGGAGCCTGGGAAGAAATTGCTCTACGTGCTGCAGCTGATATCCGAACAGATTCTGTTTCCCATGCGTAGTGGTGTCGATTCCGGGAAAGTTGTTGTTGGGGTTGGACCCGTATGCGCCGGGCACGCCATTGTGGTTGGCATTGCCCATGAAGCGGAATTTGAATTCTCTGCGTCCGCCCTGCTGGAACCCGAGGTTGAGAAAAGCGGTCTGGTTGCGGTAGAAATCATTCTCGACCACTCCTTCCGAATCGAGCCGGGAAAGGTTGTAGGACCAGCTCAGACCTTTGGTGCGACCGTCTCCGCCGGTGGCGAAGCGCCGGGTCGAGTAGCTTCCTCCTTCGGCCAGGGCGGTGAATTTCGGCGGTCCCTCGCCTCGACGGGTAACTATGTTGATCACGCCGGTAAGTGCGTTTGAACCGTAGAGGGCGCTTTGCGGTCCGCGCGTCACCTCCAGCTGTTCGATGCCGTCGGCCGGCAGGGAAGCCATGTTGAACGGGCCGCCGAACTCGTTGATCTGCATCCCGTCCACCATCACGGCGTTGTATTTGGATTCGCCGCCCCTGATGAACACACCCGTGACTGCGCCGCGCCTTCCGGTCTGGTTGACCTCGATTCCCGGAATGCCACGTATGACTTCGAGCGCATTCTGCGCGCCGCGGTCTTCGATTTCCCGGCTTGATACGAGACTTACCGATGAACCTATCTCCGGTGAAAGCGCTCCGCCGAGTGCTGCGGAAACCACCACACGCGATACGACCGCGCTCAACTTCAGCTGGATATCCTGTTTCGCTCCTTCCGAAGTCAAATCCACTGTGACCGCAGCCGACGTTAATCCCGGCAGACTCGCCGAGACCTGGTACGTTCCTGTCTGCAGGCCGTCGAAGCGGTAAACGCCGTCAGTATTGCTCTGAGCCGTGCCGACAGCGACGAGCGCCCGCAACAGGCTCACCTGCGCGCCGGGAACAGGTTTGCCGCTGGGATCGTAGACCGTTCCCTCGAGAATGGCCGCGTACAGATTGAGTGAAGCTGCGGACAAGAACAGGAGAAACAGGCTGGAAATTCTGCAGATTTTCATAGATGGTGCTTCCTCATTGAATAGTGGGGAGGACTTCCATTCTTCCGCCCGGAAGCGGACGGACCGTGAAATCCAAACCAAAAAGTTGTTTCAGATGCTCCTTTGTCATTACTTCCTGAACGCTTCCCTGGTGCCGTATCACACCCTGGCTCATGAGTATGACGCGATCGCAGAATGTTCCCAGAATGTTGAGTTCGTGAGATACCACAAGGGTCGCAAGCCTTTTTTCTCGTGTGATTCGTCGCACCAGGCGCATCAGCTCCACCTGGTAGTTGATGTCCAGATTTGCCGTGAATTCGTCAAGGAGCAGTATCTCGGTCTGTTGTGCCAGAGCCCGCGCCAGCAGCAGGCGCTGTTTTTCTCCTCCCGAGAGTTCAGAGACTCTCGCGTCGAGATAGTGGGAGAGTTGCGTCATCTCGAGGACTTCCCGGGCGATTTCTTCGTCACGCATGCTCTCGAAGCCCATCAGCGAAAGGTGGGGTGATCGTCCCTGGATTGCGAACTGAAAGACCGTCTGATAGAAGTACGATCCGCCATTCTGTGGGACCATGGCGATGTGGCGCGCAATCTCTTTTCGCTTCAGACTTGAAAGAGGCGTGTTTCCCCGCAGGACCACCTCGCCGGACAGAGGCGCGATAATTCCGTCGAGCAGCCGCAGAATGGTTGTCTTGCCCGAGCCGTTCGGGCCGATGATTCCTGTGATGGTTCCCGGCATCAGGCTGAACGAGACATCCCTGACGATAGGACGATTGTAGCTGAAGCACACATGACGGGCCTCGAGCATCGACGGCTCTCCGCTCATTGGTTCCCCCTTTTCCGATGGAGCAGATAGATGAACAAAGGTGCGCCGCAGACCGCGGTAACAATTCCTACCGGGAGTTCAGCTGGAGACAGTACCGTCCTCGCCAGGGTATCGGCGAGAAGGGTGAAGACGGCACCGAAGATGAACACGGTCGGGAAGAGTATCCGGTTGTCGCTGCCGAACATCATACGGCAGAGATGGGGGCAGATTAGGCCGATGTAGGCGATCGGGCCGCTTACCGACACGACGGCGCCCGTGATCAGCGATGCGAGAACGTAAACCCAGTTTCTGACGCGCCGGACTTCTATGCCAAGGATGAGAGCGTCGTTTTCCCCCATGCTGATCAGGTTCAGGCTGTGGGAGAAGAGATACAGTAGAAAAGCTCCCAGGAATACAAGGCCCGTGACCGGGATAATTGAAGGATCGACGGGGCGGCTGAGATCGCCCATAAGCCAATAGAAAATGCCTCGAAGGTCAGCCTGATTCATGCTGGTGAGGAGGAAGACATTTATCGAAGAAAGGAACGATGCCAGTACGATGCCTGCCAGGAGCAGCCTCTGAGAGCTCTCGCTGTGATGCGATGATCTTCCGGCAAACAGGTAAACGGCGGTCATGGTGAGAACCGCTCCCGTAAACGCCGCGAGAGGGCGTGCGAAAATCGCACCTCCTCCAAAAATTCCGAATCCCATCCAACCGGCTATGAGCGAATAGAGAATGGTACCGGTCGATGCCCCCGTTGAAACGCCAAGCACGTACGGATCGGCAAGCGGATTTCTCAGGAGGGACTGGAAGGCTGCACCCGCGGTCGCCAGCGCGGCCCCTACCAGTGACCCCAAAAGCACTCGTGGCAGCCGTACTGAGAAGAGGACCGCCGCAAGTGGATCGCCTGCGGGATTCTCACCCGCAAGGAAATCTCCGACGAGTCGAAGGGAGGTGCCCACGGGAACCCTGACGCTGCCGATATTCAGCGACAGAAGTGCCACGATGATCCAGAGTCCAAGCAGGGAGACGGACGCTCCGAGTATCTTGGTCCGAGAGAGCCGGTTCATTTGAATCGCTCCGGATAAAGCTTCCTGGCAAGGTCTTCTACGCCGTCGACGAACAGAGGAGAGGGGTGCTGCAGATACTCGCTAAGAAAGAATACCTTGTCTGTTTTGACGGCACGCAGGTCTTTCCAGCCTGCAGTCCTTTTGAACGGCGGTAGCGGATCACCTTTATGCTCGATCGTCAGAATGACGTCCGGATCTTTGATCAGCACCTGCTCAAGACTGTATCTCGGGTAAAACTGGGGAATGTCGGCCGTGATGGACTGCACGTTTGCGTAACTGAGAACGTCATTCTCAAACGTGATCTTGCCCGGGGTCAGCAGAGGGTCGAACCAGGTAATGAAGAAGGCTCTCACAGGGGGGAGGCCCTCCAACCGCGCCTTTATTCTGTCGAGCCGCTCTTTCATCTCGGCCAGTAGCCGAACCCCCTCTTCACTGCAATCCGTGATGCGGCCTATGTTTTCGACGGTCTGGAAGATCGACTGCACGTTTCGCGGCGCAACGACGTAGACCGGCACTCCCAATTCCGCAAGTCCCCGCACCGAGTTCTCATCGTTTCCGGCCGTTGAAGCGATGACGAGATCAGGTTGGGCTGCAAGGATAATCTCGTAGTTCGGACTCAGGAGCGTGCCCATCTTGGGTACCTGTTTTGCCGCTTCCGGCCAGGTGCAGAGTGTCGTGTTTCCTATCAGGCGGTCCTGGGCGCCCAGCAGATAGATAGTTTCGGTAACACTCGGGGCAAGCGATACGATGCGCAGGGGGCGCTTTGGGAGTTCCACCTCCCGGCCGATACCGTCACGGTAGACGGCAGTATCGGCTAATGCTTTTGCGGAAGGCTTCGTCTCATCCGATTGGCGGAGGCCACACCCTGACAAGAACACGAAAACGAGGAGGAGGATAGGTGCGATGCCCGGGGTCGAATTCTGGAATGACTTCTTGTTAGACGGCATTTCAGGTCTCTTTCTCACGAAGAGCCGGCTGAAACTGGCGAACGGGCAGGTTTCCTGACTTACGGGTCATCACCGGATCTCTCGCCTTCCCCGTTGTGCAACGAGTGGCGGGCTCTTGAGACCTGAGGCCGCAGAGACCGGCTTTCCGATTACAGTGGCGGGACCGTGTGGGAATTTCACCCACTTCCCTTTTATCCCAACCGGGCACCTGTTCGCATTTCAGAGAACGATTCTAAAAACCTATTCTTTACAGTATTGCTTCCGACTTGTCAAAGGAAAACCCTCAGTTCCGGGACGGTGGCTGCCGCTCGATCACCCGCCGGTAGAGCCGAGCGTACATGTAAGCTTCTTCCTCTATCCTGGGAGGGACACACTTCGCTATCCCCTGTTTGAGCTCATTGAGGATTTCGGGGGAGTCGATAACTTTCTTCAGTCTTGCAGCCAGATCTTTGTCGTCGCCGACCTGAAAGGTGAAGCCGTTGACTGAATCCTCGATTCTTTCAGCCATTCCTCCTATGTTTGACGCGATCACCGGCACGTTGCATGCCAGTGCTTCGTGGAGAACGAGCGGATAGTTTTCATAGCAGGTAGACGGAATGACCAGCAGGTCCAGGTCTGAGAGCACATCTCCCACCTGTTGTTCAGAGTAGGGCTCGCAGAACTGGATCCTCTGATCTCCCCATGCCATCTTCTTCAGGTAACGGAGATAGTCCTGCTCATGGAAGCAGGAGCCGTACAACTTGAGCTGGCAGTTCTTCGGATTCAGCTCGAGGAAAGCCTTCAGAAGCAGGTGTACCCCTTTGTGTGGGGCAAGCACGCCACAGTATCCGATCGTGAGTGTTTCGTTTGAGCCGTATCTTTTCAGGTTTGATTTGAGGTGCCTGAATTCCATGCCGTGTGGAATGATCCGCAGGTCAACATCGGGCATCTCTTTCTTGAAGATGCCAGCCAGGAAATTGGAGGGCGAAACGACCGCCTGCGCGCCGGTCAGAATCTCTCTTGCGTGAGCCAGCCGGTCCTTGATGAATGCCTGCTGGATTTCCGGACACAGACCAGCGCAGGACTCTCCCCCTTCCGGACCGCTGCACAGGGTGCCCTCCGACGTCGTGAGCAAAATCTTGGGACAGAGCATCCAGAAATCGGTCAGGGTGACGATGTAGGGAAGGGACATGTCCCGCGCCGCTCCTGCGAATGAGACAAGCCTCATCGGGTGGCCGATGTGAACAAGATCGTAGCCTCCCTTTCTTTGCAGGAATTCCAGCGCAAATTTGTAAACGTCCGCATTCAGGCAGGAAAAATGAATATCGGCCGGCGTCTTTCTGTGCCTTATTGAGGTGACCGGCAGACCCTGGTATCTGTATTCGCGGATCAGAAGGTTTCGTTTGCGCACGAATCCTTCATCTTCGACGAAAGTGTATGCGACGATTTCGGGAAAATGAGCGTCTCTCTGAACGGCAGTCGAAAGGTTCAGCAGGAACTTCTCAGTTCCTGACGAGAATTCCGGATAAAACTGGTGAACCACATACAATATCTTCATACACCTGAAGTCAGTCTCCTATCCAAGTCAATGACGGCTTCTCCAGGTGAGCCGCAAGTCGAAAGAGTGAGGTAGAGATAGGCTAAATGTGCGCCTGAACAGAGAGCAAACAGCTTATACAGAGCGGCCGTCAGCTCGCCCGTGAGTTGTTCGTCGACGTAGCGACGGCTCTGCAGCAGAAAATCCTCCATCACTCCCAACCCTTCAAACATGCGCGGAACCAACATGTTGTCTCTGCAGGAGTACTTTGGGCGATGCACTCCCCCCCGGTCTGTCAGATCATCAACGAACCGCGCAAGATGCGCTCCATCGGGATCAAGCGGGGGGCAATTCCAGTCAGGGCCGTTTTCGGAAGAGTAGACTCTTCTGATCCTGTCGATCAAATGTCTGACTCCGGTGGCTTCTCTTGCGAAGCCCGTGATTGCAGCGACAGCATGGTTCGTTCGTGAATACATGGCCGCAATATCACGAAAGGCCGTTTGCTGATCACGCACCGCCGGAAACGGGAGATTTGGGAAAGCCCCGTTCAGAAACTTGGCATCGACGTAGCCTCTTTTCAGGAAATAGAACGCGGACCTTCTGTGCGAATGCAGGATGCGCGTGCTGTAAAGAAATCCGATTCTGTGCCCGTCCTTTATCAAACGGATTCCGAGGTCCAGATCCTCGGCATAGCTGGTTCGGAATCTGTATTTCTCGAAAACCTCCCGGGTGATAAGCGCCGCTATATCGCTGATTTGGGCATTCGACCGCAGCCCCGTGTCGGACGAGCAGCTGTTGTCCCATGAAAGAAACCGGTCTCTGTCGAGGCGGAGAACTCTGTTGTGGTTCCAGATTATATGCTGATAGAACAGATCACAATCCGAACGCGGGTATTCCGCGCAGCTGACTGCCGCCACGTCATTGTGTTCAAGCGTATGTGCCATTTCCCACAGCCAGGTATCCGTCAGAGGAAGGGCATCCTGGACAATAAACAGCAGATACTCGCCCGTGGTGCATTCGGCTCCTCTGTTTCTCGCGTATGCGTGAGTGAAACTCTCGGGAGGGATATGTATGACAGTCGCTCCTTCCTGCCTTGCGACCGCGGCACTGCCATCAGTCGATTTCGAATCGACCACCACGATCTCGCATTCACGGAGTCCTTTCTGGGCTTTGATCTTCTTCAGCAGATTTCTGAAATCTTCGCCACCATTCTTGACCGGAATAACGACTGAGATTTTCTTGTCGATCAGCGGCAGATTCTCCTCGCAGCCTGGAATTTCAGCCATTGCGACCGAAAGAGGCCGGATATCAAAACGCGAAGGTCTTGCGTCTGTGTGAAACTTCTGTAATGCCCGTTTCAGGGCGTTCCTGAACCCGTATATGCGGCAATACCAGACAAACTTATCCATGAGAACCTGTGCGCGGAACAGGCCAAAGGATCTCCTCAGCTTAGGCAGCGGCTGACGCGTCGCCGCCCGCCAGAGGATTCTGACGGCTTTCCTCCGCCTGCTTCCCGGAGGAAACACCTGTTCTCTCAGCCTGTAGTACAGTTGGAGAGCCTTCCACCCATTGGAACTCTGAATCCGGTTCAGGTGAGTCTCGAGTTGCCGTACGAGTTCACTGAATCGGATGACTTCCTTCCGAAAGGCTTCCACGGCTTGCCTTTGTTCTGCTTGCATCGACTTCAGCGACTCTATTAAGCGTTCCTTCTTCTCCAGTTGTGCTGACAGTTCGCGCAGCGCCTTTTCCTTCCCGGCATCCCTCAGGCGGAGAGACCGGATCTTCTCTTCGCATTCCCGCAGTCGAAGGCGCAGGCGCTCGAGTTCAGCCCGGTATCCGGCTTCTATCGGCAGGATCAGACTTCCCGGATGTGAAAGGAATTTCGGGGACTTCATGGCTTCACGATTCCACAGGCGCTGCTAAACAGATCCCACTTCAACCACAGCAACTCCAAACTGGAGCTTCTTAGGCATACAGCTGTTGCTATCGCCAGAGTTGGCGCGTTCAGGAATATCAAGGGCTGCCGGCGCCGTTTGTCGCCAACGCTCGCAGCGATTCCCTGAATGGGGGCCGCGCTATGCCTCGATCCGTAATGATGGCGCTTATAAACCGTTCCGGAGTAATATCGAATGCCGGGTTGGCAACTACGGCATTCTCCGGAGTGATCGGAATTCCGTGGATGCTGCGCACCTCTTCCGCAGCTCTCTCCTCGATTGTTACATGGGCCCCGTCAGGTATGCCAAAGTCGATTGTGGAGACCGGGGCCGCTACAAAGAAAGGAATTTTGTTTTCATTTGCGAGCACTGCCGCCGAATAGGTCCCGATCTTGTTCGCCGTATCTCCGTTTGCCGCTATCCGGTCGGCACCGACGATCACGCAATCGATCATGCCCTTGTACATGAAGTATCCCGCCATGTTGTCCGTAATCACAGTCACCGGAATTCCATCCTTCTGCAACTCCCATGCTGTCAGACGCGCCCCCTGGAGAAAAGGACGGGTTTCATCGGCGTAAACCTGTATCTGTTTTCCCGCTTCCACCGCCGCCCGTATCACCCCCAGAGCGGTTCCATATCCTGCAGTAGCGAGCGCCCCTGCGTTGCAGTGAGTCAGGACGCGCGCATTATCCGGAATCAGTTCCCGGCCGAAACATCCCATCTGCCTGTTGGCTGCGATGTCCTGCCGATGCATCTCGCCCGCTTCCCGTATCAGGGCTTCCCGGACGGCTTCAATCCCCTCGTTCCGAGTCTCACGGTAGACGGACTTGACGCGGTCCACAGCCCAGAAAAGATTCACCGCGGTAGGTCGTGTGCTGGAAATACACTCGCAAATGTCATGGAATTCACGATCCAATTCTTTCAAGGATTGTGCTGAGGAATGCTGTACGCCCAAAGCGACGCCCATGGCGGCAGCTATGCCGATTGCCGGCGCGCCCCGGATCACCATGGAACGGATCGCCTCGGCGACTTCACGATAGTCCTTGCAGGTGCGGTAGACTTCCTCGGCCGGCAGCAACCGCTGATCCAGCATGACGACGCCGGAGTCCGTCCATTCAATCGTACGTATCATAGCATCCCCGAAAACAGCAGCAGTCTAGCGCAGTCAATGTAAATTTTAAACCGGCATTGTGGATATGGACAGAGCGCGAAACTGGGCGGCAGTTCATCGACAATTCCTGAATCTCCTCCTTCTTATCTCTTAGAACGAAAAACAGCTGCGACCGTCTACCGCAAATTGTTCCAATCGCGCGTTAACGGCCCGGCGACCGGATTGTACAGGCCCGAAAAACTCAGATGCCGTCGGGATGCTGCAGGTTCATAAAAACGTGCCTGCCGGTGTATCTCTGACAAACTGAGGGAAAATGCGCTAAACTGTGCTGCTTGAATGGAGCGGGAATGCTGGTATTGGGGATTGAGTCTTCGTGTGACGAGACAGCTGCGGCCCTGGTGGCAGACGGGCGTGTGGTGCTCTCGAATGTGGTTGCGTCTCAAATCAAAACGCACAGGGATTTCGGCGGAGTCGTTCCGGAACTTGCCAGCCGCGAGCACCTGCGCAACATTGGCTACGTTGTACGGCAGGCTTTCACAGAGGCGCGAAAATCGTACCGGGACATCGACGGGATCGCCGTCACCCAGGGGCCGGGCCTGATAGGGTCACTTCTGGTGGGAGTATCATTCGCCAAAGCAATGGCTTACTCCATAAAGAAGCCTCTCGTCCCCGTCAACCATATCGAAGGACACATTTATTCCGCCTTCCTGGAAAACCCGGACATTGGGTACCCGATCCTCGCCCTTGTGGTCTCCGGAGGCCACACGTCTCTCGTCTATTCTCCTGCGCCCGGCAAGTACCAGCACGTCGGCCGGACGAGAGATGACGCCGCAGGCGAGGCGCTCGATAAAATCGCCAAGTACCTCGGATTAGGGTACCCTGGGGGACCCGTCATCGACAGGCTTTCCCGGAAAGGCGATCCGGATCGATACCTCTTTTCGATTCCCAAAATCAGTGACGGGAGTCTCGACTTCAGTTTCAGCGGATTCAAGACTGCCGCACTACGCCATATCCAACAGGAAAAGATCGCGCCGCGCAGGCCCGGTGCCCGCCCTTCGCGGCAAATCGTGGATCTTGTGACCAGCTATCAGGCTTCAATCATCAGGACTCTTGTGATCCAGACAAAAAAGGCCCAGACTCGCCTGCAGGCCCGCTCAATCCTGTTGGTCGGAGGCGTCGCCTGCAACAGCGAATTGAGGAAATCTTTCAAGCGCAGTTTTGAGGAGGCTGAAAACCCGGTGCCTGTCTACTACCCGAGTCCGGTCTTCACGACCGACAACGGGGTGATGATTGCTGCCGCCGGGACTCCCAAGCTGCATCACCCCCCTCCGCTTGACCTCGAGTTGAATGCCCAGGCTGACCTTCGACTCTGTTGACCTCGGGTGCGGGCTCTTTCTTCTTCGCAATCGGACGGTTGGAAAACCAGGCGCGCATTTCGCGTCCTGAGATACGCTTTCGGCCCCGGATGGATTTACGCACTGCCCATGCGTCCGGAAACGCTCTGAAGATCAGAGGTATGGCCCGCATCGACGACCTCTCAAATAGAAGAACGTATCCCAGGATGGCCAGATCCCTGAGGGTGATCGGGATGAAATACCGGGCATACGTCCCCATGTCCATGTTTTTCAACCGCATCAGGAAGCGATTCTTGAACGAGTGCATGTTGATGATGTCCGGGAGCGCCCGGCGCCTTTCGGGAAGCACTCTCCTCACGTGGTATGCCATCGCTTGCGGGACATACAGACAGCGCCACCCCAGCCACTGCGCCCGCCATGCGAGGTCGGCGTCTTCCCGGTATGCAAAAAAATGTTCGTCAAAAAAACTGTCGCCTTCTCCGATGTCCAGCAGCATGGCGCGCCGGTAGAACGCGGCCGCTCCCGACGCCCCAAAAACATACTCGGGGGTGTCGTATTGTCCGCGGTCAGGCTCTCCGGATCCCCTGTCGAAATGTCGCTGGTTGGGGGTGAAGTAAATGCCGGTGCTGTCGAGAATCTTCTTCGTGGCGGTCTGGTTTCCAGAGCGCCACAGTTTGCCTGTCGCCGACCCTGCAGACCGATCGTCGTCCATCGACGTGACGAGAGTTTCGATGAAAGATCTGTCGAGGACAACGTCAGGGTTGAGCACGAGGATGTAATCGGAATCGGCCGAGGAGATCAGACGATTGTGTGCGGCGCAAAAGCCGATGTTTTCTGCTGATATGTGGCTGAAACCGAAAAGCTTGCCGTTTCGAGCGATGATTTCTCCGGTTCCATCGGTGGAGGCGTTGTCCCAGAGTGAAATGCTGAAGTCTCTGAATGTCTGATCAGAGATGCTGTCAAGGCAAGACTGCAGGTAACGGGCCGAGTTGTACGTCACAATGCTGATCAGAACCCGCGAGCTCATAACTCCGTCTCCCGCAGATTTCTGATTCTTCTCGCCGCGATCCTAAACGTCTGCGATGCCGTCTCACGCCCAATGCCAGGAAAGGGGGAGCGGATCAACGACAGTGCACCGCGCAGCAGGAGACCCGCGACTATCCAACGTTTGGCGCGAGCCGCCGCACGGCTGCCGAAGTGCTTCCGGAAGTACCTGATCTGGTTCGTATGAAAATGCTCGAGGAATGCAGTCCTGGCCATTCGCTGAAGACTGTATCCCCCCTGGTGCCGGAAAACAGCCGCGGGCTGATACAGAATTCTGCCGCCCAGTGAGCGAATCCTACGGCAGAGATCCACGTCCTCGAACCACGCGGGGTGAAACCTTTCATCGAAACCCCCGATCCTTTCGAGGGCTTCTCTCGTCACCATCAGGCATGCGGCGGCAGGTTGGTCCACCTCCACGGCCGCATCTCCTCCATGCCGGTTGCTTCTTCGAACGTACATGGCTTTGCCGATTCCGTCGAGTAACAACATCTCCGCTGCCAGTCTTGGGACGTTCGGGAAACTGCGGATGTTAAACGCAGCCTGGTGAATTCCGGATCTGTCGACAAGGTGTCCGCCCGCGGCCCATACGTTTTCTCCGGATGCCATAGTCCGGTTCAAAATCTCGATCGATCCGGGAAGGCACTCAGTGTCAGGATTAAGAAAAAGTACGTACTCAGTGGCCGTCGCGCGCCACCCGATGTTGCAAGCTGCGGCGAATCCCAGGTTGCTCTGGTTCCTGATGATGGAAAGGACTCCCGGTATTGCATGGGCAAACTCAAGGCTGCCATCGCCGGATGCGTTGTCTATGACTACTGTGGGGCACTGCGGTGCGTGCCGGCGCACAGAGTTGACGCACTTTTCGAGAAGCGGTCCCGAATTCCAGTTGACGATCACGATCGAGATCATGGGCGGCTGTCCGCCTCCCCTTTCTGTGGGAGGGTTCCTGGAAAGAGCATGAAATACCATCTCAGGAAAAGCGAGTCTGTCTCCGCTCCCGAAAAATCTCTCTTTGCCTGCAACTCGGAAGCCAGAATTTTCTGCCAGAGGTGCCGACATGAAAGCCGCCGGTGGGCGCGTGATTCGAAACGGGCCCGAACCATTGCCGGAGCAAGAAGGAATGCGCCTGCAAGTCCCCTGAGATAGCTTCCGATCCTCCCGTGTATTACCGTGCGCAGAAGCCATACCGCCTGTGCAAGAATGATCATCGGGAGGCACCGCAGGACCACTGCAACCGGAACACTCTTGAGCAGAACGAGGAGTGCATTCCGGGTGCGCAGCCGGACCGACAGGCGCGAGAACTCTCCGCCGCTGGTCGCGCCCCCGTGATGGTACACTTCAGCGCGCGGTATGTAGAAACCGGTGTAGCCCGCACTCTGCAGCCTCAGTCCAAGGTCCACATCCTCGAGATATGCGAAGAAGCGTTCATCGAACCCGGCCAGTTCTTCCAGTACAGTTTTGCGATACAGGGCTGCGCATCCGGATGCGGAGAAAACCTCGCACTCGACGTGAAACTCCTTACGGTCGCCCTGTTGCTGGCCCCGCCGGTATCCGATGCCGGCGCGCAGGAAACAGTCTCCAGCGCTGAAAAGCCTGTCCCGCCCGGCGAATTCCAGGATGCGGCAGGCGAAAAACGCTGCTTCCGGCCGCCTTCGGATCGCCGCAGCGCATTCACTCAGCCACTCCGGCGACAATTCGGTATCGTTGTTCAGAATTGCCACCCACTCTCCGCCCGAGGCCTTGATACCCGCGTTGGCTCCTCCCGCAAATCCGGTATTGCGTTGTTGCAGGATGATAATCGCTCCAGGCGCGACGGACTGCGCGATTCTGACGGATTCGTCCTGTGAGGCGTTGTCGACCAGCACTATTTCAAAGTTTCTGTATGTCTGGGCGGCGAGAGACCTAAGGCACCGCTCGAGGTAGTCGGCGCCGTTGTAGTTAGGGATGACAACGGAAATCAGCGGCAAATCCGGTGCGGAGTTCATGTCGGCCCCGAAAAAGGAAAACGACATTATAGTCGTTTCACCGGAAGCGCGACACGAAACTTTGCCGTGTTACGAACGCAGGGTTCTGACCATCCTTAAAGCGGCCTGGTACACCTCGTCGACCGTGGTCGCATCCATGCAGGTAACCTGTTTAGGGCACTTGCTGAGATAGCAGGGGCTGCACTCGAAGTCGGTGACGATTTTGATTCCGCGTCCGTAGAGCTCGATCTCCTGGTGGCAGGTGGGGCCCAGAATTACGACCACCGGCACCTTCAGTCCAATTGCGATATGCATCGCGAGGGTGTCGCCGGTCACCATGAGATCGCAGTTTCCAACAATTCCTGCAAACTTCCGCAAAGGATTGTCATGGCCCGTATCGATCAACGGGGAGCGCGAGGCGGCCGCAATTCTGCGGTTCCGTTCCTTTTCCGCCGGGCCGCCTAAAAGGAGAACGCGCGCGCCGAGTTCTCCGACCAACCTGTCGGCGAGTTCGGTATAACCGGGTTCGGTCCATTTCTTGGTGGCGAAGACGTCACCTGATCCGGTGTTGAGTCCTATGGTGAGGTGACCGTTGGTAATGCCGTGCCGCTCAAGCTCCGACCGGGCCTCCCGGATTTCGGCCGTCAGATCAGGGAAAACGTATTCCCTCGGTTCCGGGTAGGGAATACCCGCGCATTCATAAATCAACTCAGGGTAGGTCTTGTTGTTGACCCGGAATTTGAGATGGTCGTTGATCCCAAGCTCATATGTGTATTCGGAGCTCTTGCTGAGCGGCACGATGGCGCCGAACCGGCTCATTCCAAATCCTGCCTTATGCTCCGAGTGGATTTTCATTGCGAGCGCCGAGGCCTTGGGTTCCTTGTCGAAGCAGTACAGATAGTCAAACGACTCCATTTCAAGCTGCAGGGCCGTTTCGTGACTGTAGGAAAGGAGCCGGTCTATCTCGCCGGTCCCTTCCAGCATGGGAATTACGTTAGGTTCCGTCAGCCACGTGATGTGGCAATTCGGATAGGTTTCACGCAATCCGGGGAGCAGTGTCGTTGTTCGCAGCACGTCTCCCATCGCCGCCAGCTTGATAATCAGGATCCTTTTGCCAAAGGGGGAATAGTGCGGGCATCCCTCGCATTCACGCCGGAACTTGCACGGTTTGTGGCCGAGGAAATGACGGCAGTCGTAATTGACGATCATGGCTCTGCGAAATTCTCCGGGTTTTCATTGCGGGGGGAATGGAGGAGGGTAACTGCTACTAAGGATACCAGAAAACCTGCAGGTGGGTCGCCTGCACGGTGCTCAACTGCGGCGCATCTTTATCATGTCGGAGAACAGCTGCTCGTAGGCGCCGACCACGGAATCCCATGAATAGACCGTCCGGGCACGTTCCATTGCTGCAACCTTCAGACTGGCGACCGCTTCCGGATGTTCCGCGACTTCCCGCATGCGGCGCGCGAGATCATCCACGTCGTTCTTCCGGTAGAGCAGGCCGGCGCCCTCGAGCGCTTCCGCATTTTCCGGAGTTCCATTTGCGATGATCAGATTCCCCTGTCCCATCGCTTCCACCAGGGCCGGGTGAATGCCGCCCACTTCGGTGGCGTGTACATAACAGAAAGCGTTTGCCTGAAGCTGCCAGTATCCGGGGCCGTAGATCGCGCCGGGAAACAGAATTCTCGGATCACGTGTTGACTTGATCTTCTTAATGTACTCGGGTGCGTAGGGGGCGTCGCCTACAAGCACAAGACGCATCGGAATTCCGGTCTTCTCGAAAGCAGCTACCACCTGGTGCGCATTGTTTTCGGGTTCGAAGCGGCTTACGTAGAGGAAGTACTCGTTGGGCACAAGACCGAGCCTTTCGAGCGTCTCGATACCCTCCGGCCTCGTGATTCTGGTTCCGTAAGGGATGTACACGGACTCTGCACCGTAGTTCCTGAGATAGTATTCCCTGATGATGCGGGCGTCTGTGACGATGACGTTGGGAATCCTTGTCGAAAGATACTCAGAGAGATGATAGTAAGCCTTCGCGAGACGATTCCATTTACGGCGCAGTCGCTCGATTCCATCGACGTTGACGGCGACGGGAATTCCGAACAGCCTTGGAATCGCGGCGAAGATGCTGTTTGCGGCATTGCAGATCAGAATCGCGTCATATCGGCGGGTAACCGCATGAAGCACCGATAGAAAAGTATGGACTATCGTATCAGTGTATTTCCACTCCAGAGTCGGCAGGACGACCAGGCGTGCTCCCCTGTGTGTCTTCAGTGCACTCGACACGTAGTGTGACCGGCAGTACACGGTGACATCGTGTCCCCTCGCGGCGAGGCCGGTGGCGCACTCTTCGGCAAAAGTCTCGAAGCCGCCGTAGTTGGCAGGAATGCCCCGCGTCCCAAGTATCGCTATTCTCACATTGGCACCGTCAGACTTTCTGAATGCTGCCGGCTCGGCGTCAACAGGGCATACGGCGCCCCGGTGATAAAAAGAAAGAGGGTGAGGACTTCAGAGTCTCCGAAGTTGTACTCGAACATCCCAGCGGAAATGAGCGCAGCCCATGATGCGAGAGCCGCGGAAGAAGCCGTCAAGGCTTCTCTGCGCGCCGCTTCGTTCCGGAAACCGGACTGCGCCGCCGTCCGCCGATAGCAGAGGAGCGCATCCCACGCCAGCTGCCCCATGAACCACAGCCAGAGGATCAGTCCCGGAATCCCCGATTCCGCGGCTATCTGGAGAAAGTTGTTGTGCATGTGAATGTAGAGCACATCGGGGAAGTCGTTGTTGCCGCGGTATCGCAGGGCTTCCTCGCTCACCAGTCTCGGGCCGACTCCAAACCACGGGTTGTCCTGTATCAGCCTGACCGAGGTTTCAAACAGTTCAATACGATTCCTGGTATTCGGATCGGCCGGATTCATCCCGGTCTGGATGCGCTGCTTCACCATCCCGGGCGAGAGGAAGTAGAAAACCATAACGCCGGGAATCAGAAGAATGAGCGCCTTCGGCCGCCAGATTATCACCAGCAGGCAGATCCCCGCCAGCGCGCCAAGCCATGCGTTGCGGGTCTGAGACAGCAGCAGCGCGGCGATTATCAATCCCGCGGCCGGGAATGCCCAGAGTTGCCTGCGCAGTCCATAGCCGATGGCGTAGGAGGCAAGCAGTACGAGAGCAAGCATCAGGAGTCCGGAATAGGTCATCCAGTGCCCCATGAACCCCGAGATGCGATGCAGCAGGTCCCGTTCCGGATTAGCGGCAAACTGGACTATCCCTGCCACCGACGATATGATCGCGACAGCAAATATCGCCCGGTAGGTCCACACTATCCTGCCGGCGCCGCGCAGCACGAACGGGACGATTGCCAGCAGGAGGTAGAGATAGAACTTCTTGCTGGTGAGAATGCCGCGGGCCGGATCAGACGAGGCCGCCGCAGCTATCAGGGTCCAGATCATGTAAGCCAGCAAAGGGACAAACACGCGTATCCCGAGAGGGTACTTCTGTTGCTTCAGCAGGTAGATTGATCCGGCGATGGCGGCAGCCAGCAGGATCTGGGAAACGGCGATTGATACCAGGACCAGGGATATGCTGCCCGCCAGCGCCAGAAACGTTGCGGTCTCCCACCGGTTCTGAAGAGACGCGGGCAGATATCTCGTCGTGGATCTGAATTCAGCCATAGGTATCCATGTCGTGTATCAGCGGTGCAGAAGCGACTCGCAGATGTTTTCGGTATCGAGAATCTTGCGCTCCATCGTGAATTGCTCTTCGACGCGTGCTCGCCCTCTCTGCCCCATATATCTGGCCGCATCCGGGTGACCGGCCAGGTGGTCGATGGCCCGCGCAAGTGCGGCAGCATCTGCGGGGGGTACCAGCAGGCCGGTTTCCCCATCAATGACAAGCTCCGGAATCCCTCCCGTTCTGCTGGCGACCACAGGAAGTGAGGAGGCCATTGCTTCCAGAATCGCCGACGGGAGACCTTCAGACAGACTTGGAAGTACGAAGATATCGAATCTTCTGAAAAAATCGAGCGTATTCGACTGAAACCCGGGGAACTCGAAGATCTCCTCCAGCGCCAGCGCGCGGACTGAATCCTTCAGTTCCGGAAGACAGCGGCCGTCTCCCACGAGAACAAACCGCAGTCTCGTGCGTACCTCCGGTATCAGGGCCGCCGCCTGTACGAGATAGTTCAATCCTTTCTCCGGACTCATATGCGCAACGTTGCCGACAACGAGGGGCCCGGAGCCGGTGCGCCTGTAATCCGAATACTGTGAGAAGCGCGACAGTTCGACCCCTTCGTATACAGTCCTGATGCTGGAAAGCGACAGGCCGTCGACCTGCAGTTGACGCCGGATAGCCTCTGAGTTGGTGATGATGCAGTCAATCCCCCATCTGTACTTGAGTCGGGTGAAGAGTGACTTTCTCAAAGGGAACTGGACCCTGCGGAAGATGACTTGCCCACGGACGTTGCTGAACCTTGACGCCACAGTTCCGGCGAGGATCGCCCGGGGAGTATTGAAGGCAAGGATCTGCGGGCGTACTCTGCGGAGAATCGACATCAGCCGGAGAGTCGCGGGAAGGCTCACCTCACTCCGAATTCTCAGCGGGTGCACCGTGATTCGCTCGCCCTTTGCCTGTGCCGCGAGAGGTGCTTCGGGTGGGCATGCCAGATGTATTTCGTGGCCCCGGCGTCTCAGACCGGTAAGGAGAGTGAAGAGTTGTTCCTGCCCTCCCCTCCATACACGTTCCGTATCTACAAACAGGAATGAGATCATTGTGTCTGCGCGATGACAGGCTCAGGAAATACCATCCGCCGCCTTCAGGATATGACGGTAGTGATCGACCACCTTGCGCAGACCGTCTTCCAGTGAAGTTCCGGGGGAGTATCCCAGGAGTCTGCGCGCTTTGGCGATGTCGGCCAGGGAGTCGCGAACGTCCCCCTTTCGGGGCGCTTCATACTGAGGAGTCAGCCCACTCCCGATGATACCTTCGAGTTTGGCGATCAGCTCGTTGAGGCTCGTTCTTCCGCCGCATCCTATGTTGAACACCTCTCCCGCCGCTGCCGGTTGTGTCGCCGCCTTCAGATTCGCCTCAACAACATTAGAGACATAGGTGAAATCTCTCGTCTGCTCCCCATCTCCGTACACCACAGGAGGCGATCCTGTCAGCAGGCGAGTCGTGAAGCGGGGAATCACGGCGGCGTAGTGCGAATTCGGATCCTGCCGTGGACCGAACACGTTGAAGTAGCGCAGCACCACCGTTTCCAGTCCGTAGAGCCGGTAGAACAGCCGGCAATACTCCTCAGTCACAAATTTGCTGAGTGCGTAGGGAGAGAGGCAGCGTCCGGTTCGTTCTTCCTTCTTCGGCAGATTGGGATCGTCTCCGTACACGGAAGAGGATGATGCGGCAACGACTCTCTTTACCCCGGCATCCCTCGCGGCGGTCAGCACCGAGAGGGTTCCGTTGATATTTGCCATCTGAGTCGCAGCCGGGTTTTCCACCGATCGCGCTACTGACGGTATGGCTGCAAGATGAAAGATGCACGAAGCATCTGCGAAAGCGCCGCGGAGTCCATCGGTATCGTTAATGTCAATGAACAGAGCCTGGAATCTGGGTCCTGCCCGCTCCGACCAGCCGTCGAGATTCTCCTTCCTCCCGGTGCTCAGGTTGTCGATGACCGTGACCGGGAAACCGCTGTTCAGAAGAGATTCAGCAAGATGAGATCCTATGAATCCGGCGCCTCCCGTTACTACGAACTTTTCCATTGTCAGAACCTCTCCCCCCAATGATGCCAGTTGTCTGTCGCTGAGGCAGGCTGCATCCTACCAGAAGAGGACATGCAAGGGCAATTCTCCTCACTCGAAGGGAGCGGCCGGACGCTGTGCTAATATTCAATCAGTATGCGAATTCGTATGTACAGTAACGGCGTTGAAGCTCATCTGACCCCTTTTATCGCGCAGTTTGTGGGTAACGTCTGTGCGGGGATAGCGACTTCCCTCAAGACTCCGCTGCCTATCAGAAGACTCGACTATGAGCTGGATGGAGAGGCGGTTCTTATTCACGTCAACGAAGTTCCCGTCAGCCTGGAGATGAGCCGTTTCTCGAGAGTCATCGTCAGCGACACAATCCGGGGCATGATCCGCCACCTGAAAATGGCGGATCATGACGGACTCATCCGGATACGCATCGAAATGGAGGCGGAACTATGAGGAAAAACGGCAATGCCGTTACGTTGATTCCCGGCGACGGCATCGGACTGGAGATTTCCGATGCCGTGGTCAAGATTCTGGAGGCAGCAGGATTCCGGCCTGAGTGGGAGATCGCTCTTGCGGGCGAATCCGCGATCAGGGACAAGGGAGTGCCTCTGCCTGCCGACGTTATAGAATCGATTGAGCGGACACGTGTCGGACTGAAAGGGCCGCTCAAGACTCCCATCGCGACAGGGCACAAGAGCGTCAATGTTTCGCTGCGCCAGCACTTCAATCTGTACGCCGCCTACAGGCCTGTTCAGAGCCTCGAAGGCATCGATACCAAATGGAAGGGAATCGACCTTGTCGTGATCCGCGAAAACACGGAAGGATTGTATTCCGGAATCGAGCATGAGGTTATCCCGGGGGTGGTCGAAAGCTTGAAGGTCATAACGCGCAGCGCTTCGGAAAGGATTGCCGCTTTTGCCTTCGATTATGCCCGGCGCACCGGACGCAGAAAAATCACGATCGTGCACAAAGCCAATATCATGAAATTGAGTGACGGCCTGTTCCTCGAATGTTCCCGGAAAGTCGCTGCCCGTTATCCTGAAATCGAGGTCAATGATTCCATCGTCGACAACACCTGCATGCAGCTGGTCATGAAACCGGAGCAGTTCGACATACTGCTGCTCGAGAATCTCTATGGAGATATCGTTTCGGATCTGGCGGCAGGGCTCGTGGGCGGATTGGGGCTCGTTCCGGGAGTCAACTATGGCGACGACTGTGCGCTGTTCGAGGCGGTCCACGGCACGGCACCGGACATCGCGGGCAAGGGCCTGGCCAATCCCATTGCGCTTCTGCGTTCGGCCGTCCTGATGCTTGAGTATCTCGAGTTCGGAGAGATTGCCGTGCGCGTCGACAAGGCTATGCGCAAAGTCGTGCGGGAGAGGAAGACCCTGACTCCTGATATCGGAGGGAATGCAACCACCGACGAAATGTGTAAGGCCATCATAGGCAGCCTCGAGTAGGAACGGAGGAATGGAATGGCACGTTATCGCCTTTCAATAACCACCTGCTGTGTGCTCTTTATATTTGCTGCACTGCTGAGGGGACAGTTCAACGACAACCGCCGGCGCCAGGACCTCAGCCCGATAACGCTTCCGGGCGGATCGAGAATAGAATTCAGGTCTTTCGATTCCAACAGTATCGGAATGCCTGCGCGCTACAGTGTTTTTCTCCCGCCGTCTTTTTCGAAGGATTTGAATCGCACGTATCCGGTCATCTATTTCCTTCATGGTCTCAATAACGACGAGACCAGCTGGACCGTCGAACGCTATGGGAGTTTTCAGGACCGCCTTGAGCAGATGATCCTTTCGGGAAAAGTCCCGGAGTTCATCATGGTTCACCCGCGCGGAGACAGCAGCTTCTACTGCAACTACATCGACGGCTCGAAGATGTACGAGGACCTGATAGCGCGGGAGTTCATCCAGTTCATGGAGACTTCCTTCCGGGCCCGCAAGGGACGTGAGAACCGCGCCATTGCCGGAACATCAATGGGAGGGTATGGAGCGCTCAAAATCGCCATGAAGTACCCGCAGAATTATGCGGCCGTAGCGGCACACTCTCCGATTCTTATCCCCGGACTGAACCCGGCGGCAGTCCCCGAATCTATGAAGTCTTCGCGTTTTTACACCTACTTCATCGGGATGATCGCACCGATTTTCGGCAATCCCATCCGGCAGGATCTCTGGAATGCAAACAATCCCCTGGTCCTGGCAAAGAAAGGAAATTTGAAAGATTTGGAGATCTATTTTGATTACGGAACCGATGACCGGTACATCCCGACAATCCGTCTCGATGAAGGGTGCAGGGAACTGGATCGGATCCTGACCGGGTCGGGGGTGTCCCACGTCTTCAAGATACATCCTGGGGAGCCGCATGGATGGGCTCTGATAGCAAATCATCTCGACGAGACTCTTCCCTTTCTCTCCCGCACGTTCAGATAAGGACCGTTGGCGTAGGCGGCAAGCTTCAGCTGTCGCAATCCGCGTGGAGCTGTCATAATTCCGCCTATGGCTGACCTGAGTTCGAGAATTCGCAACGAAGCCCTGCGGCTCGGCTTCTTCAAGACAGGGATTACTCCTGCAGGTCCCCTCCCGTATGAGCGGGAGTTCGCCGACTGGTTGAACGAGGGAAGGCACGGCGAAATGCGCTATTTGGAGCGGCAGGCGGTCAAGCGGCGGGATCCGGACCTGGTTCTCGCAGATGCGAAAACATTCGTCATCGTGGCGATGAACTATTGGACGCCGTATCTCCTGGATGCAGATCCTTTCAAAGGGAGAATCAGCCGCTATGCCTGGGGAGAGGATTACCATTCTGTTGTGATGCATCGCCTCGAGTCTCTCCTGGAATTCATCCGGAGAGAGGAACCCTCCGCGCACGGGATATGCTACGTTGATACAGGACCGGTGATGGAGAAAGTCTGGGGCGCCCGGAGTTCCCTCGGCTGGCTCGGTAAGCACACCAACCTGATTGCGCGCGAACGTGGTTCCTGGTTTTTCATCGGCATCATTCTGCTCGATATGGTTTTGGACTATGATGCTCCCGAAAAGGACTATTGCGGTACGTGCGACCGCTGCATCCGGGCGTGTCCGACAGGAGCGATAATCGCTCCCTATCTGCTTGACGCGCGGCTCTGCATCTCATATCTGACCATCGAACTGCGGGGGATCATTCCGGTTCGACTGCGTCCCTTAATAGGAAATAGGATATTTGGATGTGACGACTGCCAGGACGTGTGTCCATGGAACCGGTTCGCGGTGCCGACTTCGGAAGAGAGCTTCAAGCCCAGGGCGGAGAACCTGATGACCGAGCTTGCGTCGCTGATCAAAATCACTCCCGGCGAGTTCAGGGAACGGTTCCGAAAAAGCCCGCTGTGGCGCGCCACTCGGGACGGCTTTGTCAGGAATGTCGCGGTAGCGCTCGGCAACTCCGGCAGCAGACATGCGTTGCCGGCGCTTAAGTCCGCTCTCAAGGATGACAGCCCGCTTGTTCGTCTACACGCTCAATGGGCTTTGGAGCAGATAGCGCGCTGAATTATCCGAGTGCATCAAGGGCCCGGATCACCTCTTCCGCATGCCCGTCAACCTTGACGTTCGGAAAGACCTTCTTGATTAGCCCATCTGTTCCGACGATGAAGGTAGTGCGCTGAATTCCTGGCACTGGCTTATCGTTCAATACACCGAATGCGGCTGCAGTCTTCCTGTCGCTGTCGGACAGCAGCGGCATGTTGAGGGTATATTTATCGCGGAATGCCGCCTGGGCCTCGACACAGTCGAGACTCAGGCCGATCACCGCCGTTCCCCTTTTCTCGATCTCCGCCATGGCGTCGCGGAACCCGCACGCCTCGCGTGTTCAACCCGGCGTGTCAGCCTTGGGGAAAAAAAAGAGAACAATATTCCTGCCGGCGAAATCGCCGAGCGTGCGTATCCGTCCGTGATCGTCGGCAATTGAAAAATCAGGCGCCCTGTCTCCCACTTTCAACATATATCTCCTCCACATTAATTCTATATCCGGCAAATTGGTTTTGTAGACCCGTGGCCGAAATGCTTATAATGGAGGCTCTTATCTGGAAAAGTCGCAAACGGCTGCGGTTCTACCGGGGCTTTCCGCCTGTGCCGCATGCAGATGCATTTGAAGGTGGATCCTATGAACAGAACCAGGAATGACCGGATTGCATCACAGGGATTCAACGCAGAAGAAGAGCTCAAGCGGATCAGGAGGAAGTACGACGATCTGTGCCGCCAGATGGATGAGGCTCTCAGCGAGACCATGGAACGGTCCAATCGGATCGTCATGGAGACCGAGATATCAAATCTCATAATGAACCAGGTCTTCAATGCGTCCAACGACGGGATCTGGGCCGTCGACAGGAATCATAAAGTCATCCGTGTGAACAGGAAGCTTCTGGATCTGCTCGGGATGAACGCCGAGGAAGTGGTCGGGTTGAAATGTTACGATCTCCTGAATGATGCGTGCCGCCGCGGCAGCGAAAAGTGCCCCATGAAACAGATCCTTGCCGGCGAACGGATGATCGAACAGGAGAAGGCCTTGACTTTCAGGTCGGGCAAGACCATCCCGTTTTTGGTGACATCGACTCCACTGGCGAACCTGGAGATGAGCACCATCGGACTGGTCGAAACGTTTTCTGATATCACCGAAAGAAAGAACTCCGAGATGAAGCTTCAGCTTGCCAACAGGGAACTGGAGCTGGCTAACCGCAAACTTGCAAGACTCGCCACTGAAGACGGATTGACAGACCTCCACAACCGGCGTCGTTTTGACGACTATCTCAACACCGAATGGCGCAGGCAGGCCCGCGAGCGCAGGCCGATTTCACTCATCATGGCCGATGTCGATTTCTTCAAGCGTTACAACGACTGTTATGGTCACCAGGCAGGGGACGCCTGCCTGAAAATGGTGGCCGCGGTCATCCGAAAGAAGAGCCGCCGCTCATCCGACCTGTGCGCCCGGTACGGGGGAGAGGAATTCGCCGTAGTAATGCCCGGGACAGATGTTGAAGGCGGATTGCACGTTGCGGAGATGATACGTCAGGAGGTGGCCGGACTGAGGATTCAGCACGACAATTCTTCTGTTGCGCCTTATTTAACGGTCAGTTGCGGCGTTGCCTGCGTCATTCCTGACCCGCGTGCAAACCCCCAAACCCTGATCGAGCGGGCGGATCGGGCGCTCTATGGTGCCAAGATCAAAGGGCGCAACTGCGTCCTTCGGTACGAAGATGTATCGAGTGATTCGGTTAAGCGGCTTCCCACCCAGGCGAAACAGTCCTAAGTTCCGGTCTCATCAGGCCGATAATGTCAGAAAATGGACGAAACTTACTACCGGGATCCAGATAGTGGAGAGTTGCGGCCGGAGAGACGTTCAGGAATGGACCGAAGGGGCCCAGTGTCTTTCCGGGAACTGTTTGTACGCCCTCACAAGCGAAGAAGGAGCAGAGGACGCCGCAGGACTGACAGGGGTGCATACGTCGACATCTATGATCCCCGTACCATAATAATTGCGATCGCGGTTGTGCTTCTTTCCGGCATGGATGCTGTGATTACCGCCGTCCATCTGATAAAGGGGACAGCAACTGAACTCAATCCGATTCTCGAACGGGTCATCAGTAGCGGTGGGCTCCCTGCTTTTTTCACAGTAAAGGCTGCCCTGACTGTCATCCCGATAGCGATTATCGTGGTCCACCAGGAATGGGCCCTGGGCAGGTATGCAGCGCGGCTGTGCCTGCTTTCGTATGCTCTGCTGTCCGTCTATCATATCTGGCTGATAATCGCGCTCGGAAAGAGCGGCACCTTTTTTGCGTTTCAGCTCTGGTAGATTTCCTTCTTGAGTATCCCGAGGCAGGTGAGATTACGGTAGAGTTGGCCGTAGTCGAGGCCGAATCCGACCACAAAACGATCGGGTATTTCAAAACAGCTGTATTTGACCGGTATGTCGACGAGCCGCCGTGTAGCCTTGTTGACGAACGTGCAGACTGCTGTACTGTGCGGATGCCTCTCCTGAAGCATGTTCAGCAGGTAGCGGAGCGTCAAGCCCATGTCCACGATGTCCTCGATAATGAGAACGTCCATTCCCTGTATCGCGATGTCGAGATCTTTCGAGATTCGAACGACTCCGGGCAAAGCCCTGCCGGGAGAGAAACTCTCGATTCCCAGGAAATCGATGCGCACGGGAATGCTCAGGGCCTGGGCGAGATGGGTCATGAAGAAGACCGCTCCTTTTAGCACTGCAACGAGGACCAAATCGCGGCCTCTGTAGTCGGATGATATCTCCCCGGCGACTTCCTTGATGCGTCGGTGGATTTCTTCTTCGGTGAAAAGTATTTTTTCCAGATCCTCGATCATGAGACTTCACCGGGATTGACCAGTTTTCGGGCAGTGTATTTGAAGATCAGGTCTTCCAGATCCTTCTGGTAGAGAAGCTGTATTTTTATTTCCGGATATCTTTCCCGCAGCATTCTGACCTTGCGGTTCTTCCTCGTGACGAGAGACTGCTTCATTGTGGTGAGCTCCACGTAAAGATCGCTGTCAGGAAGGTAGAAGTCCGGCGAGAAAGCCTCCAGAATATTTCCTTCCTCATCGAAGCGAAGTGGAAACGTTCGCGGTTCATATTCCCACCTGATTCCGTAGAAATCCATGAGGCGGGAAAAGAAGAGTTCGCTCGGATGCGCGAACTGGTTCAGGGCAGGGTTATGTTCCAGCGAAAGTGTTGTCAGGGTCCTCTGCAGCCTGATCTGGTTGCGCAGTTTCAGCCTCTCGACTGTCTCGTTCGAAACCATTCCGTATGTTTCGACCTTCTTTGCCCTTGCGGCCGCCAGGACAAGCTCTGTCACCTGGCTTATTCCGAGCGAGGCGGTATTTATGGTGAGGTCATAATGCTCCGGGATCTCGCTCGAGCACCGGAAAGTCGAGCGAAGAAAACGGTGATGGCTCCGGTCCTGTTTCTCAACCTTGTGTAAAGCGTCTTCCATGGAAACCGACTCCGCCTGCATGACATGCCGTGCCCTCGCTTCACGCGGAGCGGTGATCCGGACGTGAAGAGCATTCGGGAAAGAACGGAAGATGAACTGCCCGCCGCACTCGAGGATTACGAGGTGATTCAGCAGTGCCATGTCGGCGAGAACTGCGGAAATGAGTCTGGAGAAAAGCTTGCCCGATTCGCGTTCACGTGGAGTGTGGCTGATTTCGCCCTTAAGGGAGTAGTCAAGCTGATAGCGCTCGCTGATGATTTCGCTGACCCGCTCCGGGGTGATCAATTCAAAACCAAGCCGGACAGCGACTTCCCGGCCTACTGTCTCTCCTCCGCTCCCATATTGGTGCGAAATTGTGATGATTGCCAACCCGACCTCCGGACTGCCCCAAGCTCATCCATACCATACTGGAAGCGTTCGGGGTAGAGCCAACTGAAATCGAGCGGGACGCTTGTTGAGGGTTTCAGCGTTCAGATGCTAGTATGGGTAGGAAGCTCGAAAGGAGGGCCGCGGATATGAAACCGAATATGCGACGTACCGTACTATACGTCCCCGGCGACAGCGAGAAGATGCTGGGGCGCGCCGCAGCACTGGATTCGGATACGCTTCTGCTGAATCTGGAGGACGGAGTCGCATCATCGAGGAAGGACGCCGCTCGCGCGAACGTGGCCGCAGCACTGGAGCAGATTGATTTCGGCCGCAGGGAAGTCGTGGTCCGGATCAACAGCCTTCGTACCGATACGGGAAAGCGGGATTTGGCTGATATAGTGCCGCTCGGCCCGGACGCCGTATGTTTGCCGAAAGTTGAGAAGGGTGCTGACATCCTCGCGGCGGAAGCATTGATCCTGGAACTCGAAACCAGGCACAAGATGCCTCCGGGAGGCATAATGCTTCACGCGATGATCGAATCCGCAGCCGGGCTCCTGCGCGGCGCCGAGATTGCCAACGCCTCACCACGGATGTCGTCACTCGTTTTCGGATCGGCCGATTACGCCAGCGATCTCAGGTGCCATGTCGGTGAAGATCGTTCGGAACTCCTGCTGGCCCTGCAGATGATCGTCGTTTCAGCGCGCTCCGCGGGAATTGATGCCATCGACGCTCCGTGCTTTGACATCAGGAACCTCGATCTGCTTGGCAGAGAATCGGCGCAGGCCCGCAGAATGGGATTTGACGGCAAGTGCGCCTTGCATCCGGATCAGCTCGAGACCATAAATCACGTCTTTGACGTAACTCCGGAAGAGATCGCATGGGCCGAGAAGGTGCTCAAGGAGCTCGATGATGCGGAATCAAGAGGAAAAGCCCTGACTACCGTTGATGGTCAGCTGCTTGACAATCCGCATCGGACTGCCGCAGAGAGAATACTCGCCGGGAAGGGACGGCAGGCACAATAACAGCGTAACAGGAGGTACTCACCGCAGATGGACAGATTCAAAGGGACCGGCAGCTATATCCTCAGCGATGCTCTGAGGGAAATCGTCAATGCGTCGATCGTTCTCCGCAGGCCTCTCCTGTTGAAGGGCGAACCCGGGACGGGAAAGACGGAACTTGCGCAGGTGATTGCGGAGGACCTGAAGCTGCGTCTGATCCGCTGGAACATCAAGTCGACCACCAAGGCAAGTGACGGATTGTATGTCTACGACACCGTTCAGCGGCTGAATGATTCGCGCTTCCACGACAAGGACGTTTCCGACATCAAGCAGTACATCAAGCTGGGTAAGCTGGGAGAAGCCCTGTGTGCTCAGGAACAGGTCGTACTTCTAATCGACGAAATCGACAAGGCGGATCTGGAATTTCCAAACGACCTGCTGTTTGAACTCGACCAGATGAGCTTCGACATCGTCGAGACGGGAGAGCATTTCAAGGCCAGCCACCGTCCAATTGTGGTTATCACCAGCAACAGCGAAAAGGAGCTGCCTGACGCCTTCCTACGCCGCTGCCTGTTCCACTATATTGAATTCCCGGATCCCGAGATGATGGAAAGAATAGCTAAAGTCCACTTCCCGGACCTGAAGCAGAATCTGCTGACCCAGATTGTCGCGAAATTCTACTTCATCCGCCAGAGGCACGAGCTCAGGAAGAGGCCGTCAACCAGTGAATTGCTTGACTGGATCCAGGCGATTCTAGCCGGAGGAATCACCGAAGGCGAACTGAACAAGCGCCTGCCATTCCTTGGCGTACTGCTGAAGACGGAGGAAGACGTCGCCAGAGTGGCTGTTCACTGAAGATCCCAGCCGGGACAATAAAGGGATGTTCTTATGTTCGTCAACTTCTTCAAGGCCTTGAGAAGGCGGGGAGTGCCGGTCACTTTCAACGAGTGGCTCCTGCTGCAGGATGCGCTTTCGCAAAACCTAATTGACAGTTCACTTACGCGCTTTTACTACATAGCCCGCTCGATCCTGGTCAAGAGCGAGGGTCATTTCGACAAGTACGATCAGGCATTCCTTGAGTGCTTCGGACATATCGAATCGGATGATGACCTGATCCGCAGAATAGAGGAGCGGCTGCTCCAGATGCCTCCGCTCCAGCTTACGGAAGAGGAGAAGCGGATGGTGGAGGAGTTGTCGCTGGAAGAAGCGCGAGCCCGCTTTGAAGAAAGACTGAGGAACCAGGACGATGATCTGCACGTGGGAGGGAACAGGGCCATCGGGGTGCGTGGTCGATCACCCTACGGCGCCTGGGGATATAATCCTGCCGGTATCAGGATCGGGCAGCATCAGAGCCGCATGCGCAGCGCGATTCAGATCGCCGAGAAGCGAACCTTCAGAAATTATCGTGATGATGTAACGCTCGATACCCGCTCCATCAAAACGGTCCTCAGCTACATACGGCAGGTCGTGCGTGAAGGACCGCGCGACATGCTGGATGTGGAAGGAACCATAGATGCGACGTGCCGGAATGCAGGTGAACTCGAATTCATCTGGGAGAGGGCGAGAAAGAAGCGAATCAAGCTGATGCTTTTGATGGACGCCGGCGGAACGATGAATCCGTATTCCGAGCTTGTCAGCCGACTCTTCTCAGCCGCAAAGGACATTGTTAAGGACCTGCGATACTACTACTTTCATAACTGCATTTACCAGGAACTCTACACCGACATAGAGCAGATGTCGGCGGTTTCCACACGAAAAGTGCTCGATCAGACCAGCCGCAACTACAAGGTGATCCTGGTCGGCGACGCGTACATGGCCCCCAGCGAATTGCTCAGTCGCAACGGGGCCATCGATTACTGGTATCGAAACGACCGGCCCGGAATCGAGTGGCTGACGGACGTGAGGAAGAGATTCCGGAAAGTGATCTGGCTGAACCCCGAACCGGCGGAGTGGTGGGCTTCAGTGCCGAGCACCAGGATGATCCAGAGAATCTTTCCGATGTATGAGTTGACCCTTGAAGGAATGCGTTCAGGGGCGCGAGCCCTGATAAAAGCATAACCGGCGATGCCGTCACGCTTCAGGCTG